>Ga0209573_1003772_pt1 | contig 16002 bp, 13 predicted proteins | sample TNRBio252014_DNA_FD_185870 | JGI IMG/M metagenome (GOLD analysis project Ga0209573, IMG submission 185870) | Wastewater treatment Type I Accumulibacter community from EBPR Bioreactor in Madison, WI, USA - TNR Reactor_6/25/2014_ DNA (SPAdes)... | ecosystem: Engineered > Bioreactor > EBPR >...
TCTGAAAAATAACCTGATATTCAAGCAAGCGCCAATACCAGGCGGTAAGATAGATCAGCAACCGGTGCTTGTTTTCAAAATACCGGTAAATACTCGCCTCGGTTGTGGCGATAGCTTCCGCCAGTTTTTTAAACGTGAAGCCTTCAAACCCATTAAGGTGAATTAACTGGATGCTGTGCAGAATGATATTTTTGCCCAGCTCGGATTGCTCCGGATCCCTGAGAAACAATTTTTTATTCATTCTGATTTGTAACTGTATTTCCATAGCGCCCTGTTCTTTAATCTGTAGCTAATGCATTTGACCCGATTGTTTTTACAAGAGTTACCGCATTTCATTGTAAAAATGATAAATGGAAGTGTTGCAATTTGTAAAGATAGTGTTACTATCATATACAAATAGTTTTGCTATGGTTATTTTCATCCTAAGCATCCGATTATGGAGATAAAAAACTTGTTTCAAGAACTGAAAAGCGATCTGCCTGCCAGTATTGTTGTGTTTTTTGTAGCGGTTCCTTTATGCCTTGGTATTGCGTTGGCATCTGGCGCGCCCTTGTTCGCCGGGATTATAGCAGGCATAGTCGGCGGTATCGTGGTGGGTATCGCCAGCGGTTCACCGCTGGGGGTTAGCGGTCCTGCCGCCGGTTTGGCCGTCATTGTATTATCTGCTATAGCCACGCTGAGTTCTTGGTCTGCCTTTTTATTAGCCGTTGTTCTGGCCGGGATTATTCAGCTTGTTATGGGCTTTGCCAAGGCAGGCTTTATTGCTCACTTCTTCCCTTCCTCTGTGATTAAAGGAATGCTTACCGGCATAGGATTTCTGATTATCCTAAAACAGATACCGCATGCCTTAGGCTACAATAAAGGCGTTGAAGGCGACCTTTCGTACTTTCAAACCGATGGAGAGACTACCCTTTCAGCCATTGCCAGCGCTTTTGATGCTTTTTCACCAGGGGTGATATTGATTGCAGTGTTATCCATTGCGATCCTTATCTTGTGGGATAAGGTTTTAGCCAAAAAACACAAGCTGTTTCAACTGATACAAGGACCTATTGTGGTGGTGGTTTTGGGTATGGTAATGAATGCCGTTTACCAAAATGGGCTATTGAATTTTAGTTTAGCTGCCGATCAAGTGGTTAGTATTCCTGTTCCTGAAAACTTGGCCGGTTTTCTTAGTCAGTTTACCTTCCCAGATTTTTCTGCGATAACAAATTTTGAAGTATGGAAAACAGCTTTTGTACTGGCGATTGTTGCTAGTCTGGAAACATTGTTGTGTGTGGAGGCAACCGACAAACTTGACCCTTACAAAAGAGTTACTCCCACTAATAGGGAGCTAAAGGCACAAGGGCTAGGCAATCTTGTCTCAGGACTGTGTGGCGGATTACCTGTTACCCAGGTTATTGTCCGCAGCTCGGCAAACATTTCATTTGGCGCTAAAACCAAGCTGTCTACAATACTTCATGGCATATTCTTATTAATCAGTGCCATTACCATTCCCGGTTTACTGAACATGATTCCACTTGCCAGTTTAGCGGCGATATTGATCATAGTGGGCTATAAGCTGGCCAAACCCGCTCTCTTTAAACAGATGTACAAATTGGGTTGGGAGCAGTTTGTTCCTTTTTCAGCCACTGTTGCCGGCATATTGGCAACCGATTTACTAAAAGGAATCATTATCGGCATCCTGTTCGGCATCTTTTACACCTTGCGTCATAGTTACCGCAACTCTCACTACGTAAAGGATGTAATCACTACAGAAGATGGGCACGAATTTCACCATCTTGTTTTGGCCGAAGAAGTTACGTTTTTTAATAAAGCAAACATATTAAACGCACTAAATAACATCCCCCCCAATGCACATGTGATTATTGACTGCTCAAAATCCAAATCAATTGCTTATGATGTGGTAGAGATCATAGAAAACTATCAGGGTAATGCTAAAACGAAGAATATAACAGTTGAAAAAATTAATTTTATTGAATCGACTGTATCGTAAAAAATTTAGGAGATCAAAAAATGAAAATCTTAATCAAAGAGATGCAAGCCGCCATTGCACCGGCAATGGCATTAGAGATATTAAAAGAAGGCAACAAATGCTTTGTAAACTAACTTAAAGGGAGGTGTCCTGAATTTTGTGTAAACGGATTTTCTTTATTGCTGCGGCATCCGTTCTTCAAACTGGATAGTAAACCGGTTTAGCGCAGCTTTCCAATCCCGGATCGGTAGCGTCCATTTCTTGCTGAGAACGGGGTGATGCGCTCCCAGTTGCGTCGTCAGGATTGAATGATTGACGGATAGGCGGCTCCCCATTTCTCCTCGAATTCGCTCAAGCGTTGCTCTGCTTCCTCCGCCATCGAGGCCGCGTAAATGGCACGCATGTCGAGTGCGACTTCCTTGCGCAACTTCCAGCTCACGTAATTCAGGCTGTACCGTACCAGATGGACGATGCACAATTGCACGTCGGCCTTGGGATAGACGGTCCCGATGGCTTCAGGGAATCCCTTGAGCCCATCAACGCACGCTATGAAGATATCCTGTACGCCACGGTTCTTGAGTTCAGTCACCACTTGCAGCCAGAACTTTGCCCCTTCGGTCTGTGCGATCCAGATACCCAGTAATTCTTTTTCTCCGACCATGTTGATGCCCAGCACCGGATAAACCACCTTGGTGTGTACCGCCCGGGCATCACGCACCTTCACATGGATGCAGTCCAGATAGACGATGGGATAAAGCGTATCCAGCGGGCGGGATTGCCAAGTCTTCACCTCGTCGGCTACTGAATCCGTAACGGATAAGATGAGCGTGGGCGATACTTCGGTACCGTACATCTCTTCCAGATGTCCCTGCATCTCTCATACCGTCATGCCACGGGCATACAACGAGATGATCTTCTCGTCAAAACCGCTCCAGCGCGTCTGGTACCTGATGATGAGTTGCGGCTCGAAACTACCGTGGCGGCCACGGGGAATCTCGATGGGCAGCTCTGATTTGGAACTAGTCCCATCCACACCGCCATCTGGCAGCTATTCTTGAATTTTCTGGTATCCCTAATACTTGCCACTATGGTGTTCGTCGTGATGGACCCAATACCAGGCACTGCTTTCATTACAAAATTCTTACACCCTCAATCCGGATGGATGGCTGCAATCTGTACCTTCTCAAAATCATGGATTAAAAGTTTGGCAAAAGTGGGCGTCCAGGTATGTAAACGGATAATTGTTTACAGCCCAGGTAATGGAATCGACAAATAATATTTGAGTTGAATCAGGCAAATCAGGCCAGATTTCCGATACGCACGATGTGCAGGCACCTTGGTGTTTCATCTAGCGGTTATTATGAATGGCATGACCGTGATCGGATTTCGCAATTGAACTAGCGTTCGTAGTCATTCTACCAGCAAGAGTTTTCTTGGTAGAACCGTTGCCAGATAAGGGGTTTTGCAGGTTTTTGCATCAACCCGCAGCGGTTAGCAAGCGTTGATGAGAACGGGTTTGACACTGGTCGCCACCCCACCACCAATAAAGGTCAACAGTCATCTGTTGACCTTTTTTTGCCTATTGCCGCGTGTCTGTGGGGATTCCTGCTAACTCTTGCGGACTTCCTGTCAGCTCATTTCATCACAATTTTTGGTCAATTTTCTCTCCATGTGTAGTTATTCTCCACAACCCTATCCGAGCATGGGTAGTCAAAGTCCGCGAGATGGAAATTTTATATTACATGATTTCAATGAATTACACGCGGACTCGGATGAAGGGTTTGATGGGGAAATTGATAGGTGGATGGAATTCATGATGGGATATTAAATTTTCATTAATTTGATATTTAAAAGTTATACTAACAAATAGTTTTCCAGTAATTGCAGGACTGAATTATTATTGAGTTGTTATCAGACAGAATATTATTCTGTGACTGATTTTGATACGGAAACAACGAAGTTTTCTCGGACTTTACGGTTATTGAGGTTCTTGTATGGCGGCGTTGTGCGAACAGACATGGAATAATCAGATGCATCTCAGGATTAAGTGCATCTTGAATACAAAGTTCATCAATCCGGAATCTTGAAATATGCTCCAAGGGAGGAATCCAATGCCAGTAACTTCTGTTTCGAAGATGTTTCCGATTATTCTTGACATCCATGGCAAACCGCTCGAGGATGGTTATATATATATTGGGGCGGAGAATCTTGACCCAATTAAGAATAAGGTTGCGGTATTTTGGGATGCAGATCTGACGGTTCCTGCCGCGCAGCCGATCCGTACGATAGGCGGTTATCCATCCTGGAGTGGTAAACCAGAAAAATTGTATGTGCTTGCCAGTAAGTATTCAATCACAGTCCAGGCCGAAGACAAATCAATTATTTTTACCTCACCGACCTCGAATGAATGTACCGGAGAAAACCTGGTTGATTTCGACGTCATGACGCAGGAGCGTTACCCTCCTGCTGGTACTGTTGTGGGTAAATGCGTTCAGAACATTGCCGGGATGGATGAGGTTTCAGTACTCGATTTCATCCCCAAAAAAAAGCATGCCGCGATCATTTCTGGTGTGTCGACCTATAACGCTACCGACGCCTTCTATGCTGCTTCGCAGAAAATCAATACTCAAGGTGGCGGGAAACTGGTTGTTCCCGCTGGCACTTATATTGTGGGAAAGCAGATGTTTGCCGGTGCAACTAATAAAGGGTATGCCTATAGTGGATTGCCTGTCATCTTGATTATGAACTGCTCCGGACCGGTTGTGGTTGAATTTCGTGGGGCGGTCATGAAGCTCGCAAGTGGTTTAAAGTTCGGGGCGTTCGACCCGGTTACAGGCAATGCTTATACATGTGGTTCATTGGATAGGGATTACCAGGCACATATCGGTGTCATGGTCGATTTCAGAGGTAATCGGAGTGTCCGTGTGATTGGTTCCGTGGAATTGAATGGAAACATTCAAGACATAATTGCAGGGGGTACATGGGGCGGTACCGGCCGTCAATGTGTGGCTCATGGCATCCGTGCATACAGCAACGATATGTTATACATTGAAAACGTCTGGACCCACCACCATGCCACAGATGGTATCGTTATTGCATATCCAGGGCTGACAACAAAATGTGGGGCAAAGCCCACCACGCTGCATAACATTGTCAGTGAAAATAACGCTCGCCAGGGATTTTCCCTGGTGGGTGGCAATGGCGTGACCGTTACCCAAAGCAAGTTTAACAATACCGGTAAGGATATCCCATTTTATTCTGCTCCAGGTGCTGGCGTTGATCTTGAGGCCGAAGGGGGGGCAGTCATACGTAATGTGGTGTTTTGCAATTGTGAGATGGTCAACAATGCTGGCTGCGGAATGGTTTCCGATTCTGGCTCTACGTCAGATGTGACGTTTATGGATTGCAAGTTCATTGGCACCACAAATGCTTCCATCTGGCCGAGAGTGCCGCGCATAGTTTTCAAAAATTGTGTGATCGTGGGCTGGGCTGTCAACGCGTTTGGAAGTTTAAGCACCCCAGATGATGCCACCCAGTTTTTTAATTGCACATTTACCGACGATATTAGCTTGAGTCCAACTAAAAACGTGTACGTACGTACACGTATAACGCATTTTAATGTCTGTCACAACGTCCTGCTGCAGAACTGTACCTGGCTCGCCACGCGTAATACAGCCATGTTTATGAGCGGCAAGGCAATTTTGAGTAATTGCACCGTAATCATCCGGTTTGGTACGGAATGTGTCCCCAACAGGGGGTATGCTGCTCATATCGAAGCTTGTTTTTTTGAAGGACTGACAGTTCACGATAAAATTGCAGGAACACTTCCTGATTATGCTTACTGGGTCTATATCGCGTCGTCCACATATCAAGGTACCAACTGCATCATTAGCCCTCCTGGAAGAGTATCGTTGCTATGGCTCAAGCCTAACGTTGGGCAATACTCGGGTTGTCTTCCGAAGAATACCCCGGAATAGCGCACAATTTCTTGATTTTCCGCTATTTCAGATGATGACATCTGGTTTTGTGGATGTTTTTGTGCAGCTGGAATATATTGAATATGACATACTGATGAACGGTATACTCAGAAGAAGTGATGGGTTTCTCAGCAATGCGGCAATCGTCATCCGGCCGGGGTTAAGTATCCTGTAATTCAGACCCAAATCGAATACAAATCAATTTTAAATTGAAAGAACCGATGTCATGGGCCTGACAAACGAATTATACGTTATGGATTCCACAGTTGCAGGATATAGCGCACTGACAGGTGTATCTGTGGCGAATACTGCCCCATCTTTTATCGTGGGGGATGGCAAGCTGGTTACTGACTTTGATTCTAAAGATGATTCCGGGATAAGCGTGGCCTTGCAGCCGGATGGAAAGATTCTGGTTGCGGGATTTAGCCAAAACCTTGACGGTAACAATCAGTACCTTGCACTGGTTCGCTATCAACCAGACGGCACTCTGGATACCAGTTTTTCAGAAGATGGCATGCTGACCACAGACTTCGGGTCTGGAGGTAATTTGGGTCTAAGTATTATTGTGCAGCCGGATGGAAAAATCCTGGTTGCGGGGCGGATGTTTAACGGCAATCATTATGATTTTGGCCTGGTTCGCTATCAACCTGATGGTAGCCTGGATACCAGCTTTTCTGGTGATGGTAAGTTAAATACAGACTTTGGTTATAGAAATGATACAGGTACAAGCGCCATTTTGCAGCCGGATGGAAAAATCCTGGTGGCGGGGAGGGCTGACAAGACCACTGACTGTGGGCAGCAATCGGTTCGTCATCAATCTGATAAGGACCTCAATACGATTGTTTCTGAGGACAGCAAGCTGACCACTGGCTTTCGTTCCCGAAATGGTGAGGACGGAATTGTCACAGTGCAGCCAGATGGCAAGATTCTGAGTGCGGGGTCGACGGATACAAACACAATTTGTGACATTGCCATGGTTCGCTTTAACACCGACGGCAGTTTGGATACCAGCTTTTCTGATGATGGCAAGCTGACCACGGACTTTTACCCAATAAATAGCGGGGGTGAAAGTGTCATCTTGCAGCCAGATGGCAAGATTCTGGTTGCGGGGTCCACTCTAAATCTTGAAGCCAGAAATATGGACTTTGCCCTGGTTCGCTATAACACTGACGGCAGCCTGGATACGAGTTTTTCTGAGGATGGCAAGCAGACCACTGATTTTGGTCCTGATACGGATTATGGCTTTAGCGCAGTTTTACAGAGCGATGGCAGGATTTTGGTGGCAGGGTTTAGTGATGTCAGCGGTGACAATGATTTTGCGCTGGTTCGTTATCTTGCTGACGGCAGTCTGGATACCAGCTTCTCCGGGGATGGGAAGCTGACCACTGATTTAGGCTACAACAGTGGTGAATATGATAACGATGTTGTTCGAAGCGTCATTGTGCAGCCAGATGGCAAGATTCTGGTTGCGGGGGAAAGTCGCGACGGCAGCTATCGGGACTTTGCACTGGCTCGTTATCATAGTGACGGCAGCCTGGACACCAGTTTTTCCGAAGATGGAATACAGATCACGGATTTTGCTTCCTTGGATGATGTCGGCTTTGGTGTCACCTTACAGCCAGACGGCAAGATTTTGGTGGCTGGAGCTAGTAATAACGGCAACGGCAGCAATTTTGACTTTGCACTGGCTCGCTATCACCCCGATGGTACCTTGGATAACCGCTTTGATTTGCAACCTGTTTCTTCTTATACCACTTCCATTCATTACACAGAAAACGCCAGTCCGATCATCCTGGATCATTTGGTGCTGGTTAAAGATGCAGAATTGGCAGCACAAGGCCATTATGGTGGAGCGAGTATTACTCTTTCCCGTCATGGAGGTGCAAATGTCCAGGATATTTTCTCGTCTGCTGGGAATTTTTCTGGGCTGACCGAAGGCAGCAATCTGGTTTATTCCGGCACAACCATTTTGGGCACGGTTACGCAGAATTCAGGGGGCACGCTGGCTATGACATTTAATGGTAATGCCACAGAAGTTCTTGTGAATGAAATGCTAGCCTCCATTGCCTATAGTAATAATTCAGATGCCCCGGAGGCTCAGGTACAGATAGACTGGACCTTCAATGATGGGAATACGGGGGGCCAGGGAACGGGTGGCGCGCTTTCTGCCATAGGCAGTACCACGGTTACGATCACTGCGGTAAACGATGCTGCCGTCGGCAGTGTCACCATAAATGGAGTCACTACACAGGGGGAAACGCTTACTGCCAGCAACGATCTTGCGGATGCAGATGGTCTTGGTGCCATCACTTACCAGTGGCAAGCGGATGGGGCCGATATTGGGGGGGCGAATAGTTCCACCTATGTGTTGACCCAGAACGAGGTAGGAAAAGTGATTACGGTCAAGGCGAGCTATATTGACGCAATGGGTACGGAAGAAAGTGTGATCAGTGCTGCTACTTCCGCTGTGCTTCCGGTTCCATCATTGGTTACGGGGAAAGATCAGCTGGCCTTTGGCATGAGTTCTAGTTGTGATTTCAATTATGGCGTAATTACCCAGCCGGGTAGTAAGATCCTGGTGACAAGCCATAGCTTGAACGGCAGTAACTGGGATTGTGGAATGGTTCATTGCCATATTTACGGTGATCTGGATATTTGATCAGGGATTTTTATTAATGGAAGCTTGAGAGTTTCTTCCACAACTGGCGTGGATACTCATGTGACAAAACCGTGAACAACCCGATATTATCCAGTCGAGACAGACTGATAGCTTCTATGATTTGTAGTAGTTCAGACTTCATCTGACAGTTACCGCACAACTCAAAAATCGGTAACTGTCAGATGAAGTCTGAACTACTACAAGTTAAAAGTAGAGGTTATGCAACTACTAACTTTTGCCTGGGAGTTATTCCTCCAAGCCCCATATTAGGCCGTTTATTATTGTAATGCCAGAGCCAGCGGGTGGCTTGCTCTTTAACTTCGGCTAGACGCTTTACCCTGTTCAACCACCTCTTTAGCCATCTCTCGCCGCCAAGATGGCTTCACCACATTTTTGCCATGGATTCCTGGATGATTTCTGCTTTCAGCCGCTCCTCCGCATACATTTTCTTGAGGCGCCGGTTTTCATCCTCAAGTTCTTTCAGTCGGGCCAGCAGCGAGGCATCCATACCGCCGTATTTGGCTCGGCATTTGTAGAATGCTGCATGAACTCATGCCATGTTCACGGCACAGCTCGGGAACCGGCGTTCCAACCTCAGCTTGCTTGAGAATGGCTAAAATCTGATTGTCGGTGTAACGGGACTTTTTCATGAAGAATCTCCTTCGTGATAGATTACGAGAAAATTCTACTTTTGAGTACCGCTATTTTTCGGGGGATTACCCGGTAACTCTTGTGGACTTCCTTCCAGCTCATTTCATCACAATTTTTGGTCAATTTTCTCTCCATGCGCAGTTATTCTCCGCAGCCATATCCGAGCATGGGTAGTCGAAGTCCGCGAGATGAAATTTTATATCCCATGATTTCAATGAATTATAAGCGGGCTTGGATGAAGGTTTGATGAGGGAATTGGTAGGGGAAATTGGCAATCAAAATGGCTATTTCAGACTGGCGAAAGCAGATTGCAGCCGCTTTATCCCTTTCTTGAATGTATTTTCATCCAGGCTGGCATAACCGAGTCGTATACCGTATATCTGTATATTATCCGTAGAAAACTGCTCATTTGGCATAAGATGTACCCCATGTTGCAGTGCTGAACAAGTGAGTCGTTGAACAGTCGTTCCATGCTTTAATCGTAACCAGAAGGCTAAACCTCCTGCTGGGATGTCAAATTCAACATCATCAAGGAGTGTGCCTTGGATGGTTTGTATCGCGGCATCCCTACGCTGTGAATATATTCGCAGTGCACGACGCAGGTGCCTTTTTAGTTCTCCGCTATTCATTAGTTCCGCTACAGCTAGTTCGGTAATTGGATTGCCCTGGCGGTCAATATACATTACCGCAGATGCGCATCGATGGACTATATCAGGAGTGGCGATCAGATAACCCACTCGAAGTCCTGGAGCGAGTCCCTTGGAGATCGACCCGATATAAACCACCTTGCCTCCCCTGTCCATGCTGGCAATCGGTAACATGGGACGGTGGCTGAAATGAAACTCGTGGTCGTAGTCATCCTCGATGATATAAAAATCAAACTGTTCGGCCAGCATCAACAGACGCAAACGGCGTTCGGTAGGCATGGTGACCGTGGTCGGGTATTGATGGTGTGGGGTTACATATACAGCTTTGATCCGGTATGTGCGGCATAACTGTTCCAATTTCTGCGGAATAAGGCCGTATTGATCTTGAGCCACACTGATAATGTTGGCGCCGCAAGCCTGGAATGCGTCCCGAGCCGGCGCATAACTCAAAGCCTCGAAAGCAACGCAATCCCCTGGTTGCACCAGTACCCGGGCAGCCAGATAGATACCCATTTGGCTGCCCCGGACAAGACAGATATCGTCTTCATTGCTGGCAAGTCCCCGCTCCATGTTCAGCATGTTGACCAGGGATTGACGTAATGCCAGGGTGCCCCGCGGATCACCATAGCCAAGCTGGTTATTGCGCGAGGTTTTTACAAGAGCGTGACGAAAAGCTCGAGACAGAACGGTGTAAGGAATGATTCGCGAGTCCGGGATACCATCGTTGAAGTAAATTAAATCTTCCTGCAACGGTTCATCTTGGTATGCAATGGGAGATAAATTCTGTAGATCAGGATGGACACTGGATGTACCAATGATCGGTTTTGTGGCCGACCTGGTTTCAAGTGGCATAAATTCAGCAGCAATGAATGTGCCGCGACGACCTTGAGCTTTCAGCCAGCCTTGGGCAATCAGTTCGTCATAGGCTAATACAACCGTTTTACGGTTAACCTGTAGACGACCAGCCAATTCACGGCTGCCAGGCATGGGTGTTCCCATGGTCAGTCTTCCCCTTCGGATTTCTTCAATAAGAGCCTGCACAATCTGGATGTGCAGACTGACGCCACATTCACGTCGGATGTGTATATCCAGATCCCAAGGTCGAAGCATAGAGCATTCCCATAAAAAATGAATGGAGGTCACAAACTTTCTGGACCAGTAACAATTGTAAATCTGGATGTTTAATGTAGTCCAGATATGGTGGATCATAAACCCATACCAATTGATGAGATTTTTCAGGCATGACTTCATTACTACCTATATCGGTTTGCGCAACTACAGATCGGCTCACTGCATCTATCCATAGAATTGAGCGATTCAATACGGATGTAGTGAAACTACAGTTAAGCGTATCCCATGATGTTTCAATGTGCTATCAAGCGGGACAATTTATTGCCATTCATTTTCCGGATGGAGCACGTTGCTATTCAATGGCCAGGCGCCATGTTCCAGGCCAGCCACTGGAATTTCATATACGTCTGCGTTCAGGAGGGTTGTTTTCTCAGTGGCTGATTCAGACGTTGGATCAAGATTGGTTGGGTACCCAGATAGAAATCAGTGGTCCTTTCGGGAACTGCACCTGGCATGCACCCTTGAACACAAATAGTCCGATTTTAATGCTTGCAAATGGCACTGGAATCGCGCCGTTGCTGGCTTTGTTAGAAGATGGGCTAAATAAACATACGGAAAATCCAGTCACGCTTTATTGGGGTGGAAGACATGCGAGCGATTTTTACTACGCGCAGCATTTTGAGCACTTGTCCAGGATCCACAAAAACTTCCGGTATGTGCCGGTACTGGAGAAGGCTGACAGTAACTGGAGTGGACGTCATGGGTTGCTGCAGGATTGCGCAGCGGCAGATTTTCCTGATCTGAAGGATGCCATTGTTTATGCGTGTGGTTCATCTACCCTGGTGACCCGTGCACGTGAGCATCTTGTAGAACGGTGCAAACTGGAGGTGGATCAATTCCACTCGGATACCTTTGAACCGTCTGTTTCTGTCTTGAATATACATTTCAAGAAAACTGCATCTTTCCGCCTGAGAATTCGTCCTATAAATGGTCATGAGCAAATGTTGATGCTGCCTGACGGAATCTCCCTCATGGCGGCATTGCAAAGTGCAGGATGGATGCACGGTATATGTGGCGGACGTAAATCTTGTGGCAATTGCCGTGTTGGGGTTGCAAAGGAATGGATTTCACGCCTTCTTCCTGCGGATCGTGTGGAAACGCGCCTGCTGGCTGTGTTGAATGATCCTAGGCCGCATGATCGTCTTGCCTGTCAGATCATTTTGAGCCCGGAACTGGATGGACTTTGCATCACAGATATGAATCGTTCGTAATGGAATTTTTTTAAACAACCGTAACCATAAACAGAAAGGAAAAATCATGACATCTACCCAGCCCGTACAGCTTACACAGAATGAACTGGAAAAGAGTGGCGCCGCATTCGATGTCGAGCAGTTGCTGAATGTGCGCAAAATGACAAAGGATGCAATCCATCGAATAGCTCAGGCTATTCAGCCTGGCATGGTCGAAGAGGATGCAGTTGAAATGGCAAAGGACATGCTGGCTGAAGTTAATATGCTTCGTGGCTGGCACGATGTTTACGTTCGCTTTGGTTCGAACACCACCAAAACATTCGGAGCACCTTCAGAGCCAGGAGTTGTGCTAGGTAGCGACGATATATTTCTGATTGATATTGGCCCTGTGTGGAAACAGTGGGAAGGGGATGGAGGTGATACGTTTGTTACGGGGACAAATCCGGAACTGCGACGTTGTGCAACCGATGCAAGAGAGATTTTTCATCTGGTTCGCAAGCACTGGGCAGTGCAGGGTGCCACTGGGAAGGAACTGTATGAATACGCTGTCACCCAGGCAGAACTGCGCGGCTGGAAGCTGAACCTGGATCTTTCCGGGCATCGCATTGCTGATTTTCCGCACGCAGCAGTATATGAAGGAGCGCTTGCTGCGGTTGATTTTAGCCCTTCGCGTTTGCTATGGGTGCTGGAAATTCATATTCGCCATCCGTTCGAGCCCTATGGTGCATTTTTCGAGGATATGCTGCTGGAGGATCATTTTTTCAATTAAATCTGTATATGGTGTTGTCGTATCTGCACGGATACGGTTAGTGTGATCCTGCTGCTCAAGTGTGGGGATTCAACCCCACACCAGCGGCGGATCCGCTGCCTGTTCCAGCAACGTGGTATGGCCCGGCAACGCATCATCCAGAATCGCAGCCACCACATAGGGTGACAGCATCGTCAGATTGATCATCCGGCTGACGTAGCTGTTATCCACCCCCTCGCGAACCGCCAGTTCGCGCAGGTTTTTCACCTCCCCGGATTCCAGCATGACCAGCCAGCGATGATCTCTGGCCAGTGCCCGTTGCATCGCCGTGGGCTTGGAGGGCTTGAGTCGCATACCAACTTCACCATTCGGCAATGTAATTTTCTTGCAGCCATTGCTATGTCGGATCCGGATCGGAATATGCAGCGTCAGCCTGTCATCACTGCAGGGTACGATCTCAGGTGTACCTTCTACCCGGATTGCACTCATGCCAGAGCCTCCTTGGCCGGCTTGATTTCCTTCACCATTTGCCCGATGCCATTGGCCCGCAATTGCAATTCGATATGATCGGGCGACACAATCACTCTTTCCACCAGCAGCTGTGCGATCCGCGCCTGCTCCGTCGGAAACAGCTGATCCCAGATTACATCCAGTTGCGTCATCGCCACCGTAACCTGTGCTTCATCCAGCTGATCGTGGAATGCAACCGTCTGCGGTACGATTTCACCAATCATCACAGATTGGCGCATCATGGCCCGCAACTGCCCCAGCACCGCTGCTTACAGTTCCGCTGCCGGCAACCTCGGCAGTTTGGACGCACCGGCATTCCTTGGCATCCCGCTGCGGAATATAGTACCGGTAGCGCCGTCCATTTCTTTAGGTAGTATGCCACGGCGACAAAGCCCGCCCATCTTCGCTAAACACCATCCCCTCTTACCACCATGAGGGAAAATGCATAAATGCCATGCTGTGTGCCCCGACAGGACGCGCCGCCAAATGTTTGACTGAATTCACGGGCCTGGAAGCCAAAACGATCCACCGACTGCTGGAAATTAACCCGATGAATGGACAATTCAAGCACAATGGAGATTTCCCGCTGGATTGCGATCTGCTGGTGATAGACGAATGTTCCATGATTGACATCCCTCTGGCCAATCAGTTGCTGAAAGCTGTGCCGAACCGCTCCGCCGTTATTTTTGTGGGGGATGTGGACCAGCTTTCATCGGTTAGTCCGGGTCAGTTTCTGAGTGACTTGATTGATTCGGAAACCGTTACGGTCATTCGCCTAGTTGAAGTGTTTCGCCAGGCTGTTACATCTCAAATCATTTGTGGGGCACACCAGATCAACCAGGTAAATTTCTTTCCTTTCCTGCAAAGGGAGAACCATCAGATTTTTATTTCGTTCCAGAAGATAACCCGGAATCCATTGCTGCCACCGTGGTGGATCTGGTTAAGATACGACTACAGAAGAAATTCAGGATAGACCCCATCTGGGATATACAGGTGCTTTGCCCGATGAATCGGGGTTTTAGCGGTGCAAGAAATCTCAATCAGATGCTGCGAAATGTGCTCAACCCTCCTGGTGAGCACAGTATTGAGAAATATGGGTTCATCTACAGCGTGGGCGATAAGGTAATGCAGATTGAAAACAATTATGATCGTGATGTATACAATGGTGACATTGGATATGTCGTCGGCATGGACTGGGAAGAGGGGGAGTTCCACATTTCCCATGATTCATGGGAAGTGGTTTATCCGTTTGGTGAGCTGGATGAACTGGTGCTGTGTTATGCCACGGCCATACATAAATCCCAGGGATCGGAATATCCAGTTGTGGTAATTCCGGTATCGACCCAGCATTACATGATGTTGAAGCGTAATCTGATCTACACGGGAATTACTCGTGAGAAACAACTGGTAGTTCTGGTTGGCCAGAAAAAAGCGCTGGCCATGGCTATCAAGGGAAAACAGGTGGAACGTTGCTGGTCGAAACTTAAGGAGCGATTGCAGCAGAATACATGAATTGCATCCAGATCCAGTTTCTGGAATGTAGAATGGATGCCAGAACTTCAAGTTTCAAATTGTATTTATGTGAATCAGTGCCAACATATTAGAACACATCACAATGCTTAAAATTTCCTGGTCATTAATCTTGGGGCCGTTATTAGCTTTAATTATTGCCACCAGTATGAACGCCTCCGGCTGGGACGTCAAAGCCTGCTGGACAAGCGCCATCGTGACGCTGTGCGTCGTTTGGTGGATTTTTGAACCGATCCCGATTCCGGCAACGTCGATCATTCCGTTGGCGGTGTTTCCGTTGATCGGGGTGTTGACCAAGGAGGATATTGCGAGGGCGTACGGCGACGATATGGTATTGCTGATGCTTGGCGGTTTCATGATTTCAGCGGCCCTGGCGCATTCTGGCGCGCATCACCGGTTGGCGGTGGGGTTGATCCGTATCATCGGTGGGCATAGCAGCCGGCGCATCGTGTTCGGGTTTTTATGCGCCTGCGCGTTCATCAGCATATGGATTTCCAATACTGCGACCACGCTGATGATGTTACCGTTGGCGCTGGCAGTGATTGATCAGAGCGAAGACAAAAAACTGGCTATCCCGTTGCTGCTGTCGGTTGCTTACGGCAGCAGTATCGGCGGACTGGGCTCGCCGATCGGCACGCCACCAAATCTAGTCTTCATGCGCGAATACGAGAGCTTCACCGGAATTACCGTGGGGTTTACCCAGTGGATGAGTTGGGGTGTGCCGGTGATCCTGCTGATGGTGCCGTTGACGGGTTTGTGGCTGACGCGACATTTACATTTTAAAGGCGAATTGACGATGCCGCCGACAGGGCCGTGGCGCTCGGAAGAGCGGCGCATGCTGCTGATTTTTGGTTTGACCGTTCTGACGTGGATCACGCGCAATGAACCGTTTGGCGGATGGACTCTCTGGTTCAATTTAAAAGGGGCAAGCGATGCGACGGTGGCATTGATTGCCGTGCTGGCGATGTTTCTGATCCCGAACGGTCG
>Ga0209573_1003773_pt1 | contig 15992 bp, 21 predicted proteins | sample TNRBio252014_DNA_FD_185870 | JGI IMG/M metagenome (GOLD analysis project Ga0209573, IMG submission 185870) | Wastewater treatment Type I Accumulibacter community from EBPR Bioreactor in Madison, WI, USA - TNR Reactor_6/25/2014_ DNA (SPAdes)... | ecosystem: Engineered > Bioreactor > EBPR >...
AATGGCGACTTCATCGTCATCCTCGGCTTCCAGCGCCTCCTCGGCATCCTCATCCTCATCCCGGGAATCCAGCAGTTCCGCGCCCTGCGTTCCGAGCGGAAGCTCCAGGCCGTTTTCCAGGGCATGCAGAAACACGAAGTTGCGCAGGACATGGCGCTCGATGGAGAGCAAAAACGCCGGGCCGGCGCTTTCCAGCCGCTTGAACAGATTGGTGCGGCAAAAACCCATCAGCCGGCTGCCCGCCCGCGACAAGCCGCTGATGATAGCCGCCTGTTGCGGAGTCGGCGGGGTTTTGGGCCGGGGGGCCAGATAGTTGCCCAGCCCGTAGCGGGGCAGCGTCAGGGCATTGATCGTATTGACGACCTGATGGGAATACAGCCGGCCATAGGGGTCCGCCGGATCGGCGTCGTCAATCGCGAATTTCACGTTCCGGGGAAGGCGCGCAGGGAAATACGATTTTCGCCCATCGGCGAATTGCAGATATTGGCGCTGGAGTTCGGGGTCGGTCCGGGCGTAATTCTGGACGATGAACCCACGGGTGCGCCGCACCATGTACAGCCGCATCAGATCGCGCCAGTCGTCGGGATCGGGACTCTTTTCAAACGCGGCCAGCGAGCGAACCGGGCACTGATGGCGCCGGATGAATTCCTGCTCGCCCCCCAGAGCCGCCAGGTATTTTTCCGGCCGGATGCCGAGGTCGGCGGCGTCGCGCAGGAACAGGCCAAGCTGGGCGGACAGATCGAGCCAGGTCTTGTTGTAGGGCGTGGCGGACAGCAGGATGCACAAACTGTCGTTGCGCTCGATGTAATCGCGGATCGCCCGGTAACGCTTGCCTTCCTTGTTGCGCAGATTGTGCGACTCATCAATCAGCACCACGCGATAGCGGCGGGTCTTCTCCGGCAGTTCGCCGATCACCGCCGACAGGGACAGGACCCTGGCGCGAAGCTGGTAGGCATGGACGTAATCCTCCCACATCGGGACCAGATTTTTGGGGCAGATGATCAGCGTCTCGGTGTGATAGTCGTCCTCGAAAATCCTGGCGAGCGCCGTCGCCATCATGGACTTGCCCAGCCCCACCACGTCGCCGATCAGGACCCCGCCTCGCTTATTCAGATGATGGGCGGCGATCTTCACGGCGGCGATCTGGAAGTCGAACAAGGTATCCCCGAACACCTTGGGAATCTGGAACTCCGCCAGACCCACGCGGGCCTCCTGAGCCAGGTGATAGGCCATTTTCAGGTAAACGTGGTAGGGCGGCGTCGGTTTTTCGCTGGCCCAGCTTTCATCGATGATATCGGCCAGTTCCCGGGAAATATCGAGGCACCAGCGGTCGCCCCAGCGCTCCTCGAACCACTTCGCCAGCTTGGCGCAGGCGTCGCTGTCCAGCACATCCACGTTCAGTTCGCCCTGCCGGGCGAGACCGGCCAGCGTCAAATTGCTGCTGCCCAGATACCCGATCACCGGGTTGACCGGGTCCCGGCGATACAGCAGATACAGCTTGGCGTGCAGCAGGTGGCGCAGATAAACCTTCACTACCAGGCGCCCGGCGCGCAGTTGAGCCGCAAGCTGGCGCAGCGCGGCCTCGTCCAGGTTGGTCGGTGCGCCGACCGTCAGTTGCTCGCGAAACTCCTGAGCGATACGCCGCTTTTCGCGGATCGCGGTCTGGTTGTCGAGCGCCTCTTGCCCGCCGCCGACGCGAAGGATTCGGCGCAGTTCCTCGCCGGGCGCGACGTGCATCCCCACGAGCAGGCGGCAGCAATGGCCGGTTCCCCCGGCCCACCGCTCCACGCCGTCGCTGACCGAGCGCCAGCCCCGGAGATTGAAATAGCCGACGCAGAAATCGGCCCGTTCGGCGATGGCCAACGTGTCGCGCAGAGCGGGCAGGAGGGGGGCTTCGATATTGTCGAAGATGCGGGGCATGGGTTTACCGTCGCGGCTTTCAGCCGAGAGGCTGGATAAAAACGCCTATAGGGCCTGCCAAGGCAGATAGTGTGGAATCCCTTCACACATTCTTCCGGGGATCGAACGCATCGCGCACCGCCTCGCCGACGAACACCAGTAGGCTGAGCAGTAGCGACAGCACCACGAAACCGGAGATGCCCAGCCACGGCGCTTGCAGATTGTCCTTGCCCTGGCGCAACAGATCGCCCAGCGAGGCCGAACCCGGCGGCAATCCCAGGCCAAGAAAATCGAGCGCCGTCAGCGCCACGATAGAGCCGGACAGGATGAACGGCATGAAAGTCAGGGTCGCCACCATCGCGTTCGGCAGCATGTGCTTGAACATGATCCGCCCGTCGCTCATGCCCAGGGCGCGGGCGGCGCGGACGTAATCGAAATTGCGGGCGCGCAGGAACTCCGCCCGCACCACCCCCACCAGGGCGGTCCAGCCGAACAGCATCAGGATCAGTAGCAGGGTCCAGAACCCTGGCGTCACCACGCTGGAGACGATGATCAGGATGAACAGTTGCGGCAACCCGCCCCAGATTTCCAGAAAGCGCTGAAACAGCAAATCCAGCCGGCCACCGAAATAACCCTGCACCGCGCCCGCCGCCACCCCAATAATTGAGGAACTCAGGGTCAGCAGCAAACCAAACAGCACCGAAATCCGCAAGCCGTAGATCAGCCGCGCCAGCACGTCGCGGCCCTGATCGTCGGTGCCCAGCCAATTCTCGGCGGACGGCGGCGCTGGGGCCGGAACGGGTAGATCGTAATTGACCGTGTCGTGGCGGAAGCGGATCGGCGGCCAGAGCATCCAGCCCTGCTCGTCGATGAGTCGCGCCAGATAGGGATCGCGGTAGTTGGCCCCGGTCGGGAACACGCCGCCGAAGTCGGTTTCGGCGTAGTCCTCGAACACCGGCGCGTAGAACGAACCCTGATAGGAAACCAGCAAGGGCCGGTCGTTGGCGATGAACTCCGCGCCCAGGCTCAACCCGAACAGCAGCAGGAACAGCCACAGCGACCACCAGCCTCGCCGGTTGGCGCGAAATTGCGCCAGCCGGCGCTGGGTCAGCGGGGTGAAACGGATTCTGCGGCGCGTCGGCATCGCTCATCCCTCCCGTGCCGCGAAATCGATCCGCGGGTCTACCCAGCGATAGGTCAAGTCGCTGACCAGATTCAGCAGCAGACCGATCAAGCTGAACATGTACAGCGTCCCGAACATGACCGGGTAATCGCGTTTCACCACGGCCTCGAAGCCCAGCAACCCCAGCCCATCCAGTGAGAAGATCACTTCGATCAGCAGCGAGCCGGTAAACAGCATCCCGACCAGGGTCGCCGGAAAACCGGCGATCACCAGCAGCATGGCGTTGCGGAACACATGCCCGTACAACACCTGTTGCTCGCTCAGGCCCTTGGCGCGGGCGGTGACCACGTACTGCTTGTTGATTTCATCCAGGAACGCATTCTTGGTCAGCATGGTCAGCGAGGCGAAGCCGCCGATCACCATCGCCGTCACCGGCAGGGTCAAATGCCAGAAGTAATCCAGGACCCGCGCCGGCCAGCTCAGGTCCGCCCAATCGTCCGACACCAGCCCCCGCAATGGAAACCAGTCCAGGTAACGCCCGCCGGCGAACACGATGATCAGCAGAATGGCGAACAGGAACGCCGGGATGGCGTAACCGACGATGACCGCCGCACTGCTCAGCACGTCGAAGCGCGAACCGTCGCGCACCGCCTTGGCGATGCCTAGCGGAATCGAAATCACGTAAATCAACAACGTGCTCCACACCCCCAGCGAGATCGAGACCGGCAGCTTGTCCAGCACCAGGTCCAATACCGCACGGTCGCGGAAATAGCTTTTGCCCAGATCGAAGCTCAAGTAGTCGCGAATCATCCGTCCGAAACGCACGTAGGCCGGCTGGTCGAAGCCAAATTGACGGTTGAGTTCGGCGATGAAAGCGGGATCGAGGCCCTGCGCGCCGCGATAGACGTTCGCGCCGCCGGCGCCTTGCGCGGTTGCGACGCCGCGCCCCGCTTCCACGCCCTCGCCGCCGCCGACCCGGGCGGTGGCGGACACGGCGGTGTCCTTGAGTTTCGCCAGCAATTGCTCCACCGGCCCCCCAGGCGCGATCTGCGCGATGACGAAGTTGATGGCGATGATGCCCAGCAGGGTCAACGGAATCAGCGCCAGGCGGCGGAGGATGTAAGCGAACATGGGGGAAGCCTTGGCGTTGATCTCTTAACTTGCCGGGGCGGGCGTTCGAACCGAATCACCCGAGTGGAGCATTGCAATGGCTAGAGTACCGGCGAGCGACCGGGCCCGCAATCAGACCGCGAAAGCGTTGCGCGGTGATTTTGACTCCACCGCCGCCGCGTGGTCGAGACAGCGGGTTTTCAGCTTCGACGGTCAGGTTGTGGAAGAGGAGCGCCGCGATTCCCATCATCACCGGCCCGCCGTAGAGGAAGACCGGGTTCCTGAACGCCAGCCCCAGGCCCGCCAACACGAGGGCGGACGCGGCCAGCGCGCCGACGACGACAGCGCCAAACGGGGTATGCCGATAACGGCGGGGTTTGAGCATGATCCTTCCTCCCGCGAGGATCAAGCAGCGTTCTGCTAAAGTTTGGTCCCCTGGTGAACGATAACCCCGTCCAACGTCATGGCCAAGCGCTCCTCTGCCCGCTCATCCACCGCGTCCACGAATAAGACTCTCGTCGGCGCTATGATTGGCCTCGTGTTGGCGGCGCTCGCTGGCTTGGGCATTCAACTCCCGGGTTGGTTGACCGGAAAAGCGCCCCCGACCCGCGCCGAACACCGGACCACCGCCCGCCCGGCTGGATTACCGGACACGGCGCAAAGCTTCGAGACCGCCAAGAAGTGGCTGTATGACAAGGTCTACCACGATCATCCCAAGACCTTCTATTGCGGCTGCGACTATGCCCGCGCGCCCGACCAGCCCGGCGCGATCAACCTGCGCAGTTGCGGCGTGACGGCCCGTCAGGACCCGGCCCGCGCCCAGCGCCTGGAAGCGGAGCATGTCTTCCCCGCCGCGATGTTTGGCAACTTTCGCCCGTGCTGGCGCGAGCCGGAACGCTTTTCCGAGTGCGTTAACGACAACGGCCAGACGCTGACCGGCCGGCAGTGCTGCGAGAAAGTCGATCCGGTCTTTGAAGCCGCCCATAACGACCTGTACAACCTGTTTCTCGCCGAGGGCGAAATCAACGGCGACCGCAAGAGTCACTACCGCGCCGACTGACGCGGCTAAAGCCCGGCGGCGCGGTTAGCCGTGATGCGCGCCCAGCGTTCCATACAAATGCCGTTCCAGCACCACGCGGATGTATTCGCTCACCGCGCGACTGTCAGCGCGGGCTTGGCGGGCCAGATCGTCATACAGGGCTTCGGGCAAGTGCAGCTTGACATCGCGGTCACACTTGGCGCGGCGGCGGTGTTCCGGGGATGGCGCGAGGCGCAGAACGGGATAAACGGCGGGACGTTCGGACATGGCGGCGGTTTCCGTGCAACGCCGCGCGGGTTGAGGGCGGCGTGGCCTCAACTACCTGATATAGGAATATCGGCTGAGGTTATTCGCGCACGGCAAGCCATGCCTTATCTGGCCCCTATCGATCACGCCCACGAGGCGATCCAAAAAGATTCACGCCCACGCGCCCACAGTCTGTGGCGGTGAACGTGAATCATCGCGTTATCGGGGCGACAGCCGCTGTGATTGATAGTGGAAGTGAAACTAAGCCATAGCGGCGCGGGTGTTAATCGGGCGGGAAACGGTGATACCGCGCCCAGTGCGGGCGCGTGTTAAACTGAACGTGATTTCATTATTGACTCCAGGGGCGGGTCACCCCTTGCCCCCTTCACCCGGTCCGGCCAGGCCGGGTTTTTTGTGGCGTTCATGCCCGGTGGGCGATCAAGCCTCGCAACAATGGCCGTAACCGAAGGCTTCGAGGAGTCCGATGGAGAAACATCCTTGGGGAGTGGGGCCGTCGCCCGCCAGTAAGGTGAGCAAACGATGACCATCCTGCTGACCGGCGGCGCCGGTTACATCGGCAGTCATACGGCGGTGGCGCTGGTCCAGGCTGGCCATCGGGTTGTGCTACTGGACAACTATGCGAACAGCCGGCCCGAGGTCGGCGACCGGCTGACGCGGATTCTGGGCCAGCCGGTGGCGCAGTTCGCTTGCAGGAAAACGCAGTGGCGTTAAGCGACTGAGAGGAGACCGACCGATGGCATTGCCATCCACCCCATCCCCCGATCCCATCCGCGCCTGGCTGGCGGCGGTGATACGCGGCGCGGAACCCGGCGCGCTGCCGCCGGACGAGGCCGGGCTGCTGGATACGGCTCGGGCCGATGGAGTTCTGACTCTGTGCCATGACCGGCTGCGCCGCTCTCCCCGCTGGACGCAGTATCCAGAGACGCTGCGGGAGGCGATGACTCGGCACGCCTATCAGGCGGTTGCGGTGGAGCTGATGCGCGCGGCGGAATTGCGGGACGTGCTGGCAGCGCTGGCGCAAGCGGGTTTACCGGTGTTGCTGCTCAAGGGCGCAGCGCTGGCCTATACCCTGTATCCCGAACCGCATCTGCGCGACCGCTGCGATACCGATCTGTTGCTGCCGTCGCGCGACGAGGCCGAACGCGCCTGGCGCGTGCTCCAGACTCTGGGTTATCAGCGCCCGAACGCCGCCTCCGGTGATTTGGCCTGTGGCCAATTGGGTTGCTACAAAACCGGTTCTGGTGGATTTACCCATGCTCTGGACATTCACTGGCGCTTGAACAATGCCATATTGCTTGTCGAACGCTTCACCTTTGCTGAACTGGCGGCGGCGGCTATTTCGATCCCAGAATTGGGACCGCATGCCTGGGGTCTGGATCTGGTTTATGCGCTGTTGCTGGCCTGCATACACCGGGTTGCCCATCAACTATGGAACACCAGTACCGACCGCTTGATTTGGCTGTATGACATTCATTTGTTGACTCAACGCCTGGCCGATGAGGAATGGCAACAGTGGGTGGTGCTGGCGCAGAAGCGGGGTGTATCCGGTTCGTGTCTGAATAGTTTGCGCATCGCGCAACTGGCGTTTGAGACGGTTCTGCCCGCTAATATCCTGAGCCAGTTGCAGGCCGGCGCCGACCGGGAGAACTGGTTTAATCTCGATTTAGCCAGTCAGTGGTGGCGTCTGGAATGGCTAACTTTCCGTGTTCTGCCCTCCACCGCAGCGCGCCTGCGCTGGCTGGGTCAGCGTCTGTTCCCGGATGCGGATTTTATGCGTCGCCAGTACGGTTTTCGCCATTCGCTATGGTTACCGTGGTTTTATGGGGTGCGGATCGTACAGGGAGTGGCCAAGCGGATTCGGCAAGGCCACTGACGGGTGTTGGGTTGGAAAGGAAAACACGGTGGAGCGGCGCCAACGGTCTTTAAGCGCCAAAAGCAGGAGTGGTTGTACCGCTACCTGACCAGGCGTGGCCTGGGCTTGGTGGACTTCTCAGGACCTTCGAAAAAACTGCGGGAGCTTTTGCACGTTCTTCAGCAGCAGCGTGCCGAGACCGCCGATCCGGTTACGACGCAGGATCTGGTAGTCTTCGCTGGATTTTTGCAGCAGGTTGCGCGAGCGGTTGCTGGTCCCACCCAGCCGCATGCGCACCAACACTTCCGGCAGATACACTACCTGGCCGTTAATCCGGCTCAGCACCCGCAGCATCAGGTCATAATCCGCCGCGATCCGGTAGCCCAGGTCGAAGCCGCCATGGCGTTCATACAGCTCACGGCGCAGGTACAGCGTCGGGTGCGGCGGCATCCAACCCCGGGCGAGCCGGCGCGGGTGGTACGGACCGGCGCGCCAGTAGCGGATCACCCGCCCGGTATCCGCCTGGCTCACATACACCAGGTCGCCATAGACCGCGGCCACACGGGGGTCGGCAAAAGCGGCGGCGATACGGGCCAGGACGCCGGGACCGGCGTACCGGTCATCGGCATTGAGCAAGCCGACCACGTCACCGCTCGCCCGGGCAATCCCCTTGTTCAGCGCGTCGTAGCTACTCCGGTCCGGCTCGCTGACCAGCACCGCGAGCTGGGCGCGCCAAGCCTCCAGTACCTCCAGGGTTCCGTCTATGCTGGCGCCGTCGATGACGATGTGTTCGCGGTGGGGATAGGTCTGCCCGGCTACCGAGGCCAAGCACTCGGCCACCGTGCCGACGCAATTCCGGGTCACGGTGATGATGGATACTTTCATGAATACCTGCCGTGGCTGAGAAATTACCAGATCAATTACTTGATTTAAATCGTATCATCCCTCAACGATCGTCCTTCAACCGCTGTGTGGATGAGCCTCCTCGAGAGTGGGGAACACCCGTTCGATTTGACGCGCGGTTTCCTGAAGCTTGCGGGCGGTTTCCTTCTGGGCTTCCGCTACTTCGCGGAACAGCGCCCAGACTTCTTCCAGGGTTGAGCTACTCATGGGTGTCATTCTCGATTCGGGGATGGAACGGATTGTAATGGATTTCGATCTTTGGCCTTTGGCCTTTGGCCTTGAGCCTTGAGCCTTGAGCCTTGAGCCTTCAGCCTTTCGCCTTGAGCCTGATCTCCAGCACCTGCTCAATCGCTCCCACCACGTCACAGCCCGTTTCCCGCATACAACGCTTCACCTCGGCGACCTTGGCATCCACCAGATAGCGGTACCAGAAGCCCTGCAAGAAATGAAACGCGGTCCCTGCCGGCCCGTCCAGGAATCCCAGTCGGATGACGTAGCGGTAAAAGAAGTAAGCGAAGGCGCGGAACCCACCGGGCAATCGGGCATAAACGACTTCCTTCAACCAGCGCTTCACGCCCGCCTGCTTGCCGCCGCGCAGGCGGGCGACGGTGTCGTGGGGCATGAAGTGGTATTCCAGGTTCAGCAAGTCCACTGCCTCGCGGCTGGCGTAGCTGTTGTGCTTGGCGGTCCACCAGGTGAGCGATTGAAGGTTGTCGTCAATGAGTTCGCCCCGGAGATCGGCCGCCGCGCCAGCCACCTTGATGTGCTCGTCCATCCAGCGGTTCTCGCACTGACCGCGCCCGTAGCGGAACAGGCGCAACACCCGCACCGGAAACACCCCGCCGTGACGGATCAACCGCCCCTGGAAGGTCATGCGCCGCCCGCAATAGATCCCCTCGATTTCGGGACCTATGGCCGGCAGGCGGGCCTGGATTTCGGCGCGCAGTTCGGGCGTCAGGACTTCGTCGGCGTCGAGGCGCAATACCCAGTCGGTGTCAGCATCGAGCTGGGTTAACGCCCAGTTGAACTGGGTGGCATAGTTCACCCATTCACGTTGGATCACTCGCGCGCCATGGGCATGGGCGATGGCCAGCGTGGCGTCGGTGGAAAAACAGTCGGCGACGACGATCTCGCTGACGATGCCATTCAGGCTGGCAATACAGCGCGCCAGGTGGCGTTCCTCGTTGAAGGTCAGGATGATGGCGACGAGTTTCACGGTCGCGGCAAACGCGGTTCAAACGGTCGTGCGGCGAACGCTACCATTATTGGGTGCCGCCAGGATGCGAGTACGGCGAGATTACCATTTTCAGGCCGGTCGCCTTGAGTACCGCCGCGAGCGTTTTAAGGGTGGGGTTACCCCGGGTGGATAGCATCTGGTCAAGACGTTCACGGGATAGGCCGGCATTCTGGGCGATCGCGCTCATCCCACCGCGCGCTTCCGCCACCTTGCGCAAGGCCGATACATAGGTTTTAGGATCGTCATCTTCAGACGCCGCATTCAAATACTCCGCGGCAAATCCGGCATCCTGGAGCTGTTGATAAAGCCAGTTATCATGTTGAACGTCGGTGTGCATGTCCACCTCTTGCTTGCCATTCACGCCAGCGCGCTATCGCCCGCTCGATATCGGCGGTTTGCGTTCGCTTGTCGCCGCCTTCACAGACCCGTCTGTGGTCGTGTAGTGTTTGAGTTTATACACAGTACGGTGTCCGCCGCGCCACCGCGATCATGGCCTTGGCCAGCGTCGGGATGCGCCCTCTCCCCCACCCCTCTCCCGCACGCGGGCGAGGGGGGCTTTATGGTTGAGTTACTTTGATGTAGCCATGATCCCACAGCGCGGTGGTGGGTCATAACCGTTCACTCCCCGCGCCCGGGAGAGGACATAGTAAAGCTCCCCTCGCCCGCGTGCGGGAGAGGGGTGGGGGAGAGGGTATGGCAGTCTCCACAACCGCTTGTCGTATCCGTTCCAACACGCCATCCATTTCCTGCAAGACTTCGTGATTCCAGAATCGCAATACCATAAACCCCTCGCTTTCCAACCAAGCCGTTCTTTCATCATCGTATTCCATTTGATCGATGTGTTGCCCACCATCCACCTCAATGATCAATTGATACTCAATACAAATAAAATCAACAATATAATGACCAATAGGTTTCTGTCGCTTGAACTTCAAGCCCATGAAGCGATGCGCCCTTAACTGATGCCATAATTGTTGCTCTGCATCGGTCTGGTGGCTTCGCAAGGTTTTGGCGTTGTTGAGTAACGAGTTCATGCGCCCTCTCCCCCACCCCTCTCCCACACGTGGGCGAGGGGGGCTTTATGGTTGAGTTACTTTGATGTAGCCATGATCCCACAGCGCGGTGGTGGGTCAACCGTTCACTCCCCGCGCCCGGGAGAGGACACAGTAAAGCTCCCCTCGCCCGCGTGTGGGAGAGGGGTGGGGGAGAGGGCGTAGTCGGTCATAGCCGCCGCGCCACAGGCGCATCGATGGCGAGGATGCGTCCGGAGAATGCCGGCAAGACCCGTGATTCGAGCCAACGGCGCAGGATGGTTCCCTGCGCAGGGTCGCGCCGTTCGATCAGCAGTACGCCAGTTTCCAGTTCCAGCAGCGTGATGACGGAAAGGAACAAGCTCGGGGTCGGAACGTGCTCGGCCCAGGCCACGACCTTCGGGTCGGCTTTACCCGCCTTGGCCTTGCGCAGCTCGGAAATTACGTTGGTGTCCAGCAAATACATCAAGATAAATCAGCCGGCTGATAAAGAGGATCGCGCAAGCGGGGCGGCTCAAACTCCAGATCGGTAGCATCAGGCATCGCCAGCCACTCGACGATGTTGGTCGGGCAACCGGTAATGCGCTGATATTCTTCGATGGTCAACAACACGTGTGCGAGGTGGCCATGATCAGTGATGAACACCGGGCCGTTCCGCGCAGCTTTTTGGGCCTTGTCAGTGTCCCGGTTAAATTCCTGGTGAGAGAGTGTGGTGATGGTCATCAGACGCCCCTAACGGTGCAGACGAGAAACGATGATCATCATTTTACCACACGAGCCGATACCGGCCGCCGCGCCACCGCGATCATGGCCTTGGCCAGCGATGGGATGCGGCCGACCCGCGCGAAGCGGATGTCGCGAAAGCCGGCTTCTTCGAGCAGGAGGGTGAGGGTGCGCATGGACCAGAACTTGATGTGGCCGTGATCCCACAGTGCGGTGAAGTGTCGGTCCAGCTTGCCGCTCAGGGCGAGAGCGAGGTTTTTCCAATAGCCATGGTAGGGCGTTGACAGAATGGCCGTACCCCCCCCCTGTAACAATGAAAATACGGTTGCAGCATACTGGCGGGGAAAATAAACGTGCTCGACCACTTCCAGACTGAGAACAACCGGGAACTGGCCATATTGGGCCGCCAGATCGTCGTAGGCCGAGCCGGAATAGAGCTTGAGATCAGGATGGGTTTGGTTCGCCTGGGCGATGCCTTCGGCGGAGGGATCAACGCCAGTCACATCCCAACCGCGCCGAGTGAGTTCGCAGGCGACCGAACCGTTGCCGCAACCGAGTTCGAACAACCGCCGCTCGCCCGCCGGCAGGTTCAGCCCGTCCAGCAGACGAAAGACCGTCGGCAGCAGGTAGCCGTGGGAGTGGTTGAGTTCGGAATTGGCGTAGCGATAGCCGGAAATGTTGGGGGACGGGCCTGTCATGATTGCTGCACTGCGCGGGTGGTGGATCGGAGTAACCTGGGCTTGACCGGGCGCGCGGGATTACCTGTAGCGACCATCCAGGGTTCGATGTCGTGGAAAACGCTGGAACGAGCGGTAATCACCACACCATCGCCGATCGTAACGCCCGGCGCGACCAATACATCGGTGGTGACCCAGACATGGTCGCCCAGAGTAATCGGCGCGGTGATCAGTGGCATGACGGGATCGGTGTAGTCGTGGCTGGCCGTACAAAGGAAGCTGTATTGACTGACCGTGGTATTCGCGCCGAGCGTGATCCGATCCACGCAGTAGCAATCCACGTGATGGCTGAGGCAACTGTGATCGCCCATCTCCAGGTTCCACGGCGCCCAGATTCTGGCCGAGGGATAAGGGTGCGCACCTCGCCCAATCTTTGCCCCAAACGACCGCAGCAGAAATCGCCGCCAGCCGTGCAGCGGGACTGGGCTGGGACGGTAGAGCAGCAGCCAGACGAGGTTCCACATAGCGCGGGCGAGCTTGTTAACGGGGGTGAGGTGCTTGGCGCGGAGTTTGACTGGCATGGTTCAGTGGGGGTCTTGGCCAGCCGCTGCGTTCAGCCGCGCCAGCCAGGCGACCTCATCCGCGCAGTCGAACAGCTCCTCACCTAAATCCTCGAACACCGCTAGCTGCTCGATCCGCTCCAACATCGGGGCGCTCTGATCAGCGACAGCCTCGCTGAAGCGCCGGCGGATGAGCCGCAGCAGCATCCGCCGTTCCGAATACAAGCCCTGTTGCAGGCCCTGTTGCAGGCCCTGTTGCAGGCCCTGTTGCAGGCCCTGTTGCAGGCCTTCCTGTTTCCATTGCTGGGTCCAGTCGAGGACGCGGTCGGTCAACATGATGCGAATCTCCTCCAGATCGTTCAGTTCGGGGAAGGCGACGTCCGGCAGCCGCGTGTGTAGAAACCCTTCGCGCAGCCACAGCAGCAGGGAGCGGCGCAGTTCAGCCTGCTCCGGCTCCGTCAGCCATTCGATCAGCGCCGCCAACACGTGTTGCACCGTATCAGGATCCGGGCTGTTCTCCAGCCGGAACAGGGCGGCCACCAGGTTGCGCATCCCGGCCAGTTCGGCGTCGGCATAGGCGGTTTCGGCGATGAGCAGATAGCGCAGGCGGGGCCGGTAGGCGTCCAGCCCCGCCGGACCGGGTTCGATCAGGTCGGCCAGGTCGGTGGGCGCAGTCCAGCGCCGGCGACCATTGTACAGGACGATGGGGAGCACCGGCGGCAGGCGGCGCGGACGCCCCCGGCGTCGCCGCCCAAATTGCCGGCCCCGGATCAGGTCCTGGTAGAGCAGATCGAGGTAGGTGGACAGCCGGGCCGCCATGAAGGGATGAACGCCGGACTGGAATTCAAGCAGGACGTAGACGTACAGCCAGTCCGCTCCCCAGCGTAGCCGCCAAATGACGTCATTGCGCCGTTGCTGGAACCGGTCGTCAATGAATTCGCCGGGGTATTTTTCCAGGGTGGTGAAGTCGAGGTCGGCGATCCAGGGTTCGCGGACGAAGCCGATGAGCAAATCGCGGATCATCTCCGGGTGGGAGAACAGCCGCTTGTAGCCGTGATCGTGGTCAGTCATCGTGCGCTTTGGGCCTTTCGCCTTGACCCTGTTACCTTTCAGCATCTTTGCACCTTTGACCTGTCGCCTGTCGCTTCGCCTCTCGTGGGCTGACGCAGAAGTTTTGATAGGTTCGGATGCGTAGGGCGGATAAGCGTAGCGCATCCGCCACGTTAGGCAACTGGTGGATGCGGCGCACGCGCCTTATCCACCCTACACCCGATCAAGACCTGTCAGAATTTAGAATTGTAACCGTTCACCCCCCTCGCCCGCTTGCGGGAGAGGGGCTGGGGGAGAGGGCAGAAGACTCAACAGCTTACCCCCTCTCCCTAACCCTCTCCCCCTGGCCAGGGGGAGAGGGAACTGAACGGTTATGGCATCACATTTCCGAGCGATGGCCAGGTTCCGTCTTGCACCTTGAGCCTTTTGCGCCTGTTATCCTTCCCCTCCAGCAAACACGCTTTCCAGCGACGGGGCCGTCAGCGCCCGCCGGAACCAGAGCGACAACTGCGCCGAATTCGCCCCGGCCAAGCGGCTACGAATCGTCTCGGACAACGGTCCGAACCGGTTCACCAGCAATTCCTCCAGCAACTCGCATAGGGTCTGTTCGCGGCCCTGCTCGATGCCCTGCTCGATGCCCTGCTCGATGCCTTTCCTGATCGCAATCTGCTCCGCAATCTGCTCCAGACTACTCACATAACGCATGTGCTTTTCCTCCTCGAACTGCTGCACCTCAACCCACAATTGATTTTCCAAGCCCTCGGGCAACGCCAGCACCCAGTCAACAAACCGAAACGTAATCATTCAGTCCCCCCCTTTGCCAAAGGGGGGAGATGAATGCTTGCCTTTCGCCTTGGACCTTTCGCCTTTCGCCTTTCGCCTTTCGTCTTGGGCCTTGGGCCTTGGGTCTTGGGTCTTTCGCTTCAGTCCACCCCGCAGGCCTTATGCAATAGAGCGAGGCCGCGTTCGCTCTGACCCCGACCCCGCTCGGCGCGCAGCCGGAAGCGGGTTTCCGCGTCGAATTCGGTCAGGAGCAGCGTGGCGGCTTCATCCAGCAGGTGGTTGATGCTGACGCCCCGTTGTTGGGCCAGCGATTTGAGGCGGCGGTGTTTGTCTTCGGCGATGCGCAAGGTCAAGGCGGTCATAGTGGGTTCTCCTGGAGAAAGGCTTCGGGCGAAATCACGGACAGGGACGGGAATTTCAGTTCCATGCGCGCCACGTCACGCCGGTTGCGAGTCACGATGGCGCGGGCGGCGCCGGCGATGGCGAGTTCGACCAGGTGGTTATCCGCTTCGTCCGGCAGATTGGGACGCCAGCCGTAGTAGATGCGGGTCCATCGGCAGACGGACAGGAAAATATCCAACAGCTCGTTGCGTTCGTCACGATTCAAGCGACACCCTGCAAACAGGGCGTCTCGTCCCAACACGTCCTCGTATTCAGCCAGGAGCGCCGTTCCCATCAACGGAATGTGGTGACCTTGCAGACAGGTGGCGATCACGGCATTACAAGCCCCGACACCCATGCAAGCGCCGACGAATATGTTGGTGTCCACGACAATAATCATGAGGTCATGGTAGCGTCAGCGCCACCATTCAAGCAACCGATTTCGCCTTTCGCCTTCTGTTCCGGCCTGTCAACGGCGCCGTGTTTAGAGCCACAACCGTTCGAAGGGTCGGCCATCCGATAGCCGGTATGCGGAGAAATCGCGCACATCGACGGTGATGATTTTGTTGATGCGATGGATGCCCGCAAGGGTGACCAGGGCCGCGTCGGTAAAATCGGGGGCGAGATCGCGGTATTTTTGCAGAGTCCGGCGGATCGCTGGCAGTTCGGCTACCGTGAATTCGTGCAGGATGACTCCTTGGCGTTCCAGCCAGTTCAGCAGTGCGACCTTGCCTGGGTTGTCGAGGAAGAAACTGGCTTCCGCCACCACCAACCAGAGCGAATGCAGTTCCAGCCGTTGGGCGTTCGCCAGAAATTCCACGGCGGAGGCGAAATGTTCGTCATCGCGGGCGAACAGGGCGACCAGGAAGCCGGTATCAACCCAGGCGGCGGTGTTTGATACGTAGCGCTTCCCAAACCTGGCATTTGATGGGATCGGTCGGTGCGGCGGCCCGATGTCCGGCGCCAAAGAGATCCTGACCCCGTTCGTAGGGCGACTGATCGGTCGGTTGTTGCAGCAGACGCTGGCATAGTTCGCGAACCCCTTGGTGCACTAATTCGCTCTTGCTGCGAGTGGATTGGCGGCTGGCGGCTTCCAACAAGGTCTCTTCCTCGGGCGTAAACCGGATTGATAAGGACATGAGGTATTTCCTACGGGTAAGCGACGAAGGGATTTTAAATTTTACCCCGGATTAAGGAGCCACTGTGATCAAGGTTCTGCCTTTCACCTTTCGCCTTTCGCCTTGGGCCTTTCGCCTTGTACCTCTTCCTAAATCCGCCAGCCGTTCACTTCAATCGGTCGAGCCCCTCGGAGCCGCGCTTGGATGAACGCCCGGTCGCGGATGAACAGGGCATTGGC
>Ga0209573_1003774_pt1 | contig 15991 bp, 12 predicted proteins | sample TNRBio252014_DNA_FD_185870 | JGI IMG/M metagenome (GOLD analysis project Ga0209573, IMG submission 185870) | Wastewater treatment Type I Accumulibacter community from EBPR Bioreactor in Madison, WI, USA - TNR Reactor_6/25/2014_ DNA (SPAdes)... | ecosystem: Engineered > Bioreactor > EBPR >...
CCTGCTCGACGCGGCCCGCCAGGCCGGCATCGGGCTGGCTTCGGTCTGCGGCGGCGAGGGGACCTGCGGCCGTTGTCGCGTGGTGATCATGAACGGCAAGGTCTCCGAGCCGGTGGACGCCGATCGGCGCTTCCTGTCACAGCTCGAGATCAACGCCGGCCATCGCCTCGCTTGCCGCGTGCACGTCCACAGTGACGTCAAGGTGCACGTGCCAAAGGCCTCGCTGGTGACCGACCAGCGACTGCAGGTCGGCGGGCTGGCTCGCGCGCTGACCGTCGAGAACACGATCAAGGCCTGCGCCGTCGAGACCGATCCGCCGACGCTGCGCGATCTGCGCTCCGACCTGGGCCGCGTCACCGACGCGATCGAATCGGCTTACGGCCTGCGCCATCTCGCGGTCGAGCCCTCCGTGATCCGCCAGCTCTCGCCGACGGCGCGCACACACAACTGGAACCTGACGGCCTTCATTCACGGCCGCGAGATCGTGGGCTTCGCGGCCCCTGAGCGCCGACCGGTCGGCTTTGCGGTCGATCTGGGCACAACCAAGATCGCGGGTTTTCTGGTCGATCTCGAGACCGGCGCCGAGCTGGCCGCGGGCGGGGTGATGAACCCGCAGATCAGCTACGGCGAAGACGTGATCAGCCGCCTGGTCTACGCCGGCCGCGGCCCGGCCGCCGCGGCCGAGATCCGCGGCGTGGTCATCGAAGGCCTGAACGGCCTGGTCGCCTCGCTCTGCGAGCAGGCGGGCATCGAACGCACCGAGGTGGCCGAGGCCTGCATCGTCGGAAACACGGCGATGCATCACCTCCTGCTCGGCCTGCCGACCCAGCAGCTCTCTGTGGCGCCGTTTGTCGCGGCCGCCAGCGATGCGGTCGACGTCCGCGCCCGCGATCTTGGGCTCGAGCTCGCGCCGGGCGCCTACGTGCATGTGCCGCCCTGCATCGGCGGCTTCGTCGGCGCGGACCATGTGGCCATGATCCTGGCCTCCGATCTCGACAAGGGCGATCGGGTCGCTGTCGGTGTCGACATCGGCACCAACACCGAGATCGCGCTCTGCAAGCCCGGTCTGGCTTACCTGACCTCCGCTTCGTGCGCCTCGGGGCCGGCCTTCGAGGGCGCGCACATCCGCGACGGCATGCGCGCCGCCTCGGGCGCGATCGAGGCCGTGCGCATCACGGCCGATGGCCCGCAGATCAAGACCATCGGCGACGCGCCGGCTGTGGGCATCTGCGGCTCAGGCATCGTCGACGCGATTGCGGCGCTCCACGGCGCCGGGCTGCTTAACGACCGCGGCCGGCTCCAGAAGGATGCGCCAGGTCTGCGTATGGGCACGCAGGGGCCCGAATACCCGCTGGCTCTCGCGCCAAACACCGGCACGGGCCGCGACGTGGTCATCACCCAGAGCGACGTGAATGAGATCCAGCTGGCCAAGGGCGCGATCCAGGCCGGGCTCGAGATCCTGCTCGAGTCGACCGGCACACCGGCCGAGGCCGTCGACGAGATGATCGTGGCCGGCGCGTTTGGCTCGTTCTTGAACCTCGAGAGCGCGCTCGATATCGGCCTGCTGCCGCGGCTGCCACGCGCCCGCTATGCCCAGGTCGGCAACGCGGCCGGGGTCGGGGCCAAGGCGTTGCTGCTTTCGCTCAAGGAGCGCACGCGCGCGCAGAAGATCGCGAGCCGGACGAGCTACATCGAACTCACCACGTATCCCGGTTTTCAAAAGCGCTTCGCGCTATCCATGTGGTTCCCGGCGGCCCACCGCCGGGTCAGGGAGGACGCATGAGGATCATCGCTGAGAAGATCAACGGCACCCGCAAGGCGGTCGCCAAAGCCATCGCCGAACGCGACGCCGCGTTTATCCAAAACCTGGCGCAGAAACAGGCGGCGGCCGGGGCGACCTGGATGGACGTCAACGCCGGGACGCACCCCGACCGCGAGCCCGAAGACTTGCTGTGGCTGATCGACCTGGTGCAGGGCGTGACCGACGTGCCGATCTGTCTCGACAGCGCCAACCCGGCCGCGCTCCGCGCCGTGCTCCCGGCAATCAAGAAGACCCCGATGATCAACTCGATCAGCGGCGAGCCCGAGCGCCTCACGGGCATCCTGCCGATCGTGGCCGAGCACGGCTGCGACGTGATCGCGCTCTGTATGGACGACAAGGGCATCCCGGCCACGGCCGAGGCCCGACTCGAGGTCATCCGCCGCGTGTTCGCCGAGACCCGCAAGGCCGGCGTGCCCGACGAGAAGGTCACGGTTGACCCGTTGGCGATGACCATCGGCACGAACATCCAGGCGGGCCAGATCATCTTCGCCACGATGCGCGCGATCCGGGCCGAGTTCCCCAAGGCCCATATCGGCTGCGGGTTGAGCAATGTCTCGTTTGGGCTGCCGATCCGCGCATTGATCAACCGCACGTTCCTGGTGCTCGCGCTCGACGCGGGCATGGATACCGCCATCATCGACCCGAACGACCGCGACCTGCAGGCCGCGATCTACGCCGGCGAGCTCGTCCTTGGCCGCGACAAGCACTGTCTGCGCTACACGCGGGCCTTCCGGGCCGGGCTGCTCGAGGCCCCTAAAGCAAAAAGTGCCTGAGATCAGGTGCCGTGGCCGCGTCGAAGCCGGGGCCACGGCACCCCGATCTCAGCCATGTTCTCATCCGAGTAAGGAGTGACGCCTATGTCCCAAGAGTTGATCAACGCGATTGCCGAGATGAACGAAGAGGAAGCTCTGGTGCTGACCCGCCAGTTGCTCAAGGACGGCGCCGAGCCCGTCAGCATCCTGGAGGCCTGTCGGGTGGCCATGGAGGAGGTCGGAAAGCGTTTCGAGAAGGGCGAGTACTTCATCCCTGAATTGATCCTGGCCGGCGAGATGCTCAAATCGATCTCGGAAGAAGTCAAGCCGCTGATGAAGCAGTCGGCGGGCGGGGCCACGGGGGCGAAGGTGCTGCTTGGGACGGTCAAGGGCGACATCCACGACATCGGCAAGGACATCGTCAACTTCATGCTCGATGTCAACGGCTTCCAGGTCAAAGACCTGGGCGTCGACATCCCACCCGAGGATTTCGTCGCGGCGATGAAGGAGTTCAAGCCGCAGGTGGTGGCGCTCTCCGGGTTCCTGACCCTGGCCTACACGTCGATGAAGGAAACGGTCGAGGCGATCGCCGCGGCCGGCCTGCGAGACGACGTGAAGATCATGATCGGCGGCGGCACGATGGACCAGCAGATCTGCGACTACGCCAAGGCCGATGCCTTCGGCAAGGACGCGATGGCGGCCGTCGCGCTCACCAAGCAATGGACGGGGGCCAACTGACATGACCGCCAAGACCTCTGCATCCACGATCGACGCCGGCAAAGGCCCCGAGCAATTGTTCGGGGAGCGCCTGACCCGTCTGCAAACCGCGCTGAAGCTCGGTCAGCCGGACCGGATCCCGGTCCAGCTGGGCTTTGGCTACATGCTCTCCGAGATGGGTGGCATCACGCGCCAGCAGCTGCACGAGGACGCCGCCAAGGAGCAGGAGCTCCTCGAAGCCGCGGCGCTGCGCTTCCAGCCCGACAGCGCGATGAGCGTTTTCAACAACCCGGCCTCCAGCTTGGCCATCGGCGGCGACGCGATGACCAAGTTCCCGGGCCACGGCCTGCCGCCGGATGGCTCGTTCCAGTTCGTCGAGGGCGAGTACATGAAGGGCGACGACTACGACGCCTTCCTGGCCGACCCCGGCGATTGGGCCATCCGCAAGTACTGGCCGCGCGTCTTCCCCGGCCTGGCCGGCTTCGCGGCGCTGCCGCCGCTTGGGATGGCCGCCTTTGGGCACTACAGCCTCTATAACCTCGGCGCGCTCAAGGCGCCGCCGGTCGTCGAGGCGCTCCGCAACCTGGCCGCCGGCATCGAGGCTCAGGCCGTGGCCGACGCCCGCGCCGTGGCCTCGGTCGGGCGCATGGCCGCGCTTGGCTTCGCGCCGCCGACCTTCGTCGGCTCGCTGATCGAGGCGCCGTTCGACTTCATGTCCGACACGCTGCGCGGCATGCGCGGCATCATGCTCGACATCCACCGCCGGCCCGAGAAACTGCTGGCCGCGATGGACCGCGTGCTCGAGTTCGAGCTCGAGTTCGCGATCAACTGGAGCCGCGCGACGGGCATCAACGTGTCCTTCATCCCGCTGCACCGCGGGTCGGACGGCTTCATGTCGATCCCGCAGTTCGAGAAGTTCTACTGGCCGACGCTCAAGGCCATGCAGGAAGGCCTTGTCGCGAACGGGATCATGCCGTTCGTGTTCTACGAGGGCGTCTGGGATCAACGGTTGAGCTATCTGGCGCAACTGCCCAAGGGCAAGGTCTCGGGCCTGTTCCAGTCGAGCGACATCTTCAAGGTCAAGGAAGTCGTCGGCGAGACGATGTGCATCGCCGGCGGCATGCGCAACTCGCTGCTCCAGGCCGGCACGGCCGAAGAGGTCCGCGAGTTCACGATCAAGCTCTGCCGCGAGGTGGGCAAGGGCGGCGGCTTCATCATGACGACCGGCATCGGCGAAATGGAAGGCTGCAAGCCCGAGTTGGTGCAGGTCTGGGTCGATACGACGAAAGAGTACGGCGTGTACTGACGGCGGACCGTAGACGGCGGATCGCGGACGGCAGATCGAGATGTTCAGTCGCTTGCAGAGGGGGCGAATCGGCTGAAGGGGGCGGCGCACCGTGAGGGGGGCGGTGCGCCGATCGATCTGTTGTCCATGGTCCGCCGTCTTTCGTCATCGCCACAGAGGAACAACCCATGTCACAACAACTGATCAACGCGATCACGGAGATGCAGGAGGAGGAGGCTGTTGCGCTGGCGCAACAGATGCTCGACGAGGGGGCGAGCCCGAGCGCGGTGCTCGAGGCATGCAAGCAGGCGATGGACGTGATCGGGCAGCGGTTCGAGAAAGGGGAGTGCTTCATCCCGGAGCTGATCCTGGCGGGCGAGATGCTGTCGCAGGTGGCCAAGATCGTGAAGCCGCACATCCAGCAGGAGACGGTGGAGCAGAAGCTTGGGAAGGTGGTGGTAGGGACGGTGGCCGGGGACATCCACGACATCGCCAAGGACATCGTGGTGTTCATGCTGGACATCAACGGGTTCGAGGTGACGGATCTGGGGGTGGACGTGCCGGTGGCGAAGTTCGTGGAGGCGGTGAAGGCGACCGGGGCGAAGATCGTCGGTTTGAGCGGGTTCCTGACGCTGGCGTACGACCCGATGAAGGAGACGACGGCGGCGGTGAAGGCGCTGGACCCGGAGGTGAAGGTGATGGTGGGGGGCGGGCAGATCGACGAGCAGATCCGGGAGTACACGGGGGCGGATGCCTATGGCAAAGACGCCATGGCCGCCGTCGCCATCGCGAAAGGCTGGGCCTGATCGATGGCTAACACGTTCCCAGACAATTGGAACAAACTCACGCCTGAGCAGAAGCTGGATTGGCGTCTGGCGGCCTGGGCCGCCATCGAGGGCAAGCCGCTCAATACGCCGCAGGCCGTGGCTAACTTCACAGCCGCCACACGACGCTACATCGATGTCCTCAAATTGCGCGAGCCCGATCGCGTGCCGCGCACCCTGATCCTGGGCGACTATGTCGCGCACTACGCCGGCTCGAACCCCGGGGAGTTCTTCTATGACTACCCGAAGGCGATCGAGGCGACGATCAAATTCTGTAAGGATTTCGACCTCGATTATGGGGCGGGCGGCAACTTCATGCCCGGTAAGCTCTTCGATCGACTGGGCTACAGGCTCTACCGTTGGCCGGGCGGCGCGCTGGCCCCGACCCAGGGCTTCCAGTTCGTCGAAGGCGAATACATGACCGCCGACGAGTACGACGCGCTGATTGCCGACCCCGAGTCGTTCGCCATGCGCGTGTATACGCCCCGGGTGATGGGCGCGCTGGGCGGGCTTGGCATGGTGCCGAGTTTCTTCGGGACAGTCGAGCTGCCGTTCGTGCCCTTCATGCTGGCCGGGTTCTCGGCGCCGCCGACCCACGAGGCCTTCAAGGCCCTGCTCGAGGCCAACCAGATCGTGCTCGAGTGGTTCGGCGCCAATGCCCAGCTCGGCGCGGTGACCCTCGGTGAGATGGGTCTGCCCGGCACCATGGGCGGCTTCTCGAAGGCGCCTTTCGACTATCTCGGCGACAGCCTGCGCGGCACGCGCGGGATCATGATGGACATGTACCGCCGACCCGCCAAGGTGCTGGCGGCCGTTGAGCGCCTTGTGCCGATGGCGATCCAGATGGGCGTGGGCGCCGCCAACGGCAGCGGCACGCCGTTCGCCATGCTCCCGCTGCACAAGGGCGCCGATGGCTTCATGTCGAACGCGGACTTCAAGAAGTTCTACTGGCCGACGCTCAAGGCCACGATCGAAGGCATCGCCCAGGAGGGCGTTGTGCCCATGATGTTCGTCGAAGGCGGCTACAACCAACGCCTCGATATCATCGCCGAGTCGGGTCTGCCGAAGGCCGCCACGATGTGGATCTTCGATCAGACCGACATGGCCCAGGCCAAGGCCAAATTCGGCAGCTGGGCCTGCATCGGCGGCAACGTCCCGGCCTCGCTCTTCAAGGCCGGCACGCCCGAGCAGATAAGCGACTACGTCAAAAAACTGGTCGATACCTGCGCGCCCGGCGGCGGATTCTTCCTCTCACCCGGCGCCGTGCTCGACCAGGCCAAGGCCGAGAACGTCCACGCTTACCTCAAGACCGCCAAGGAGCTCGGCGTCTATCGCTGAACGCCTTTCAGCCGAAAACACAACCCGGGCCCTGGTTTGGGCCCGGGTTGCGTTTCATCGAGAAAACAAAACTCCCGCTGTCTGGTTCAGCGGGAGTTGCGCTTTGGCTGGGGATCGAGGATTCGAACCTCGGCATACAGATCCAGAGTCTGCTGTCCTACCACTAGACGAATCCCCAGTGCGGTTAAAGATTATACCTAAAGAAGCGTGCCCTGTAAATGACGGGGTTGCGCGTGCACACCAGGGCGATGGTTCCGACGGGTCAAGGATGCCCGGGTTGCTGTCAGGACCGAGTTCAGGCCGCGGGCGGGTTTGGCGGCCAGGGCAGCCAGTGGTCGGGTAGGGTGGTGCTCAGCTGCTCGGAGACCTTGGGCGGCTCCCCCTCGCGGAAGGCGATCGGCAGCGCGCCCTGTTCGGCGGCGCGTAGGACGGCCAGGAACCAGTTGGCATAGACCGGGTCCGTCCCAAGGGCGTGATCGCAAACCGTCTTGAATGTGCGTAAGAAAGATTCGGCCATCTCGGGCACCGACATCTTTCCACCGTCATTCCAGCCAAAAAAGTGGTAATCCTCGGCGGTCGAGTACCGGGCCGCCATCAGGTTGCCGACCTGTTCGTACGCACCGTGGGTCGAATCGACGCGTTTGGCCGGCATGAGCGCACAGCGCCAATCCACGCCATTCGGGGCGATCCCGGCCGCGATGCGCAGCCGCTGATAGCCGCGGCGATGCAACTCGGCCACCATCCGCAACAGCTTGAGGGCCGCCCCCTGCGGGTCGAGGACCTCTTCTTTCTCCTTAGGCATAACGCCCGGATTGTACAACCGTTGTGCGTGGAGCGTGGAGCGGGAAGCGGGGAGCGGGGAGCGAATCTCGCCCTACGCCCCACGCCCTACGCTATACTTGCCCCATCTCAGCGTAAGGAATAACTCGCGACCCATGACCGACAGCTCGAACCCGACCGCCACCGATTTCATCCGCACCGCGGTCCGTGAAGACCTCGCCTCCGGGCGCTTTGCACGCGTCAGCACGCGCTTCCCCCCGGAGCCCAACGGCTATCTGCATATCGGCCACGCAAAGGCCATCAGCGTCGACTTCGGCATCGCAACCGACTTCGGCGGCACCTGCAACCTGCGCTTCGACGACACAAACCCCGTCAAGGAGGAGCAGGAGTACGTCGACAACATCATGGCCGACATCCGCTGGCTCGGCTACGACTGGGACGACCGGCTGTTCTTCGCCTCGGATTACTTCGAACAGCTCTATGGCTACGCGGTCACGCTGATCCAGAAGGGCAGGGCCTTTGTCTGCGACCTGACCGCCGACGAGATGCGTGCCTACCGCGGCACGCTCACCGAGCCCGGCAAGAACAGCCCGTACCGCGACCGCTCGGTCGAGGAGAACCTCGACCTCTTTGCCCGGATGCGCGCCGGCGAGTTCCCGGACGGCACGCGGACCCTGCGGGCCAAGATCGACATGGCCGCCGGAAATATCAACATGCGCGATCCGGTGATGTACCGGATCATCCACGCCACCCATCATCGCACCGGCGACGATTGGTGCATCTACCCGATGTACGACTTCGCCCACGGCCAAAGCGACTCGATCGAAGGGATCACGCACTCGCTTTGCTCGCTCGAATACGAGGATCATCGCCCGCTGTACGACTGGTATGTGCGCGAGATCGGCATCTACGCCCCGCGTCAGATCGAGTTCGCGCGCCTGATCCTGTCATACACGGTGCTCAGCAAACGCAAGCTGCTGCGACTGGTCAAGGACGGACTGGTCAGCGGCTGGGATGATCCGCGGATGCCGACGCTCTCGGCGCTTCGGCGCCGCGGCGTGCCGGCGGCCGCGATCCGTAATTTCTGCGCCATGATCGGCGTGGCCAAGAACAACAGCCTGGTCGATGTCGCACTGCTCGAACACGCGATCCGCGACGAGCTCAATCGCGTCGCTGAGCGCCGCATGGCCGTGCTCAAGCCGCTGCGCGTGGTCATCGAGAACTATCCCGAGGGTCAGGCCGAGCACCTGACGGCCATCAACAACCCCGAGGACGCCGCCGCCGGGACGCGCGAGGTGCCGTTTAGTAGGGTGCTCTACATCGAGCGCGACGACTTCCGCGAGGTCCCACCGCCCAAGTACTTCCGCCTGGCTCCCGGGCGTGAGGTCCGTCTCCGCTATGCTTACTTCATCAAGTGTGTGGATGTCGTCAAGAACGCAGCCGGTGAGGTGATCGAACTGCGCTGCACGTACGACCCGGCGACCCGCGGTGGCGACGCCCCGGATGGCCGTAAGGTCAAGGCCACGATCCACTGGGTCTCGGCCCAGCACGCGATCCCGGCCGAGGTGCGCAACTACGACAGGCTCTTCAAGAGCGAGCGCCCCGACGACGCCGACGATTTCATGACCGAGCTCAACCCGGATTCGCTCGAGGTGATCGCATCAGCCTACATCGAGCCGGCCCTGGCCTCGGCCCAGCCCGGAGCGCCGATCCAGTTCGAGCGCAACGGCTATTACTGCGCCGACGCCGCGAGCACGCCCGGCAAGCCTGTCTTCAACCGCACGATCACGTTGAAAGACTCGTGGGCCAAGATCGTGGAGCGTAGTGCGTAGAGCGGGGGAGCGTAGAGCGCGGGAGCGCAGGAGCGCGGGAGCGAATCTCGCACAACGCTCCACGCCCTACGCTCTACGCAACGTCGCCTCAGCCCTCTCCAGCCGCCCCAGGACAACCTCGCGGCCGATGATCTCCATGCTCTCGAACAGCGGCGGGCTGACCGGCTGGCCGGTGACGGCCTGACGGATGATCCCGAAGAGCTGGCCGGGCTTGAGACCGAGCGTCTCGGCCAGCGTCCGCAGCGGCGGCTCGAGCGCCTCGGTCGTGAAGGCCGCGCTGGCCTTGATCAGGGCGTTGGCGGCTTCCAGCGCGCCGAGTGCCTGTACGGGCGTCAGGCCCTTTGGTGTCAGGGCCTCGGCCGTCGAAGCCGGCACGTCGCGGAAGAACAACCCGGCGAAATCCACGGCGTCGTCGAGCGTCACCAGCCGCGGTTGGATCAAGGGCACGATCCGCTCGAGCAGTGCCGGGTCGGCGTCGATGCCAGCCTTCGCGAAGAACGGCAACAGCCGACCTGTCAGGTCTGTGATGCCGAGCCTTCGGATCCACTTGCCGTTGAAGTCGTCGAGCTTCTCGAAGTTGACGCGTGCCGGTGAGGGGTTGAGGTTGGCGATCTTGAAGCGCTCGGTCATCCCGGCGAGGTCGAGCAGCTCCTCCTCGGCGCCGAACGACGCGCCCATCAGCGCCGTCCAGCTGTTGATAGCCTCGGGCAGGTAGCCCATCTCGCGCAACTCGAGCGCGTAAATCGACTGCTCGCTTGTCACGTCGCGCTTGCTCATTTTGCCCTTGCCGGTCGGTTTGAGGAAGACCGACAGGTGGCACCACTTCGGCTCAGGCCAGCCAAAGGCGCGGATGATCAGCGCGTGGAGCGGGAACGTGCCCAGCCACTCCGAGCCGCGCAGCACATGCGTGATCCCCATCTCGTGGTCGTCGACCATGGCCGCCAGGTGATAGAGCGCCAGCCCGTCGGTTTTGACGAGGATGTAATCATCGATCGTCGTGTTCTCGACCGTGATGTCGCCGCGCAACTCGTCGCGGATCGTGGTCGAGCCCTCTTTGGGCGTCTTGAAGCGGATGACGAACGGCTCGCCCGCCGCGGCGCGCCGTTCCGATTCTTCGCGGCTCAACATGCGGCAGGTGCCGTCGTAGCGCGTTGGCTGTTTGGCCTTCTGTTGCTGCTCGCGGACGGTTTTCAGGCGCTCGGCGCTGCAGAAACAACGGTACGCGTGGCCATTGTCGAGCAACAGCTGCGCATGCTGTTGATAGAGCTCGCGCCGCGCCAGCTGGTTGTATGGCGCATGCGGGCCGCCGACGCCCGGGCCCTCGTCCCACTGCAGTCCGAGCCAACGCAGCGCCTGCTGGATCTCGGCCAGCGACTCGGGCGTGCTGCGCTTGGTGTCGGTATCCTCGATGCGCAGGATGAACTGCCCGCCGCTCTGGCGGGCCAGGAGCACGTTGTAGAGCGCCGTGCGTGCGCTGCCGATGTGAAACCGGCCTGTGGGGGAGGGAGCGAAGCGAACGCGGGTCATTAAAATTCGATCTGTTTGTGTCTCAACACCACGCTCTGCACAAGCCCGATGCCGATCAGGTTGGTCCAGAGCGAGGAGCCGCCGTAGCTCAGAAAGGGCAGCACCGAGCCCGAGACCGGGATCAGGTTGAGGTTCGAGGCGATGTTGGCGAAAGACTCGAAAAAGACCACGGTGCCGACCCCAAAGCAGATGATCTTGCCGTAGGGGTCGCGGGCGATCTGGCCGATCCGATAGATTCGAAAGACGACAAAGGCCAGCAGCAGCAGCACAAGCACGGTGCCGACAAAGCCGAACTCGTTGCCGATCGTGGCGTAGATGAAGTCGGTCTGACGTACTTTGAGGAAGCGCAGTTGCACCTGGCTGCCGTTGCCGTAGCCCTGGCCGAACCAGCCGCCCGAGCCGATGCTGATCAAGGCCTGTTCGATATTGTAATTCGCGCCCTGGCTTGCCTCGGCATCCGCGGCCGGGATCAGGAAAGTAAGGATCCGCTGGCCGATGTAGGCGTAGTCGTCGTTGGTGAACACGAACCAGAGCACGACCGGCGTCAACGCCAACACAAGCCCGGCAAACATCCCCAGGTGGCTGATGCGAACCCCGGCCGACCACAGGATCGCGAACCAGACCACGCCATAGGTCAGCGCCGTCGATAGATCGGGCTGGATGAAGATCAGCAACGCGGGCAGGCCGACGTGGATCAGGCTACGCACCACGACGCCGAATTGCTGGACGCGCTCGCGGTGCTGGGTGACAAAGGCGCCGAGGGTCAGCGTGATCAGGAATTTGCCGAGCTCGGCGGGCTGGAAGTTGATGATGCCCAGGTCGATCCAACGCACGGCGCCAAAGGAGGCCAGGCCGACGATCAACACAACGACCAGCAAGCCGATTAACGCGCCATAGATATACAGCGAGTACGAGCTGTACACCCGGTAGTCGACGGCGCTCACGGCGATCACGATCACCAGCCCGATGAGGGCGTAGATCACCTGGCGCCCGGCCTGGCCCTGGACGTCTGTGTCGATCGACGTCAGGTTGGCTGAGCGGATCATCGTGATCCCGAACAGGATCAGCAGCAGCACAGCGCCCATCAGCGCGAAATCGAAGTGCCGCCAGGTCTTTGTCGAGAACATAGACTTATGATTCTACCGCGAAAGCACACGCGGCCGGGTCGGCGCGCTGCAGCGCGCCGACCCGGCCGCGTGTGCTTTCGCGGTGATTTGCCTCAGCGGCGCCGGCGGCGCGACGTGCCTTCGAGCAGCGGGATGTTGGCGACCAGTCGGTTCTCGCGCTTATCCTGGGTCAGGGCCACCTCGACCTGCCCGGCGTCGATGGCCACGTGTTTCTGGATCACGGCGATGATCTCATCCTTGATCAGCTCGATCGTGGCCGGCGTGACGTCGGTGCGATCGTGGATCAGGACAAGCTGGAGCCGTTCTTTGGCCGACGCCGCGCTGGAGGTGCCGCTCGTCCAGCCAATCAGTCTTTCCCACCAGGTCATGGCCGCCTCCTACCGGGCGCCGAACAGCGCGCCGAGGCGCTGCAGGAAGCCGGACTTTTCTTCGAGCGCCATGAAGGGCACGTCCTGCCCAAGCAGGCGCCTGGCGATATCGCGGTACGCCTGGCCGGCGCGGTTCTTGTCGTCGAGCGCGGCCGGCGCGCCGCGGTTCGAGGAGACCAGGATGCCCTCATCCTCGGGCACCACGCCGATCAGCGGGATCGCGAGGATGTCGAGCACATCCTCCTGACTGAGCATATCGCCGCGCTTGACCATCTCCATCTTGACCCGGTTGATGATCAGGTGCCCCGGGCCCTTGCCCTCGGCCTCGATCAGGCCCACGATGCGGTCGGCGTCGCGCACGGCCGAGACCTCGGGGTTGGTCACGATCAGCACCTGGTCGGCCGGGGCCACCGCATTGCGGAAGCCGCGCTCGATCCCGGCCGGCGAGTCGACAAGGATGTAATCCATGTCTTGCCGGAGCTCCTCGGCCAGCTTGATCATGTCGGCCGGGCTGACCGCGGCCTTGTCGCGCGTTTGCGCCGCCGGGATGAGGTACATCTCGGGCAGGCGCTTGTCCTTGATCATGGCCTGCCGCACGCGGGCGCGACCCTCGACGATGTCGACGATGTCGTAGACGATGCGGTTCTCGAGGCCCATCACGACATCGAGGTTGCGCAGGCCGATGTCGGCGTCGATGCACACGACCTTGGCGCCGGTCTGTGCCAGCGCAACGGCGATATTGGCCGTCGTGGTCGTTTTGCCCACACCGCCTTTGCCCGACGTGATGGTGATGACTTTACCCGCCATAGATGTGCTCCGCGTCCTTCACAAAAAACCATTGAGCCCGGTCTGCGGCCGGGCTGCGACTACCGCGCGCGCGTGCCGCTCCAGCGCTCGGCGACGATCCGATCGTCGCGCACACGCGCGATCTCCGGCTGTGGCTGCCCGGCCGGGCCGGGCGCCGTCGCGATCTTGCCCGCGATCCGCAACTGGGTGGGCTGCAGGTCGAGCGCGCAGACCACGGCTCGCTCCTCGCCATCGGCGCCGGCATGCGCGACCCCGCGCAGGCGGCCCCAGACCACGATGTTACCGGTCGCCACGATCTCGGCGCCCGGGTTGACGTCGCCCATGACCACCACGTGCCCGGCATAGCGCACGCTGCGGCCCGACCGCAACGTGTGCGAGACGAGCAGGGCGGCTTCGCCGACTTCCTCATGGATGAACTCGACGTCTTCGTCGGTTTTGGGCGCGTCGGGGCTGGTGGCCGGGATCGCGACGTTCAGGCCGGCGGCCTGCGCGGCTGTGGTGATCGCGTCTGTGCCGAGCACGGTCCAAAGCGTCACCCGTCGTTCAGCGAGCACCTGGCGCAGCCCGGCCAGCGCCTCGGCCTCTGGCTCCAGGTCTCCGACATCCAGCGCCACCCGGGCGCCCCGGAAGAAATCCGCGGTTTGATCGATCCGGTTGAGGACGGCAACCGCCGCTTCCTCCCAGCTCGCCGCGCCGCGCACGGTCAGGAGCAGGCCGTCGCGGATCCCTTTGATGCTGACTGTCGTGGCCGGGGACGCTGCCCCGATAACCTTTTCGCCCATATGTTGGCGGGGATTATATGCGGCCCCCGTATAAATGCGAATCGGGTGCGCATAACCAAACGGCCGGTGGGCCGGAAGCCGGCCCTCACCGTCACGGCTCGACAAGGGGGCCGGGTGGGGCCGGGGTGGCGTCAGGGTCTGCGGGCGCATCCTCGTCAGGCAGCGTCTCGCCCTCGAGGGTCATGTCCTCACCCTTGACGATCTCGTAGTAGAGCTTGAGCGCCTGGTTGGCCAGCGGACCGGCGATGAACGATCCTTCAGTGCCGTTGTAGATAAAGGCGATTACAGTGACTTCGGGGGCCTGCGAGGGTGCGTAGAGCGCCGTCCAGGCGTGTGCGGGCCACTTCCCCGGAATACACAAATCTTTCTCCCAGGCCGTCCGGTCGCAGTATTCGGCCGTACCGGTCTTTCCGGAGACTTCGAATTGGGTGATGTTGATGATCGGGCCCTGGCCGGCGTTGCCGAAGCGATCGGGCACGGCCAATGTGCCGTCCACCACTGTTCGGCGCAGGCCGTCGCGCACGGCTTGCAGGGTATCCGGGCTGATCGGCACCTGTTGCAATACTACGGGTCGGGTGTCGGTGATCACGTTGCCTTCGCCGTCGAGGAACTTGTCCACGATCTGGGGTTGATAGAGCGTCCCGCCGTTGGCGATCACGTTGTAGGCGTTGAGCATTTGCAGCGGGGTCACTGTGACGTAGCCCTGCCCGATGACCGCGTTGTAGGTGTCGCCGGTCGCCCAGTTCTCGCCGATGTTGATGCGCTTCCACGCGCGGTCAGGGATAATGCCGGTTTGTTCGGCCGGCAGTTCGACCCCGGTCGGTTCGCCAAATCCGAAGAACTGCATCCATTTGCCAAGGGCGTCGAGCCCCAGCCCGCCCTCGCGGATCTGCTTATCCTCTGCGAAGCCGCCGCCGACCTTGTAGAAGTACACGTTACATGATTGTCCAACCCCGGTGCGAAAGTCGACAAGCCCGTGCCCAGCACGGTTCCAGCAGACGAAGTCTTTGCTGAAGCCCGGGTCGTTCGGGTAGTAGGCGTTGCGGATCGTGATCTTGCCGGGGTCTTCGACCTGGGCCTCGGGGTCGATGACGTCTTCCTCGAGCGCGCCGACCGCGGTGACGATCTTGAACACCGATCCCGGGGGATACAGGATCTGGGTGGCGTGGTTGAGCATCGGGTAGTCAGGGTTGATCGGGGTGACGATCCCGCCGCCGTCACAGGCCGTCAGAGTGCAGTAGTAGGCGTAATCGATGCCGCTGGCAAAGCGCTCGTTGTCGTAGGTCGGCCACGACACCATCGCCAACACCTCACCGTTGCGCGGGTCCATCACGATCACGACGCCGCTTGTGAAGTCGAAGGTGCCATTCGAGGTGGCGCGCACATTCCGCAGCCATTGCGCGAGCGACTCCTGAACCGCTTGCTGAAGCCGCACGTCGATGGTCAGTTGGACGTTCAACCCTGGCTGGGTCTCGGTCAGCACCTCGGTGATGCGCAGCGCCTGGCGCGAGGCGTCTTCCTCGATCAACAGGCCGCCGTTCTGGCCGGCGAGCTCCTCCTGGAGCGAGGCCTCGATGCCCTGAACGCCCACGCGATCCCGATCCGGGTCGAGCCCGCGGGCGATGTACTGATTGTATAGATCGCGGAAGTACGGCCCGTCTTCCGGCGACGGGATGCGCGCCATGTAGCCGACGACATTGGCGGTGACCGCGCCGGTGGGGTAGCTGCGCACGGGCGCCGCCTCGACGTCGACGCCGGGCATGTCGGCCTTCAACTGCTCGATGATAAAGGCCGTCTCCTGATCGACCGCGCACTTGATCGGCACAGGGCTGAAGGGCTTGATGCCGCGCTGTTCGTCGACCCAGTCTTTGATGCCGCGACCCTCACGACAGCGCTCGATCGGCGTGCTCCCCGGCACCTCGATCGGCATGTCGAGCAACACGGCCAGGCGGCGGTAGATCGCGTCGGTCGCTGCGGCGTCATCGGGTAGATACGCCGGTGTGATCACGATATTGAACGACGGCTTGTTG
>Ga0209573_1003775_pt1 | contig 15982 bp, 14 predicted proteins | sample TNRBio252014_DNA_FD_185870 | JGI IMG/M metagenome (GOLD analysis project Ga0209573, IMG submission 185870) | Wastewater treatment Type I Accumulibacter community from EBPR Bioreactor in Madison, WI, USA - TNR Reactor_6/25/2014_ DNA (SPAdes)... | ecosystem: Engineered > Bioreactor > EBPR >...
CGTTATCGATACCTGCCGCCAGCGGGGTCATGCCCCTTGGCGCTATCTGGAACGCGCCATTGCTGACCGCCGCGCTGGACTACCCCTCGCACCCTTGCCGCAGCTAGGGGAGTGAACGACTACTAGATTCTTGCATATCAATTATCCTCTTGTTATTACGATGGTCTGCGGCGGCATTCCGCCCTAAACGAAACTTCACCAAAGTTGCAAAGATTACAAATCTTGGCCGGTTCGACAGATCGAACCAATGACCAGCACTGGATCAACATGGGCGCTAGCGGCTTGATCACGACGCAAGAGTTCAATGCATTACTATCTGGTTAATGCTAAAAAGTATAGTCATCTTCAGGTTTCAATGACAAACGAACCGAAAATCGCCTGTCCGGGCAGCCTACGTTGCACAGCGCCTGTGTCATCACACACATATCGCAGATACGCCAAACCTGTCTACCTCACCCTAGCGTGACGGCCCCGATTACAGTAGCCGGCAATTCTGCCATTATTGTGTTATAGTTACTCTGATAATGTGACCCACTGGAATCGTCGCTGCCCTCAGGAGATTGCCGTGTCTACACCTAACCCCACCGCACAGCAAAATCTTTATGAACTGGCTGTACAAGTCAGCGTCGCCTTGCGCACTCGACAGCAGACCCTTGCCATGGCTGAATCCTGCACCGGGGGTTGGATCGCCAAGGCCGTTACCGACGTGCCCGGCAGTTCCGGCTGGTTTGACCGGGGCTTCGTCACTTACAGCAACGCCGCTAAAATCGAACTGCTGTGCGTGCAGGAATCGACCCTCGCCGCCCATGGCGCCGTCAGCGCCGAAGTCGTGGCCGAAATGGCGGCGGGAGCGCTGAAGCGCAGCCGCGCCGATATCGCGCTGGCGGTCAGCGGCATCGCTGGCCCCGATGGCGGCAGTCCTGACAAGCCGGTCGGCGCTGTCTACCTGGCCTGGGCGCAACGCAATGGCGCCGTTCATACCGAAAGCCGGTATTTCGAGGGAAACCGCGACGCGGTGCGGTTACAAACCGTTGCCGCCGCCTTGCAAGGAATATTGGATGTCTTCGCCCGCCAACCCTGAAAAACCCCGACGGATATTCCTGGCGCTCTGGCCTGGAGAAAGCGAACGTCAGCGCCTGGCCCTATTGGCGACACAGGCGGCGGGTCGGCAACGGCGTATACCGGATGCCCAACTGCATTTGACCCTGGTGTTTCTGGGCGCCGCCAATGCCGACCAGCTAGCCGCCTATGAGGCGGCGCTGGCCGATCTGCGCGTTCCAGAGATGGAACTGGTTCTGGACCGCTACGGCTATTGGCCGCAACCGCGCATTCTCTGGCTGGGACCGAGCCATGCCCCGCTGGAACTGTATGAGCTGGTGGCGGAGTTGCACCGTCGATTTCGCAGTTGCGGCTTTACCCCGGAAGCGCGGGCGTTTCAAGCGCATATCACCCTGGCCCGCCGATTTCGGGGGCCGATTCCCACTGAACCACTCGCCGCGCCGCTATGCTGGCGGACCAGTGAAGTCGTGCTGGTCGAATCGACAACGCCGCCACAGGGCCCACACTATAAAATCCTGCGCCACTGGCCGGAGAGCCAACCAGGGTTATAATCGCTGAAAATGACCGGTTCAGTTTAACAACAGGCCGATTTTCCCATTGACTACACCAAGGGGTGCGTGGCGTGGATGACAACAAAAAAAAGGCGCTGGCGGGCGCCTTGACCCAGATCGAACGTCAATTTGGCAAGGGCGCGGTGATGCGCTTGGGCGACTCTCCCGTATCCCGCGATGTGATGGCGGTCTCCACCGGCTCGCTGGGTCTGGATATTGCGCTAGGTATCGGCGGTCTGCCGCGTGGGCGGGTGACGGAAATCTACGGCCCGGAATCTTCCGGCAAGACTACGCTGGCCTTGCAAGTCATTGCGGAGGTGCAGAAAACCGGGGGTTGCGCCGCCTTTATCGACGCAGAACACGCCCTCGATCCGATCTACGCCGCCAAGCTGGGCGTCAACGTCGATGATTTACTGGTGTCGCAACCCGATACCGGCGAGCAGGCGCTGGAAATCGCCGATATGCTGGTGCGCTCCGGCGCGGTGGAAATTGTGGTGATCGATTCCGTAGCGGCCTTGACGCCCAAGGCGGAAATTGAAGGCGACATGGGCGATTCCCACGTCGGTCTGCACGCCCGGTTGATGAGCCAGGCCCTACGCAAGCTCACCGCGAACATCAAACGCTCAAATACCCTGGTGATTTTTATCAATCAAATCAGGATGAAGATCGGCGTAATGTTCGGCTCGCCGGAAACCACAACGGGCGGCAACGCCCTCAAGTTCTACGCCTCGGTGCGGCTGGACATCCGCCGCATCGGTTCGATTAAAAAGGGCGATGAAGTCATCGGTAATGAAACACGGGTCAAGGTGGTCAAAAACAAGTTGGCGCCGCCCTTCAAGCAGGCCGAATTTGAAATCCTCTACGGCGAAGGCGCCTCCCGGACGGGTGAAATTATTGATCTCGGCGTCAAAATCGGGCTGATCGACAAATCCGGGGCCTGGTATAGTTGCAATGGCGTCCGCGTCGGGCAGGGCAAGGAAAACGCCCGCGCCTATCTCAAAGACAACCCCGAACTGACCCGCGAACTGGAAGAGAAAATTCGCGCCCATTTCCTGACCCGTCCCGACGCCGTACCGGTCACCCCGGAGCTGGGCGCAACGGACAGCGACGAGATGTTGGGCTCCGCCGATGAGCTGGACGCGGACCTCTGAAGCGGCCAGCGCCGCTGATCCGGCAATCATTCGCGCTAAAGCTATAGAATTACTGGCCCGGCGCGAACATTCCCGCCTGGAGCTGCGCCAGAAGCTGGCGCAGCGCGGCTTTCCCGCCGAACGCCTTGATCCGGTTCTGAATCAATTAGCAGCGGAGGGCCTGCTCAACGAAGGCCGCTACGCCGAGATCTATGCCTGTAGCCGGGCTGACAAGGGTTACGGCCCGTTGCGCATCGCCAGCGAACTGCGCGAGCGCGGCATCCCGCAGGAACTGGTCGATCAAGCGTTGACCGGACTGGAAAGCGACTGGTTGCCCAAGCTGGGGGAATTGCATCGCAAGCGGTTTAAATCCCGCATCCCCGCCGATGTTGCTGGACGAATACAGCAAACGCGGGTTCTTCGCCAGCACGGCTTCACCTTGGAGCAAATCAAGCATCTGTTTGAGAACCGCGACGCCTGATCCGTAAAATCTGATCCCTGAAACTTAATCCGTGATAACCGACCATGACCCGCAGCGCCGAACTTCGCCAACTCTTTCTCGATTACTTCCGTGACCACGGCCATGAAGTTGTGGCCAGCAGTCCGCTGATCCCGATCAACGACACCACGTTGCTCTTCACCAATGCCGGTATGGTGCAGTTCAAGGACGTATTCACCGGCCGGGACCAGCGCCCCTACCGCCGGGCCGCGACCGCCCAACGCTGCGTGCGGGCCGGCGGCAAGCACAATGACCTGGAAAACGTCGGCTATACCGCCCGCCATCACACCTTTTTCGAGATGCTGGGCAACTTCAGCTTCGGCGACTATTTCAAAACCAACGCCATCCATTTCGCCTGGGAGTTCCTGACCGGCGTGCTGAAAATGCCAGCGGACAAGTTGTGGGTCACTGTCTACGAGACCGATGACGAGGCCTATCAGGTCTGGGCCGAAGAGATCAAGGTTCCCAAAGAGCGCATCGCCCGCATTGGCGACAAGCCCGGCGGCAAACGCTATGAAAGCGACAATTTCTGGGCGATGGGCGATACCGGTCCCTGCGGCCCCTGTTCGGAAATTTTCTACGATCACGGCCCGGACATTCCTGGCGGCCCGCCCGGTTCGCCGGATGAGGACGGCGATCGTTATATCGAAATCTGGAATTTGGTGTTCATGCAGTTCGACCGCAGCGCCGACGGGATGCTGAACCCGCTGCCGAAACCTTCCGTGGATACCGGCATGGGGCTGGAGCGGCTGGCGGCGGTCATGCAGGGCGTACACAGCAACTATGAAATTGACCTGTTCCGCAGCCTCATCCAGGCCGCCGCCCAGGCGACCGGCGCGACAGATTTAAACGCCAGTTCTCTCAAGGTCATTGCCGATCACATCCGCGCCACGGCGTTTTTGATCACAGACGGCGTTCTCCCGTCCAACGAAGGGCGCGGTTATGTGCTGCGGCGGATCATGCGCCGCGCCATTCGCCACGGCTACAAACTGGGCGCGGAAGGCGCTTTTTTCCATACCCTGGTCGCGCCGCTGGCCGAAGAAATGGGCGAGGCTTACCCGGAATTACTCGCCGTCGCCGATCAGGTGGCCCGCATCATCCGGCAAGAAGAAGAACGTTTCGCTGAAACCCTGGCGCATGGCATGAAGCTACTGGAAGAGGGCATCGCCGGCTTGTCCGGGACGATCATCCCCGGCGAAACCGTATTCAAGCTGTACGACACCTACGGCTTCCCGGTTGATCTGACCGCCGACATCGCCCGCGAACGCGCCTTGCAACTGGACATGGCCGGGTTCGAGCGGGAAATGGCGGCGCAGCGGGAACGAGCGCGGGCAGCCAGCCGTTTCACTGCGATAGCGATTCATGAGGTCAGTTATAAGAGTGTGGCTGCTACCCCATTTAGTGGCTACGACCGACTGGAAGAACAAGTAAATGTAGTTGACCTATTCCGCGACGGCAAAATAGTTGAAGAACTGAATGTCGGTGACGAAGGCATGGTGGAGTTAGATCACACGCCGTTCTACGCTGAATCCGGCGGTCAGGTCGGCGATAGCGGTTGGCTGCGGGCAGACGACCTAGAGTTTGAGGTTCGTGATACCCAGAAGCAACACGGCGGTGTTTACATTCATATCGGCACTGTGAAACAAGGTCAGTTGCGGCGTGGTGCGATGGTGCTGGCCCAGGTTGACGCCGCGCAGCGTCAAGCCACCGCGTTGCATCATTCGGCGACCCACCTGATGCACGCCGCCTTGCGCCAGATTCTCGGCGCTCATGTGACGCAGAAAGGCTCACTGGTTGATCCCTCCCGGCTGCGCTTCGACTTTGCCCATTTTGAACCGGTGACCCCGGAACAACTGGATGCGGTGGAGCGGCTGGTCAATGCGCAGATTCGCGGCAACGTCGCGGTGGAGACAACCATCATGGCCCCGGAGGAAGCCATTGCCGCTGGAGCCATGGCATTGTTCGGCGAGAAATACGGCGACCAAGTGCGGGTGTTGCGGATGGGCGATTTTTCCACCGAACTGTGCGGCGGCACCCACGTTCGCCGGGTAGGCGATATTGGCTTGTTCAAAATCGTCGCGGAAAGCGGCGTAGCGGCGGGCGTGCGGCGTATTGAAGCGGTGACCGGCGAGCGGGCGCTGGATTACATCGCATCCCTGCAAGATCGCGCCAGGCAGGCGGCGCTTCTGGTCAAGGGCGACCGCGACAACTTCCCCGACAAGGTTCGACAACTGATTGAGCGCACCCGGCACCTGGAGCGCGAGATTGAGCAGCTCAAAGGCCGGCTGGCCAGCGGGCAGGGCGCGGATTTACTCAGCCAGACCGTGGAAATTGACGGCATCAAGGTGCTGGCCGCCCGGTTGGATGGCGTAGACGCCAAAACTCTGCGTGAAACCGTGGATCGCTGCAAAGCGCAGTTGAAAGCGGCGGCGATCATCCTGGCCACGGTTGAAGACGGCAAGGTGCGGCTGGTCGCGGGCGTGACCCCGGCGGAAACCGTGCGCATCAAGGCCGGCGAACTGGTCAATGTCGTCGCGCAGCAAGTCGGCGGCAAAGGCGGTGGACGTCCCGATATGGCTCAAGCGGGCGGCGCCGACCCCACGCAACTCGATGTAGCATTGCGCGCCGTGCCGGAGTGGGTGCGCGCCCAACTGGTTTCGTAATCATCGGTTACTCCCCTTCCCCAACTCCAATCCTCCTCCGCCAGGGGGAGGGCGTATGAGAATCGCTTGGCGCTCATTGGCCTTTCGCTATAATCGCGCCTTTCCAATGGCCCGGACATCAAGGACGGGTGAATTTTCCTTCCGCAATCTTCTGCAGAGACACAGTATGGCGCTGATCGTACAGAAATACGGCGGTACCTCGGTGGGTAGCATCGAGCGTATTGAAAACGTGGCCGAAAAGGTCATCGGCTGGCGTGATCGCGGCCACCAAATCGTGGTCGTCGTGTCCGCCATGAGCGGCGAAACCGACCGCCTGATTAGCCTGGCCAAGGGCATTACCCCGCGCCCCAACCCCCGCGAAATGGATGTGCTGCTGGCGACCGGCGAACAGGTCACTATCGCCCTGTTATGCATCGCCCTGGAAAAGCGCGGCTGTCCGGCCCGTTCCTATACCGGCAGTCAGGTCCGCATCCTCACCGACAACGCTTTCAACAAGGCCCGTATTGAAGATGTCGAGGTCACGGCCATGCGCGATGACCTCAATCATGGGCGGATTATTGTGGTAGCGGGGTTCCAAGGCGTAGACAAAGATGGCAACATTACGACCTTGGGTCGAGGCGGTTCTGATACCACTGGCGTAGCGCTTGCCGCAGCGCTCAAGGCGGACGAGTGCCAGATCTACACGGACGTTGATGGGGTCTACACCACGGACCCGCGAGTCGTTCCCGACGCTCGCCGACTGAATCGCATCACTTTTGAAGAGATGCTGGAAATGGCCAGCCTGGGGTCCAAGGTTTTGCAGATTCGCTCGGTAGAATTCGCCGGCAAACACAATGTCCCACTTCGCGTACTTTCCACCTTCCAAGAAGGTCCAGGCACGTTGATTACCTTTGAAGAAGCGTTCGAGGCGGAATCCATGGAAAAAGAGTTGATTTCCGGCATTGCGTTCAACCGCGACGAAGCCAAATTGACGGTGCTGGGGGTTCCTGACCGGCCCGGCATCGCCTACAGCATTCTGGGGTCGGTCTCGGACGCCAATATCGAAGTGGACATGATCATTCAGAACATCAGCCACGATGGCACGACCGATTTCACCTTCACGGTGCATCGCAACGACTATGAGCGCGCCCTGGAAATTCTGAAGGAACGCACTGCTGAACTTGGCGCCCGCGAAGTGTCCGGCGACCTCAAAATCGCCAAGCTGTCGCTGGTCGGCATCGGTATGCGCTCCCACGCTGGCGTCGCTAGCAAGATGTTCGGCGCCTTGGCCAAGGAAGGGATCAACATCCGCATGATTTCCACATCCGAGATCAAGATATCGGTGGTAGTGGATGAGAAATACCTGGAGCTTGGGGTACGCGCTCTGCACGAGGCTTTCGAACTCGACAAGGCTTGAGTTCCATCTCCCACTGACGCCGATCCCAACAGACACGAACTGTTTATAGATGCGGATTGTCAAAAACCGCAAGATGACCTGGTGCTGTTCATGGAAAACAAGGAGTAGCTTGATATGTTGATTCTGACACGTAGAGTTGGGGAAACGCTGATGATCGGGGATGAAGTGACCGTCACCGTCCTGGGCGTGAAAGGTAATCAGGTTCGCATCGGGGTCAACGCGCCCAAGGATATTGCGGTGCATCGCGAGGAAATCTACGAGCGGATCAAACGTGAGCAGGATGGCGCCGCGCCCGAAACCGGGCAACCGCTCTCCAGTTCCGAAGTTTGAAGTCGGGGCTTTACGCCAGCGATTTCAAGCGGTATTCTTGGCAGTCTGCAATGCTCACAGGTCGGGCATTCCCGGAGAGATGGCCGAGCGGCTGAAGGCGCTCCCCTGCTAAGGGAGTATGGGGTCAAAAAGCTCCATCGAGGGTTCGAATCCCTCTCTCTCCGCCATCGCCTGCATTTTCAATGCGCCCGTAGCTCAGTTGGATAGAGTACTTGGCTACGAACCAAGGGGTCGGGAGTTCGAATCTCTCCGGGCGCGCCATATAAAACAAATAGTTAGATCGAAAGATTTAACTATTTTTGGTTTTTAGTATTAGAAATCGCAAAATGGCCCCCACAATGGCCCCCACACAACGCGGGGCTAGTTGGATGTAAGCCGTTTAGCAAAAAATCGATGGATATTGAATGCCATCAGCCATCCGTCTGAATAATCGAAACTCACTACTGAGATCTCTTACCCCCTTCCCAGTAGGTAAAAACGCCGATTTGCCTCTCACCCACCCACCTTATCCAGCACCGCCTGCATAGCTTGAAACAGGGCCGCATTGGCTTCAGCAGTGAGTCGCTCATACGTCTGCCAGCGCATTCGCTTCGGTTTGTCCGGGGACAAATTGATCGAGCCTTCACGACCGCCAAGTTTCCGCTTGATTTTACGAGTCCGACGCAGGTTCCGGTCAATCCGGTCTTCGCGTTGACTGGCATATGCGAGTCCCTGGCAGTGCCGACAGGCGAAACGAAAGTTGCCCAGATGCAGGAGAGCCACTCGTCGCCCGCAGCCTTCGGTGGGGCAACGAAACCAAGTACGCTGACCGCCGAAGGGGCCGGGTGTCCGGTCGAGAGCAACCGGATACTCCACGAGCGTCAGTGATCCATCCCTCTGCGGATAGCGGTAGGCCAGCACCACTTGATGCTTTTCAACACGGACGGCGACACCGAGGGTCAGTCGGCCCGATGGCCCCCACACCAGGTTGAAGCGCAATCCCGGCTTGAGTAGACCCGCACGTTGCCAGTGCCGGATGTCCAGAAAACGACCTTCCTCAACCGTGTGTTTGACGTTCTTGCGTTCGTACCAGCCGCTGCCGATGACGCCCATCGTTATTCCCTTTTTGTCGAAAATATGTGGCTTGTGATTGACTTCACCCCTGGTAGCAACCGTCTGTCGAAGGTGTTCAAAATTGGGGTGAATTCTATTAAGCCATTGATTATATATTATTAACTGTGAGTATTGAGTATTTTTAAAAATTACCTCAAAATAAACTATGAAAAATAATGGTTTGATTAGTATTCTCACTAGGGATATTCATTATGTAGACTATGATTACAGTGATTCCGATGGGAAATTTTTGGTCATAGATATTTTTGTTCGACGGTTGGATCAGTGACCGAGGAGATGATTAAAGCGTGTATCGAAAGGCAAGGAGAGGATGATCAGGTTTTCAAGTGTGGGATGAGACGAAATTACCCAATGAGCCTGACAGATCATCATCTGTTTCGGTTTAGATTTAGCCTTAACGCGCGTTTAAGCGCTAAACAACCTACTGGTTTTCACCGTATTTATTGAGTTAGAGGGTTAAATATGAAAGCTAACGAGCGTCGCTTAAGTGAAATTATTTATGGCCCTTCTCAATACGTTATCCCTGTTTTTCAGAGATACTATGTTTGGGAAGATGATTCGTGGAATCGGCTTTGGGAAGACCTTATCTTACTCCTTGAGTTAGAAGAAGAGAAAAGTCATTTTCTTGGATCGATTGTTTGCATATCTGAATTAAATCAGCCAGGTGCAGTTGCGGCATACCAATTAATTGATGGTCAGCAGCGGCTCATCACCTTATCTATCTTGCTATGTGCCATTCGTGATTGTGCTAAAAAGGCAGGTTGGAAGGAATTAGCGGCTGAGGTTGAAGAAAACTTCTTGGTCCATCGTTTTAGAAAAGGTCGTGAACGATATAAAATTTATCCAAGAATAAAGGATCGTGACCGGTATATTTATTTGATTGAGGATGATCAACAGAATAGTAAATCGGGTAGAATTAACCTAGCTTATAACTACTTTATTAAGGAAATTGAGTCTAAAGAGTTATTTTGAAGAGGATAACTATGGATTTTTCTGGATGCAAAATCTTGGAGAAGATTGGGAACGTATTCATAGAACGTGGATACACACACCAGGAAATCTAACATTAGTTGGGAATGATTATAATATTGAAATGAAAAACAGGCCGTTTACTACAAAGAAACTTATTTTTGAAGAAAGCAAGGTATATCTAAATAAATATTTAATTAATCCAGAATTGAAACAATGGGGTGAAGAAGAGATTATTAATAGGGGAATAAAATTAGCTAAAATTGCTGCAAAATTATGGAGTAGACCGGATTCTTAATAGAAGATCTTTATGCTCACCCTAGAATCCCTCTCAGCCGGTCAAGCCCTGATCGGAGTAGAACCTTCGCAAGTCGTCACGGTGGCGGCGGTCATCCCGATTACCGATGGGGCCGTTCAACTCCTGTATAAAACATCGGATGGCGCAATCAAGGAACGCCTGCTCAGTCGCGCGGATGAAGCTGACCTCGCCCTGGCGACCGTGGAACGGCCCTGGTCATTTGCCGGGGATGGCGACGCCTTCAAGCTCGTGGTGGAAGCCAAGCGCATCGATCTGGCCTTTCTCTTCGATCCGATGATGGCGGTGCATACCTCGAATGTGGAGCCGTTGCCCCATCAGATCACGGCGGTCTATGAGTCGATGCTGCCTCGCCAGCCGTTGCGCTATGTCCTGGCTGACGATCCGGGGGCTGGCAAGACCATCATGGCCGGGTTGTATTTGCGGGAGCTGCTGCTCCGCGCCGATGCCCAGCGCATTCTGATCGTGGCCCCCGGCAGTCTGGTGGAGCAGTGGCGGGAGGAATTGTTCGAGAAGTTCGGTCTGGAGTTTCGGGTTTATTCCAAGGAACTGGAGGGGGCTTCACCCAGCGGTAACGTCTTTGCCGACGTGGATCAACTGATTATTCGTCTCGATCAGTTCGCACGGAGCGACGATCTCCAGACGGCTCTGTGCCAGGCCGGTTGGGATGTGGTGGTGTTCGATGAGGCCCACAAACTCTCGGCGCATTTCTTCGGCCAAGCAGGTCGAACGCACTCAACGCTTCAAATTTGCGGAACGGCTGGGCGCACACACTCGCCATTTGTTGCTGATGACCGCTACGCCCCATAACGGCAAGGAAGAGGATTTTCAACTGTTCCTGTCGCTGCTGGACGCCGACCGCTTCTATGGCAAGTTCCGGGATGGGGTGCATCAGGTGGATGCGTCCGACTTGATGCGGCGCATGGTGAAAGAGGAGTTGGTGCGGTTCGATGGCACGCCGCTGTTCCCGGAACGCCGCGCCTATACTGTGAACTACCCGCTGTCCGACCGCGAAGCCGCGCTCTACGAAGCCGTGACCGAGTATGTGCGGACCGAGATGGGGAAGGCCGACCGCCTGGAGGGGCAACGGCGGGGTTCCATCGGCTTCGCCTTGACCACCCTGCAACGCCGCTTAGCCTCCAGTCCCGAGGCCATTTTCCAATCCTTGAAGCGTCGCCGTGAACGTTTGGAAAAACGTCTGCGTGAGGATCAGTTACGTCAGCGCGGTGCGTCGTTGCTCCCGGAAACCTTGGATGAACTCCCGGAAGATGAGGACGATCTGGATGCGGCCCAACAGGAAGAGTTGGAGGAAGCCCTGGTGGATCGAGCTACGGCGGCGCGGACGCTCACCGAACTGGCGGCGGAAATCCACTTGCTGACCGGGTTGGAGGAACAGGCCCGCGCCGTGGTGGCCTCCGGTCAGGATCGCAAGTGGGACGAGTTTTCACGGGTGCTGCAACACGATCCCCGAATGCGCGATGCCGGGGGCCGTCAGCGCAAACTGATCATTTTTACCGAACACCGCGCCACCCTCGATTATCTCCAGCAGCGGATTAGCGGGGTCTTGGGCAACCTGAATGCCGTGATTACGATTCATGGCGGCACCCACCGGGATGAGCGGCGGCGCTTGCAGGCATTGTTTCGCAACGATCCCGAGGTGCGGATTCTGGTGGCGACGGATGCGGCGGGCGAAGGCGTCAACCTGCAAAACGCCCACCTGATGGTCAATTACGATTTACCGTGGAACCCGAACCGGCTGGAACAACGCTTTGGGCGTATCCATCGCATCGGCCAGACCGAGGTGTGTCATCTGTGGAACCTGGTGGCGCAGGAAACCCGCGAGGGTGAGGTGTATCACCGGCTGCTCAAGAAACTGGAAGTGGTGAGCGCGGCGTTGCAGGGGCGGGTGTTCGATATTCTCGGCGAAGTCTTCGAGAACATCCGGCTCAAGGATTTGCTGCTGGAGGCGATTCGCTACGGCGATCAGCCGGCGATTCGGGAGCGGTTGACGCGCCAGGTCGAGAGTGCGCTGGACGAGGATCATCTGCGGGAGTTGCTGGAGCGGAATGCCCTGGCGCAGGAAACGATGGGGGTAGAGCGCCTGTTTGCGGTGAAAGAGCGAATGGAACAGGCCGAGGCGCGCCGCCTGCAACCGTACTTTGTGCGGTCGTTCTTTCTACACGCCTTCGCGGCGGTCGGCGGGGCGATCCATCCACGGGAAACCGGACGGTTCGAGATCACCTACGTCCCGGCGATCTTGCGGGAACGAGATCGGTTACTCACGGGCCGCAATCGGCGGGACCGGACGCCGGTGCTCAAACGCTATGAACGGGTGTGCTTCACCAAAGACGGGGTGCGCCCGCTCGATCCACCCGGCTTGACGCCCGCCACCTTGCTGCATCCCGGTCATCCCTTGCTGCTGGCCCTGAGTGATGTGATGTTGGAACAGCACGGTCATGGGTTGCGGCAGGGCGCGGTGTTGGTCGATCCCGCCGATGACGGGGAGACTCCGGCCTTGCTGTTGTTACTGACCCATGTCGTGCAATCGGGCGCGGGACCGGTCCTTTCCAAGCGCCTGCATTTTGTGCGAGTGACGCCCGAGGGTCAGGCGACCTTTGCCGGTTGGGCACCCCATCTGGATCTGCAACCGCTCGATCCCGCCGACCGTCCCTGGGTGAACGAGTTGCTGGAGGCTCCGTGGTTGCGCGTGGATTTGGAACCGCGAGCGTTGGCCCTGGCCGCGACGACCTTGGCCCCGGAACACTATCGGGAAGTGGCGGATCGCCAGATTGCGCAGGTTGAGAAGACCCTGGCGGCGGTACATGAACGGCTCAGCAAGGAAATCAATTTCTGGTCGGATCGTTGGTTGCGGTTCAAGGACGATCAGGAGGCAGGAAAGGACGTGCGCTTGAATTTAGAGAACATCCGCCGAACGATCAGTGATCTCGAAGGGCGATTGGCGAACCGGCAGCAGGCCCTCCAGGCGCAGCGACAGGTGATCTCGGCGACGCCGGTGGTCTTGGGTGGGGCGTTGCTGATCCCGGCAGGACTCCAGCGCCGCTGGCGGGGTGAAACCGAGGCCGTCCCGACCTTTGCCGCCGATGCCGTGGCGCGGGCGCGGATTGAACGCTTGGCGATGGCGGCGGTGCGCCGGGTGGAGGAAGCGCGGGGTGGCCAGGTGGTGGATGTGTCGGCGCAGCAATGCGGGTGGGATTTGACCGCTTATCCGCCGATGGTGAACGGGCAGCAGCCGCCCAGTCGCCATATTGAAGTGAAGGGTCGGGTGGCGGGGGCGAGTACGATCACCGTGACCCGCAACGAAATTCTCTATGCGCTCAACCAGGCGGAGCGGTTCTGGCTGGCTATCGTCTTCATCCATGAGAACGACACCGTCGATGGGCCGTTTTACCTGAAAAATCCTTTCGAGGCGGAACCCGGTTGGGGGGTTGCGTCGATCAATTATGATTTACAGGCGCTGCTGGCGCGGGCTGAACGGCTGTAGACTTTGCACCGGACATTTTTTCGACTTTCCATCGGGCAATGATCGGAGTAAGCTATTTTTAATTAAAGAAAAATTGTCGATCTTGGGGTGGACATTTTGCCGGACATCGAGAGCGTCCTGATTCCGCTCCCTGAGTGGGAAATGCGGATCGAAACCCGCCGTTTTGGCCCCTTCACGTTTCGTCTAGGCGTAGACGCGGCCGCGTTAGCGGTGCTGTATCAGCGGGTTCTGGATGCCCATGAGCGGTTTAGCGCTTCGCCACTCTCCCAGGTGGCGAAGCAGTTGGAACGCGAAGTGGTGGTCAGCAGTATTTTCGGCACCAATTCGATTGAGGGCGGAGCGCTGACCGAGGAAGAAACGCAGTTGGCTTTGGAGTTGGACCCGGCTCAAGTAGCGGATGAGGAACGGCTCCGGGCGGTGAATCTCAAGGCGGCTTACGATTTGGCGCAACAGGTCGCAACGACGCCGGATTGGTGCTTGGATGTCCCGTTTATCCGGGGGGTTCATGCGGCTATTACCCAACGACTGGCGCATCCGTACAATCAGCCTGGCGTTTTCCGCGACAATCCCAAGAGCATCAAGACTTTGGTCGGCGATCAGGCGCATGGCGGTCAGTATCAACCGCCTCAGCATGGTCATGACATTGAGAGATTGATACAGGCGCTCGTCGATTGGCAGCGTGGCTTGGAAGAACGCGGGGTTCCGGCGCTGATTCGAGCGCCGCTGATGCATTACTACTTTGAGTTGATTCATCCGTTTTGGGATGGCAACGGGCGGGTGGGCCGAGTCTTGGAAGCGACGCTCTTACAAGCGGCTGGCTTTCAATATGCCCCGTTTGCACTGGCGCGTTATTACCTGACGCATATTGACGAGTATTTCATCCTGTTCAATCGCTGTCGCAAAGCAGCGAAGAACAAGATGGCCGATCCACAGACAGACTTTGTGCGGTTTCACTTGGAAGGGATGCGGGTCGTGATCAATCGTTTACATGATCGGGTGAATCAGATTGTGGGGTTGTTGCTGTTCAAGTTCCAGGTTCAGCAACAGTATGAAGAAAAAACCTTGAATTTCCGGCAATACACGATTGTGGGTCAATTGCTAGCGGCAGGGCGTCCCCTGGTGTTGACGGAAATACGGCGAGCGCCTTGGTATCAGAATTTATATCAGTCATTAGCGGATAAAACCCGGCAGCGTGATCTGCGTCAGTTACGGGAACTCAAGCTCGTGGTCGTAGATGCCCAAGATCGACTATGGCCGGGGTGCGTGTCGGTTGCAGCCGACTCCGAAGATTATTGTCAGGCGGGACTTTAGTGTAGAGGGAATCCACGGGTATTTTCGGTTGACGAATCGCTGCGCTGGCCTAGAATCACATCATGGGTGATATGATTCGTCAGGTCGTACTGGATACCGATGTCCTCATTGCGGCGTTGCGGAGTCCCACGGGTGCTTCGGCGGAATTGCTGCGCCGAGTGCGCCAGGGGCCACTGACCTTGCTGGCCAGTGTGCCGTTGTTCCTGGAATACGAAGCGAAATGTCTTGAAGTGGAGCATCGCATAGCCGCTGGCTTGTCGGAGGACGAAGTACGCCGATTTCTCGACACGCTGGCCGCGTTGGTTCGTCCGGTCACGGTGCATTACCTGTGGCGTCCACAACTCCGTGATGCAGCGGATGAAATGGTCTTGGAGGCCGCCGTCAATGGTCAGGCCGATGCCCTGGTCAGTTTTAATCATCGTGACTATGGCCCTGCGCCCGCCCGATTTGGCGTGGCCTTGCTGCTTCCCGCACAAGCTTTAAGGAGACTGGAATGAAACCGCAAGCGACTTATCCTTTGCGCCTGCCACGCTCGTTGAAAGCGGCGGTGGAGCGCATCAGCCGACAGGAGGTCACGAGTATCAATCAGTTTATTGCGACCGCCGTGGCCGAGAAGGTGGCCGCGCTTGAAGCCGTCGCTTTCTTTGAAGAGCGGCGACAACGGGCTGATTTTGCGGCCTTCGACGCCATCATGGCCCGCACGGGCGGCGAACCCCCACGGTCCGGTGACGAGCGATGATTCCCCCGATGAAATCCCCCCGCAAGCTGATTGAAGTGGCGCTCCCTTTGGATGTGATCAATGTCGCGGCGGCACGGGAGAAGTCGATTCGCCACGGTCATCCGTCCACGCTGCATTTGTGGTGGGCGCGGCGACCGTTGGCGGCGGCGCGGGCGGTGATCTTCGCCCAGATGGTCAACGATCCCGGTTATCAGCAGGGCGGCGGCTTCAAATACGGGATGGAGAAGAAGAAAGCCGCCGAGGAGCGGAAACGGCTGTTCAAGATCATTGAAGACTTGGTGCAGTGGGAGAACACCACCAACGAAGTCGTCCTGGAACGCGCTCGGGTGGAGATTCGCCGGTCGTGGCGGGAAGTGTGCGAACTGAATAAGGATCATCCGCAAGCGGCGGAACTGTTCAATCCC
>Ga0209573_1003777_pt1 | contig 15977 bp, 12 predicted proteins | sample TNRBio252014_DNA_FD_185870 | JGI IMG/M metagenome (GOLD analysis project Ga0209573, IMG submission 185870) | Wastewater treatment Type I Accumulibacter community from EBPR Bioreactor in Madison, WI, USA - TNR Reactor_6/25/2014_ DNA (SPAdes)... | ecosystem: Engineered > Bioreactor > EBPR >...
TGTTATCGTAGTTGAACGAATAGCCCGAGATCGTGTTGTACCAATCCACGTCGCCGCTGTCGTTTTGGCCCATGGCGGCATAAGCGGTGGCGTAGCCTTCCGACCATGCCAGACCTTCGGTGTAGTGGTTCGTGATGATGTGCGAACCGCCCGCTCCTGGAGGCCAACCCGCATAGTTGGAGTCCATATATGCGTGACCAAACTCGTGCCAGACGATGTCGGGGGAGTTGAAGTCGCTTTCACCCATCGTGATGGCGGTGCCGTTCCAGTTTGGCCAGATGAGGCCGCCATCTTCCCAGCGAAGCTGAGTGAAGCCGGCTGCGAACGTATCGTGGCCCAGCGTGTAGTTGCCGTATTCCCAAGCTCGGGTCACGTAGTCGTGTTGCTCCCATGCTCGTTCGTTATCATCGGCTACACCAGCAGTTCCCCAGTCAGCATAGTAATTGACGTTGGCCTTGCTTCCGTTGATATCGGGCCACTGTGAAGAGCCGGTTCCGATTCCGGTTTCATAGATCCCGCCGCCGTAATTTGTCGTTCTGGTCGCGCCGTTCGTGGTTCGCCATTTGACGTAAACGTCAGCCCGACCGGTGTCGAATGGGAAAGCTCCCGTATCGGCATCGCTGATGCTGACGGACCAGTTGCCTGCACCATCCGCAATCGCCGAACCGATTTGAGTGTCGCCGAAGACATTGTCGTCCCAGATTTCGATGACAGTGCCGTAACCGCCAGGAGTGGCGCCGGCTCCGTTTCGGTAGCCCCACCAGCCGCTGATCGTGATTGTCGCATCCAGGCCGTTGGTTGCCGGTGCTTCAAACTCCATGTTCGGAGCTGCGCCGGGCATCACCAGTTTGCCCTCATCTACGGAGAGCTTGAGGAGTCGCGCGGACTTCATTTCCGCGGTTTCCGGCTTGGGCTCGGGGCAGATGTTGACGTTATTGACCAGGTGAGCCGGTTTCTTGTCACTGATCGTGACGCTTCCGTCTTCTTTGGCCGTGACGTAGAGCATGTGGCCCTTCCACATTCTCTCGTCATGGTAGTCGGCTTCCGCTCGAACGTAGAACGTGTAATCGCCGGGGCGATCCACTTTGAACGAGTGATTGAAGGTGTAGACCTTATCTTTCGCGAAGATGCCCGTTTGGGGGGCATCTGCCATGGCTGGCATCGAAAGACCATCTTCTGCGTCCACACTGACGATCGCATTCTTTGCGTCGATCCCGGTCATGACGTTCACGCGTGCGGTGATCGTTTGACCGATGGTGGCGGTGGAAGGAAATTGGATTTCAGACGTGATGGGCGCGGCGGCAATACAGCCGTGGCGATCATCGTGGTGACCGTGCAATCGCGCATGGGCAGAGTGTTCAGCCTTGCCTTTGAGCGTGATAAAGGATGAAGCACCGACTTGGGTGGGAACTCCGGCCGCGACCAGAAGGGCGGCTCCGAGCATCCACGTCATACGGTGCTGATTGGACTTTTTCATTTTCTTGACCTCGATAAGTTTTGGCTAGCCAGGCGAACCCGGCAAGCCCAACAGAACGGACTGTGAATTCCCGCATTTTCTTTGGGAAAAGCGATTACCTACATTGTATGACATTAATCCGGGATTGGGAAGAGAAATTGCCAAAGGGCCCAGCGAAATGTTCTCCTTTTCGCAACAATTGGGCCCTTGGACCCAAAAAAGAAAATCCCCTGCTATTTCTAGCAGGGGATTCTGAGTCCTTTTGGCCCTCTTATCGGCGCGGACGGAAACGTGCGTTGACGTCTTCTTGACCGCGCTTGGGGAACTCGTCTGGGACGTCGGTTGCTGCCATGTTCGTCGGGGGATCTTCTCGATCATTGTTTCGAGGAGCTCGATCCCGATCTCGGTCGCCGCCGCGATCACCGCCACGGTCACCACCACGGTCTCGATCACCTCGTGGTCCCCGATCTCGGTCGCCACCGCGGTCTCGATCGCGGCCAAAGCCGCCTCGATCTCGTCCACCTCGATCTCCGCCGCGTCCACCACGGTCTCGATCTCGACCTCCGCCACCAGGCACGACGGCCGGAGGCGTTGCTTCTTCATTGCCTTCGAGACCTGGCAGGTCTTGAGCAATGCCGAGTGCGGTGAAGTTGACGCGGCCCATGCCATCGACTTCGATGACCTTGACGTTCACGACGTCACCGGGCTTAAGCGCGTCATCGGGTCGCCGAATCTGCGCGGTCGTGATGTGCTCGACCGGAATGAGTCCTTCCTTGCCGGGCATGTATTCGACCATCGCACCGCGACCCATCAGTCGGGTGACGGGGCCTCGGAACTCGGAGCCAACTTCAGCCACGGCGGTCAGGGCTCGAATTTGGTTGACCGCGTTGGCGGCGGCTTGACCATCCGTTGCAGCGACCAGGACTCGACCGTCTTGTTGAACGTCGATCTGGGTGCCGGTTTCGGCGGTCAGCTTGCGAATCGTTGCCCCACCAGGACCGATGAGCGCCCCAATTTTCTCGGGGTTGATCATCACGGTCTGGACTCGCGGAGCGTTGATATTGAGCTCGCTTCGAGGAGCGGGAAGCTCGCCTTCGATCACATCGAGGATTTGGAATCGAGCGTCCTTGGCTTGCTTCAGCGCGTCAGCAAGGACCTTGTCGGGAATGCCATCGAGCTTCGTATCGAGTTGAAGCGCGGTGATGCCCTTTCGGGTTCCGGCGACCTTAAAGTCCATGTCACCGCAGAAGTCTTCCATCCCTTGGATATCCGTTAGGACCTTGAACTTCTTGCCATCGGACATGAGGCCCATCGCGATACCCGCGACGGGAGCCTTGATCGGAATGCCCGCGTCCATCAGCGCGAGGGTCGAACCGCAAACGCTCGCCATGGAGGTCGAACCGTTGGATTCCAACACGTCGCTGATCAGAAGAAGCGTATAGGGGAATTCGGGGTCATCGAACGGAATCACCGGGAGCAGGGCGCGCTCGGCGAGGGCACCGTGACCGATTTCGCGTCGACCAGGCCCGCGCATGGGTCGCACTTCGCCCACCGAATACGGCGGGAAGTTGTAAAAGTGCATGTAGCGCTTGTCGGGGACTTCTTCCAGGCCGTCCATGGTTTGGGCATCGCCCGGCATCCCGAGCGTGGCCACCGTCATGACTTGCGTTTGACCGCGGGTGAACAGGCCAGAGCCATGCACCTTCGGCAAAAGACCGGCGAGGGCTTCGAGATGACGAATCTCGTCGAGCTTTCGGCCATCCGGGCGTTTGTCTTCGTCGAGAATGAGCTTTCGGACCGTGTCCTTAATGACCTTATCGACGGCTTCTGGCAATTGAGCGCAGACGGCATCATTGCCTTCGTGCTTCGCCTTGTATTGCTTGATCAGCTCCTTGGTGAGGTCGCCCAGTGCACTTTCGCGCACGGCCTTATCCTTGCTGATGATCGCACCGGCGATGGCTTTGCCCGATTCCTTTTCGATCTCGGCGAGGAGCTTCTTGTCGATTTCAAGCAAAGCGACTTCGCGCTTGGGCTTGTTCACTTGCTTGCCGAACTTCTCGAATTGAACGCAGATGTCCTTGATCGTGTCATGGGCGAGCTTGAGGGCTTCGATCATGACTTCCTCGGAAACTTCGCTAGCGCCCGCTTCGACCATGCTGATCGCGCCTTTATGACCGGCGACGACGAGGTCAAGCTCGGATACGGCGATTTCGGATTGGCTGGGGAAGACGATGAGCTTGCCATCGATTCGACCAATTCGCACACCCGCGATGGGGCCGTTAAAAGGAATGTCGCTGACCGCAAGGGCGGCACCAGCGGCGCAGATGGCGAGCGCGTCAGATGGGTGGTCTTGGTCCACCGCGAACGGCATCGAGACGATTTGGATATCGTTCCGCAGGCCCTTGGGGAAGAGCGGTCGGATCGGTCGGTCCATCAATCGGCTGACCAGCGTTGCTTTTTCGCTCGGCCGTCCGCCGCGCTTCATGAAGCCGCCGGGGATTTTGCCGACCGAGTACTTGCGCTCTTCGTAGTCGCAGACGAGTGGGAGAAAGTCGATGCCTTCGCGGGCATTTTCGGACATGGTCGCGACACCGAGGATCACGGTTTCGCCCATGCCGAGGAGAACAGCGCCGCCAGCTTGCTTAGCCACGCGACCGGTTTCGAGGCTGAAGGTTTTGCCTCCAGCTTCGAATTCTAGGGAGTGAATCATTTTTGCCTCCTAATTAGCGAGGCTTGACTTCACGAATACCGAGTTTCCCGATGAGTTCGCGATATTTCGCGATGTCTCGGTTGCGCAGATAGTGTTCAAGTCGGCGCCGTCGACCCACGAGGAGCATCAGGCCGCGTCGGCTGTGAAAGTCCTTTTTGTGGGTGCGAAGGTGGTCGGTGATTTGAAGAATCCGCGATTGAAGGACGGCAATTTGGACCTCGGCAGAGCCGGTATCCCCGTCGTTCGTTCGGTAATCCGAAATCACTTGTTGCTTGACTTGCTTATCGAGTGGCATGTTTCTAATTCGTTTTGGTCTAAGCCTGGTTGACTAAATTTGTGCCTTCAGGCTCATTTGCCGCTCTAAGCAACCTCCCGTGAGAGGCTCCGTACAACGGCAGACGTCGGCCTTTTGGCTTACAGGAGGGGATGATACCCGCTTTTGGGCAGGGAGTCAAGTTGATTCGGGAAATGCCTATCACTTCGGTTGGTCCAAGTCCCGGACTTGTGCCTTTAACCTTGCCAGCGCGTCCGCGTTCGCGGGTTCTGAGCCTAACTTTAAGGTGTTGAGCGTGACTTTGAGCCGGGAAAGAAAGTTTCCACAGCGATAGCATCGCGCCGCGTGGGAGATGGCGTACCATTTTCGCCAGCCGCGGAGCGATCCATCGGCCACTTGCTGAAGGAGGTCCTCCATAAACTGGCAAGGCGGGCCTTCGGTCTTATGGTGTTTCATGTTATGCAGGTTCTCCTGATAATTCGAGCACCCGTGATCGGAGCTGCTTTCGGGCGCGGAAGAGGCGGCTTTGGAAGGTGCCGAGAGGGACATCGACGATTTGGGCGGCCTCTTGGTAGGATAGCCCTTCGAGGTCGCAAAGGGTAATCGCTATCCGAAAGTCTTCGCCGAGGTCATCGAGAGCCTTGTAAATAAACTGAGCCTCCAATCGGCTATCGACCTCCCGCCAGAATCCCTCCTCGGCCGCTTCTACCAATTCTGTTTCCGGTCGAGACTTTCGCTTTCGCAGGTTTTGCAGCCATTCGTTTCGCATGATTTGAATCAGCCAACTTCGCGGGTGGCGACCATCAAAGCTTTCCCACTTTTGAAAAGCGATGATGATCGTTTGGCTCACGACATCTTCGGCGTCTGCTTCGTTGAGCGTGAGTCGCTTCGCAACCCGCAATATCGTTTCGAGCTCTTGTTCCAACACCTGGGCGGGGGTGAGCTTCGAATCAGCGGGAATGACGAGAATGATGAGGATCATCGTGTGCTCTTTCGGTCTTCAGGGCGGTGGCAGGGGCCCGGGAGGGCCACCTGCCAGGTGCTCGACCAGTGGGGAATCTTACTTCAGATCCATTGCTTTGCTGAAGCTGGCCTCACCAAGGACGACCTCGGCGAACGAGCACCAAACTTGGACTTTCGAGATCGACTTGATGTAAGCGGGGAGCATGATCTCCCGGTTCGTCTTGTCTCCAACGATTCGAAATTGGTTGAGCAAGTACACGTTGCCGGCTTTGTCGACGACCTGCCAATGCGGTGCCGGGGACATCGGGATTTCAAAGTCCGAGCTCACTCGAAGGTAGGCATGGTCGCCTTTCATGTACAGCTCAGCCGAGCCCTTCTTGACTTCGACCCCGGTGAAAGTGCCGGTTCGTGCTTTCATCATCATCTTTTCCATTTGCCCCGACATCGGCGCCTTGGTTTTCATGGGCTCGTCCACCGAGAAGGCGGGAGCAGCTTGGGTCAGGGCCAGAGTCGTGGCGAGAACGATGAGGTTGAGTTTGTTGTTGAGTTTCATAGTGTTTTTCCTTTGGTTTGGGGTCAGGGGGCGAGGGCCCATTCGTTGATTAGTAGAAATTCACGATCGCGCTTTGCTTCTTGAGCTCTTGCTGTGATCGCAAGGGGATGTAGGCGACAATCTTTTTCGTTGCGGGGTCCAGGATCGCGATGGTTCGATACAGCCACAAATCGATTTTTTTGTCGAGCGGGGTGCTGCTTTGCCCATTTTTTCCGGGGGCTTTGAGGGACACAAAGTCGGCATTCGGAAATTCGCCGAGGGCCAGGGTCTCCTTCCTCACCAGCCGAAGTTCAAAGCCGGGGGCGAATTTTTTGAACTTCACGTCGGCCCAGCGCTTGCCTTGATCTTCGAGGAGCGCTGCCCGCCCGGAGAACTTCGCACTTCCTTGCACGGAGCCGAAGGTCACTTCGGTCAATCCTCCGAGCCGAATCAGTTGTCCTCCGAATAGGTTGGCGGACGATCCCAATTGGCCCGTGAGCTTTTCGGGCATCAGCGAGGCGAGCCCGAATCCCACCGAAAAGCGTTCGCACCAGATGCTCACGGCTTTATGTTTTTTGGGGTCATAGCCCGCCGGAAGCGTGTAATTCTGGGTGCCAATGTTGCCTTTGAGGGTTCCCAGGCTCAGCGAGTCTTTACCCGGGCGGCCGCCATCGGTGAGATAGACGCGAACATCCGGGCCGTTGCTGGTCGAGAAGTCTTTCAGTTGGAGATACGTTTTCCCTCCTGACATGACCACTTCGGCGGTGCCCTTGGTTTCGTGGGCTTGCGACGTGAAGCTCCCCATGGCCAGCTTTTGGATGGTTTGAGATTGAGTCGGCAGAGTCTCGTTGACTTCTTTGTTGATGAAAATGAGTTCAGGTCGGAACAGTGCCCATCCTCCGAGGACGACCGGGACTGCGATTGCGGCGATAAGTTTTTTGTTGATTCCCATGCCTGCGGAATGCAGAGGGGGCAAAAATTGTTGCAGCCATCCAAAAAAATTCTCAAAATTCCTTCGTTCAGGTTCAAATCGAGGCTCACGTCGCCTCGCAAACCTGCTAACCTAACTCACCATGCGGATCACGGTGGTGGGTTCGGGAAGCTGGGGAACAGCGCTCGCCGTCCTTTTGGGACGGAACGGGCACCATGTTGCCCTCGCGGGGCGAGATCCGGAAGAGGTCCAATCTGTGGCCAGTCTTCGTGAGAACATCCGATATCTCCCTGGATTTCGGATCCCGGAAACCGTCACGCCGTCGCTCTTGGAAGTCACCGATCCAGGCGAGCTCACCGTGGTCGCCGTGCCCGCGATGGCAGTCAGTCAAGCACTCAAGAGTCTGCCCCGCGCGCCCGAAGGAATCGTGCTCGCCTGCAAAGGCATCGAATCCGCGACGGGCAAGCTCCCCAGCCAGATGGTGGAAGCGGTTCGGGTGAGCGCGATTAGCGGCCCCAATCTCGCCACCGAAATCATGCGCGGGATCCCTACTGCCGCCGTCATTGCCAGCCAAGATGCGGCCTTCGCTGAGCAGGTGGCAACCCTTTTCAATTGCCGAACGTTTCGGGCCTACATCTCAGATGATCTCGTCGGAGTGGAGCTTGCGGGGGCGCTGAAAAACGTTCTTGCGATTAGCGCCGGGATGTCGGACGGGCTTGGCTTTGGAGACAACACGAAGGGGGCCCTGGTCGCCCGGGGGCTTTTGGAGATGTGCCGATTGGGGTCCACGCTCGGGGGCACGATGGCCACCTTTTTGGGGATCGCGGGAGTCGGCGACCTCTTTGCCACCGCGAATAGCAAACTCAGCCGAAACTACCGGGTGGGGTTTGGTCTGGGGCAGGGACAAACGCTCAGTGGCGTGCTGGCTGAAATCGGTCAGGTCGCCGAAGGGGTCGGCACGGCCGAAGCCGCGACCATGCTCGCCCGAAGGCACCAGATCTCGGTCCCGATTTTTGAGATGACCGACGCTGTTATTCGGGGCCGACTCCATCCGCGCGATGGTGTGACCATGCTCATGGATCGGATGCCAAAGTCCGAAGGGTGGGAAACTTTGAATCAAGGAGAAAGGACGCACCCGTAGTTACCACAGATACGTCTTGTTCAATCGATGCTGTACGCCGCGCTATTCAACCTCGCCGCTGCTCCAACCACGTGGACATTGGTCGCAGGCGGAGACGTCATGCTTTACGGGGTCAGCCCCAAAACCGCATCGCTCAAGGCGGTCGCTCCTGTGTTTCGCGGGGCCGACGTGGCCTACGCGAACCTCGAAATTCCGCTCACGAGCAGCAAGAAGCCAACCCCGTTCAAAACGGCGAAAGAAATCCAGGCGCGGACTCAGTTTGTCCTGAAAGCCGACCCGAAGCACCTTCCTCACCTGGCTTCATGCGGATTCGACCTTCTCAGTCTCGCGAACAACCACGGCATGGATTATGGTTGGTCCGGACTCCGGCAGACGATGGACCTTTTGGACAAAGCCAAGATCGCCCACTCGGGGGGCGGCGAAAACATGGCAGCTTCCGAGGGCGTGGCGGTGATGACGCTCCCTTCCGGGTTTCGGGTGGGGATGATTTCTGCCCTCGCGTTTGTGGGTAGTGGCGCCCTCAACAAGTGTGGACCCGCGAGAGAAAAATCGCCCGGTATCGCGGTTTTCCGCTTTGAAGGCGCGCTCAACAAAGCAGCAAGAGCAGAATTGAAGCGACGGGTCGCCCTGGCGAAGAAGTCCTGCGACTTTCTGATCGTCGCTCCGCACTGGGGGATCGAGCGGGAATCGCGGCCCCGCGCTTGGCAGATTCAACTGGGCCGAGGGTTGATCGATGCGGGGGCCGATGCCGTGCTAGGTGCCCACCCCCACGTGCTCCAGGGGCGAGAGATTTACAAAGGCAAGCCCATCCTCTATTCGATGGGAAATCTTATTTCTCCGCTCCCCGCCGCTTCCGCCGTTTATACGCTGAAGTTTCAAGGGAGCAAACTCATCGGATGGGACCTGAGACCGATGCGGAATCGTGGCGGAAAAACGGAGTGGTACCCCGCGAAACTTGAACCGACCATCAAGGCGCAAATTCTCAAATTAGACTCCCTGATCCCCGCAGCCAGGCCGGTCAAGAAGTGATTCTGGGGCCATCCCTCAGCGGAGGAATGGCCCCAGGACAGCAACGTCAGTCGCCGTCTTGATCGAAGTTGTTGCTGAGCAACAAGTAGTCATCAGTGGTGACGTGGTGATCTCCGTCCAGGTCGGCCCGAGGGTCGAATAGCGGGTCACCGAACGAGGTGTCGAAAGCCCCGTTGAAGATCAAGTAATCATCGGTTGTGACCGAGTTGTTCCCGTCGCAATCGCCATTCCTGAGATGGAAAGGTAACCGCAACACTTGGAGGGGATTGATGTTGCACGGGACATTCTTGAATGCCTGCCGAAGGTAGGTCGCGCCTTCCAAGTAGATGTCGAATTGTCCGACGCCGTCGAAGTCCGAGTGGAACTCACCCAAGGAGTCGGGCAACACGTGATCCACAAAGATCGGGACGTTGGACCCCGGCAAGTGAACCGAGAGCACGTATGGTGTCGCGAAATGGTCGCCCAAGGTATCTGGCAAGCGGGTGAATCCTTGGAGCTGGACTTCGCCGTCGATGCCACCGTTCGATTCTTCAACTTCCGTGTCGCCACCCATGCTCAGAGTCACGTCGGCTTCCGTGAGGGCGTTGCTCACGTCGTTGAGGTCGTAGTCGAACTCCAAAGCCGGCATGGAAACGAAAAATGGACCGGTATGTCCCGCGGGAGGTAAGGAACCATCGAAGATGCCGCTATCCTCACTCTCGGTGACGACGCCGTTGTCAACTTTCAGTTTCAGCGCGCCATGGACGCTCATGTACGGGCTACCGACTCGGGCTACGAAGCGGCCGTTGGTGGCGTTGACAAGAACGCCGCCGGGGATGGCGTCAATCGCGCCATTTTCGGTCGTACACTCCATGCTCGCGAAGTTTCCTTCGTAAACGTTGCCCGATCCGACTTCCTCAACTCGCCAAACGATCGGGTCAACCGCTCGGGTTTTGCCCCGACCCCAAGCCGCGTTTGCTCCACGCCCGAGGTGCCAGGTGCGGCCCATTCGAACACGGCCTTTCTTGTCGCGGTGGCGAGCTTTGATGGAAATTTCGCCGCCCGCAAAGGCATAGCCGTCGTTGAACTCGGCGGTTCCGAGGATCACTTTTGTTTTGAATGTCAGCGATCCGGTGACGGGGCCACCAACGCCATAGGGTGCGATCACGGCGAGGGTCTCCCCAACGGCATTGGTGCCACTCGCCAAGAGGACCTCGGCTTTGAAGGATGCACCCCCCGCGGGAGTGCCGCCTGCCCCGATCGGGTTTGTCGTCACATTGACTTTGCCTCCACCAACTTGGCGGATCGTCCCGCTGGATGAGCTGAGGTTTTCTTTGCCGTAGGGCTTGAACCATGCCGGCTGACCGAGGGGTTTGGGGGCAAAGTCACTGTCGTCAGGGCCACGTTCAATCCCCCAAGCATGTTCAAAATGAACGATATTCACCAAGGGGAGGATATTGCCCGCCTGCGCACCTTTTGGCTCCCACTTGATTTCATGGGTGACATCGGCAGGCAGAGGCTGTGCCCAAAGACTCAGCGTCGCGCCAAGAATGCTCAACATCGCGAGGATTCGGGCGTTACTTTGGTTGACGAGCACGTTTTGATATTTCATGTTTTTGTCCTCTGGGCCCGTAAAAATCTGTGCATTCACGGGTCACAAGACGTGTATACAACTCCTCTGATGAGTTGCCAATAGAAGCGCAATTTTTCGGGACTATTGGCGCGCAACATCGGGACCTATGGCACTCCCTACACCAGATATACTGTTGCTTCCAGCATGTGCCCCACCCTTTTTCGCATAGGCTCCTTTGAAGCGAAGTCCTTTAGCCTGATGATCCTGATCGGGATCGGCTTGGCGATTTGGTTGGGCGCTCGGAGAACACGGCTTTACGGGCTCGACCCCAGCCGCGTGATGGATTCCAGCATGTGGATGGTGGTTCTTGGCGTTTTGGGGGCGCGAATCGCCTTCATCATCCAGGATTGGGACTTCTTTGCGAAGAATCCGCAACATCTTTGGACCTTCAAATTCGAAGGATTAACCAGTTTTGGCGGGTTCATCCTCGGGTTTGTGGGGCTGGTCATCTATTGCTTTCGGGCGAAGGTATCTCTGCTTTCCATGATGGACGTCCTCGGCGTGCCGCTTCTCGTCGCGAACGCCATCGGCAGACTCGGGTGCTTGCTGAATGGTTGTTGCTACGGGGTCGCCACGACGGGGCCGCTGGGCGTGCACTTCCACGGTGAACCTGGGACCCACCTTCCGGCCCAGTTGATAGACTTTAGCCTTTGCCTTCTCGGGGCGGGGCTCGTGGCTCGTTGGGAGAAAAAGAAGACGGGACGAGCTGGGCAAAGTGCGGGATTGGCGCTCGTCATGCTCGGGCTGAGCCGATTCGTCTACGAATTTTGGCGGATGGGCTCGGTGGAAGAGGTCCAAAAAGGGCTCGCGAGTTCGACCCGGATCGGATCCTTACCCTTCACAGAAGCCCATGTGGTCGCTCTCATCATCTCTCTGACCGGCGCCGGGCTTTACTTCTTGAGCCGCAAACGGGCCGAGTCGACCCTCGCCACCACGATGGAAGCATCATGAGCTCCATTCAACTCAAAGAACTCACGAAGGTGTACGAAATGGGGACGACTCAAGTCGTCGCGGTCGACCACCTCAATCTGGAAATTCCATCGGGGGCGATGCTGGCCATCACGGGCGCGTCGGGGTCGGGGAAGTCGACGCTGCTGAATATCCTGGGTTGCCTCGATTTGCCGAGCAGCGGGGAATACTGGTGGCGTGGCGCGGAGATCAGTCAGGCATCTGAAGCCGAGCGCGCCCGGATTCGCAACGAATCCATCGGTTTCGTCTTTCAGTCTTTTCACCTGATCGGGCGATCCACTGCGCTGGAAAACGTCATGCTCCCGATGCTGTATGCCGAACGGGCAGACGCGAAATCCCAGGCGGAGATGCTTTTGGAAAAGGTGGGGCTGGCGGACCGGAAAAACCACTTGCCGACCGAACTGAGCGGTGGACAGCAACAGCGTGTTGCGATCGCCAGAGCCTTGGCGAACGACCCGAGCATGATCATCGCGGATGAACCCACCGGGGCGCTTGATTCGCGGACCGGTGAGGAAATGATCGAAATCCTTTTGAACCTGCACGCCGAGGGCCGGACCATCATTTTGGTCACCCACGAGCCTGCGATCGCGGCCCGATGCCCTTCCGAAGTTCACCTTCGAGACGGAAAGATCGACCACCAACGTTAAAACCGCAAAAAAACTCCATACGCTTTCTGAACTTGTTGCATATAATGGAGGGCATGACTCGCAACGTAGCGATCGCCATTTTGGTTGCGTCGATGGCAACCTTTGCAACGACCGCACCCGCCGTGCAATGGATGGGGAATACCGCCCTTTATGAGAATGGGAGCAATTATCCGGCTCGTTCATTCTTTCTTGACCCTGGGCAATCCTTGACCATCACGACCCAATCGTGGCCGATTGCCCCCAACCAACAAGTCAAAGCCATCGTCACCACCAACAATTGGCAGACGAGCCAGGAATACGTATTCACATACGACAAGCAGGTGGGGAACAACTCTCAGTGGTACTGCATCCTTCCTGCGTTTCCGCGCAACACGACGGTGAACTTCTACCTGCGGTGCGATGAATGGCAGAACGGGACCGTCTATGACAGCAATGCGGGGGCAAATTTCGGGTTCATCACGCGATCTGCCACGCACGACACAAACCCGATTCTGCAATGGTTTGAAACCGACTACAAGACCATCATGCAGAGGCTCCCAGAAGTCGTCGAAGCAGGATATGGCGCGATCTACCTTCCCGGACCTCAGAAGTCGGGGGGCGGTGGCCTGGATATCGGATATGCCCCGTTTGACCACTTCGACCTCGGCGACCGGGTTCAAAAGGGGTCCATGAAGACCCGATATGGCACGACCACCGAGCTCCAAAACCTGATCAAAGTCGCCCATCGCCTGGGAATCAAGGTCTATTGCGATATCGTGCTGAACCACATGGCGAACCGGGCGAGCGCCGGGATCAACACCTACCCGAGCCTCATCCCTGAGGACTTTCACATCACGTCCAGCACGAATACCACGAACACCGAAGTCAACTGGAACAACGATGCTGCCCTCAGTTTCAACATGTTCAATCGTGATCTGCTCGGCCTCGCGGACCTTTCCCAAGAGGATGGAAACGCCACCGGAAACCCGATCACGCTTCCTCCCTATGCCCAGTTCACGGGAGTGGGCGAGCCGACTTTCATCCGCAACAATACGGTGCCGCAATACTATCCGGGCGGAACGCCGACTTCGGAAACGGTCGGGCAATATCTCCGCCGGTGGATGGTTTGGCTTTCCACGACGATTGGATTTGACGGTTTTCGCCTCGACGCCGTAAAGCACGTGCCCCCGACCGTTTTCGGTTTTGCGCCGGAGCAGCCCATGTGGAGTGGGGCCACCTTCACCCACGGCGACATCATCAACGTCGTGCGGGCCGCGGCTCCTGAAGCCTATTTCTTTGGCGAAAACTACGCGGGAATCAACAGCACGACCGAGCGCTATAGCCAGCGCGAATACCTGAAGACAGGAATGAATCTGATCGATTTCCCCCTCGTCTTCAACCTTCGTGACGTGCTGAACTCGAATGGATTTGGGAACCTCAGTGCAAAGCTGGGCAATCCATATGGCGTGGATACCTATGGCACGCCCTATCAAAATGGCGGGTTTGGACCGCTCCAATCCGTGGGCTTTCTCCAAAGCCATGACGATGGCCCCCCGACGTCGAATAACTTGGGATACGCTTTCTTGCTGACCCGTCCGGGCCGCCCCAAGGTGTATTACGACGGAAACAACATTCTCCCAGGGAACTGGTCGAACTTCCCCCGTCCCGGGCGGGCGGATGCGTTAGGGATTTCGAACGATGTCGTTCCTGTGCTGATGAACGCTCAAAAGCGGACGGCACGAGGCTATCTCGTCAATCGATGGATGCAGCCGAACGACTCGGATACCAGCAAACTCTATGTCTATGAACGGCAAGTGAACGGGCAAGGGGTCGGGCTGATCGGCCTGAACTTGCGGGGTGATGCCAGTGGAGCGATCACAGAGCTCGTCCAAACGAACTTCCCGGCAGGGACAACGTTGGAAGACCTGACCGGGCAAATGCCCAACCTCACCGTCGGTGGCGATGGGAAAGTGAGCCTCACCGTGCCCCCGAACTACAGTGCCACGGAAGGGAACAACGGGAAAGGGTACGTCATTTATGCGCCCGTCGCGCCCAAAGCGGTGAGCGGGCAGCGCGTCATCACATTGAGTCCCGTGGCGAGTCGCGCCTCTAGCCGACCTGCCGACTTCACGCTGACCACGCAAACCCTGCCAAAAGGCACCTACGGCAACACAAAGACCCTGGAAACCTACAACGTGAATTCGCCAACCTTTGCGATGAGCGTGAAAACGGATTCCAGTGGGGCCTTTGCGTATGCGAAGTTCGATGCGGGAGTCTCCCCGAATGGGGCCTCGCTTTTGACGAATACGGCGGAAGGCCTTCTTGATGGATACGTTCCCATGGAGAAAACGGCCGACGGTTCCTTCCGGCTCCAAAATCTCAGCACGGCGGCTTTGGCGGATGGGCTCCACGTCGTACGGGTCCGAGTCTTTCGCAACAACGGCTCCGGGCCGGGAATCTTTAACGAATTCCTGCAGTTCTTCTACACGCCCTCCAGTTTTACGGGCGTACAGGCCGTGGATGGCGTGATGACGGGCGCTGCCATCGCCACTCAAACCCGCACGTTTGGTTCCAACCTCAATCGTGCCGATGGCCTTTACGTCACGAACGACGACCAATACTTGTACGTCAGCATCGCGGGCCGAGTGGACCCCAGTGAGAGCTTCACGAATGGTTACATGGTCTGGATGGACACCGATCCCGGGGATGGAACCGGGTACACGGCGGGCCAGCAATTGAAGGATGACAGCGGACCCGCCGCGAGGTTGCTTTCGAACCGGAAAGTGACGTTCCCATCGGGATTTGGGGCCGAGGCTGGGATCGCCATGCTCCGCAACCAGACCCTGAATGCCGCCCCCGAATCTCCGTTTGGAGGAAACTTGACCACACCGTACACGATTGGTGCGGCCACGGGAGCATTCCGGTTTGGTGCCAACCCCCAACTGTTCACGCCAATCCCGGCGTTGGTGGCCTATCAGCAGCGGAACACGAAATCCGACCCAGCCCGCGGCATGGAGGTCGCCATCAAGTTGACCGACCTTTTCACCGGCCCCGTTCCCGCGACTCCTAAAGTCGGCTTCATTGCCGGATTGGGGACGACCGGGGAGACGGGCAGCACGCTCACCTCCAGCGACCCGAATTTCGTGAACTATGGCGGTCGCCCGTTGCCGAATCCTTACATGACGAACCAATACCTGCCGACCCAATCCACGGTCGTCGGCGACCCCGCCAACAATCCCTCCACTTTGGTCAGCTACGCGCAGTTCACTTTATTGAAAGCAGTGCAACCTGCCCCGGGGGACCATGAATTGGTCATCAGCACGGTGGCCACGTCTTCGCGCACGACGAAATTCACGGTTGGGGCAACCGTGGTGGCCAATACAAATCTGAACGGCCCCGTCACCCTCCTTGTGAAACCCGGCTCCGGAATCTCGCTGTCCAACAAAACGGGGAGCGGACTCGTAGACTCCTGGCAAGCCATCCGACTGACCACGGGAAGCCTGAATGCGGGGCAATCTGTTCGTGTGAACTTGCAGTTCACGGGGAATCAATTGCAGTTCTCCCCGACCTGGAAAGTCGTGACGGGCCCTGGCGTCTATTGACCGGAGCGGAAAAGACCTCGGGTAGCATCGGTGCATGCGCATCGCGGCCGTCGAGGTCTTTCCGTTTTCTGTTCCCTTGAAGCGACCGTTTCAGATCGCGACCATGACGTCGTACGCTGCGGACGGCATCTT
>Ga0209573_1003778_pt1 | contig 15974 bp, 17 predicted proteins | sample TNRBio252014_DNA_FD_185870 | JGI IMG/M metagenome (GOLD analysis project Ga0209573, IMG submission 185870) | Wastewater treatment Type I Accumulibacter community from EBPR Bioreactor in Madison, WI, USA - TNR Reactor_6/25/2014_ DNA (SPAdes)... | ecosystem: Engineered > Bioreactor > EBPR >...
CCACCTTGCCCACGCCCATCCTGGACCAGAACGGCCTTATTCCGCCTGCCGTCCCCGGCGACGCTTGAGATAGACGAGCAGCAGGGAGACGGCTGCGGGGGTCATGCCTGGAATGCGGCCCGCCTGGCCCAGCGTGCGGGGGCGATGGCGAATCAACTTCTCCCGGACTTCCCGCGACAGACCGTGAACCTCGGCATAATCGAGATCCGGCGACAACGTCAGTTGCTCGTGGCGACGCTGGCGTTCGATCTCCTCGCGCTGGCGTTCGATGTAGCCGGCGTACTTGGCCTGGATTTCCACCTGCTCGGCGACCTGGGGATCGGGTTCGCCGGGGCCGACGCCGGGCAGGCTGATGAGTCCGGCGTAGGTGACTTCGGGCCGGCGCAGCAGTTCGACGGCCCGGCTTTCCCGCGCCAGCGGGCCTTGTAAAACCCGTTGCAGGTCAGCTTCACCGATCTGGGCCGGGCGTACCCAAACCTCGCGCAGCCGCTGGGTTTCCCGTTCAATCGCCTCGCGCTTGGTCTCGAACGCCGCCCAGCGAGCCTCATCCACCAGTCCCAGCCGGCGACCGATTTCGGTCAACCGCAGGTCGGCGTTGTCCTCGCGCAGCAACAGGCGATATTCGGCCCGGCTGGTGAACATCCGGTAGGGTTCACTGGTCCCTCGGCTGATCAAGTCGTCAATCAGCACGCCGAGATAGGCTTCATCGCGGTTCGGCCACCACGGTTCTTCGCCCCGGACGAACCGCCCGGCGTTAAGGCCGGCCAGCAGACCCTGCGCCGCCGCTTCCTCGTAGCCGGTGGTACCGTTGATCTGGCCGGCGAAGAACAGGCCCCGAATCGGCCGGGTTTGCAGCGAGTAATCCAAATCGCGTGGATCGAAGAAATCGTACTCGATAGCGTAGCCGGGCCGGGTAATGTGGGCGTTTTCAAGGCCCCTGATCGAACGCACCAGTGCGTACTGGATGTCGAACGGCAGGCTGGTAGAAATGCCGTTCGGGTAGAACTCGTGTGTCCCCAACCCTTCCGGTTCCAGAAAGATTTGGTGCGAATTCTTGTCGGCGAAACGGTGAATCTTGTCCTCGATGGACGGGCAGTAGCGCGGCCCGACACCTTGAATGACCCCGGCGAACAGCGGCGAACGGTCCAAACCGCCGCGAATGAGATCGTGGGTCTGCTCGTTGGTGTGGGTGATCCAGCAGGAGACTTGGCGGGGATGCTCCGTCGCCGAACCCAGATAGGAAAACACCGGACACGGCTCGTCGCCGGGCTGTTCGGTCAGTTGCGCGAAGTCGATGCTCCGCCCATCCAGGCGCGGCGGCGTGCCGGTCTTCAACCGCCCGACCCGCAGCGGCAATTCCCGCAACCGCGCCGCCAGAGCGTTCGCCGGGGGATCGCCCGCCCGCCCGCCTTCATGGTTGACCATCCCCACGTGAATCCGTCCGGCCAGGAAGGTGCCGGCGGTCAGCACCACCGCCCCGGCGGAAAACTGGATGCCGCTTTGGGTCACCACCCCCGTCACCCGGTCGCCCTCGACCCGCAAATCGTCGGCGGCCTGCTGAAACACCTGCAAGTTGGGCTGATTCTCGATCAACAACCGCACCGCCGCCTTGTACAGCGCCCGGTCGGCTTGGCAGCGGGTGGCGCGCACCGCCGGCCCCTTGCGACTGTTGAGAACGCGGAACTGGATGCCGGCCCGGTCGGCGGCCCGCGCCATGACCCCGCCGAGCGCGTCGATCTCCTTGACCAAATGGCCCTTGCCGATGCCGCCAATCGCCGGGTTGCAACTCATCGCCCCCACGGTCTCAATGGTATGGGTCAACAGCAGGGTGCGCAGCCCCAGTCGCGCCGCAGCCATGCAGGCTTCGGTGCCGGCGTGGCCGCCGCCGATCACGATGACATCGAAAGGTTCGGGATAGCGCATATCAATCCGGCAGCGGCAATTGCACCGCGTAGTTGGATATTGGCAGCGCCACGGTGATCACGCCCTGCTTGGCCAAAAACTGCGAGAAACGCTTGTAGCGGGCCTCGTCCAGCGCCGCTGGCCGGCGGGCCAAGCGCGGCAGAGTGTCGCGCCAGGCGCGGCGGTTCAACTCGTCGTTCAAATCCTTGTGCTGGGCGATAAACGCCTTCCAAGCCTCGTCGGGATGGTTGAGAAGGTATAGCGTCGCCTGTTCCAGCGCGATCAGGAACCGTCCCAGCCGGGGATCGTTGATCTGGTCGCGATTCGCCACCAGCACCAGTTCGTCGTAGGGCGGTATCCCCTCTTCCTCCGGATAGAACGCCCGTCCCGGCTTCCTGGCCAGATCGAGCTGATTCAGCTCAAAATTGCGAAAAGCGCCGATGACCGCGTCCACCTGTTTCGACAGCAGGGATGGAGATAGCGAGAAATTGACGTTCACCAGCGTCACGTCCTCCATCTTCAGTCCGGCCTTAGCCAGCAGCGACTTGAGCAGGGCTTCCTCGAACCCGCCGACCGAATAGCCGATTTTGCGGCCCTTGAGATCGGCCAGGGTCTTGACTGGACCCTCTTCCAGCACGACCAGCGAATTCAGCGGCGTCGCGATCAGCGTAGCGATACGCTTGATCGGCAAACCGGCGTTGACGTGGATGTGCAACTGGGGTTGGTAAGTGATCGCCAGATTCACCTTGCCGGCGGCGACCAGCTTGGGCGGATCGTTGGGATCGGCGGGCGTTTGCAACTCGACTTCCAGACCCTGGGCGGCGAAAAAGCCCTTTTCCCGGGCCACGACCAGCACGGCGTGATCGGGATTCACGAACCAGTCGAGCATGACGGTGAGTTTCCCGGCGTTAGCCGGCTTGTCGTCGGCCCAGACGCCCGACGCCAGCACGGTCAAGCTCAGCAACAGCAGGACAGCGCGGAACAGGTTCAGCATGATTTTCCCATCCATTCAATCGGTTTCAGCGGTTTCTGGGGTGGCGGGATGCCAAGGCAGCAACCATTTGAGCCCGGCATCCACGGTAAAGTACAGGCCGACCGCCAGCGTGGCCAGCACCAGCAAGGCGGCAAACATCAGGTCCACCTGCATCCGGCTGTTGGCGTGCAACATGAGATAACCCAGCCCGGCGCTGGACCCCACCCATTCGCCCAGCACCGCGCCGATGGGCGCGACCGCGGCGGCGACCCGCAGACCGGAACCCAGCGCCGGCAGCGCGGCGGGAATGGCGATATGGCGCAACACCGCCCAGCGCCGCGGCTCGGGCAACATCACCCGCGCCAAGTCCAGCCAGCCGCGCGGGGTGTGGCGCAGGCCATCGTAGAAATTCGCGGTCACCGGAAAATAGATGATCAGCGTCGCCATGGCGATCTTGGAACCCAGGCCGTAGCCCAACCACAATACTAGCAGCGGGGCGATAGCGAACACCGGGATGGCCTGGGAAGCGATCAGCACCGGCAGCAGCCAGCGCCGCGCCCGCCGCGAATAGCCCAGCGCCAGCGCGCTGCCGCCGCCCAGCAGCGTACCCAGCAGCATTCCCAGCACGATTTCCGCGGCGGTAACGCCGGCGTGGCCGAGCAGCGAACCGGCATTCCGCCACAGGCTGGCCGCGACCGCCGCCGGGTCGGGCAGGATATACGGCGGCAGTTCGCCCAGCGTCACCGCGCTCTGCCAGACCAGCAACAGGCCGGCCAGCATCAGAAGACCGCGCCCCACCCCCCTCATGCCGCCCCCAGCAAGCGCAGAATCGCGCGGTAAGCGGTCTGGACCGCCGGGTCGCCGGGATCGCGCGGTGGAACGCCGGGCAGATCGGGCAACGGGGACAGGGTCGCCGGTCGCCCGTTCATCACCAGGACGCGATCGCCCAGGCGCAAGGCTTCCAGCGGGTCGTGGGTGACCAGCAACACCGTGCGCCCCGCCAGCAACTCGGCGGCCAACGCCTGCAACCGCAATCGGGTCAGCGCGTCCAGCCCGGAGAATGGCTCGTCCATCAACACCACCGGCCGGTCTTCCATCAAAGTTCGAGCCAGCGCCGCCCGCTGCCGCATCCCGCCGGATAGCGTGTCCGGTCGCGCCAGCGCGCAGTCTGCCAGCCCGACCCGCGCCAACAAACGCAACGCCCGCTCGCGGTCTGGCCGCTCGCCGCGCAGCCGGCTGCCCAGGGTGACGTTGTCCAGCACGCTCAACCACGGCAGCAGCAAATCCTGTTGCGCCATGTAAGCGACCCGACCGGTCAACGGCAACCCGTCGTCGCCGTGCAACTCGCCGCTGATCCCGCTAGCGGTCAGCCCCGCCAGCAAGCGTAGCAGGCTGGTTTTGCCGATGCCGCTGGGGCCGAGCAGGCAGGTAAAACAGCCGCCGGCCAATTCCAAATCCAGGCCGTCGAACAGGGCCAGACCACCGTAAACCAGTCGCGCGGCGCGCAAACTGACCGCCAGCGGCGCGGCGGGCGCGGATAAGGGTATAGCGGCGGACGATGGGAGCATGTCGAAAGCAGCGCGGCGGCGACAGGGCCGGCATCCGACACGGCCCGGCGGGGTGGATGATTGTAATGATCGGCGCGGACCACGCCTAGTTCAGGATGGATTAATAACATAAAGACATAAATATATAGATACTAATTCCTTCTGGATTTATCAATTCATCGCTAGATTAGTGAAAACGATTTCCGAATCCTTGCAAAAACGTCCCATCAAAACCGGCCAGCACGACGAGGGAGATCCACCATGACTCAGGCGAACGCACCAGCGGATGCTCATTTTCAGGGAAACGCCGTCTGGCCGTGGTTCGATCTAGCGGAAACGAACCACGAGATGGACAAGCTGAGCGCCGAGCAACGCGTCGCGTGGGCGCTGGAGAAGTTTCCCGGCCGCGTCGTGCTGACCTCCAGTTTCGGCGCGCAATCCGCCGTTTGCCTGCACTTGGTCACCGTCCAGCAACCCGATATCCCGGTGGTGCTGGTGGATACTGGCTATCTGTTCCCGGAAACCTACCAGTTCATCGACGAGATGTCCGAACGGCTGGCCCTGAACCTCCACATCTATCGGGCCGAGCACAGCGCGGCCTGGCAGGAAGCCCGCTACGGCAAGCTTTGGGAGCAGGGCCTGGAGGGCATCGAGCGCTACAACTGGCTCAACAAGGTCGAGCCGATGCAGCGGGCGCTGCGGGACTTGGGCGCGGCGGCTTGGATTTCCGGACTGCGGCGGCAACAGGCGAAAAGCCGCCAGAACCTCGACGTGCTGCTGTGGCGCAACGGCCGCTGCAAGGTGCATCCGCTGATCGACTGGACCGACCGCGACGTATTTCGCTACCTGACCCGGCACAACCTGCCCTATCACCCGCTGTGGGAACAGGGCTACGTTTCCATCGGCGACGTGCATACCACCCGCCGACTGGCCGACGGCATGACCGAGGAAGACACCCGCTTCTTCGGCCTCAAGCGCGAGTGCGGCCTGCACGAGCACGTCTAGTGGATTGACGCATGAATTCTGACAGGCAACGCTTGGCGCACCTGGCTCCCATGCTCCGGCGCGGGAACACGTCCAGACGCTCCAAGGTCGCGCTTTTATTGGGATAATTCGGTCTGCTGGAGTGGCTTGTCGGCATTCCCACGCCGGAGCGTGGGAACGAGAACCTGTCGAGACTTTTGCAACAGCCCACTAGGCCGCCGATTGCATTCCCCACCGCCGCGCCGTATATCCACCAGGCTGCCGTAACGCACGGCGCTGGGCCGCCGATTGCATTCCCCACCGCCGCGCCGTATATCCTGACTTGTTCCGGTCAGGAGTGACGGCGATGCCTACCCCCTATTCGCGGTATCTGTTCAACCCTGCTTCCATCGCACTGATCGGCGCCAGCGAGCGGCCCGGTTCCATCGGCGCGGCGTTCACCCGCAATCTGTTAGCCGGCGGCTTCAAGGGCGACCTGTTTCTGGTCAGCCGCCGCCACCCGCGCGTCCAGAACATGCCGGCCTGCCAGCGCCTGGCCGATCTGCCGCGCGCCCCGGAACTGGCGATCATCGCCACTCCGCCCGCCACTCTTCCCAACCTGCTGGCCGAACTGGGTCAGCGGGGAACCCGAATCGCCCTAATCGCCACCGCCGCCGTTTCCCACGGCGAGGCGCGAACTTGGCGCGAGGCCGCCCGTTCGCATGGCTTGCGACTGCTGGGCCCGGGCAGTTTCGGCGTCATTGCGCCGCGCTGGGGCCTGAACGCCTCGCTCAGCCACGTTTTCCCCCGCCCGGGCCATCTGGCCCTAGTCGCGCCCGAAGGGTCGGTGCTGGCGCCGATCCTGGAATGGGCGACCGCCCAGGGCATCGGCTTCTCCAGCGTCGTCGCGCTGGGCGACGGGAGCGATATCGATACCAGCGAGTTGCTGGAGGGGTTGAGCCACGATCCCGATACCCGGGCCATCCTGCTGGTTCTGGAAACGCTCCCCTCGCCCTTGCCGGGAGAGGGGTTGGGGATGGCAACCGCCCGCACGTTCCTGTCGGCGGCGCGGGCGGCAGCGCGAGTCAAGCCAGTACTGGTCGTGCGCGCTGGCCGGGGCGGCGATGCGTTCACCCGCCAGACCGACGCCATTTACGACGCCGCTTTCCGTCGGGCCGGGATGTTGCGGGTCCAATCGCTGCGGGAACTGTTCTGGGCCGCGGAAACCCTGGCGCTCGACCTGCCGGTGCGCGGCGACCGGCTGGCGATCCTCGGCAACAGCCGGGAACTGGGTTTGCTGGCCGCCGATACGCTGTTTGCCGAAGGGGGACGACTGGCCCAGTGGAGCCTCGCGACCCGGGCGGCCCTGGCGGAACTCCTGCCGCCCGGCGCCGCGCCCGCCAATCCGCTCGATCTGGGCATGGACGCCGATCCCGCTCGCTTCGCCGCCGCTCTGGCCATTCTGTTGCGGGAACCGGAGATCGATGGCGTGTTGGCGCTGCACGCGCCCAACGCGCTGACCTCGGCCACCGATGCCGCCATCGCGGTGATCGAAACCGTCGGGCGTTCCCGCGCGGGCGCGCGCCCCGGCGTTCTGGCCTGCTGGCTGGGCGCGGACAGCGCCCGCGAGGCCCGGCAACGGTTCCTGGCCCGGAGCATTCCGAGCTACGACACCCCCAACGATGCGATCCGCGCCTTCATACAGCGCTGGCGTCATCAGTGCAACCAGATCGGGCTGATGGAAACGCCGCCGGATCGGCCGGAACTGTTCGGCGCCGATCTCGCCACCGCGCGGCAACTGATTCAAACCGCGTTGGCCGCCGGCCGCTGCGAGTTGACCGTGGCGGAACATCGCGGCCTGTTGACCGCCTACGGCATCGCGCTGGCCCCGGACGGCGAGGCTCCCGCGTCCCCTTCACCCACCGGGTCGCTGGCGTTGACCATTCGCATGGTTCACGATCCAGCCTTCGGTCCCGTGCTGCTGTTCGGGCCAGGCGGCCCAGCAGCAGTGTTCGCCGACGAATTCGCCGCCGCCCTGCCGCCGCTCAACCCGGTGCTGGCGCGGGAGGCCGTCGTCCACACGCTGGCCGGCCGGCAACTGCAAAACGCGGCGATTCACCTCGCTGGCTGGCTGGACGATTTCGCGCTGACGCTGGTCAAGGTCGCGCAACTGGTGGCCGATCTGGGCGAAGTGGCGGAGCTGGAGTTGGCGCTCGCGTTCACCAGGGCCGATGGGATGGTGGTCGGCGGCGCGCGGATCGGTGTCGCCGCGTTCGCCGGCCCGGCCCACCGGCGGCTGGCAATCCGACCCTATCCGCGCGAATTGGAGGAGACCTTGACGCTGCCGGACGGCGCCACTTTACTGATTCGCCCGGTGCGCCCGGAAGATGAACCGGCCTTCATCGCCGGTTTCACCCAACTGTCGCCGGAAGAGATTCGGATGCGCTTCATGCACGGGCTTAAGGAATTAACTCACGCCGACGCGGCGCGGCTCACCCAGATCGACTACGACCGGGAAATGGCGCTAGGGGTATTGCGGCAGCGGCCGGGGCAACCGCCGGAAAACTGTGGCGTGGCGCGGATCGTCAGCGACACCGACCGGGAGCGCGCCGAATTCGCCATCATCCTGATGCGGGACGCCGTCGGCATGGGACTGAGCAGCCTGTTGCTACGGCGGCTGATGGGTTACGCCCGCGATCAGGGCATCCGCGAGTTGTTCGGGGAAATCCTGTGCGAAAACCAACCGATGCTGGCGCTGTGCCGGGCGATGGGCTTCACCCTCAAGGCCTGCCCGGAGGATCGCGGGGTGATGATCGCCACGCTGCGGCTGACCTGAATCAAACGGGCAGCGCTCCCTGCTTCGCCTCTATCCAGTAGTAGGATACGCATTGCGTACCCTACTACTGGATAGTTGCAGGGTGGACGACGTCTACAGTACGAGGAGGTATGGCGCGGGCGTGTTGGTGGGCAATGCCCACCCTACTACTCTCCCGTACCTTCTGTGTTTTCCGTGGATAAACCTTAACCCGGAACCAGGTCAGGCGCTACACGGCGCGGACCAGTCGCGCAACCGTATGATCTGGCCCAGGGCGGCGGCCTTGCTGAAGTAGCGTTCGTCAGCGGTGACCAACACCGCATGGGGCTGACTCAAAGCCGTGGCATGATAAAGCGTGTCGAACAGATGATGATTGAGCGTCACCGCCAGCCGCCCCGCCGCAATCAGCACGGCTTCGCTGTCGGCGCTGTGATAGTCGAGCGCCCATAACCGGGCCAGTTGCGATTCCAGTGGGTCAGGCAGCAGCCGGACCAGCACCGCCGCCACTTCCGCCCGCCAGATCGGCGGTTCCATCAGCCGAATCCGCCCGTCGGCGTAGGCGTCCAGCAGCGCCAGCGCGATCTCGCTATCTGCTTCCGCCGGATTCTGGGGCACAAACCACTTCACGGCGACGCTGGCGTCCACCACGCACGTCGGGATGGCCGAAGCCGCAGCGTTCATCGGCGCAACTCCGCCAGGGCCGTTTGAATGGCCTCGGCGGATTGCGGCGTCGTTTCCGCCCGCGCCTGCTTGATGGCGGCGACAGCGGCGCGGCGCCGTTGGCGTTGGAGTTCCTGCTCGGCGGCTTCGCGCATCAGGCGGGCCAGCAGGGCATTGCCATCCTGGTCGTGAAAAGCGGCGTCAAATAGCGCCTGGACTTCTGCCGGTACGGCATAGTGAGTTTCCGCAGTGTTTGCGGCTGGATTGGGTTGCCCGCAAACCGTTTCCAGTAAATAAATGACCTGCCGGGTCAGCGAGCGATGATGCTGCGCCGCTTCGGCCCGCAACCGACCGTGCAGGGATTCGGGAAAGTTTTTGATCACCAGGCTGGGCATGGCTTCAGATTCTCAAGCAATATGCTAGTAAAATTATAGCACTTTGCTTCTAGTGGGCTGCCGCAAAAGTTTTGACAGGTAGCGACGGGTACCCGGTCTGGTTCCCATGCTCCAGCGTGGAAGCCCCGTCCCGATGTTGCAACCTTGCGGGCCGCAGAAGCAGTTTGGACGCATTCCCACGTGGGAACGAGAACCGGGGTGATGATCGCCACGCTGCGGCTGACCTGAATCAAGCGCGTGGCGTGGATTGTTCCGCCTCCATCCACGCCCGGAACCGGGTCAGCAGCCACAGGCCCGGCACGGTGGACAACATGCAGAACAGGAAGAAACCTTCCCAACCCAGCCACTCGGCCAGATAGCCGGTCGGCGTGTTGACGATCACTCGGGGAATACCCATCAGACTGCTGAGCAAGGCGTACTGTGTGGCGGTGAATTTCTTGTTGGTGAGGGTGGCCATGAACGCCACGTAAGCGGTGGTCGCCATGCCGCTGAACAGGTTCTCGCTGGTGATGGCTAGCGCCAGACCAGGCAGGCTGTGGCCGAGCCGGGCCAGAATGACGAAGCCGATCAGCCCAATCGCCTGCAACACCCCAAACAGCCACAGCGCGCGGTACATGCCCAGCCGCAGCATCAGCACCCCGCCGAGCAGCCCGCCGATCACCGTCGCCCAGAAGCCAAACAGTTTGACGATGGTGCCGATTTCAGTTTTGCTGAAACCGAGGTCCAGATAGAACGGCGTGGTCATCTGGCTGGCCATCATCTCGCCGACCTTGTACAGCAACACGAACAGCAAGATCAGCACGGCGTCATGGCGCGAGAAATATTCCACGAACGGCTGCACCACTGCGTCGCGCAGAGTGCGGGGCGTCCCCATTGGCACCACCGGTTCGACGCAGAACAGGGTGGTGATCAAACCCGGCAACATTGCCGCCGCCATGACCCAGTAGACCGCCTGAAATGGGATGAAATCGGCCAGGATCAGTCCGCCGCCGGAGGACAGCAGCAGTCCGATCCGGTAGCCGTTGACGTACAGCGAAGCACCCAGGCCCTGCTCGTCGTCGGCTAGCGATTCGCGCCGGTAGGCGTCGATGACGATGTCCTGCGAGGCGGAGAAGAACGCTACCAGAAACGCCGCTAGCGTGACTCCCGGCAGACTCAGCGCGGGATCGGTCAGGCCCAATCCCGCAATCGCCAGGATCAGCGTGAGTTGGATCAGCAGCAGCCAGCCGCGTCGCCGGCCCAGCGCGGCGATGGGAGTGAAGCGGTCCAGCAGCGGCGCCCATAGAAATTTCAACGTGTATGGCAGCCCGACCAGCGCGAACAGGCCGATGGTGCCCAGATCGACGCCCGACTCCTTCAGCCAAGCTTGCAACACCGATCCGGTGGCCAGCAGCAGCGGCAGGCCGGAGGAAAAGCCCATCAGCAGGGCGGTCAGCATCCGGCCGCTGACAAAAATCCGCAGAATGTCCCGGCCAGAGCGCCGGGGAGTGTCGGAAGGCATGGTCATCAATCATTCAGCCGAAGTGGTCATAACCCAGCCGCTCCAAGCGAAAGGCGGAACCATCGGCGCGAACCAAGCGCAAACCCGGTTCCGCCGTGATGACGCCGATCCGGGTGCAGCGACACTCCCAACCTCTCGCCACGCTTTCCAGCCATGCCACCCGTTCCGGCGGGACGGTAAAGCACAACTCGTAGTCATCGCCGCTGGCCAGGGCGGTCACGATGGCGGCGTCCCAATCAAGGCTGGCGGCCAAGGCCAGCGACAGCGGCAGGCGTTCCACCTCCAGCCGTGCGCCAACGCCACTCCGCTCCAGAATGTGGCCGAGGTCTTGCGCCAGCCCGTCGGAGATGTCGATGGCGGCGCTGGCGACGCCGCGCAAGGCCACGCCTTCGGCCAGACGCGGTTCCGGGCGTTCCAGCCGTTGCTGGACATAAACCCGACCTTCGGGGATGACCAACGCCTTGCCATATGCCGCCGCCAGCGCCAACCCGGCGTCGCCCGGCGTGCCGGTGACGTAGACGCCATCGCCCGGTTGCGCGCCGTCGCGGCGCAGCGCCGAACCCGGCGGGACAAAGCCGTGCGCCTGAATCGTGAGGGTGGTCACCGGGCCGTGGGTGGTGTCGCCGCCCACCAGTTGCACGTCGTAACGATCCGCCAGCGCGAACAGGCCCCGGCAGAATCGTTCCAGCCAATCCTCGTTCGCCTTGGGCAGGGTCAGCGCCAGCGTCGCCCAGGCCGGCGTCGCGCCCATGGACGCCAGATCACTCAGATTCACCGCCAGCGCCTTATGGCCGAGCCCTTCCGGGTCGGCGGCGGCGAAGAAATGCACGTCCGCCACCAGGGTATCCATCGTCACCACCAACTGTTGGCCGGCGGGCGGAACCAGTAGCGCGCAGTCGTCGCCGATGCCCAGCGCCACATCGGGTCGATGCAGGTCATGGGTGGCGAAATAGCGGTCGATCAGGGAAAATTCGGAGGCAGACATGAGAAAGGCATGAAACTCGCTGGCGTCGTCGGATTCGCGCTCAGGGATGCTGCATGTCGCGCCGGGCGGTGGAAATGGTCACGGTGAAGCCGGCGATCACGTCACTCACGGTCATCAGCACGATCAGGAAAAAGGTCATGTTGGCCATGCGCGGCATGACCAGCAACTCGATCAGGGCGATGATGAACACCACCAGCGACAGGACATGGTTGAGAATCGCGCCGGTGGAACTGCTGGTGGCGCGGTAAATCTCGACGCACAACAAAAACAGGCCGATCACCAGCAGCAGATCGCCGCCCTGGAACGGCAGCACCGCCCCGGACAGCAGCGGCAAGCCAAACAACACCGAATCCAGCCAACCCGGCGCGGCCAGGGCCAACAGGGTGTAGGCGGCAACGACTATCGCAAGCAACGGAAAACTGGCCATCATCTTCATCTCTCCTGGTTGAAGCCCAGGCATTCTACCGAAGACGGTTCCATCACCCTAACCCTCTCTCTTTGGGAAAGGGGTTGGGGGTAAGGGAACGCAACACCGCCAGCGCCTCGGCGATTTCCCGGCCTTTCGCCTCAATCAGATCGAGCAGTTCGGCGGGCGTGCGATGGTCGATTTCCGGGCTTTTGTGCGGATTGACCGCTTTGAGGTCGTAGACGGCGTTTTCGATGGCTTCGGCTTTGCTGGCCAGTTCGCGGGCTTCCCTGACAAGGCTCTGCATCTGGCGTTCGGCCTGCTCGATGGCGGCCCAGTCCCGGTCCTGGCGATCCGGGATGCGCAGCACTTCGAGGCGATCCTTGCACCGGGCGGCTTCCTGGCGCTTTTGCCGGGCCTGCTCGTGCAACGGCGTCGCTTCCTCGGCGGCGTGGCGCTTGCGGGCGGCGAAGTCCACGGTCCAGCTTTGCGCGCTGTCGCCGCGTTCGGGCAGCAGACGGAAGAACTCGTCGAAATGCGCCAAGGTGAACGGCTTTTTCTTGGCAACTTTCACTTCGGACAGGTCGTAATACCAGATGCGCCGGGTCGGCTGGCCCTGAGTGAAGAACAGCAGGTTGGTTTTGACGCCCGCGCCGGCCTGGGTGAACACGCCTGCCGGCAGGCTGACGATGCACCAGAGCTCGCATTCGTCCAGCAGCTTGCGCTTGGTTTTGACGAAGGCGTCTTCGTTGGTGCGAAACAGCAGCCCTTCGTCCACCACGATGCCGCAGCGCCCGCCGGGTTTGAGGCTTTTGAGGACGTGTTGCAGGAACAGCACCTGGGTCGCGCCGGTTTTGTAGTCAAAGCGGGTTTGAGCGTCCTGACCTTCCTTGCCGCCGAACGGGGGATTGGTGAGGATGACATCGAACAGCGCGGGGGCGCCCTCGAACAGCCCGCCGTAGCTTTCCTGTCCGGTCAGGGTGTTGCCGTGCCAGAGGTGCGGATGGTCAATGCCGTGCAGCACCAGATTGGCCAGGGCGATGGGATAAATCAGGTTTTCCTTTTCCCGGCCGTAGAAGGTGCGTTCCTTGAGCGTGGTGTAGTGTTCCGCTGGTGCGCTGGCCCGGTCGAGCGCCTGTTTGAGGTGTTCGTAGCTTTGGGCGAGAAAGCCGCCGGTGCCGCAACCGGGATCGTAGACCGTCTCGCCGATTTGCGGGGCGATCACCCGCACCATGGCGCGGATCACTTCGCGGGGGGTGAAGAACTGGCCGCCGTCGTTGTTTTTCTCTCCCATCTTGAGCAACAGCCCTTCGTAGACCTGGGAGAGGGTGAAAACGTGGGTCGGGTCAATCGTTTGCTGGCTGAGGTCGTGAACCCGGTCGAGCACGTCGCGGAAATTGCGTTCGGTGTCGATGCGCACCCGCTCCACGCTGCTCATGATCTCGCTGATCATCTTTTGCCGCACGCTGGCGCCGGGTCGGCGTTCCAGATGCTTGAGATGGGGGAGCAACTGGCCGTTGACGAAGGCGAAAAAGCCGCCTGACCTGCCATCTTCCAGAGCCTTGCGCTGGGTTCCGTCCGGCGCGGCCCAGTCCCGCCAGCGGTAGGGCGCGGCCAGCGAGGGGGTGAAAGCGATGCCCAGGGCTTCCGCTTCGTCCTGCTCCTGAGTTTCAATTTCGTCGAGGATGCGCAGGAACAGAATCCAGGTCAGTTCCGGGACGTATTGCATCGCGCCGGCCATGTTGCCCCGGCGCATGATGTCGCAGATGGATTTGATGGCCTGATCGACGGATTGGCGGGTGGCGCGGGATTTAGGGGAAGTAGTGGTAGATTTCACGGCGATGCAAACAGCGAATGAATTCCAAGGTATCACCAGCTAAAGCCAAACCGATACGGTATTCGCCCAAGCGGATGCGGTAAAGGTCCTCGGCTCCAGACAGCTTGCCGATGTGGCTAATCTGGGTGAAGCTTAGAGCGTTTTCAGCCTCCTCAATAGCCTGCTTTATCCGAATCAGCATTTTTGGGTCGTGAATTTTTTTGAGGTCGCAAAGAAAGCTGGAGCGAAAAACAACTTTCATTGCTTTCCCTCAAGCACCCCAAAAACGACATCTCTTGGAACCAGTTCCGTATTTATCCCTTCACGTATTGCCTCACCGAAGGCAATTTCTTCCATGGCTTCAACAATAATTTCATGTAGAAAGCCCCGTTCCTCATGCAGGGTTTCAGCAATAGCTTCCTTAAAAGCTTTCTTTAGCAGATCAGTATCAATAACAGTTTGCATAGCTAAGTAGCTCCAGTAAACGCTTGACGTAACAGAGTAGCGGGCAAATCATTGATGGCGGCAAGCTGCGCTTCAGCGGCCTTACGCGCCTGCTCCACGACGGCGAGTTGTTCGGTGAGAAGAGCAGCGATGCGGCGTTGTTCGGGGAGAGGCGGGAGGGGGATTTTCTCTTTTAAAAGCTCATCCATATTAGCACGCGGCATCCTTGAACCTGTATTGCCGCGCATTGCGGCTTTAACTACTTCAGGGCGTCGTAAAGTAAAAGCAAGAAAATCTCTTGAAATACCCCGATTAGGTAGAAGTGGGATTAACTCAGTAGTGCATCTTCCTCTAAAAGATGGCAGTGCTACTTTGTTGAGATAAGGCCTTAATTTACCATACAAAACATGCTGCTTATCAAATAGAAAAGTTGTACTTTTACCTTCATCTTCTACTCCTTCAATAGGCTCCTTAAGTATCCGGCCCGTTTCCGATTCAATATGCTCCAAGCTGATATATGGCAATAACAGAGACTGCTCGGATTCTGGTTGTACAATTTGCCTGTCTGGTTTGCAGACATCGCCAAGCGTTGCCCACCGCCACCCTGCCGGCAATTCTTTCAATTCCTTCATGGCCTCATCCTGCGGAACCAAAATTTAGTTAATAATCAGGGTATTGCTCGGTTAGCCCATTCTGGCATTCTGGACGAACGGTGTTTGATACGCCCAGCCTCCAGGGAAAACAACAAACGGCAGCCTTTATAGGCGTTATCCAGCACATAGGCACGATCCGCCAGTGCCAATGCCGGAGCAAGATTTTGCAAGCTACGGCTGTAGCGTCGAAAAATATCGGCTAGCGGTACATCGTGACCGCCTTGACGTACCCGTTCCGCGACCCGGAGTCGAGACAAGCTGGCGTTCGGCAAGCCAATGTAAACCAGATTCACCTTGTAACCGGCTGCTTTTGCTTGGCCCATCAGCATCAGTTCACTGTGTCCGGTCAATGTGGTTTCCAAGGCAAAACTCGTGTTATTTGCAAGATATATCCGGCGCATTTCGACAGCTTGCCAACCGGCCTCAATACTTGCATGAGTTCTATCGCTCAGCGCACGGGCTATGCTGTCAGGATTGACAAGCGGAATACGGTGCGCGATGTTGATCTTATCTACAAACGTACTTTTCCCTGCCCCATTGGGGCCAGCGATAATCCATAACTGTGGCCGGATCATAGTTCCTTAACAACTTGTTCTTGGTCATTAACCAAACATATCCATTGCCGCCGACCATTTGGATACTCCTTGACGATCAAATTTTCAGGGGTATTTTCTTCCATATAGTAGATCGGAAATCCCGCATCGAGATGGGTGCGGGCGGTTGTGTCGTCAGTCTGCATCAACTTTTTCTCCAACTCAGCGATAAACGCCGAATCCTCTTCTCTTTCTAGAGTCGCATTTGTCATCTTCATTGCAGTCATCATTTCGGTCCTCACGCCGAAAACATCCTGATCTTGGTTTCCCGCAGCAGCTCCGCCGGTTTGCCGCCCGCTTGCAGGGCCGCGAGACCACCCG
>Ga0209573_1003779_pt1 | contig 15971 bp, 14 predicted proteins | sample TNRBio252014_DNA_FD_185870 | JGI IMG/M metagenome (GOLD analysis project Ga0209573, IMG submission 185870) | Wastewater treatment Type I Accumulibacter community from EBPR Bioreactor in Madison, WI, USA - TNR Reactor_6/25/2014_ DNA (SPAdes)... | ecosystem: Engineered > Bioreactor > EBPR >...
GCCGGTGGTTTCACGCAGTTTTTCCAGCGAGGACTCCATTTTGCTGAGGGTATCGAGGTAGGCCCGCTCAATTTGTTCCGCAGTGCCGGGTTTGTAGTAATCGTCCCCGATCATTTCCACGGTTTGTACGACCTTTTGCTGCGAAGCGCGGATTTCCCCGACAGTTTCAGGATTGGAACGCAGCCAGGCATCGACATAGACCGTGGATGGCACATAGATAAAGAAAACAAAAAAAGTCGTGAAGGCCGAGGTAATCGCCCAAGCCCAGGGCGATACCGCCGGCGGTTCATCGCTATCCTGGATGGGGGCAAGGATCCGCCGGTATTCCGGAAAAGGCAGCATGAAACTGGAAATCCCGAGCATGACGTTATAAAAAAACACCAAACTGCCGGCGAACACGCAGCCAAGGTATAACACGTCGCTTAAAGACTGCAGGCTGCCCAGCGCATAGCGCTTCATGCCTTCGACAAAGCCCAGCAGCCGGTTGGTTTCGAGAATCAAAATGCTATTGGTCGTGCCATCGAGTTTTTGGCTTTCCGCCGCGACCGCTTCTGACAGTGACGCATATTGGCGGGTAGTATCGGTGTGATCGACCAAAACGACAAAAAGCGCCGCCATCGTTACGGCTGTTAGCCAGCGTGACCAGCTAAGCGATTTATGTACTGCGATATAGGGTTTGTATTCTCGCGCCGCAACAGATGAAAAAAGTGTGTAAATAACAGCGAATGCCGGGATGGCGGTGAAAAAAACAACCCATTCCTGCTTGTCGGCGGAGCCGAGATAACACAACAACAAGAATGAAAATACCACCGCCCAGAACAACCAAACGAGATAAGCCAGTATCCGCCGGGTGAACAACCAATGCAAAATACCCAGTTTTTGGAACTGATTGGCGCGGTATATTCTCTCGATCGTCACCGCGTAAATCGCGGCGCAATAGATGGGCAATCCGAATAGCAAGGTAACCAATAGCGCAAACCACAATTGCTTATCCGGAATCAATTTTCCAAAATAATAAGCGAATCCCAGCCAAGCCGCGGACAAGGTTGAAAATACAAGAATCCGGGTAAAATTCAAATGTTGAAACGCTGAAAACAATGCAATAATTCCTTTGTGACCGGCAACTGGCGTGATTTAATTAGAGGGCAGGCTGGCTTGGCGCACCTGCATGATTCATTAATCCGATTTTATCAGACTACCGGGTAGCGGGATAATGTTCGTAACCTGCGTCAAACACAATTCCAAGCGGTTCACAGTAAAGCGCTATGATGATTATTTTTCAGCTCCGGGATTTAATTAGCAATGACTTATTTATTCAATGATCCGGCGCAATTTGCGGCGGAATTGGCGGACGGTTATGCCGCCGCGCATCGTGACAAAATCCTGCGTGTAGATGGCGGCGTGATCCGGCGGCATAAAGCCAAGACCGGGCAGGTCGTGGTGGTGATCGGCGGCGGTTCCGGGCACTATCCGGCGTTCGGCGGTTTTGTCGGTCACGGATTGGCGCACGGCGCCGCGCTCGGCAACGTCTTCGCCGCGCCGTCGGCGCAACAGATCTGTAATGTGGCGCACGCCGTCGATGCGGGCGGCGGTATTGTGTTTTGCTTTGCCAATTACGCCGGTGACGTGCTCAATTTCACCCAAGCGCAGGAACGTCTGCGCGCGCAGGGTATCGATGTCCGGTCGGTGGTGGTGACCGATGATATCGCCTCCGCGCCAGTGCATGAGCAGCACAAACGCCGCGGCATTGCCGGTACGCTGGCAGTATTCAAAGCGGCGGCGGTTGCTGCGGATGCCGGAAAACCGATTGATGAAGTCGTACGGATTGCGGCTGCAGCCAACAGCCGGGTGCGTTCACTGGGTGTAGCGTTTTCCGGTTGCACATTGCCCGGTGCTGCCAAGCCTTTATTCGAAGTCGAACACGGCATCATGGAAGTCGGTATGGGCATCCACGGCGAACCCGGCCTGGATCGTGTCAAGGCGCCAAGTGCCGATGGCTTGGCGGAACTGCTGGCGGATAAACTGCTATCCGAGATTCCGGAAACTGTGAACAATATTTCCGGGGCACGGATCGGCGTCATCCTCAACGGTCTCGGTGCGGTGAAGTACGAAGAATTATTCGTGGTCTATCGCAAGATCGAGCAATTGCTGACGGCGCGCGGGCTGATCATCGTCGCGCCGGTCGTGGATGAATTGATCACCAGCTTCGACATGGCGGGCGTATCGTTGACGTTGTTCTGGCTCGACGATGCACTTGAACAAAGCTGGCTGGCGGCAGCCGATACACCGGCGTTTCATCGCGGCGTGGTCATGAGCGCCGGACCAATGATCGACCATGTCGTCGAATCGAAGGGTTCGCGAGGCAAATTCACCATCAGGTCCGGTTCGCCGGAATCGCAAGCAGTCGCCAACATTGTGCTGTTGGCGTTTGAAGCGGCGCTCGGAGCCATCGAAGCGCAAAAAGACGAATTGGGACGTTTGGATGCCATCGCCGGTGATGGTGATCACGGCATCGGCATGCAGCGCGGATTGAAAGCTGGTGTCGATGCCGTCAAAAAAGTCATGGCGTTTCAAGCCGGGGCAGGGACGGCATTAACGGCCGCCGGCGACGCCTGGTCGGATCGTGCCGGTGGTACCTCGGGTATGTTGTGGGGCGTCATTCTGCGCAACTTTGGCAATTCTCTTAGTGATGAAACCAAGCCGGATGCTTCAATGATTGCGGCAGGGGTCACGGCGGCACTGCAAGCTGTTATTGATGTCGGCAAGGCGCAGCTTAACGACAAAACGCTGGTCGACGTGCTCTATCCATTTTCCGCCGCGTTGACAAAAGGCGCCGCTCAAGGACTATCAATCGTAGAAGCCTGGACAGCCGCCACGGAAATAGCCCAGCAATCCGCCGAAGCGACCAAGAATCTCATCCCCAAAATCGGCCGCGCCCGGCCGCATGCGGATAAAAGCATCGGCAACCCCGATCCTGGAGCGGTTTCGATGGCTTTGATTATTGACGCAGTAGGCAGAATCATAAGAAGGCGATGTTTTTGATTGATAACATAGCCTTCTTACTTTTCTGTCGGAGAAATTGACAAAAGCCGGAGAAGGCGACCACCGTCACTGGGGTTATCGGGAAACCGATTACGTATTTACCAGTCTGGAGAAAATACTAGCTGATTTCCAGCAAGATATTGAGAGGTGGAATCATGAAAACGGTTATTCTTGACGTGCGGGAGCCGAAGGAAGCAATGACTGGCTTCGCGCGAGTCTGGCATGCGAATCAACAACAGGAAGCGGATCGCACCAGCTTTGCGGCGGGTGGCGCGCGATGTCAAAGGCGTTCACGGCGATGTGACGGCGTTGCTGGAAGCGGGATTGCTTAATCGTACCGAAAGCGGCGCGATTGAATTTTCTTATGAAGCAATCAAGGTAGAGTTTTTGTTGCAGGCGGCTTGATGATGGAGATATTGGAGTTTCTGGTAATTGATGCGCCTTCTGGTGTCGGCGCATCCTACCGTGCTATTTATCTACCCAAATTCGATTTTCTTTAGAAAAAATTATTTGCAATCGATCTTTACTTATCTTTCAAGTCCTTACTTATTTCGTCAATTTTTTCGGCTGCATCATCAAGCGCTTTATCAATTTCCTTGCCCGCACTTTCTGCCGACCCATCCGATGCATCATTAAGCTCTTCAATTTTCTCGGCGGCTTTTTCTATGGCGCTATCAATCGCTTTTTTACTGCTGTCGATAGATTTATCAATCTCCTTTCCGGCCTTTTCCGCAGGGCCTTCCTGCTTACCGGAGCAACCTATAAGAGCCAGTGATAAAAAAACCGAAGATATAAACAATGTGAATTTATTCATTTGGATACCTCATTTGAAGAAAGCAAAATAAAAAAAGTGCCACCACGGCATGGTAGCACCCATCAATTGCTTCGACAAATATGAAATAAATCCAGCAGAAATAAGCTTTGCCAAAGATTCCATATAATCTTAGAGAAACAAAGCAATATCTTGCATTTGATTTCTTTTGATGTCAGCGATATAGCTTACTCCTACTTTATTTCTACCGCGTCAACCCCGCATACAACACCGGCAATTTTTCCGGCAGCCGTTCCACATGATCCACCACCAGGTAATTGCGCTCACCAAAAATCCTTGATACGTATTGATCCGCGCGCGGGTCGAGGCTCATGCAGTAGGTGAGAATGCCGGAGCGGCCGGCTTCTTCGACGGCTTTTTTGGTGTCGTGGCGCAGGTATTGCGGGTCGCGCACGTCGACATCCGCTGGTTCGCCGTCGGTGATGACGAGCAGCAGTTTTTTTGCCGATTTTTGCAGTTTCAAATAGTGCGTGGCATGGCGCATTGCCGCACCCATACGGGTCGACAACTGTCCGGTCATGCCGGCTAGCCGGGCTTTGGGAGTTTCGTCGTAAGGTTGATCGAAATCCTTGAAGCGGAAATATTCAACGTCGTGCCGCCCATCCGAGCAGAAGCCGTGGATGGCAAACGGGTCGCCGATTTTGTTGATGGCGTTGGCGAGCAGCACCGTGGCTTGACGGGTTAGATCGAGCACGGAGTAGTCATGACCGGCGACTTTCTCGTTGGTCGATTCGGACAAATCGAGCAATACCAGCACCGAGATATCGCGCACTTTACGCACCGAACGCATCATAATGCGCGGGTCGGGTTGCATGCCCATGCGGATATCGATCATCGAGCGGATCGCGGCGTTGATGTCGATTTCGTCGCCGTCTTCGAGTTTGCGGATGCGGCGCGTGCCCTGCGGTTGCATCGCGTCGAGCAGGAATTTCATGCGCGCGATTTCACGTTTGTATTGGTTAGCAATATCGTCGATGCATTGCATGTCACCCAATTTGGCGCGTTTTTCCTGCACCGTTGCCCAATCCGGACGTTCCAATTGAATCTGGTAATCCCATTCGGAATAGTGATAGGGCGCCGAGACCGGTTCCTTGCCTTCCATATCGTTGTACGAGACGCCCATGTCTTCGTAGGGGAAGAATTCGGTCCCCATGACCCAGATTTCCTCTGCGTCATCACCGGCGGTCTCGACATCGAGTTCGTTGGCGAATTCCATCACATTAACGTATTTCCGCACTTGTTTCGGCGCATCGTATCCGGCTGACAATGATTTGTTGAAGTCGAATTCCTCGAATTCCCAGAAATAGCGGTTGTCGTCGCGGTATGGCGCGGTGAGGACGTCGGTGCGCGGGTTGTACGGAATTTTTTTGTCCATGAAGCTGTGCGCGAGCTGCACACCGATATCCCAAGAGGTCTTGTGGCTATCAAGCTGGTCTTTTGCGGCTTTAAACAGTTTGCGGCCTTCCGCGATCCACGGGTCCTTGTCTTTATAATCCGGATCGAGCAGGGCGCGCGCCAGACGGTTGAGGTAATCACCCATTGACGCATTCATGTCCGGCGTGGCGCTGTGCAGCACCGACCAGGTGTGACGTAATCCGGGAAAACGGCGGATCGATAATTCTTCGATGCGTGCGTCTTCAATGACGGAAATCACCGCCATTTGCAGCGGGTTCAAACTTTCGGCGGAAATCGGTTGTTTGGTTTCGACCAAATGCGCAGCGGCATGCGCGGCAGCGGCGCGGTAGACTTCGGTCGCTGAAATGTCGCCGAACGCATCGTAAGCATCGGGCAGATGGATGAAATAGTTCTCGATGAACGGTTTGTAGCCTTCACGGGTTTCAAAGTCGCCGGAAGTCGGTCTCATGAAGAAATCGCGTCCCCACAGCGCGCGTAAATACATGTTGATGCGGCGCTGCACGTCGACAAACAAGGTGCCTTTACGTTCTTTCTGCAAGACCGCGAGCGACTCTTTCGACTCCAATCCGAAATAGCGGATTTGCTCTTCGTAATCGGTGCGGTGCGCATGCGCGCCCCACATGGCCCAGCGGCGCAAGCCGCCGAGGGTTAGTTGTCCAAAGAGAATGTCCAGTTTGTTGAGCATGGGGCGCATGCCGCGCGGAGCCTGGGCGATTAAAGTATTCAAGAATTGCAGATAATTTTGGAATAGCTGCGCATCACCGAGACGTTTTGCCGCAGTGGGGGAGGTTGCTAATACCAGCTCAATCACGGCGCCCGAAGTTCTTGAGGCAAGCGAAAGCACGGTAGTCGCCAGGTCACTGATAATATCTTCACCAATTTCTTTGGTGACTAATGGGATTTCGTCGATCCAGCAATCCACTAAACTGCGCCCGCGTCCTAATCCGCGGATCGCCGATGCGCCTTTCAGATAGTTATCGAGTCCACGCGCTGAAAAAGTCTTCACTGCTTCCGGCCAAGCATGATTGAGCAGCTCGATTGATTCCGGCTCCAGATCCTCGAGCAATTCTTTGTAATCGTCCAGATTGATACTCATGGCAACACCTGTTTACGTTTTAAAACATTTGATAGTTATCGCAATTCATCCAAGTCTTAGTTGAAGAAAGTGCTGACAGCCGCGTCCAGCGCATCGCGCATATCCGGATCGTCGGTGATCGGACGTACCAAAGCTACGCGGCATGCCGCGTGCGCGTCGACTTTCTTGGCGATCAGGCTGCCGGCGTAAATCAGCATCCGTGTGGAAATGCCTTCGTCCAAGCCGTGGCCTTTCAGGTTACGCGCGCGCTCAGCGATCGATACCAGTTTTTCCGCGATGTCGGTCGACACGCCGGATTCGTGCGCGACAATTTCGCTTTCGATGTCATGGCTTGGGTAGTTGAAATCGAGCGCGCCAAAGCGTTGCTTGGTCGATTGTTTCAAATCTTTCATCAGGCTTTGGTAGCCGGGGTTGTACGAAATCACGATTTGAAAATCCTCGTGCGCTTGGATCAGCTCGCCTTTTTTCTCCAGCGGTAGTACGCGGCGGTTATCGGTCAACGGGTGAATCACGACGGTGGTGTCCTGACGCGCTTCCACAACTTCATCGAGGTAGCAGATGGCGCCGTAACGCGCGGCAACAGCGAGCGGACCGTCTTGCCAGCGTGTGCCGTTGGCATCCAGCAGAAAACGGCCAACCAGGTCGGACGCGGTCATGTCTTCATTACAAGCAACGGTGATCAGCGGTTTTTTCAGTTTCCACGCCATGTATTCGACAAAGCGTGTTTTTCCGCAGCCGGTCGGGCCTTTCAGCATCATCGGCATGCGCACTGAATAGGCGGCTTCGTAGAGTTTCACTTCATCCGCGACGGGATGGTAATAAGGTTCTTTTTTGATGCGATATTGATCAATGATAGTGCTCATGACAGACTCCTATAGAAACAGTCTTTATCGAGATGCTCTCGAGTAATTGCAATCCAAATTCCGGTTAAAAAAAACCCCCTGCCCTGTTAAAGGGAGAAGGGGGTCTTGGCAGGCTGTTGAAAAACTATCTACGTTGTCGCTGCGGTGTTGAAAACAAACTCAAAATGCTCATTTATTATGCATAAATTGCGCTTTTTCGCTTGTTTTGCCTTGCATCGACTGCCTCGAAAACGTTTTTCAACGAACCTTTAGGGTTCGAACCCCGTTATTACTTAAACAGTCTTGCCGCGGTATATCACCATGGCGGTGCCTTGGGACTGGTTGAAATTGTTGTAACCAATTAAACGGACATGATTGTTCGGATTGGCTTTATGACAAGCGGCGGCTTCTGCCAGCACGCGCTCTACATCCGTTTCACCGAACATAGGCAGTTTCCACATATACCAGTAGGAATCCATTACATACTCAGGTTCGGTATGTTCAATAGCTGGGTTCCAGCCTTTACTGATTAAATACTGTACTTGCTTCTTGATATCTTTGTCAGCCATTGCAGGCAGGTAGGAAAATGTTTCAAACTTACGGCTTGCTGGATCGCTGACACGTGATTTGTAGTCTATTACTTCGCTCATTATTTATTCCTCAATTTTAGGGAGATGAAGAAGAAAAGTGATATTAACTATTCGCTTTTCTTCTTTGGTCATGTATTGCTTACTTGTGGGCTACGTCGAGCTTATCAACCGTATCGAACTCGAACTTGATCTCTTTCCATGTTTCCATGGCGATTTTCAGTTCCGGGCTGCTTTTCGCTGCCTTGGTCAGGATCGCTTTGCCTTCTTTTTCGATTTCAATACCTTGGTTACGCGCTTCAACGCAAGCTTCCAATGCCACACGGTTAGCAGCCGCACCAGCAGCATTACCCCATGGATGGCCTAAGGTGCCGCCACCGAATTGCAAGCAGGCATCATCACCGAAGATCGAGACCAGCGCTGGCATGTGCCATACGTGAATACCGCCCGAAGCTACTGGGAATACACCTGGCATAGAACCCCAGTCTTGATCGAAGAACAAGCCGCGGCTGCGGTCTTCTTTAATGAATTTATCGCGCATGGTGTCGATCCAGCCGAGGGTTGCGGCGCGATCGCCTTCCAGTTTACCAACGACGGTGCCGGAATGCAGGTGATCGCCACCCGATAAACGCAGCACTTTGGTTAAAACGCGGAAATGAATACCATGGTGCGGGTTGCGATCGAGTACGGCATGCATCGCACGGTGAATGTGCAACAGGATACCGTTGTTACGGCACCAGTTAGCCAGGCCTGTGTTAGCCGTTAGACCGCCGGTCAAATAATCGTGCATAATAATCGGCGCATTCAATTCCTTGGCAAACTCGGCGCGTTTGTACATTTCTTCCGGGGTTGGCGCGGTAACGTTCAAATAGTGGCCTTTGCGTTCACCGGTTTCACGTTCTGCTTTATGCACGGCTTCCATCACGAATTCGAAACGATCGCGCCAGCGCATGAACGGTTGGCTGTTAACGTTCTCATCATCCTTGGTCAGATCCAGACCGCCACGCAGACATTCATAAACCGCGCGGCCATAGTTTTTGGCGGATAAACCGAGTTTAGGTTTGATGGTGCAACCGAGCAACGCACGGCCATATTTGTTCAGGCGATCGCGTTCCACTTGAATACCGGCTGGAGGTCCGCCGCAAGTTTTGACATAGGCAATCGGGAAACGCACGTCTTCCAGGCGCAAAGCACGCAGCGCTTTAAATCCGAATACGTTACCTACGAGTGAAGTCAACACATTGACTACAGAGCCTTCTTCGAACAAATCGATTGGGTAAGCGACGAAAGCATAAAAACAAGAATCATCACCAGGCACGTCTTCAATCTTATAAGCACGGCCTTTGTAGTAATCCAGATCGGTCAGCAAGTCGGTCCACACTGTGGTCCAGGTGCCGGTGGAGGATTCTGCCGCTACTGCTGCAGCAACTTCTTCGCGAGGTACGCCAGGTTGTGGTGTAATCTTGAAACATGCCAAAAGATCGGTATCCAGGGGCGTGTAATCCGGGGTCCAATAGGTTTGTCGATATTCTTTTACACCAGCATTATATATTTTTACGGCCATGATGATTTCTCCAGTTAAATTCCCTTTCTATATCCAATCGCTGAAGCCAATGAACATAACAGGGTGTTGCACTACAAAATGACTGCTTAAGTGACTGCTTAAGCTCGCTTTTTACGACTATTTAAAATAGCTCAGATTGTTAAAACGAACTATAACGTGATTAAGCTATAAGAACAAATCAAAAATTCTAATATTTATGATAAGTTAATGCTTATAAAAAATGCTGAGTTAAACCATGCTTCATTTAACGTTGAGACAACTAAAAGTATTCGAGTCAGTCGCCAGACATTTGAGCTATTCACGTGCTGCCGATGAACTGCATCTGACCCAACCCGCTGTTTCCATGCAAATAAAACAATTGGAAGACAACATAAGTTTACCGCTATTCGAGCAATTAGGTAAACGAATTTATTTGACGGACGCGGGGCGCGAGCTTTATCAATACAGCCGCGCCATTGCGCAGCAACTCGCTGACATGGAAGTGGCGCTGGATGAATTGAAGGGAATGGAACGCGGTAAATTGAGCATTGCGGTGGTGACGACAGCCAATTATTTCGCGCCGCATTTGCTGGCGAAATTTTGTCAGCGCTATAGCGGTGTGACGGTCAGCTTGAATGTATCCAACCGGGAAACGGTGTTAAAACAACTGGCGGATAATCTGATTGACCTTGCGATCATGGGGCAACCCCCCGAGAATCTCGATATCGACAGCGAATCCTTCATGGAAAATCCGTTGGTGGTGGTGGCGCCGCCGAACCATCCGTTGTGCAATGAGTGCGATATTCCGGTTAAGCGATTAGCCACTGAAACTTTTCTCGTGCGGGAGTCGGGATCGGGGACACGGAGCGCGATGGAGCGTTTTTTTGCCGCGCACGAGATCAAAATCAATAAAGGTATGGAAACTGATACCACCGAGGCGATCAAGCAGGCGGTGCAAGCTGGGATGGGATTGGGGATTATGTCGCGCCATACGGTTGAATTGGAACTTGAAACCAAGCGCTTGAAGATACTGGATGTACAAGGTTTTCCCATCGTTCGCTATTGGCATGTCGTGAATCGCAAGAACAAGCGTTTATCCAGTGTCGCCAATGCTTTCAAAGAGTTTCTGCTGAAAGAAGCCGAGAAGTTAATACCAATCTCAAAGTAATGAGAATGAGGCAGAATTCCGTTGGTATTTGTCAATTAATTTTGGAAAATTATATGTGAGAATATTCTTACTCTGATATTTATATTTTATTATTATGAATAATTCCGTGAATACTGACTTAAATTCCAATCCGGCAGGGAATGCGGCAATTTATGGAACTTATATGGTTTGCGGCTTATGCGCAATATTCATCTTGTACATTGACTTAAGAGTGCCGCTTGGTGTCGCCACCGGAGTTTTTTATATTGTAGTCATATTGATTTCTCTGAAATCCTCCAATAATCGCTTTACCATAGCGATTGCCTTCATTTGCACGCTATTGGTGTGGATCGGCTATTTGGGTTCGCCGCAAAACGTGATCAGCATGGAAGTTGTTTATATCAATCGTTTTTTAAGCGTGCTGGCGATTTGGGTTACCACGATATTGACCTTGCGGCAACGCGACAGTCTCCATCAACTGCATCAGGAACGGCTGAAGCATTTGCAGTCGAAAAAAACCGCCGAAATTCAGGAAGAGAAATTGAAAGTATTAAAAGCAACGATGTATACCGTTCAAGACATCACAGGTAATTTTCTGAATAATTTGCTGCTTCTGAAGTTTGAGATCGAACATCATCAAACCCTGAGCGCCGAGTCGCTGCATACGCTCGATACGATCATTCACGAGACTTCGCAACGCATCAATAAACTGACTAAATTGGAAGAGGTGCGTGAAAGAAGGATGGCGGGAAATTTGATCGGGATTGAGTATGACGCCCCGGTACCGGCTATGGCTGTTTGCCCGACTCATGATAAACTTGCAAAAAAAATCAGCGTAAGGGGGTAGTGGTGTGACAGGGCAGGGATCCGGGGGTAATGTACTGGCAGCGGTTTGTAGTTTCTTCATTCCAGGGCTTGGCCAGTTAGTGCAGGGGCGCTTGGTGCCGGCCTTGCTGTTTTTTGTGATCACGGGATTGGGTTATTTTTTCTGGGTGCTGATTATTCCGGCGGTGATCGCGGGAATTTTGCATTTGTGGTCGATCATCGATGCCGCGCGGTTTACCGGACCAGGCTCAGACCGTTGAGAAACTTCTACATTACCGCCACGGTTTAAAAACAACCGCATAATGCGCATTTATACCTTATAAATTGCGCTTTTCCACCTGTTGTTTTTTCGGTTGCATGCACTGCGGTGCAAAATTCAAGCCATTATATATTCTAAAATAAACATCGATTATCGGCTAAAATCCTGCGTTCGCTTTTCGCCAGCAATCATTCTTTCTTATCCAATCCGGTAGATTATGTCTTCATCCAAACAGATTCCTAACAAAGTTGGTTTTATTTCATTAGGTTGCCCAAAAGCATTGGTCGATTCGGAGCAAATACTGACGCAATTGCGCGCCGAAGGTTACGAGATTTCGCCATCTTACGATGACGCCGATCTGGTGGTGGTGAATACTTGCGGGTTTATTGATAGCGCGGTCGAGGAATCGCTCGATGCCATCGGGGAAGCGCTGGCCGAAAACGGTAAAGTCATTGTGACCGGCTGTCTGGGTGCAAAAGAAGATGGTGACGTGGTAAAGAAAGCGCACCCGCAAGTCTTGGCGGTGACCGGGCCGCATGCATTGCCGGAAGTGATGTCGGCGATTCATGCGCATTTGCCGCAGCCGCACGATCCGTTTACCAGTTTAATACCGCCGCAAGGAATCCGGCTAACGCCTAAACATTATGCCTATGTCAAAATTTCCGAGGGCTGTAACCATCGTTGCTCCTTTTGTATCATTCCATCCATGCGCGGTGATTTGGTCAGCCGTCCGATTCATCAGGTCATGCAAGAAGCCGAGCATTTAGTCGATGCCGGCGTCAAAGAATTATTGATCATCTCCCAGGATACCAGCGCCTATGGCGTCGATGTGAAATACCGCACCGGTTTCTGGCAAGGACGTCCGGTTAAAACCCGTTTGACAGAATTAGCTACCGCATTGGGTTCACTGGGCGCGTGGGTGCGATTGCATTATGTCTATCCCTATCCGCATGTCGATGAAGTGATACCTTTAATGGCAGAGGGTAAAATTCTGCCGTATCTGGACGTGCCGTTCCAGCACGCTAATTCGCGGATCTTAAAAGCGATGAAACGGCCGGCTAGCGCTGAGAATAATCTGGAAAGAATCCGGCAATGGCGGCAAGTATGTCCTGATATTACGCTCCGCAGCACGTTCATTGTCGGTTTTCCCGGGGAAACCGAGGAAGAATTCGAAGAACTTTTGTTGTTTCTGCAAGAAGCGCGGCTGGATCGCGTCGGTTGTTTTGCGTATTCACCGGTTGCGGGCGCCGCCGCCAATCAGTTGCCGGGGCAGGTTCCGGAAGACGTCAAGGAGGAACGCAGGGCACGCTTCATGCAGTTGCAAGAAGACATCAGCCGTCAGCGCCTGGCGGAGAAAATCGGGCAAAGGATCACCGTGTTGGTGGATCAACTGACCGAAGATCAAGTGATTGCCCGCAGTAGCGCCGACGCGCCGGAAATCGATGGATTGGTGTTTGTGGAGAATGCCGGAGATGTTCAGCCGGGGGATTTCCTGGAAGTGGAGATCATGGATTCCGATACGCATGATTTGTTTGCGGTTGCGTTAACTTGATATTTCCGCATTATGATCCCGTAGCGAATTGGGTGATCCGTTTTGCCGGATTGACAGAAAGCGAATAACCGGTTATGGGATACCGGATAAAAGCCGCTTGGCCACAATCGCGCGTTCGGGTGTTATGACACCGAGTCCCAAAAATTGTTGCTGTTCATTATAAAGCCGCGCCATTGCACCTTCGGGTATAACACTGGCATCCGATGGGCATGCAACGATTCTTCCTTGCAGGATGTGTTTTGCCATTAAATCGTTCAATTGGATCACGGGATAATCTTGCAATAAATGGTCGATCGATAATAGCAAGTGTTGCCGCTCGCCGGATTCCAGATCTTCGATCGCTTGCAGCGTCTGAGCTTGCGCAATGTTAAACCGGTCGATTGCAGTGCGGCGTAAATCCGTCAGGTAGGCGCCTCCACAGCCTAGCGCCTTGCCAATATCTTCCGCCAAGACTCTGATATAAGTGCCGGAGCTGCAGCGGACGCTGATGCGTAACTCATCGTCATGCAGCGATAGAATTTGCAGCGTATCAATATTGATATCGCGTGCCGGCCGTGCAATGGTGTCGCCGTTTCTGGCATATTGATACAGCGGTTTACCCTGATACTTGAGCGCGCTGTACATTGGCGGGATTTGCTGGGTTGTTCCGGTAAATTGTAAAAGTATCCGCTCGCACTTTGCTTGCGTAGGATATTCCGGTATTTCCAACTGATGAATTTCGCCTTCCGCATCGCCGGTAGTACTTAGGAAGCCGAGTTTCAGCGTAGCGATATAGGATTTTTCAGCACCCAGTAAATGGGCTGAGAACTTGGTAGCTTCGCCAAAACAGATCGGGAGTAACCCGGTAGCCATTGGATCCAGCGTGCCGGTATGGCCGCATTTGGCAGCCAAAAAAATTTTTTTAACTTTTTGCAGGGCGTGATTGGACGAGATCCCATGCGGCTTATCCAATAGCAATACACCGTTGATTTTACGTTTTTCCGGCTTAGACACGTTAGCTAGGGGGGCTACCGATAGTACTTTTCGATCAATCCGGCTGATGAGTGGCTTTATCCAGAGCGATCGCTTCGTCAATTAATTTTGACAAACGTATGCCGCGTTCAATCGATTCGTCATAGATAAAATGCAATGCGGGATGATTCTTAATTTCATCCGATGTGACAAGTGAGTGCGCAAAAAACCTTTGGCGTGTTCCAAGCCTTTCTCTACGAGATCGTGTTCTTCAGGGTTGCCAAGCGAGGTATAAAAGATTTTGGCATGGCTGTAATCACGTGTTACTTCGACGGCGGTAATCGTGATTTGCTTGACGCGCGGATCTTTGATTTCATTTTGCAGTAAGTCGGCCAATTCCCGTTGTATCTGATCGGCGACCCGGAGCGTGCGGGAATATTCTTTTGGCATGGAAGTTTGTCGGTGGCCGGATTGTTATTATAACGATCGCGCTGTTTCTACGATTTCGTAGATTTCCAGCTGATCTCCCACCTGGATTTCATTGAAATTCTTAAGCGACAATCCACATTCAAAGCCTTCTCTGACTTCTTTTACATCATCCTTGAAACGTTTCAATGAATCCAATTCGCAGCTGTGAATCACTAAACCATCGCGCAATACCCGGACGAGTGAATTCCGCTTGACGATGCCATCCAATACATAACATCCAGCCACTACACCCACTTTAGGAATACGGTAAATTTCGCGGATATCGATCAAACCGGTGATGTTTTCTTTGCGTTCAGGCGACATCATTCCGGAAAGAGCCGCCTTAATCTCATCAACGGCTTCATAGATGATGTTGTAATAACGCACATCAACGCCGGTGGAAGCGATCAATTTGCGTGCACTCGCATCGGCGCGGACATTAAAGCCAATAATAACGGCTTTGGATGCCAGCGATAGATTGACGTCCGATTCAATAATGGCTCCGACACCGCTATGAATGATATTGACTTTCACTTCGTCGGTTGAGATTTTCTGCAAAGCATAAGCCAGTGCTTCGCAGGAGCCTTGTACGTCCGCTTTGATGATGAGCGACAAAATTTTGACATCTGCTTGTTGATCGAAAACATTTTCCAGTTTTGCGGCTTGTTGTTTCGCTAATTTTACATCGCGATACTTGCCTTGCCGGAACAATGCGATTTCCCGGGCTTTTCGTTCATCATCCAGCGCCAGCACCGTTTCACCGGCTTCGGGAACTTCCGATAAACCTTGTATTTCCACGGGAATCGATGTTCCTGCATGCTTGATAGCTTTACCGTTTTCATCGTTCATGGCACGTACTTTGCCATAAACGGCGCCCGCCAGCAGCACATCCCCGCGATTCAGCGTGCCTGATTGTACTAAAATGGTCGCTACCGGACCGCGGCCTTTGTCCAAGCGTGATTCGATTACAACGCCCTTCGCCGGAGTGTTGATTGGCGCTTTGAGTTCAAGCACTTCCGCTTGCAATAAGATACTTTCTAAAAGTGCATCAATGCCTTGACCGGTTTTGGCCGATACTTCCACAAACATGGTGTCGCCACCCCAATCTTCGGGCACTACTTCATGATTGACCAATTCATGCCGGATTCTTTCAGCGTTAGCTTCCGGTTTATCGATCTTATTGACGGCAACGATGATGGGGATTTTTGCGGCCTTGGCATGATGAATCGCTTCGATGGTTTGCGGCATGACGCCATCATCCGCAGCTACGACGAGAATGACGATATCGGTGATTTTCGTTCCGCGCGCGCGCATGGCGGTGAATGCTTCGTGACCGGGAGTATCGAGAAATGTGACCATACCATGGTCCGTTTCGACGTGGTAAGCACCGATATGCTGAGTGATACCGCCT
>Ga0209573_1003780_pt1 | contig 15968 bp, 13 predicted proteins | sample TNRBio252014_DNA_FD_185870 | JGI IMG/M metagenome (GOLD analysis project Ga0209573, IMG submission 185870) | Wastewater treatment Type I Accumulibacter community from EBPR Bioreactor in Madison, WI, USA - TNR Reactor_6/25/2014_ DNA (SPAdes)... | ecosystem: Engineered > Bioreactor > EBPR >...
CCTTCTCCGCCGACACCGACCCCGACATCGCCCAGGTGCAGGTGCAGAACAAGATGCAGACCGCGCTGCCGCTGCTGCCGCAGGCGGTGCAGCAGCAGGGGGTGACGGTCGCCAAGTCGGCGATGAACTTCCTGATGGTGGTCGGCTTCGTGTCCGAGGACGACTCGATGACCGGCACCGACCTGTCGGACTTCCTGGTGTCCTCGGTGCAGGACCCGCTGTCGCGCGTCGATGGCGTGGGTGAGGTGCAGGTGTTCGGCGCGCAGTACGCGATGCGCGTGTGGCTGGATCCGGCCAGGCTCACCAACTACCGCCTCACCCCGGGTGACGTGCGCACCGCGCTGCTGGCGCAGAACACCCAGGTGTCGGCCGGCCAGCTCGGCGGCACGCCGGCGGTGCCCGGCCAGGGCTTCACCGCGACCATCACCGCGCAGAGCCGCCTGCAGACCGTCGAGGAGTTCGAATCGATCCTGCTGCGCAGCAGCCAGCAGGGTGGCGAGGTGCGCCTGAGGGACGTCGCCCGCATCGAGATCGGGGCCGAGAACTACGGCACCGTCGCCCGCTTCAACGGCCAGGCGGCCGCCGGTGTCGGTATCCGCCTCGCGTCCGGCGCCAACGCGCTCGACACCGCGACCGCGGTGCGCGCCAGGCTCGACGAGATGCAGCGCTATTTCCCCGCCGGCGTGGAGTACGTGGTGCCTTACGACACCACGCCCTTCGTCAAGATCTCGATCGAGTCGGTGGTGATGACGCTGATCGAGGCGGTGGTGCTGGTCTTCCTGGTGATGTACCTGTTCCTGCAGAACTTCCGCGCCACGCTGATCCCGACCATGGCGATCCCGGTGGTGCTGCTCGGCACCTTCGGCCTGATGGCAGCGTTCGGCTTCTCGATCAACACGTTGACCATGTTCGGCATGGTGCTGGCGATCGGCCTGCTGGTGGACGATGCCATCGTCGTGGTCGAGAACGTCGAGCGCGTGATGAGCGAGGAGGGCCTGCCGCCCAAGGAGGCCACCAAACGCTCGATGGACCAGATCACCAGCGCGCTGATCGGCATCGGCCTGGTGCTGTCGGCGGTGTTCGTGCCGATGGCTTTCTTCGGCGGCTCGACCGGCGTGATCTACCGTCAGTTCTCGATCACCATCGTGTCCGCGATGGCGCTGTCGGTGCTGGTGGCGATCGTGTTTACTCCGGCGCTGTGCGCGAGCATCCTGAAGCCGGTGGAGAAGGGGCACGAGCATGGCGAGGGCGGCCTGTTCGGCAAGTTCTTCCACTGGTTCAACGTCAGGTTCGAGCGCAGCACCAAGGGCTACGAGACGGCGGTGGGCGGCATCCTCAAGCGCAGCGTGCGTTTCCTCGCCATCTACGCCGCCATCGTCGTGGTCCTCGGGCTGCTCTTCGTGCGCATGCCGACCTCCTTCCTGCCCGACGAAGATCAGGGCGTGATGTTCAACCAGGTCATGCTGCCCGCCGGCGCGACCCAGGAGCGCACGCTCGAGGTGCTGAAGAAAGTCGAGGACCACTTCCTCGAGACCGAGAAGGACTCGGTGCGCGCGATCTTCACCGTGGCGGGTTTCAGCTTCGGTGGCAGCGGCCAGCACATGGGCATCGGCTTCGTGAACCTGAAGCACTGGGACGAGCGCACCGCACCCGGGCAGGACGTCAAGTCGATCGCCGGGCGCGCGATGGGCGCGTTCGCGCAGATCCGCGAGGCGATGGTGTTCGCCTTCGTGCCGCCGGCGGTGATCGAGCTCGGCACCTCGGGCGGCTTCACCGTGCAGATGCAGGACCGCTCCGGCCTCGGCCACGAGGCCCTGCTCGGCGCGCGCAACCAGTTCCTCGGCATGGCGGCGCAGGACAAGCGCCTGGTCGGCGTGCGCCCGAACGGCCAGGAGGACATGCCCGAGCTGCAACTCGACATCGACCATGCCAAGGCCGGCGCACTCGGCCTGTCGGTCGCCGACATCAACGACACCTTGTCGACCGCCTGGGGTGGCAGCTACATCAACGACTTCCTCGATCGCGGTCGCATCAAGAAGGTGTATCTGCAGGGTGACGATCACGCTCGCATGACGCCCGAGGACCTCGACAAGTGGTACGTGCGCAACAAGGCCGGTGACATGGTGCCGTTCTCGGCCTTTGCCACCGCACGGTGGACCTACGGCTCGCCGCGCCTGGAGCGCTTCAACGGCCAGCCGTCGATGGAGATCCTCGGCCAGTCCGCGCCCGGGCTGTCGTCGGGCGAGGCGATGCAGGCGGTCGAGGACATCATGGCGAAGCTGCCGCCGGGCATCGGCTACGACTGGTCGGGCACCTCGTACGAGGAGCGCCGCTCCGGCTCGCAGGCGCCGGCGCTTTACGCGCTGTCGCTGCTGGTGGTGTTCCTGTGCCTGGCGGCGCTTTACGAGAGCTGGTCGGTGCCGTTCGCGGTGATGCTGGTGGTGCCGCTCGGCGTGCTCGGCGCCTTGCTCGCGGCGACCAGTCGCGGGATGTCGAACGACATCTACTTCCAGGTCGGCCTGCTCGCCACCATCGGCCTGTCGTCGAAGAACGCGATCCTGATCGTGGAGTTCGCCAAGGCGCAGATGGAGGAGGGCAAGGACCTGATCTCCGCCACGCTGACCGCGGTGCGCATGCGGCTGCGCCCGATCATCATGACCTCGCTCGCCTTCGGCTTCGGCGTGCTGCCGCTGGCGATCGCCACCGGCGCCGGCGCCGGCAGCCAGAACGCGATCGGCACCGGCGTGCTCGGCGGCACCATCGCCGCGACGCTGCTTGGCCTGTTCTTCGTGCCGCTGTTCTATGTCGCGATCAAGCGTGTTTTCCCGGACAAGCCCAAGGGTGAGGCCGCAGTGCCGTCTGCCCAGGAGGGACGTTGATATGAACAAGTACGCAACAAGGTTGCCGCTGCGCGGCCTGGTGGTGGCGATTGCCGCCACCCTGCTCGGCGCGTGCTCGATGATTCCGGTCTTCGAGCGCCCCGCGGCGCCCGTGCCCGCGGCCTTCCCGCAGGCCGCACCGGCCGAGGCCTCGGCGGCCGCGCCGCTGGCCGACACCATCGCATGGCGCGACTACTTCGCCGACGAGCGCCTGCGCAACGTGATCGCGCTCGCGCTCGACAACAACCGCGACCTGCGCGTCGCCGCGCTCAACATCGAGCGTGCACGGGCCCAGTACGGCATCCAGCGCGCCGACCTGTTCCCCTCGATCGCGGTCAGCGGCGGGCAGAACGCGCAGCGCGTGCCGGGCGACCTGAGCATGAGCGGTGATTCCAACGTCAGCCGCCAGTACTCGGCCAACCTCGGCTTCGCCAGCTACGAGCTCGACTTCTTCGGCCGCGTGCGCAGCCTGGAAGAGCAGGCGCTGCAGACCTACCTCGGCACCGAGGACGCCCGCCGCAGCGCGCAGATCAGCCTGGTGGCCGAGGTCGCCAGCGCCTGGCTGCGCCTGGCTGCCGACCGCGAGCGCCTGGCGCTGGCGAAGAGCACGCAGCAGACGCGCCAGGAGTCCCTCGATCTCGTGCGGCGCACTTTCGAGCTGGGCGCGGTGTCCGCCCTCGATGTGCACCAGGCCGAGACCTTGATGCAGAGCGCGCGCGCCGATGCTGCGCGCTTCGAATCCGTGCTTGCACAGGACCAGAACGCGCTGGCGCAACTGGTCGGCGGCAGTGTCCCTGCCACGCTGTTGCCGGACGGGCTCGAGCAGGCCGTGGCCACGGTGGCGGAGCTGCCCGCCGGGGTGCCATCCGAAGTGCTGGTGCGTCGCCCCGACATCCTGCAGGCCGAACGTGCCCTGCTGGCGGCCAACGCCAGTATCGGTGCAGCCCGCGCAGCCTTTTTCCCGCGCATCACGCTGACCGCCACCGCCGGCACCGCGAGCAGCACGCTCGACGGCCTGTTCGACGGCGGCTCGGGGGCCTGGAGTTTCGTGCCGCAGTTGCGGCTGCCGATCTTCGAGGCCGGCCGGCTCCAGGCCAGCCTCGATCTGGCCGAGATCCAGCGCGACATCAACGTCGCCCAGTACGAGAAAGCGATCCAGTCCGCGTTCCGGGAGGTGGCCGACGCCCTTGCCGAGCGCGCGACCGTTACCGAGCGCATCGATGCCCGGCGCAAGCAGGTGGCGGCCACGCAGAACAGCTTGGCGCTGTCCGACGCCCGCTACCGCGGTGGCGTCGACAGTTATCTGAGCCTGCTCGACGCCCAGCGCAGTCTGTACGCGGCCGAGCTGGAGCTGATCGGTGTCCGCCTCATCGAGGCGACCAACCGCGTCGAGCTCTACAAGGCACTCGGCGGCGGCTGGCAGTAGTGCGGCGCTCGCGGCGTCTCCGGGTGCCCATGCCGGCGCCTGGGCAGGCCGCGCTACACTGTGCAGCCATGAACACGACGCCAACCTCCGCCGAGCCCGACCGCCGCATCCCGGTCACCCTCCTCACCGGCTTCCTCGGCGCCGGCAAGACCACGCTGCTCAACCACCTGCTGCGCCAGCCGGGCATGGATGGCAGCGCGGTGCTGATCAACGAGTTCGGCGCGGTCGGGGTCGACCACCACCTCGTGGAGAAGGTCGACGAGCGCCTGATCGTGCTGGACTCCGGCTGCATCTGCTGCAGCGTGCAGGGCGACCTGGTGCGGGCGCTCAAGGGCCTCTTCATGCGCGCGTTGCGGCGCGAGCTGAAGGGCCTGCATCGGGTGCTGATCGAGACCACCGGGCTGGCCGACCCGGCGCCGGTCATCCATACCCTGATGGCGGAGCCCTTCCTGTCCGAGCGCTACCGGCTCGACGGTGTGGTCACCGCGGTCGACGTCACTCACGCGCTCGACCAGCTCGCCGATCACAACGAGGCCGTGCGCCAGGTGGCGATGGCCGATCGCCTGCTGCTGACCAAGTGCGACCTTGCGGACGCTGCACAACGCGACACGGTCGCCGCCCGTCTCGCCCTGCTCAACCCCGGCGCGCGTCAGGTCGAGGTCCGGGGCGGGGCGGTGGCGCCCGACGAAGTCTTCGGCTGCGGGCTCTACGATCCGACCGGCAAGGTGCCGGACGTCGCGGCCTGGCTGGGTGAGGAAGCGGTCCGCGTCGCCCGGCGCCAACCCGCGGTCGGCACATGGTCGCGGTCGTCGTCGCCGCGCCACGATGCGGGCGTCAGCAGTTTCGTGCTGCGCTTCGACGAGGCGCTGTCGTGGTACGAATTCTCCGATGGCCTGGCGCTGCTGCTGCAGGTGTATGGCGCGCGCATCCTGCGCATCAAGGGCCTGCTCAACGTCGCGGGCGATGCGCTGCCGCGGGTGCTGCAGTGCGTGCAGCACAGCGTCTATCCGCCTACCAGCCTGCCCGCCTGGCCCGACACGCCGCCCTGTGACGATCGCCGCAGCCGGCTGGTGTTCATCGTGCGCGACCTGGCGCAGGACGAGGTGGTTTCCATCCTCGGCAGCTTCACCGGGCAGGTGCCGCACACCGGGGCTTGAGGCGCGCCAGCGCTTCAAGCGCGCCGCTGCCCCGTCCATTCACGCTGCGGTCGACGCGTCACGGCTCCACGCGGAATGCCTGCACGGCCTCGATCTCGGGCAGGGTGATGCGCAGCCGCCAGTGGCCGGCCTCGAGCGGCGCACTGGTCGCCACCAGGCTGCCGGGGCGGACCAGGCGGTGGTCGAGTGCCTGCGCGGCGCCGCGATCGTCGCCACGTTCCAGGCCCAGACTCAGCGCCAGCTCGGCCGGTGCGGGCTGACCGGTGGGGCCGACCAGGTCGATCGCAAAGCTCGCCTGACGCGCCGCGTCCTGGGTCAGTCGTCCGCGCACTTCCCAGATGTTGGCCGTGCCATGGAAGATCACGCCGCCGCGCTCGGCGCCGGGTGCGGCGGCAATCGGTCCGACCGCGTTCAGGCGCGCCTCGTCGTGCACGAAGAAGATCATGCCGACGAAGGCCGCGATCAAGAGCAGGAAAAGGCCGCCGATAAGGCCGACCAGTAAGCGTGCGCCGCGCGCCCCGGAGGCTGCGGCCGCCTGCCGCTCCGGCGCAGGAGAGCCTGTCATGGCTGTCGTGCTCCGTGGCCCGCGTTCAATCGCAGGTCGCGCGGCATTCGCCGCTCGCGCAGTCTGCCGCCTCGACCGTGCAGTTCGCCTTCGTACGCATCACCATGCGATGGTCGTTCTCGTAGTCGCAGATCAGCCGCGTCAGGGTGCCCTTCTTCTCGACGCTCATCTTCACGGCCTTCGCGGCGTGCACGCTGGCGGCGTCGACGTTGCAGCTCAGGTAGGCACTGAAGGCGCCGTCCGCCGACTCCCACAGCGCGGTGTTCTTGGCTTCCTTGTAGTTCTCGAAGCTCGCGCAGGTGAGCGCGTCACGCCCGTAGAGGCGGGCGTTGTCGCCGCAGAAGCCCATGAAGGTGTATTGCAGTTCGGCGTCGGTGGGGCAGGCGGCGACCTGGACTGCGGCCGAGAGGGCGGGGCAGGAGATGGTCCCGGCCTGGACCGGGGTGGCGAGCAGGGCAGCGGGAAGGGCAAGGGACAGCAGGGCCAGCCTGGCCCGGGTGGTGAGCGGCATCGTCATGGTCTCGGCAGAATGGAGGGTTCGGGGCGGGCAGATGGGGCGGGTAGATCAGGTGCGGTCGCGGGCGGTACTCACCAGAACTTCCGCCACCACGTGCGCATTTTCATCGCGTCTTCGACATGGTCGGACCACTTGCTGGCGCCACCGGCCTCGAGGAAGAAGGCGCCGAAGCGTTTGTCCGCCTCGTTGATGTGGCGCATCAGCCAGACCTTGAGGAAGTGCAGGAGTTCGAAGGTGATGGTCGCCTGCCCGGAATCGAGCTTGTCGAGGATCTCGCGCGAGGTCGCCGACCCATGGTGTTCCTTGATCGCGCTGTGCAGCTGGTTGAGCAGCTTGACGAGCTCCCTGTGCTGCTCCTCGATCCCCTGCAGGGCGATGCTGAACTCGTCGGTCCAGTGCAACAGTTGTGTACTCATGGGCACGATCCGGGCGCGGGCGGGAGCCCCAAGGCTAAACATTCTGGGCTCATATATATTGATCGGGATCAATTTGCATCAGGGGTGAAGCATTCGCCATGAGGTGCGCGCCATCCTTCGGTGTTCGTACCGTCCCCGCCTGCAGGCTTGCCGCCTTGCGGCGACGTCCCTGCAGGCCCGGCTTTCAGGGGGCAGGCGTTCGACGGTGGCGCCGCGCCGAATGCGCGCGGGCGATGAGGTTGTTATCCTTGAGGCTCTTCATCTGTTGCGGCGCTGCCGCCCGAACCCCGCGTGCCTCCGTCATTCCCGCCGAATTCCCTGTCGCTGCGCTGGCTTGCCGAGCTCGTTCGCCGCCATGAAGAACGCAATCCAGTGCTCGACGATGCGCGCGTCCATGCCGAGGTGCGTGCCATGGCGGGCGATTTCGAGCCCCGTGTGCTGCAGCGCGCGGGGCTGCTCGCGGCGGGTACGGTCTGGCGCGAGGCGATCCTGCGCTGGCAGGGGCGGGCGCGGCTGCTGTTCGTGGTGGCGTTCGTGCTTGCGCTTGTTCTCGGTTTCGGTGCCGCGGCGGGGGTGCTCGGCGATGGCTCACGGCCGGTCAATGTGGTGTGGACGCTGGGCGGGCTGCTCGGCGTGCACTTGCTGAGCCTCCTGGTCTGGCTGCTGAGCCTCGTCGTGCAGGCGCGCGCGCAGGGCGGGGCGCTGCACCAGGGCGGGCTGCTCGGGCGCGCCTGGCTGAGCCTCACCGGCTGGCTCGACCGCAGCCGCGACGCGGCCGACCTGCCGCTCGCGCTCGCCGGCCTGCTCGGCCGTGGTCGCCTGGCGGCCTGGGGGGTGGGCGCGGCCAACCACGCGCTGTGGTGCGCTGCGCTGCTCGGCGCCACGCTCGGCGTGCTCGCGCTGCTCGCCACGCGGCGCTACGGCTTCGTGTGGGAGACGACCATCCTGCCCGCCGACACCTTCGTCGGCCTCAGCGCTGCGCTCGGCGCGCTGCCCGGCGTGCTCGGTTTTCCGGTGCCGGACGCCGCCACGGTGGCTGCCAGCGGCAACGCGCCGATGCTCGCCGAGGCCGGCCGGCGCGCGTGGGCCGGCTGGCTGGTGGGGGCGATGGTCGTGTATGGGGTGCTGCCGCGGCTCGCCTGCGTGCTGCTGTGCGCGGCGCTGTGGCGGCGGGGGACGCGCCATCTTGCGCTCGACCTGTCGCGCCCGGCTTATGCCCGCCTGCGCCCGCTGCTGATGCCCGCCAGCGAGCGCATCGGCGTGCGCGATCCCGAACCCGCGGCGATGCCGCGCCCGCGCCGGCACGCGCCGGTGACCCACGGTGACGGCGGGGCGGTGGCGGTGGCGCTCGAGCTTGGCGATGCGCTGCCGTGGCCGGACAGCCTCTTCGCGCCGGCAACGCCGCCCTCCGCCGCAGCGGATGTTCCCGCGCGCGCTGCGCAGGGGGTCTTCGCCGAAGGCGCCGCGCCAAACGCGACGCGGGCGGCCGGCACCCCCCCCACCTGGGAGGATGGCGGCCGCCTCGACGGCCGCGAGCAGCGCCGCACCGCACGTGAACGCTTCGCCGCTCACCCGCCCGAACGCCTGCTGGTTGCGGTTGACGCCCGCCAGACCCCTGACCGCGGCAGCCTCGGCCTGATCGCCGAGCTCGCCGACCACGCGCAGGCCTTGCGCGTGTGGCTGGCCGGGGTCGATGGGCGCGCGAGCGCGGACGGCGAGACGCAAGCCGGCCGGCTGCGTCAATGGCGCGAGGGCCTGGCCGGCATTGGCCTCGGCGATGACGCGGTGCTGGTGGGCGCCGCCGCCGCGCGTGGCTGGCTGGAACAGGGAGAGGACGCACGATGAGCGACACCTTGCGCGTGGCCGTGGTCGGCCACACCAACACCGGCAAGACCTCGCTGCTGCGCACGCTGGCGCGCGATGTCGACTTCGGCGAGGTGTCGGACTCCGCCGGCACCACCCGCCACGTCGAGGGCCTGCGCCTGATGGCCGACGGCGTGCCGGCGGCAGAGCTGTTCGACACTCCAGGCATGGAGGACGCGATCGCCCTGCTCGAATTCATCGACGGTCTGGTCGTCCCCGGCGAGCGCGTCGACGGCCCGGAGCGGGTGGCGCGCTTCCTCGCCCGCGCCGAGGCCGCCGGCCGCTTCGAGCAGGAGGCCAAGGTGCTGCGCCAGATGCTGGCCAGCGATGCGGCGCTGTACGTGGTCGATGCGCGCGACCCGGTGCTGCCCAAGCACCGCGACGAGCTGGAGCTGCTCGCCGCCTGCGCCCGCCCGCTGCTGCCGGTGCTCAACTTCGTCGCCGACCCGGCGGCGCGGGTGGAGGACTGGCGCGCCGCGCTCGCCCGCCTCGGCCTGCACGCGGTGGTGAGCTTCGACACCGTGGCGCCGCCGCTCGACGGCGAGCGCGAACTCTTCGACACCCTCGCCACGCTGATCCACGCCCACCGCGGTCGCCTGCAGGCGCTCATCGATGCGCGCGTGCGCGAGGCCGCCGCCCGCCGCGCCGCCGCGCGCCGCCTGGTCGCCGAGCTGCTGGTCGAACTCGCCGCGCGGCGCAAGCATGTCGCTGAGTCCGATGACCACGAGGCCGCGCTTGAGGAAGCGGTGGCGCGCCTGCGCGATGACGTGCGCGCGCGCGAGCAGGCCTGCGTCGACGCGCTGCTGCGCCTGTACCGCTTCCGCCCCGACGACGCGCGCATGGCCGAGCTGCCGCTCGCCGACGGACGCTGGGACGACGACCTCTTCAACCCCGAGACCCTGCGCGAGATGGGTGTGCGTCTGGGCACCGGCGCGGCCGCGGGCGCGGCCGCCGGGGTCGGCATCGATCTGATGACCGGCGGCCTCACCCTCGGCGCCGCCGCCGCGCTCGGCGCGCTCGCCGGCGGGCTGTGGCAGACCTTCGGCCACTATGGCGAACGCATCGCTGCCAAGCTGCGCGGCCACCGTGAGCTCACCGTCGACGACGCCATCCTGCGTCTCCTTGCGCTGCGCCAGCGCCAGTTGCTGCACGCGCTCGAAGGCCGCGGCCACGCCGCGCTCGCGCCGATCGAGCTCGCCAACGCCGCGCCGGCCGAAGATGCCGTGCAGCGCCGCTGGCGTGAAGGCAGCCTGCCCGACGCGCTCGAGCGCGCGCGCGCTCACCCTGAATGGATGCGGCCCGATGCCGACAGCGCGCGCGATGCGGCGATCGAGGCGCTCGCGCAGGCGCTGACCTGAGCCGAGCCGTTCATATCCGCCCTTCGGCACGCAGGCGGCGCAGCACCGCGGCGCGGTACAGGCGCGACAGCAGCGGACGCACGAGCGGCCGTCCGAGCAGCCAGGCGAGCGGGCGCAGCAGCGGCGCGCGCGCCATCAGCAGGATGTAGGCATCGAGCTCGCGATGGATGCGGCCCTGCGCATCGGCGACGTGCAGCGCGCGCAGCGCCGCCTGCGGATCGATGCCGCGCGTGGCCAGTTCCGCATCGCGCCCGGTGATGTCGAGCCAGCACACCTCCTCCCCGCCCTCGCCGGCGAGGCGCTCGTAGTTGGCCCGGTCGCGCACGCAGCGCGGACAGGCGCCGTCGTAGAAGACGGTAAGCGGCTTGTCGGAGTCGTTCATGACGTCGCGCTCTCCCTTGCAGCGGCCGCCGCGCAGGGCCCGGCCCGCAGCGTCTCAGCTCCGGCCCTCGTCGTAGAGTGCGGGGGTGACGCCGGCGGTGGCCAGGAATTCCCGCAATTCTTTGACCGCCTGCTTGCCGAATTCGTTGCCGTGGTGCGGATGGTGCAGGTAGAACTCGCGCTGGTTGAGCACCACCCGGAAACGCGCGCCGTGACCGCTTTCGACCTCGGCGCCGAGGTGGTTCAGCAGGGATTCGACCTCGCGCCACTGCAGGTTGCCGGCCGGCGGATCGCGGAAGATCGTTTCCAAGGTGTGGCGATGCTTGTTGCTCATGACGGACTCCGGGCACGGGAACAGGTGTTCATCCTAGCGCACTCCCTGGCGGGGGCCGCATGCCGGGGCCGCCTCCCGATGTGGGTCGGCCGCTCACCCCACGCCCGTGACGGGCGCGAGCGCAGCTGCTGCGCGCCCGGACGCCACCAGGAACAGCTTCATCGTCGCCCGTGTGGCGCCGACGAAGAGCTTGCGCAGGGTGAGCTCGTCCATCCGCTCGTCCGGGGCCTCGAAATCGATCTCGGTGAAGATGATGCAGGGCGCCGACTGGCCCTTGAAGCGGTACACCGAGTCGATCAACAGCTCGCCTCGCGAATGTTCCGGTTCGCCGAGCAGGTCGTAGCGGCCGGTGAAGGCGCGCAGGCGGTGCGGGCCGAGTTGCTCGAGCGCGGTGAAGCGCGAGTGCTCGCGACCGCGGAAGGTGAGCAGCACGATCATGTCGCGCCGAAAGCCGAGCCCGAGCGCGCGCGTGATCGCGCGTTTGGTGGCCTCGAGCAGGCTGGCGTCGTCGTGCCAGGGCAGCACCTCGGGCTCGCTGTCGGCCACCGGGCTGCCGGCGCGCACCGGCGCCGGCAGGGGCAGGCGGGCGTTGAGCAGGGCCAGCACGTCGGCCGGGGTGCGGTAGTTGGTGTCGGCGGTGAGCCCCACCCAGCCCGGCAGCGCCACCGGCGGGCGATCGTAGAGGTTCTGCAGCGGGTCTTCCAGCCACCACGCCCGACCGCCCGGCTTGAGCAGCGCGAGCAGGGCGTCGCGCCAGGGCTCGATGAAGTCCTGGCCCTCGTCGATGATCAGCTCGTCGAACTGCCAGTCGGCGGTGATGTGCGTGGTGACCAGCGCGGCGAAGTCGGCCTCCATGCGGCGGAAGGCGCCGGGGGCGCCGAAGGCCGGCTTGCGCCCGGCGTCGCGCAGGCGGCGGTCGCAGAGCTGGTGATAGGTGGCGATCTCGCCGCCGGCGGGCGCGATGCGCGCGAAGTGGTCGGCGAGTGGGCGGTTGTAGCACACGTACAGTGGCCGTCGCCCGCCGTCGAGCGCGTCGGTGTAGGCGGCGAGCGCGAGCTGGGTCTTGCCGCTCCCGGCGGTGGCGGTGACGCGCAGGCGGTGGGGATCGACCGTGATCCGCCGCGCCCACTCGGTGAGGCCGCCCGACAGCCGGGTGGTGAGGTCGTCGACCTGGCCGATGTGGGACTGCACGTCGGGCACCAGCTCCAGCAGGTCGGCGAAGAAGCGGTGCAGGGCCTGGTGGTGGGCGGGCTCGAGCGCCGGGTCGGCGTCCTGCGCCCGGGTCAGCGCGCCGACGATGGCGGGGAGTTCGTCGCGCCGGCCGGCGTCGACGATGCGGCTGGGGTCGAGCCCGGCGGTGCCGGGCTGACGCACGGTGTAGTCGGGGCAGTGCAGCAGCACGTCGAGCAGCGGCTCGGCGCCGTCGAGCAGCGGGCGCAGGCGTGCGCGCAGCGCGTCGGCGTTGCGTGCGAGGTCGACGCTGATCTGCGCTGCGCGTCGCTTCCCCGGGCGCCGCAGCCCGGCGGGCGTCTCGTCGAGGAAGCCGGACTGCTGTTCGACCAGCAGCACCCGCCCGCTCGGGCCGACCACCGCGAAATCCACCGCGCCGAACACCGCGCTGGGGCCTTCGGCGCGCGTCCAGTGCAGGCCGTGGTAAATCGTGGTGTCCGCGGGCAGCGCCGCGGCGAGGCGGGCGAGGGTGGCGAGCTCACGCCCGCGCGCGCCCTCGGCAGGAAGCAGGCGCCAGCCTTCGGGGTGGGTGCGGGCCATGGCGGGCTTCAGTCGAGGGGCTCGAACAGGTTCTCGAGCATGCGCTGATGCGCGGCGAGCTCGAAGGCTTCGGGATCGTAGCCCCCGTACCACGACCGCAGCTCGTCGCCCTCGGCGCCGGCCTCACCGCGCCGGGCCGCGAGGATGCGCTGGTAGCCCGGGATGCCGCCGCAGTCCTCCGGCGGGCAGGCGCGCGCACCGTCGACCAGGACGGCCGGGGCGCGCTGCGGCGCGCTCGGCAGGCGCTGCTCGATCGTGATCCGGTGTAGCCAGCCGTCACCGAAATCGTACAGATAGCTGAAGCCCTTGTGCCGGTCGATCACCTGGCCGAGCCCGACTTCCTCGCCGGGCAGGACGACCTCGTCGAAGGTCGCGTCGAAATCAGGCGAGTTGCCGATACGGTAGTCCCCGACCGAGAACTCGTGCAGGTGCGCATTTTCCCAGCCCATCGCATTCTGGATCAGCAGGTGCAGGGCTTCGAAAGTCAGCGTGTTCTCCACCTCGAGGCGGCGCCAGATCGGCGGCTCGATGCCCTCCAGGGCGATGTGCAGGACCAGCCGGCGCGCCGGGTATTCGCCCGGGAGCGCGGCGAGCAGGGCGATCACCTCCTCGGTGCGCTCGTCGTCTCCGTCGATGCCGTCGTCCTCGTCGTCTTCCTCCCCCGCGTCCACGATCGCGTGCAGGGCTTCGATCATCGGCAGGTACTCCTTGCCTGGAGAACGGGCGAGAAGATCGGCGGCCCACAAGTTCGCGCGGCTGCGCGCTTCCTCCTTGCGCCCCTCGGCCATCAGCAGCAGCACCTCCAGGTGCGCGAAGGTCGGGTCCTGTGGGTCGAGGCGCTGCGCCGCGCGGAACGCCCGCCAGGCCCCGGGGAACTCGCCCCGGTCCGCAAGAATGGACGCCTCGCGCTGCAGGGCCAGGCTGCGCAGCCCGCGATCGGGCGCCTTCTTGAGGCGTTCGATCAGTGCGTCGCGGGCGTCCTCGCGGCCCTGCTGGGCGTAGGTGGCGATCAGCAGGCTCGCCGCCGGCGCGAAGCGTTCATCGAGCCTGGCCGGATTGGCGAAGAGCGGCTCGAGCAGGCCGGCGACCTCGTCGTAGCGTGCCTCGTCGAACCAGTGCTCGGCAATCTCGGCGAGGACCCGCGGTGGTGCGCCGCGCGCGACCAGCTCGCCCAGGCGCTCGGGCGGCAGATGCTCGAGCACGCGCGCCAGCATGTCGTCGGGCGGCTGGGTCAGCGCTGGCCTGTCGACGCCACCGCAGCACTGCTTGTATTTGCGCCCCGAGCCGCAGGGGCAGGGGGCGTTGCGTTCGGGGCAGGGCAGCTTGCGTGGGCGGAAGTGGTTCTCCGGGATCGGCGTCGTGTTCCACAGCTCGTAGGCCATGTGGGTCGCCAGGGCGCGGGCCGTCCGCGCCACGTCCTCCGCGCCGGCGTCGCCGACCTCGGCGAGCGGGCGCAGGGCCTGTTGCAGATGGGCGAGCAGGGCGGAGAAGTCGTTGCTCTCCAGGATCACGCCGACGCCGCTGTCGAAGGCGCGGGTCATCAGCTCGAGCGGATCGGCGTCGTGCGGGGTGGGCGTGTTGGTATCGCTCATGTCGTCTGGAAAGGGGCTGGGGTTGTCGGTCGGTTTGCCCGGGGCGGACTTTTCGGTACAGGCCGATTAAACCCGATTCCCGTGCCTCATGGCGCGCAGACCCCGAAGCCCGCGCCGGGTTCAATCGCAGGCTGTGGCCTTGCGCGCGCTAGAATTCCGCCCCATGCCGCTCACCCTCGCCGCCCCGGTTCATAGCGAACTGATCATCAAGAAGAGCCGCTTCATCGGCTGCGTGCAGCCGGCGGCCGATCGCGCCGGTGCCCAGAAGGTGGTGGCGGCGCTATGGGCGCAGCACCCCGGCGCGCGCCATGTGTGCTGGGCGCTGCTCGCCGGCGGGCAATCGGCGGCGGTGGATGACGGCGAGCCGAGCGGCACCGCCGGCCGGCCGATGCTCGACGTGCTGCGCCACCAGGATCTGGAGGGCGTGCTCGCCACCGTGGTGCGCTATTTCGGCGGGGTGAAGCTGGGTGCGGGCGGACTGGTGCGCGCCTATACCGACGCGGTGGCGCAGGCGCTGCTGCAGGCGGAGAAGGTGCCGATCGTGCGCCTGGCGACACTGCGCTGCGCGGTGCCGTATGCCCTGGAAGGCCTGCTGCGGCGCGAGCTCGACGCCGCCGGGGCGACCCTGCTGACGGTGGCGCACGGGCAGGCGGTGGCGCTGTGCTTCAGCCTGCCCGAGGATTCTGCCGCGCGCCTGCGCGCGCGCCTCGCGGAAGCGGGCCAGGGGCGGATCGCGTGGATCGACGAGGCGGGGTGAACGCGACGCTGGTCCGCGCGGCACCGCCCGGCGTTGCGCCTGCGCGGCGCGGGGGCGCGGGCGATCATCGAGCGTGGCGCGGATTCGGGCGCACGCGCGTCGAGGGGCGTGGCCTCAGGGGCGCTGCGGCAGGGTGGTGATGGTCCAGCCGCGCGCTTCGAGCTCGGTGCGCAGGTGGCGTGCACTGGCCACTGCACCCAGGGTGTCGCCATGCACGCAGATGCTGTCCATCGCCGCCGGCAGGTGCTTGCCGCTCTGGCTGACGATACCGCCGGCGTCGAGCATGCGCAGCACGTGGGCGACGAGTTCGCCGTGGTCGTGGATCACCGCACCGGGCTGGCCGCGCGGGACCAGCGTGGCGGCGTCGGTATAGGCGCGGTCGGCGAAGATCTCGCCGGCCACCTTCAGGCCGGCGCGCTCGCCGGCGTGATGGAGCTCGGACAGCACCGGGGCGAGCAGGATCAGCGCGGGATCGATGGCCTTCACCGCGCGCGCCACCGCGTCGGCGAGCGCGGCGTCCTCGCAGGCCTGGTTGTTGAGCGCGCCGTGCGGCTTGACGTGGGTGACGCGGCCGCCCTCGGCTGCGGCCATGCCGGCGAGCGCGCCGACCTGGTAGATGATCATCGCTTCGAGCTCGGCGGGCGCCATCTTCATCGGTCGGCGGCCGAAACCCTGCAGGTCGGGGTAGGCGGGGTGGGCGCCGAGGCTCACGCCGGCCGCGAGCGCGGTGCGTACGGTGTGGCGCATCACCACCGGGTCGCCGGCGTGGAAGCCGCAGGCGATGTTGGCCGAGCGCACCACCTGAAGCAGGGCCTCGTCCTCGCCCATCGTCCAGGCGCCGAAGGATTCGCCGAGGTCGGCGTTGAGGTTGATGGTCTTGTTCATGGACGGGGCTCCTTGGGGTGGGGGAGACGGGGCGTGCGGGTTGGGCGCTGCACGCCCCGGGGTGCGGG
>Ga0209573_1003781_pt1 | contig 15967 bp, 23 predicted proteins | sample TNRBio252014_DNA_FD_185870 | JGI IMG/M metagenome (GOLD analysis project Ga0209573, IMG submission 185870) | Wastewater treatment Type I Accumulibacter community from EBPR Bioreactor in Madison, WI, USA - TNR Reactor_6/25/2014_ DNA (SPAdes)... | ecosystem: Engineered > Bioreactor > EBPR >...
GCTCGCCCGATGTTTTGATGCCGACACAGGCGGCTGAAAAACCACAGACCGCTGCCAGAACGATGCGGGCAACTCGCACCGACGCGCGGCCATGTGTGGGAGACTTCACCATATCGAGTCAATGCCATTGATGGGTCAGGGTTTCAACTTCGCCATGTATTTGGCGGGCTCTTTGTTGAAATCATCGAGGCACGATTTGCAGCACAGCCGCACTTCCGTGCCCTCATGGGTGAAGACATGGGGTTCGCCCATGCTGTCGAGTTTCTCACCGGAGACGATGCAGGTGGTGAGCGGGTAGGAGCCGGCATTCGAGGTTTTGCCGCAGGAAGCGAGACCGAGACAGAGGAGGAGTAGGGGAATGGCTTTCATGGTGTGGATGATGGCTTGTTGTGGGCGTTTGCGACATCACTTGGAGCGCATGGCGCAGCGTGTGCCTTCGGGCCGCACGCCGCGCACTTGTCCAGCTCAGCGGCGGCCGGGCATGTTCGCATCGTCCATCGGTGAGTTGCCTTTGGGGCCGGTCCCCATGTTGTGCGTTCCGCCGGCGGAACCGCGATGGGAGTTCGCGCAACTGGAGAGGGTGAATGTAACAAGCATGGCGACGCTCAGCGCGGCCAGGGTGGATTTTAGTGTCGCTTTCATAATCGTTTTGTTGTTTTAGGGATACTGCGTTTGCAGATTCGTTTCATGTCGCCCGCTGGCGGGCGGCTTTGCCATGGGGTCTAACCCTACCGTGGATTACCTCGCTTCTTGAACACCAAACCGCCGACGGTCAGTCCGGCGGCGGCTCAGTGAATTTCAGGGATGCTTAGTGGCTAGTGCAATGTTGCAACGCGCCGCCGCAGGTCTTGCAGGTGTGCTGCGTGAGGCTGCCGGTCTTCACCCAGGCGACGACCTTGTTCTCACAATCCGCGCAGTCCATGCGGCTGGCGGGTTTCAGGCTGACGAAGCCTTTGCCGCCGGAGCCTGACGAGGTGGAAGGGGCTTTGAAATAAACCGTGCCGCATTTGTTGCAGCTCACGGCGCTGGTGGGAGTCGAGGACGGAGCCTGGCAGGACACAAGGGCGAATGCGGTGAGGCCGAGGACGAGGGAGCGGATGAGTTTCGTTTTCATGGTATGTTTGTGTTGGTGATTTCAGCAGTGTGTCTGCCTTCACTACGTCAAACACCCAATCGGGGCGAAACCCTTGAAGCTGCCAAGAACCGCTCCCCCAGACACAAGATCGGCCTAGGCGTCTAAATCCTTCAGCAGGCTCCTGAGCATCTGCCGCGCACGGTAGATGCGGGTCTCCACCGCCTTGCTGCTGCAATGGGCTGCCTCGGCGATTTGCGCATAGCTCAGATCCTCATAGGTGAAGAGCAGCATGGCCTCGCGCAGCTCCGGCGGCAGCGCGGCGATGGCTGCCTCGATCGTGCGCAGGCGTTCGCTGCTCTGCATGTCTGCATCGGGAGATGACTGCTGACCGGGTGTTTCCCCCGAAGCGCCTTCTTCATCCTCAAGTGAAACGGTGGGGTGGCGGCGACGCCAGCGGTGGTGATTGCGGGCGAGATTGGCGGCGATGCGAAACAGGTAGGTGGGAAAGGCCGCGCTGGGCGAGTAGGAGCCACAGTGCTGGTAAAGGCGCACGAAGGTCTCCTGAGCGAGATCCACGGCGGCATCGGGATCGCCGGTCATACGTTGCAGGAAGGCGGCCACCTTGTCGCACCAGCGATGCATGATCTCGTTCAAGGCCAGATCATCCCCGGCAGCGAGGCGCTGCATGGCGAGGATGTCGGCATCGGGAGGAGAGTCAGACATCTGGAATCAGCGGGAGCGTGAGGAGTCGTCGTCACGCGGAAGCCTGAGGCCCAGGACATGCGGCAGCAGGGTGTCGAGATACTGCTTCGCCTGACTGGCGTTCATGCAGGCGGCAGTCTGTCTCACATGGGCCAGCATGGCCTGCTGACATTCGACCTGGAGTTCAGCACGGGTTTTGAGCGCTGCCGTGGGATCCTTCTGTGGATCGCTCAGGACTTCTCTCAGCGCGGTTTCCACCTCCTCGGCACGCATGCAGAGATCCTGGCATTTGGGCCGATAGGCCAGATGCAGCGTCTTCACCTTGTCAAACTGCGCCTCATCAAGCCGCAGCCGCTGTCGCAGCCACTCCAGCTCTGGCAGCAGGCTTTCACGCTCCTGCGGCATGGCGCTTGTCATGCGGTTGTCATGCAGCCAGTAGCGCGAGCAGAAGAACATGCATGCCCCCAGCGCCAGGGCGATGAGCAGGATGAGCTGGCCGCGTTTCATGGCATGTTCTCCATGCTGCTTTGCAGCAGCGGATGAATGGATTGGACATAGGCCATTTCAGCGGCTGCGGCATTTTTCGCCTGCCCCCAACCGCCCAGCCATGCCCCCAAGGCAATGAAGGCGGCAATCGTCAGGCTGGCTGGCAGCGGGCGCGCCAGCGTGGTAAACAACGACTGCGCGAGCCTGCTGATGCAGTTGCGGAAGGTGAGGGAGGCTTCCGCCTCGATCCGCGCCCAGACCTCACGGCCGAAAGAGGCCGGAAGTTTGACCTGAGCGGGCGACCGGCGCAGCAGATGATGGAGTTGATCGTCATTCATGACAGGAATGTTGGAAGACGATTTCATGGTGTGGCCGATTGGACAGGGGTTCAATCGGACAAACACCGCTGGCATCCCAAACCCTCGCGAAACATGCCCGTTGCAGCGCTGTGCTGACAACGCCGCAACGGAGGCTCATTCATGACCAATTGCCGCAGTGGCCGCACGCAGCTACTTCTTCAGCTTGCCGAGATACTTGGCTGGGTTGGCGTCGAACTTCTTGATGCAGGGCTTGCAGCAGAGTTTGATCTCCTGGTCCTGGTAAACCTTGGTGACGACCTTGCCCATGCTGCCGAGTTCGTTGTCGCTGACGACGCAGGTTTTCAGCGGGTAGGCCGCAGGAGCCGCCAAGGCGAGGCTGGCACCGAGGAGGAGGCTGGAGAGGAGGGCGAGGGTCGTTTTCATAGGGGGTGTTTTAGTTTGAGTTGAGTGACCGGTGATTTCAGCCGGTCATCAGGTGCAACTCCGCCGCCGCGCCAACCCCTCGAACTTTATTCAATCTTCAACAGGCCGTGCGAGCGAGCGCTTCCTTCAAAGCCTGCCGGGCGCGATAAATGCGCACTTCGACGGCTTTGGCCGAACAACCCAGCGTGGCGGCGATGTCGGCATGGCTCATGTCTTCCACGGTGAAGAGCAGCAGCGCCTCGCGCAGATCGGCGGGCAGTGCGGCGATGGCCAGGTTCACCAGCGTGGTCTTTTCATGCAGGACCGCCGCGTCATCGGGGGAAAGCTGCGGGTCGATGGGTTCATGCACGAGTTCGCCCTGCTCGTCCTCCATCGGCACGGTGGGGTGGCGGCCTTTCCAGCGGGCGTGACTGCGGGCGAGGTTGGTGGCTATGTGAAACAGGTAGGTCGAGAAGGCTGCCACGGGCTTGTAGCTATGGCGGCTGGTGTAGAGGCGCACAAAGGTCTCCTGCGTGAGATCCATCGCGGTGGCGTGATCGCCCACCATGCGGAGGAGAAACGCGGCAACTCGCTCTCGCCAGCGGGCCATGAGTTCGTTCAAGGCCAGATCCTCGCCGCCAGCGAGTCGCTGCATGAGCACTACATCGGCATCGTGGGTGAAGTCCATGCGGCGGAGGGGATCAGTGGCCGCTGTGCGTGGTGGCAGGCTCCATCTTCATGTCGATGACCTGCGGCAGCATGGCATCGAGATAGCCGCGCGCCTGTTCGGGTGAGAGGCAGGCCGCTGTCTGGTAAAGATGCGTGAGCAGGGCCGTCTGGCATTCCACATGCAGCGCCACTTGCTCTTGCAGGGCCGCTTTGAGTTCAGGCGAGACCTGTGTGCCGTCATTGACGAGTCTTTTCACTTTCTCCTGAGAAGCCATCACTTTCATGCACAGGTCTTCACAGGTCGGGCGGTAGGCCAGATGCAGCTCGGAGACCCTGGAAAACTGCGCATCGGTCAGTTTGTACTCATGGCGCAGCCATTCGAGTTCAGGCAGACGTGAACTGCCGTCATGAGGGGCCGTGTATGCCGTCACGACATCACAGCATGATCTTTGTGTGATGACGAAACCAGCGATGGCCGCCAACACCGCCGCGAGGATGATCCAAAGGCCGCGCTTCATGGCTGGATCGTGAAACGCGCTGCGACAACGGGGTTGATGGAGGCCACATAAGCGGTGCGCAGCGCGGCGTGATCAGTGTCAGGCGTGACCAGTCGTCCGAGTCCGGCTCCCAGAAGCAACATGGCTGTCACCATGGCGATAGCAGGCGCGGGCTGTGCCACCCAGCGGAACAGCGACTCGCTCCATTGCTGCCAGCGGGCTGACCACGATTGCTGTTCAGCGACGGCGATGCGCGCCCAGATTTCACGCTGGAACGAGGAGGAAAACTCCGGCTTCGGGTGCGTCTGCCGGATCAGATCATGGAGTTCGTCGTCATTCATGGCTGGGGAAGCTTGGCGGATGACGGGTGAAACACAACCCGCCAGATCATCCGATGCTGGCGGGTTGCGGGCTCGTGGAGCCATTACTTGCAGCAGCCCTTGGCTTTCACCGGTGCCGCGTCCTTGGCCGCTGGCGCGTCCAAGTGGCAGCTCATGCCGGTGGTGGCAGGCGCGTCTTTGTCAGCGGCTGGCGCAGGAGCCTTCGGCATCTTGGCGCAGCAGCTCATGCCGGCAGTTTTGTCAGCCGCAGGTGCGGCGGTGTCGAGGGCGACGCTGGTGCCGATGCCTGCAAGGATGACTGCGGCGAGGAGGATGAGTTTCGATTTCATGTGGGGTCTTTTTGGTTTTGTGGTTAAGCGCCATGTCAGGCGTTCATCCAGTGCAACTCCGTGCCGTCACCAACCCCTCTGATTATTTTCAGATCATATGCTGTGGCGGCTTCACGATGCGTCATGGGTGAGTTACTTCGGCAGCTTCGTCATGAACTTCGCCGGGTTCGCGTCGAAGTCCTCCACGCATGGTGCGCAGCAGAATTTGATCTGCTGGCCCTGATAGACCTTGGTGATGGGCGTGCCCATGCTGCCGAGCTTGTTGCCGCTGACGATGCACACGTCATACGGATAGGGTTTAGCGCCGCCGGTGGTGGAGCAGGAGGCCAGTGCGAGGACGAGCAGGGCGATGGTGAGGAGCGTGGTGAGTTTCGTTTTCATGGTGTGTGTGGGTTGTTTGGGGTTTTGTTTTGAATGATGACGTCTGCCATCAAAAGCGGATCAGCACGCCGGCGCCGAGGCCGAAGTCGCTGTGATAAGAAAGGGTGAGCGAGGTGTGGCGGGTGAGCGTGTAGTCGGCACCAGCCGTCCACTCCCACTCGGTGCCCGTGTCGTAGAAAACCTCGCCCCACACGCCGAGGCGAGGTGTGAGCTGGAGGCGCTTCGAGAGAGTGAGGCGCGCGTCGCCCTCGGTGTCGAGGCTCACATTGGCCCAGATCATCAGCGGCAGGCGGTAGTTGAAACCGATGAGGCCGCGATCCTTCGCATCGGGATCGTTCGTGAGACGATAACCGGCGAAAGCCTGGAAGTTGAGGTTGAAGTAGCGCTGGTAGAGCGCGTCGATCTCATACTGCGGATTGTCCACACCCTCCCAGCCGACTTCCCATGCGAGCAGGAGGTCGTTCTTCGGGTTCATCCAGGTGAGCAGCCCCTCGCTCATGTGGGACTGAATGGAAGCCGCGCCCCAGAAGTGGGCCATGTCGTGGCTGTGCTCGCCGAGACCGGCGGCGTGATGCAGGCTGTGGTCTTCTGGTGATGCCGGCACTCCTGCCAGCGGTGAAGCGTGTGTGTCGCGGGCAGGAGTGCCCGCATCACCATCCTCATACCGAAACACGCGGGCCATGCCGCTCATCATGTGATAAAGGATGTGGCAGTGGAACATCCAGTCCTTGGCCTCGTTTGCCTCGAACTCGACAACGCGCTTGCTCATCGGCGGCACATCGACGGTGTGCTTCAGCGGTGAGTATCGTCCATTTCCCATCAGCAGCCGGAAGAAATGGCCGTGCAGATGAATCGGGTGATGCATCATCGTGTCGTTGATGAGTTCCAGTTCGATGACCTCGCCCTTCTTGATCATCACATAAGGCTCCTGCGCGATGGTTTTGCCGTCGAAGCCCCAGATGTAGCGGTTCATGTCGCCGGTGAGGTGCATCGTGATCTTCCGGCGTGGCAGTTTCGTGGGAAGCGTGGTGTCGTGCGTTGATTTGAGCAGCCGGTAGGGCGAGCCCGGCCGCTCCAATCGCAGTGAGGCCCTCGGATCGTCCTCCTGCTCCTCCAGCGCGAGGTTCAGCATTTCGTCCATCTGGTAAAGATTCGGCCTCGGCGGATCGGAGGCCGGCTTCAGCTCTCCAGAACCGAAAAACGCCGACGCATGCCCGCTGCCATCCTGCGTGGTGGCCCGCAGCTCGTATTGCCCGCTGGCCGGAATGGTGATGATCACGTCATAGGTCTCGGCAATCGCCATCAGGAAGCGGTCCACCTTCACCGGCTGCACCGCAGGTCCGTCCGCCGCCACGATGGTCATCGGCCCCGCCGAGGAGTGCAGATAAAAATACGAGGCCGCCGAGGCATTGATGATCCTCAAACGCACACGCTCACCCGGCTTGCCCTCGATCCGTGTCTGGCGCTGGCCATTCACGAGAAAGGCGTGATAGCCCACGTCAGAGACGTCCATCGGCATCATGCGGTCCCACTCACGCTGGAAGTAGTCCTTCAAGTTCCCGCGCTGCCATGCGCCGAGGATGGACTGCGAGTTTCGCCGCATCAGCCCGAAGTAATCGCTGCCGCGCATCAGCATGCGCATGACCTCGTGGGGGTTGTAGTTCGTCCAGTCGGAGAGCACCAGCACCTGCTCGCGGTCCGCCTTCACCGGCTCGCCGCCACGCGGCAGCACCACGATGCTGCCATACACGCCGTTCTGCTCCTGAAGATGCGTGTGTGAGTGATACCAGTAGGTACCGCTGTGCCGCAGATCGAAGCCAAACGTGTGCGTCGTCCCCGGCTGAATGGGCGGCGTGGTCACATGCGGCACGCCATCCTGCTCGTTCGGCAGCAGCAGCCCGTGCCAGTGCGTCGAGGTCGTCTCGTGCTTGAGCTGGTTGTGAACGCGGATGCGGGCAAAGTCGCCTTCACGGAAACGCAGCGTCGGCCCCGGAATGCCGCCATTGATGGTGAAGCCACGCACCGCCTTGCCCGCCGGGCTCACGGTTTGCTCGGCGATGGTGAGATCATACTCCACCACCCGCTGACCGGCGGCGTGTTGGGGGATTTTGCAGTTGTCACAGGCCCATGCGGCCATGGCAGGACTAAAGAGGGCGAGAAGGAGAAGGCGTTTCATGGAAATCGAGTCGTTGACGGTTCAGCAGGAACCAGGCTCGCACACGCTGCTGTCCCAGAGGGAATCGCGATGCGCGGGCACAATGCGTCTGTCAAAGACGCCGGCTCAATTCAGCAACGAGCAAAACAGCACCGCCAGCCGGACATGCGGTAGGTTTGGTCCGTCACTCTCGATCCAGCGGACTTGGGCCTTCGCCTGGCTCATCGCAGGCCGCGTTGCGGACCGCACATCTTCCAAAGACATCCAAACCACCTGCGGCACCTGTTCACGACCGCTCGCTGGCGGGACACTCGCCGGTTCGGCAGGTGCTGAAGGCTCCGCGCAGCCGCATGCGCTCATTTCAGCCGTTGCCAGCGCGGCGCAGCAGCCCATGCCGCAGGCCGCCGCTTCATTCACGCGCGGCATCGCCCGTACCGGCCAGGCTTGTGCCAGCAGCGCGAATAGGAGGACGATGGAACGAAGCAGGGGCATGGGTTCATCAAGGCAGACGCATGATGCGATGAATAGTTACGCCAAAAATTCCCCCACGGCCTCTCCTTTCTTGCCTTCCTCCGGCTTGGATGTGCTGCATGAATGGTGAGTCAGCCGCCGCTTTCGGCGAGCCAAATGACACGAAGGCATTCATGCCAGATCAATCTTTGCGATCCAGTCGAGCACAGAAAAATGTTTGGCTGAATCTCGAATAGGCTCGGCAGCCCCTCGTCTGATGAAGACGCCGCAAGGATGCGGCAACAAATCAAAACATAAACCTCCCTCCTCATGAAAAAGCTCATCACCCTGCTGGCCGTCGCCGCCAGTCTTGCCGTTTTCACTCCGACCACCAGCCAGGCACGCGACGACCACCGTTCTTCCAGCCGCAGCTTCTCGCACTCCTGCGGTTCCTGCCGCGCGCCCGTTTATCGTGAGCGTGTCTGCACCGGCCATGATCGCCACGGTCGTGCCATCTATGGCTACCGCACCGCGAGACATAGCTGCCACTCCAGCCACGGTCATGGACACTCTTCTCACGGACATTCCTCACACGGCCACAACAGCAGTCGTGGAGGCTTCAGCCTGCCCGGCTTCTTCTTCGGTTTTGGTCGTTAGTCGCCACTGAGCGGATCTGAGATCTTACACACATCAAAGCCCGTCGGAGAGTGATCTCCGGCGGACTTTTTCTTTGCAGGGCATCTGCAACCCAACTACAGCACGAAGAAGCATGAGCCGGAAGGATCATGTTCTGTTTATTTCATGCGTAATCCCCGCTGCCTCCAGCACCGAAAGCAAATCTGGCGGCAGCGGCGCTTTCACACTCAGCATCTGGCCGGAGGCGGGATGTTTGAGCCGCAGTTCGTGCGCATGCAGAAACAAACGACGCGCACCGAGGCTCTGGCGAAGCTTGCGGTTCAGCTCGAAGGAGCCATACACGTCATCGCCCACGAGCGGCAGCCGCCGTGACGCGGCCTGGACGCGAATTTGATGCGTCTTGCCGGTGATCAACTCGATCTCGACGAGTGAGAGGCGTTGCGCCGCCGAATACTCCAGCAAACGATAACGCGCCTCCGCATTCGGTCGCGGACCATGCCTCACCGTGGTGCGCACCTGATGGCGTTCGTGCGCCGTGATGAGGTGATCCAGCCAGACGCCTTCGGGTTTCAAGCCACCACCAGCGCATAGCGCGAGGTAAGTTTTTCGCACGGTCTCCGCCTCAAACGCCTCGCGGCATGCAGCGGCGGTTTTTTCGTCCTTCGCGGCCAGCAGCACGCCGGAGGTGTCTTGATCAAGGCGATGGATGAGCCAGACTTTTCCGGCAGGACTGCTGAAACAACGGCTTTCCGCGTCGTAGCGCCCCTCAAACGCCGCAGGCTGCGGTTTGGCGCTCTTCGGGTTCGGATGCGAGAGCACTCCGTGTGCTTTGTTCACCACGAGAAGGAAGCGATCCTCGTGCAGGATCTCGCAGCGTGTCATGGCGGGATGGGAACTCATCGCGGTTGATATTTTTCCACGAGATAGTCCTCAAGAGCAGCGCTCCAGTGGCGAATTTCGATGCCGAGGAGATTTTGCAGCCGCTGGTTGCTCATCACCGTGCTCAAAGGCCGTGCCGCTTTGAGTTGCGTGAGTTCGGCGAGCTTGATCGGCCTGACGTGGGTTGTTTGGACCGGAACGCCGAGGGATTCGGCCAAGCCAAGGGTCTTCTCGGCCCATGAATGCCATGAGGCGATGCCGCTGTTGCAAAGATGCATCACACCCGTGGCTGGCTGATGAATGAGAAGCTCGATCCACTCGCAAACATCCGTCGTGCTGGTGGGCGCGGAAATTTTGTCCGCCACGGCGGTGAGATCAGCGCCATGCATGGCACGTTCGATCATCTGATCGGGATGGCTCGGTTTGTCCGGGCCGAAAAGCCACGAAACCCGTGCCACGAGGGCATCAGGACTGGCTCTGAGGACCGCCAGCTCCCCTTCCCGCTTCGTTCGGCCGTAAATATTGACCGGCTCGGTTGGATCATCCTCGAGCCACAGGTCACGCGGCTCGCCGCTGAAGACATAGTCGGTGCTGAAGTGAATCAGCCGCGCTCCGCGTCGATGACAGCACTCCGCGAGGATTTGCGGGCCGATGACGTTGGCGAAATGCGCTGTTTCAGGCTGTGTTTCACACATGTCCGGGCTGGTCATTCCCGCAGGATTGAGCAGCAGGTCAAACTCGCAGCGAGCCAGCTTAGCGGCGATGGCCTCGGGCTGCTCGAAGTTGAGGTCGGCACGCGTCCAGGCAGTGACTTCATGATGGGGGGCCAGTTGGCGGGCCAGGGCACGCCCTAGGCCGCCGTTGGAGCCGAGGATGAGGATGCGTGGGGCAGGCATACCGCATGCTGCCTCCGGCTCCCGCGCTTGCAAAGGCAAAAGCCATGTCCATGATGCAGGCACGAAATTTGGGATGATTGATCAGCCGTCCAGGATTGTGATTGTCGGTGCCGGCCTCGCGGGGCTGGCGTGCGCTCGCGTCCTGGCGGCGGCAGGCAGGCAGTTCACGCTGCTGGAGGCTTCGAACGCCGTCGGCGGACGTGTGCGCACGGACGTGGTCGATGGATTCCTGCTGGATCGCGGCTTCCAGGTTTTTTTACCGGCCTATCCCGAGGCGCGGCGTGTGCTGGACTATGATGAGCTGGATCTGCGCTCGATTTACCGGGGCGTGGATGTGTTTGTGAAGAACCGCTTTCATCGCATGGCGGACCCGCTGGCCCATCCGCTGATGGCAATGAAGAACTTCCGTGATGAGATCGTAACACTGCGGGACAAGTGGACCACGCTGCTGTTTCGCAAGGAGGTCTTCGGCCTGCGCGAGCCGCCGCGTGACCTCGGCGACAAGGAAAGCGAAGACTACCTGCGCGAATTCGGCTTCTCGGAGGGCATGATCGACCGCTTTTTCCGCCCCTTTTTCGGCGGCATCTTTCTGGAGAAAGACCTCCGCACCAGCGCGGCGATGCTGCATTTTTTGTTCGCCATGTTTGACCGTGGCGGCAGCGCCCTGCCCGCGCACGGCATGCAGTCGATCCCCAACCAGCTCGCCGTGGCCCTGCCGCCCGGCAGCCTGCGGTTGAACGCGCCCGTGTCAGCCGTCCGCGCTGGTGAGGTCACGCTGGACACCGGCGAGGTGCTGCACGCGGACCACGTCATCATCGCCGTGAGCGAGGAGGTGGCGCATCGGCTGCTGCCGCAAACAGGCGCGCCTGCCCCGCTGCCGAGCCGCTCGACGACGAGTCTTTACTTCGCCACGGACGATCTGCCGCCGGGCGATCCCATCCTGCACCTCGATGGCGATGGACGCGGCCCGGTGAACAGCGTGACGGTGCTCTCGCGCATCTCGCCGCACTACGCTCCGCCGGGGCAGCATCTCATCTCGGCCGCGATCATAGGATCGCCATGCAGCACGGAGCTGGAGCAAGTCGTGCGCGAACAGATGCGGCGCTGGTTTGGCGAAACGGTCGTGGCCAAGTGGCGGCACCTGCGCACCTACCAAATCCGCCATGCGCAGCCGGAAGGCAGGCAGCTCAAGCTCGGCGCAGGCCCGCTGGCAGCCATGATCGAGCCGGGATTGTATCGCTGCGGCGACTGGTGCGAGGATGTCTCCATCAACGGGGCGCTGCTCAGCGGCCGTCGAGCAGGAGAGGCGGTAATGAGAGCGTTGGGAGAGCCGATCCCGGATTGACAAGGCCGGGGCCGCCCTCGGTGGGCAGCACGAACGGGATGATGGCGGGCGCGGCGTTGTTCAGACTGATCTCAACCTTGGTGGGGCCGTATTTCTACGGGTTTTTCTCCGCGTAGTCGCGCAGCCCCTTCGCCACGCCCTCGGCATCGGCGCGGTTCTTCAATTCACGGATGATGATGGTGGTGAGGCCGGGACCGGCTTTCACCTCGATCTTGCGCGAAGGCACGCCCATGTCGGCGTGGATGAGCTTTTCCCACGCGCTGGCATGCTCCAGATCCGAAACAACCACCAGGCCCGCTTGATGCAGCCTCGCCTCCTCCTTCAAATCACGCGTCGGGCTTGAGCTGTCCGGCTTGCTCTGACAGGCGGCGATGAAAACGAGGGCGGGAAGAAAAAAACGCGGGATCACAGTTTGAGGAAGGCTTTTTGCCGATACAGCCAGAAACACACAAGCCAAAGGACAAAGAGAACAGCGCAGCGCTCAATCACCGGCTCCCAGCCGGGGACAAAAGCCGACGCAGGCAGATGCTTGTGCAGGTGGTCGCGAATCCACCCGCCGCAGAGGTTGTGCAGCAGGTAAATCGCGATGCTGTTCATGCCCACGACGGCCAGCGGCCACACCAGCCGCCGCATGCCGACGATCTCGACCAGCCAGTAAAAAATCGACAGCAGGATGAGAACCCAGCCGCCACTAAGGATGGCCCACGAAGGTGTCCAGATGCGTTTCACCGCCGGGAGCACGGTGATGTCCAGAATCGTGCCGATGAGCAGCAAGACCACGCCAGCGATGATCAGCGTGGCGCACTTGCGCTTGTCCGTTTTCAGACTGCGCATGAGGAAATCACCCGTGAGAGCGCCACCGAGCATGGTGGCGAGCGCGGGGATGAAGTTCAGCGTCTGATAGCCGCCGTTGGTGAAGGTGTAGGGTTCAGCGCGTGGCAGCAGATTGAGGAACCAGCGGTCAAAGCCCGCCGCCGCATTGACATGAATGCTCCAGTGGCCGGAGAAGCCCTGTAGCACCGCATTCTCCGCGTCCTTCATGCCCGCGATGGCCGCGAGATCCTGCGCTGAAGGCAGCGGATGCTGGATGAAAAACCAGGTGTAGCCCGCCAGCACCAGAATGATGCCCGCCACCAAGTATTCCCAGCCAAAACGCGAGAGGATGAAGAGGAAAAAATAACCGAGGCCGATCTGCGCCAGCACATTGGTGAAGAGAAACATCGTCTGCTTGTCCGCGGCCTTGGTGGCCAGCATCACGCCGAGCGCCACCAGAAGGATTGAACGTGTCAGCGCATGCCAGGCCATGCCCAGGAAGGTCTGCCCGTGCTCCCGCCGCTTCGCGCACGACAGCGGCACCGCCACGCCCACCATGAACATGAAGCTCGGCTGAATGAGATCCCACAGCGAGCAGCCCTGCCAGGCCTTGTGCTCGAACTGCGGTCGAATCACCTCCCAGAACGACCCCGGATGCGCCGCCGCCATTTGAGCGATGCCGAGGCCCGACGAGGCCATGAGCAGCATGATGAAACCTCGAAACGCGTCGAGGGAAAGAAGGCGGTGGCTGGTGGTGGTTGGTTCCATGGCGGGAACCAGAACGTCGTGGGCGAGGCCTGGCTATCCGTGCTGAAAATGACGAATGAGGAATTCCGAATGACGAATGAAACCCGAATGCTCAAACTTGTCGAAAGGGCATCCCTTCTTCATTCCTCATTCTGGTTTCGTCATTGCCGCTTTATTCGGCCAGCACCTCGTGCGTGTGAATCGCCGGGTTCACGATGTCGCGCACGAACTGCTCCGGCTCGGCCCCTTCGCCAAACACATAAATGCGGGTGCGCAGGGTGAGTTTTTTGAGCTCAAAACCGGGATTCGGCGTGCTGCGGTAGTAGTTGAGGATCATCTCCTTCTCCAGATCGAGCGCCGCGCCTTTCATGCCGTATTCCAGCACGAAGGAGGCTTTTTCAAAGGCAGGCTGGCCGCCGGTACGAGCCTCCTGGCTGATCGGATCGATCAAAACACGCTGCACGAAGGCGTTCAACGCGGCCTCGTCCCCCTCGAACTCGATCTTGTACACCCGGCCTTCGCGATACTTCAGCGGCAGCGGATGCGGGGCGTAGAGCAGCTTGTGGCAGTCGCTGTCGGTGTCGAACTTGCCGAGGATTTCAAAAACTTGGGTCACAGGGTGGGCGGGGATGGTTTCCCGTCTCCCTAGCGAGAACCCCCGCCCGCGCAAGCCCGCCCGCCCAAGAACTCGCTCTTGCCACTTTTGCCCCGGCCTGCTAGAACTTTGCCATTATGCCCCGAATTCAATTCACCACCCCTGCTGGCGCCTCCGGCGTACTCGAACTCGATGCCGAACGCATGTCCCTGGGCCGCGCCGATGACAACATGCTCATCATCACGGACGACTCCGTCTCCAGCCATCACGGCGAGGTGGTTTTTGACGGCAGTTCCTGGACCTTCACCGACCTCGGCTCCACCAACGGCACCAAAGTCGGCGGTGCGCGCGTGGAAAACGTCTCCCTGGTTTCCGGCAGCCCCTTCCAACTCGGCAATGTGGACTGCGTTTTCGTCGGCGATGGCGAGGAAGAGGCCTACTCCGCCCCGACCATGACCGTTTCGACACCCTCCGCCGCCGGTTATGGCGCGCAGCCTTATGACCGCAGCTTCCGCCGCGGCTTTGGCCCGAAGGTGAAGGAAAAAAATTCCGGTGGCGGCCTGCTCACCCTGCTAGGCGTCGTTGCCTTGGCGGCTTGTGGCGCGGCTGTTTATTTCGCCATGCAAATGGGAGCCTCCTGAACACCGACTCCGCTCGCGTCTCGCGGCACCCGGCTTCGTTTTGACGAGGCCATCCTGCGGCCCTGATCTGGCTGTGATGGTGCCTCTTGCGCGTCTTCAAATCAACCCCCTGCGGCCTGACGCCGCCCCCAGCAAAGAAAAAATCCCATGTCCAATACCATCATTGTCGGCGCCCAGTGGGGCGATGAAGGCAAAGGTAAGATCGTCGATTACCTCACCGAAAACACCGACGTCGTCGTCCGTGCCGCCGGTGGCAACAACGCCGGCCACACCGTCATCAGCAACGGCACCAAGTACATCCTGCACCTCATTCCCTCCGGCATTCTCTGGAAGGACAAGGTCTGTGTCATCGGCAACGGCGTCGTCATGGACCCAATCGGTCTCCTGGAGGAAATGGCGAAGCTGCGCGGCCAGGGCGTGACCATCACCCCGGAAAACCTCCTCATCAGCGAAACCGCCCATCTCGTGCTTCCTTATCACAAGGGTCTCGACAAGGCGCGTGAGCTTCAGCGCGGCGACAAAAAAATCGGCACCACCGGCCGTGGCATCGGCCCGGCTTATGCCGACAAAGTCGAGCGCGACGGCATCCGCACCATTTTGATGACGCAGCCCGAGATTCTCGAAGAGGAACTCCGCGACCGCCTCGCCCGTCACAACTCCACCTTCGAAGCGCTCGGCGTCGAAATCGTCCCGGTTGAAGAAACCGTCAAAATCATCCTCGAAGCCGCCAAGACGCTTGCTCCGCATATCACCAACACCACGGTGTATCTGCACGAGGCCATCAAAGCGGGCAAAAACCTCCTTTTTGAAGGCGCTCAGGGCACTTACCTTGACATCGACCACGGCACCTACCCCTTCGTCACCTCGTCGAACACCACCTCTGGCGGCGCCTGCACCGGTTCTGGCGTCCCGCCGCGCATGATCGACAAAGTCGTCGCCGTCGGCAAGGCCTACACCACCCGCGTCGGCAGCGGTCCCTTCGTCACCGAAAACGAGGACATCGGCGACATGCTCCACAACATGGGCCGCGAATTCGGTGCCACCACCGGCCGCGCCCGCCGTTGCGGCTGGCTGGACTCCGTCCTCGTGCGCTACGCCGTCATGATCAATGGTGCCGACGAGCTCGCCATCACCAACCTCGACGGTCTCGACGGTCTGGAAACCGTGCAGATTTGCACCGCCTACACCCTGCGTGGCAAAACCATCCACTACCCGCCGAGCACCGCCGCCGACCTCGCCGCCTGCGTGCCCGTCTATGAAACCCACCAGGGCTGGAAACAGGATCTGAGCGGCATCAAAAAGTTCGCGGACCTGCCCCAGTTGGCCAAAGACTACCTCAAGCGCCTCGAAGAGCTCACCGGTGCCCGCGTCAGCCTCGTCGGCGTCGGCCCAGACCGTGAGCAGACCCTCGTGGCCTGAGCACGACATTCCATTTGACGACCGCCGTCCTCCCCCTACTCTTGCCGCCCTTTTCCCACCCTACCCCCAGACCTGATTTATGACCGAAGTTCAAATCCGCAAAGGCGAACCCGTTGACCGCGCTCTCAAGCGTCTCAAAACCCGTCTCGAAATGGACGGCATCCTTGAAGAAGTCCGCCGCCTGCGCGC
>Ga0209573_1003782_pt1 | contig 15967 bp, 5 predicted proteins | sample TNRBio252014_DNA_FD_185870 | JGI IMG/M metagenome (GOLD analysis project Ga0209573, IMG submission 185870) | Wastewater treatment Type I Accumulibacter community from EBPR Bioreactor in Madison, WI, USA - TNR Reactor_6/25/2014_ DNA (SPAdes)... | ecosystem: Engineered > Bioreactor > EBPR >...
CGCAGCATGATGTTGACGCTACCGACCCGGACCTGTAGCGGCCCGCCGAACAGCGCCTGGCGGATCGGGCGCACCTCCTTGCCGACGCGAAATCCCAGAGCTTGCAGCCGTTGGCGAAAATGTTCCTCGGCATCCACGTCTTCGATAATGCCTTGCTGGCCCATTGGCAGTTCGGAAAGGCGCACCATGGTCATAGGATTAGGCCATTAAATGAGAATGGTTCGCATTTTCCTACAAGCAGCCATAAACCGCAATAGGGTTATGCGAATTCATCAACCGGCCGAGTCTTCGCTCAGTTCCACTTTGGCGTAAATCTCCGCCAGCGCCAGATGGCGGCTGAATGCCTGACCACGCCCTCCCCTTGCGAAGAGGGAGGGTTGCGGCGGTGGTCAATCCGCGTGGAAAGTCCGCTTTTCCTGGGCCATGCGCCGCAGAATTTCCGCCGGGGCAAAGCGTTCGCCCAACCGCTGGCGGTACTGCTCCAGCTTCGCTACCAGTTCCGCGATGCCGAGGCTGTCGGCGTAGCGGAATGGGCCGCCCAGGAACGGCGGGAAGCCGATGCCGAACACCGCGCCGATGTCGCCGTCCCGCAGGCTGCGGATCACGCCTTCGTCCCAGCACAGCGCCGCTTCGTTCAGCATCATCAGCACGCAGCGCTCGACGATTTCCTTCGCGTCCACGGTCTTGTCGCCGCTCACGCCGAGAATGCCGTAGACGGTCTTGTCTACCGGCTTTTCGCCCTTCTTGACGCCTTCGTACAGGTAAAAGCCCTTCTTGCTCTTACGCCCGTAGCGGCCGTCGGCCAGCAGTTTGTCGGCGACGCCGGCCGGTTTCATCCGCTCGCCGAAGGCTTCGTGCAGGATCGGCCCGACCTTGGAGCCGACGTCGATGCCGACTTCGTCCAGCAGCGCGAACGGCCCGACCGGGAAGCCGAATTGCACCAGCGCCTGGTCAATGGCGTCCACCGCCGCTCCCTCGGCCAGCAGATAGCCCGCCTCGTTCAGGTACGGGGCGAGGATGCGGTTGACGTAGAACCCGGCTCCATCCTGGACCACGATCACGGTCTTGCCCTGCTTGCGGCCCAATTCGACCGTCGTGGCGATGACCTCCGGCGCGGTTTTCGGGGTGGCGATGAGTTCCAGCAGCGGCATCTTCTCCACCGGCGAGAAGTAGTGCATGCCGATGACGTTTTCCGGCCGTTGCGCCGCCTCGGCGATTTTGGCGATGGGAATCGAGGAGGTGTTGGTGGCGAAGATCGTGGTCGGCGGGCAATTCGCCTCCACGTCGGCGATCATCTGATGCTTCAGTTTGAGGTCTTCAAACACCGCCTCGATGACCAGATCCACGTTGTGGAAGCCGGAGAAATCCAGGGTGGGCGTGACGCGATGCCGCTCCCGGCCGGCTTCAAAGGAAGTGATCGAACGCCGCTGCACCCGCTTTTGAATCAGCCGGTCAATGTAGGCCAGGCCGCGATTCAGGCCCGCCGGCTCCTTGTCCTTGAGCCGCACCGGAACCCGCGCCTTGTTGGTGGTGACGTAGGCGATGCCCGCGCCCATCAGGCCCGCGCCCAGCACGCCGATCTTGTGGACCGGGCGCGGTTGCACGCTGGCGTCGGCGACGCCGGTATCCTTCTTCATCGCGGTGGTGGCGAAATACAGGTTCATCAACTGCCGGGCCTGGGGCGTGACCGCCAGTTCGCCGAAGCCGACCGCTTCCGCTTCCAGGCCCTTCTTGAAGCCCTGACTCGCACCGGTTTCCACGCAGTCAATGATGCGCAACGGGGCAGGGTAGTTGCCCCTGGTTTTGCCCAATACCTGCTCGCGGGCCTTCTGGAACACCACGCGCCGGCCCAGCGGATTGTCCTCCAGCGCCAGCTTGGTCAGGCCCTTGATCGAGAACAGGCTGCTGGTCTTGCGCCCGGCGGCGCGGTTGTGCTGGAGCTTGTGAACCAGGGCGATGGCGGTGGACAGCAGAATAGTGGCCGGCGCGACGTTGTCCACCAAGCCCAGCCGGCGGGCTTTCTGGGCGTTCAGGTGTTTGCCGGTCAGCATCAAATCCAGCGCGGCGGGAATGCCGATCAGCCGGGGCAGACGCTGGGTGCCGCCGCTGCCTGGCAACACGCCCAGCATCACTTCCGGCAGGCCCAGCGCGGTTTTCGGATTGTCGGTGCAGACCCGGCCATGACAGGCCAGCGCCAGTTCCAGCCCGCCGCCCAGACAGGCGCCGTCAATCGCCGCGACTACCGGGGCCTTGAAATTCTCCAGCCGGTCGAAGAAGCGCTGGCCCGCTTTGGACAGTTCCGTGGCCTCGGCGGCGGTCTGGCAGGCTTTCAGCATGTTGATGTCGGCCCCGGCGATGAACGAGCCGGGTTTGCCGCTGATGAACACCACGCCCTGGACGCTGGCGTCCTGTTCCAGCCGGTCGAGCAGGGCGTTGGCCTCGTGGATGAATTCGGCCTTGAGCGTATTCTGACTCTCGCCGGGCAGGTCGATGGTGACCACGGCGATGCCGTCTTCGCGCGTGGCCAGTTGAAAAACGGTCAGTTTCAGTTCGGTGGTCATTGTTGGCATCCTCCCGGTTACGCCACTTCCAGCACCATGGCCACGCCCAGCCCGCCGGCGGCGCAGGCGGTCGCCAGCCCCAGCCCGCCGCCGCGCCGGCGCAACTCGTTCACCGTTTGCATGATCATCCGCCCGCCAGTCGCGGCGAACGGGTGGCCGTAGGCCAGCGAGCCGCCCAGCACGTTGAGCTTGTCCAGGTCCACCTCGCCGATGGGTTCATCGCGGCCCAGTTGCTCGCGGGCGAATTGCCGCGAGGGCCAGTTTTTCAGATTGGCCAGCGTTTGGGCGGCGAAGGCTTCGTGAATGTCGAGCAGCGCCAGATCGCTCAGCTTGATGCCCGCCCGGTCGAGGGCGATGGGGGTAGCGTAGGACGGCCCCATCAGCCCATCGTTGAACGGGTCAATGGCAGCGAAGGCGTAGGAGCGGATAAATCCCAGCGGCTCGAAACCGAGTTGCCGGGCGCGCTGTTCCTTCATCAGGATCATGGAGGAAGCGCCGTCGGTCAGCGGGGTGGAATTGGCGGCGGTCACGGTGCCGTGTTTGCGGTCGAAGGCCGGCTTCAGCTTGGCCAGTTGCTCCAGGCTGGAATCGCCGCGAATGTTGTTGTCGCGCTCGACGGTTTCCTTGAACGGCGGGATGAAGACGCGCATCACCTCGCCGTCCAGCTTGCCGCCATCCCACGCCTGCTGGGCGAGCTGGTGCGAGCGCAGGGTGAACCGGTCCTGTTCCTCGCGGCCGATGCCGTGGTTCTTGGCCATCTGCTCGGCAATGTCGCCCATGCCGAGGTTGGTGGAGTAGTCCTTGACCGCCGGCGAGACCGGAATCAAATCCGCTGGGCGAATTTCCTTGAACAGGGCCAGCTTGTCGCCCAGGGTCTTGGCCTTGGTGGAGTGGATCAGCGCCCGCGACAGCTTTTTGGAGGTCTGGATCGGTAGGACCGAGGTGGAATCGCAGCCGCCGGCCAGGCCGATCTCGATCTCGCCCAGCAGGATGGCCTGAGTGATTTCCACCGCGGACTGGAAGCTGGTGGCGCAGGCGCGGGTGACGGTGTAGGCGTCAGTGCGCGGGTTCATGCCGGCTCCGAGCAGCACCTCGCGGGCGACGTTGGGCGCTTCGGGGATCAGGCCGACGCAGCCGTAGACCATTCGTTCGATCAGAGCGGGGTCGAGGTCGGTCCGGTTGAGCAGTTCGTTGGTGACCAGGACGCCGAGTTCGATGGCGTTCAGGTCCTTGTAGGCGGTCAGTTGCCGGGCGAACGGGGTGCGCAGGCCAGCGACGATGGCGACGCGCTCGCCGGGGGTGTTCATCGAATTCACGGTGGCCACGGGGTTCTCCTTCTAGTCCAGGGCGCGCGGATTCCCGCGCTTTGGCCACAGTTCATCAAATCCTTGAATAAGTTGCTTGTACGATGTGGTGGCGTTGCGGCGAAGGCGCGGCGGTTTTCAAGAAAACCCGATAGCAGTTTAATTAAACACTGTTCAAGACTATTTTTCCCAACTATACTCAAGTCATTCTCTAAGTTCTGTCGTACACCTGCCCGGAGGCGTCCATGACCAATATATTTAAGCGTATCAGCGATGTGCTTACCGCCAATCTAAACGATCTGGTGGATCGGGTCGAAGACCCAGAGCGGATGATCAAGCAACTCATCCGCGAGATGGAGGAGAACGTCAACAGCGCCCGGGAAGGGGTGATCGACGCCCTGGCCAGCGAGAAACAACTGGCCAAGGAACTGGACAACCAGCGCCGGCAGGCCGAGGACTGGTACAACCGGGCGCGGCGGGCGCTGGAAACCGGCAACGAAACGCTGGCGCGCGAGGCGTTGATGCGCAAAAAGGAACACGACGACATCGTCGCTAACCTGCAAGCGTCCTGGGAATCTTCCCGGCGCACCAGCGAGCGGCTCAAGGCGCAGTTGCGGGCGCTGGAAACCAAGTTGGAGGAGGCGCGGTTGAAGAAGGGCAGTCTGGTGGCGCGGCAGCGGGCCGCGCAGGCGCGCGAGCAGATGGATAAGGTGACCGACCGGTTCCAGACCGGCCTCGATCTCAATAACTCGTTTGGTCGGATGGCGGACAAGGTGGGAGAGATGGAAGCGCGGATGGAGGCGCGCGCCGAGGTGTACGGCGATTACAGTCCGGTGGAACGCGAGTTTTTGAAGATGGAAGTGGATAGCGAGGTCGAGGCGGAACTGGCGGTCCTCAAAAAGGAAGTGCGCAAGGAACAATCGGCCTGATTGGCGACGGAGTGAAATTCGGCGGAGGGGGGCGGATCGTGGAATGGGTGATGCTGGGATTTCTGGCGCTGGCGTGGCTGATTTCGCCGATCATCCTGCTGATCGCGCTCGTCGTCGCGCGCCGCCAATTGCGCGAACTGCGGCAACGACCCGTCGCCCGAAGCGCCCCGGAACCGCCCGACGACTCTCCCCCGCTTCCCACCACGCCACCCTTGAGCGGTGGCGGCCGTTACGCGCCCGCCGATCTGGAAAATCTGTTGCTGTTGCGGCTGGAATTGCATCGGCTGGCCGATGTGGGCGCCTTGCCGGAACCGCGGCATCGGCAACTGAGCGATGACCTGGATCGGTTGTGGGAGCGGCATCTGCGCAAGGGCGGCGTATCCCCGGATAGCGAGGTTTGGCGATTCCGGCGCGCGCTGGCCTGGAACCTGCTGGCGCAAGGAGTGGATACACCGCCGGGACCGCCACCGTGGCAACCCGTCGCCCTCACTCCCGGCCTCTCGCCCGCAGGCGGGCGAGAGGAGGCTTCAGTCTCTCTGTCGGCTGGAGTCAAGATTCCCTCCCCCCTGGTGAGAGAGGTTTGGGGTGGGGGGGGCGAACCGTTAGCACCGCCGCCGACCCTGGAATCGCTGGAGCCACCGCCAGTCGCCTCACCGGGACCTCGGCGCCCCTTGCCGCTAAGGCCGCCCGTTCCGGCCCTTCATCGCGCGCCGGTCGAATCATCGCCCGCGCCGGGTCCGGCTTGGGAGCAGCCGGCTCCCGCCGCCGACTGGCGTCCCGCCGCGCCGAGTCCACTGGAACAGGCGCTGCGCGCGCTGTCCGGCTGGCCGAGGCTGATCGCGCCGTTTCTGGCCCAGAACATCGGCTGGTTCGTCGGCGGGTTCTGTTTCGTGGCCGGCGCGCTGTTCCTGATCGCCAACACCACCGGCTTCGTCAACGCCCTGGTGGTATTCGCCAGCCTGTTGGGCGCTACCGTTTTCCTGATCTGGGCCGGTTATCAGTTCCGCCGGAAGGGCCCGGAACTGATGGTCGCCAGCAGTATGTTGCTCACGCTCGGCCTGTTGCTGGCGCCGCTCGATTTGGCGGTCGCGGTGCGCCTGGCGAGCGCCAGCGCGGGCGATGGCTTGCTGTTGACCGTCGGCCTGCTCATCGTGGCCGGTGCGCTGGCGGCGTTCGCCTGGGCCGCGGGCTTGGTCAGCGGCCTGATGGATCGGGCGTTGATGGGGCGCTATCCGTGGTTGTTGACGGCGCTGGCGGCAACGCAACTGGCCGCGCCGCTGGCGGTGGTCGTACCCGACTGGCCCGGACTGGCGGTGCTGCACGGCGTGCTGCTGGGACTACTCGGTTACGGCCTGCGGGCCTTCGCCGGCGAGTGGTTGCGGCGGCTGTTCGTGGACCGGTGGCTGATCACCTATTACGCCGCTGGTCTGCTGGTCTACACGGCCGCGGTGTCGTTCGTTCACTTGACCTGGCTGTGGCCGGAGCCGTTGCCGGCGGGTTACGCCGGGCCGTTCCTGATGGCGCTGTGTGGGTTGCTATTCCCGGTGGATGCCGCGTTCAAGGACTGGGTCCACAAGTACGCCTTCCTGTCCCGATTCAGCTTCGCGCTCTACGGTCTGTCGGCGGTGGCAGTGGCAGTGGCGATCCAGACCACGCCGACGGCGATTCTGACGCTGGCCCTGGGCGCAGTGCTGTACGGCTGGGTGACCTGGCGCTACCGGACCCTGCCGCCGCTGTATCTGCTGTTCGGCTGCGTGGCTGGCCTGTACGGGTACGGCATCCTGAACATGCTGCCGCCGGCTTGGCGCGAACTCGCCAGCCTGCCCGGCCTGCTGGCGCTGTTGGGGCTCTGCCGCTGGGCCAGTTCGCGCTCGCGCGCCATCGCCTTGCAATGCCTGGTCGCGTTTGGATTGCTGTTGGTCGGCCTGACGGCCTGGAGTCTGGTTTGGATCGCGCCGGGTTGGCTCGGCTTCGCCACCGCCGCGCCGGCGGCGCTACTGGCGTATGTCGCGGTACGGCTGGCCTTGGCGTTGCCGGAAGCCGACCCGCGCTGGGCCTGGGCCGATGTCGGCGTGGTGGCTCTGGCCATGGTGGCGGTCGCCTACGCGCCCGACTGGATTGGGTCGAGTTGGGGGTCGCGGATCGCCTTCAGCCTGTTGGCGCTGGCGGCGCTTTGGACCGCGCTGGGCATGCACGACCGCCGGCAAGCGCCGATCAGCCGTACCGTGTTTGTCGTCGGCGCGCTGTCGAACGTGGCGCTGGTGCTGGTCCTGGGCGGGCTGGCGCTGTGGCCGGCGCCGCTGGGGCGGTGGGAGCCGATCCTGCTGCTGGTGCTGGCGGGCGCGCTGCTGTTGTGGCTGAGTTTGGGTTTGCGCCAACAGGCGCTGTTTTACGGGGTGCTGGCGTGCGCAGGCGGCATCGGAGTGCTCATCAAACGCGGCTGGTTCCCCGGACCGAGTACCGGCCTGGGCGAATTCGCGGCGACGTTGGCGCTGTGGGCGTTGCTGTGGTGGCTGGCTTGGCGGTTTCCATTCAGCCCGCGTGTTCCAACCACCCCGGCGCTGCGCGCTACCCCTCCTTATCCAAGGAGGGGAAAATTTTCATCCGAGTCCAGTAGCGTACTGGTTCGCGCTCCGCTGGAACACGCGATGGTTTTGCTGTGGGTGGTCGGGCTCGTTCATCTTGGTCAGCGGTTAGTCGCTGGCGGGGTGGCGTGGTCATGGCCGTGGACGGCGGGATTGGCGACGCTGACCGGGCTATTGCTCATCGGTCATTTCCATCGGTTCCGCTGGGCGGCGTTGCCGATGCTGGTGGGTTTGGCGGGGCTGCTGGTCGGCTTGGGCCGGGGTGGATGGACGCTGCCGTGGTTGGGCGCGGCGGCGGTGCTGTACGCGCTGCTGGTCTGGCGGTTGGGCATCGCAGCGCTGGCTAGACCGTCGGTTTGGAGAGCGGCGCGGGTGCTGGGTTTCACCGCGCCCGGCGGCGCGGGCGGTCGCCAGCAGGTGGAGGAAAGCCTGCGCGATGGCGCGCTGCTGATCGCGGCGACGATCGTGGCGGCCAGTCCGGTGCTGGCGGGGTCGGGATGGCCGGCGCTGGAACTGTGGCCCGCCTTGGCGCCGAGCCTCTTGCTGTTCGGGCTGGCGAGTTGGCAAGACCGGTCCGCGCCCTGCGCCTACGCGGCGCTGGCCACGTTGACGGTCGGCGTCTGGCTGACCGGCGACTGGCTGGTGCCGACCCCGCTGTTTGGCCTGGGTCAGCCGTTGCTTAATGTGATGTTGAGTCTGGTGTTGGCGACGGCGGCGGTCGGGCTGGAAGCGGAACGGGCCGCGTCGTTGGCGTACTGGCGCGCGCCACTGGCCGTGACCGGCGGCTTGCTGTACGTCCTGGCGCTGGCGGGTACGGCGCCGCTGGGATTCCTGGCCACCGATCTTCGCCTGCCAGTCCTGCTGGCGCTGCTCTGCGTCGCCTTGTTCCCGGTGGCGCGGTTCTGGCCGAATGCCGCCGCCTGGCGCGGTTTGGGCCTGCCGGTGTTGCTGAGCGCCCTGGTCGGGAGCCTGGCGGACTGGATCGGCTGCAACGCGCGGGAGGGCGCATGGCTGGCTATCGTCTGGGGTTACGCGCTTTGGAGCGGCGGCAATCTGTTGTTGCCGCGCTGGAATGGCCGCTGGCCGGGCTGGGCGGTGGACCCGGCGCTGTGGCCGCTGCTGGGTTTGGCGAGCGTATTGGGCGGCGGAACGGTCGGCGTGCTGGACGGCGTGCTATCGCTTGCTGGCCTGCTGGCCATGCTGGCGCTGTATCTGTTCCTCTTGCTGCGCAACACGGCGTGGCCGGGCATGGCTTGGCTGGCGGTGGCGACGCTGACGGCGAGCGGCTTGCTGGCCAGCGGCGCGTTGGAGTGGAGTTGGTGGGGCCGCGGTCACGATCAATCCGCGACGATCCGGGGCTGTATCGTCGCCTTGGTGGAATTGAACCTGCTGTTCCTGCTGGTTCCGTTGTGGCGGCGGCATGGCCAGCGGCTGGCGCGTGGGTTGCGCTGGCGGCAATTCGATCTGGAACCGCCGCTGTTCTGGACGCCGTTCGCGGTACTGATTCTGCTGCTGGCGCGACTGCTGTTGGTGGAAGCCGGCGGCCTGCTGTGGGATGGCGCGTTCCTGCTGGAGCGGTCGGTCTGGGCGCTGACCGGTCTGGCGCTGCTGCTGGCGGCGACGGCGGGCCATGCCTTCCGGCTGCGGTCGGAACCGCTGACCGTACAGGTGTTATTGGCGGCGCTGGGCGCGACGATGCTGGCCGCCTTGCTAGATCTGGACGTACCGCTGGTTGGGTTGCCGCTAGCGGTGGCGCTGTGGGATGGCGCGCTGCTGCTGGCGTGGCGGTACGGGCCGCGCCGCTGGCAGGTCTGGCGTTCGGCGCTGAACGGATGGCTGACCGTCCTGCCGGTCGCGAGCCTGGGCTTGCTGCCGCTGGTGGCCGATTCCCGCTGGACGGTTTGCACCGCAACCCTGCTGGCGCTGGCGGCGGCGATGCTGGCGCGGGGCTGGTGGCAGAGACTGCCGTTCTGGTTGAACGCAGGACTGGCGCTGGCGCTGGCGGGTAGTTATACGGTCTGGCTGACGGGCGCCGGGTCGCTCGTCCGGACGCCGTGGATCGGACTGGCGCCCTGGTACGCCGCGCAGACGGTGGTGCTGATGCTGGGATTCATGACGGTTCGACGGCGGCTGGCGGCGCGGCTGGACGTAGCCGATCCAGAGGCCGAGATGGAGCGATTCGGTCGGCTGTGCGACCTGGAACAAACGATCGCCGGATTGATTCCATGGTTGCTGGCGTCGAGCGCGCTCTGGCTGGGGTTGCACGGCTACGCGGCGGTGGCGCATCTGGCCGGATGGGGACCATCGCCGTGGCGGTTCGGCATTCCCGCCGATCCGCTAGCGGCCAGTGCGGCGTTGCTGATGCTGGCGGGGTTGACGTTTACGCGCGCCTGGCGGCGACCTGACGAGCCGAACTGGGTTTACGCGACCGCGCTGCTACTGGGATTGCTAGCGCTTTACGGGCGGCTGCTGGCGTTGGGTTTAACCCCGTTCGCGGTCGGCGATACCGTCGCGCTGATGGCGGCGGGCTACGTCGCCTTCCTGCTGCATCAGTTCGCCGGTTCGCCGCCGCTGTATCGGCTCGCCCTGGGACTGCCGTTGCTGGCGCTGGCGACCGCGCCGTGGCAGCTCGCCTCGGTCTGGACCGGCGGGACCCTGCTGGCCGCCGCCGTGCTGTATCTGTCGCTGGCCAGCGCGCTGCGTAATCCCTGGCCGCTGTATCTGGGCGTGCTGGCGCTGAACGGAGCCATCTATCTCTGGGCGCCGTCGTGGGCGGAGCGTTATGGGTTGTGGCAGTTCTACATCGCGCCAGCGGCGGTGTCGGTGCTGGCGCTGCTGCATCTGCATCGTCGGGAGCTGCGGCCCAACGTGCTGAATGGGGCGCGACTGGCGGCGCTGAGCGCGCTCTACGCCGGAGCGGGACTGGACGTGTTTCTGCGGCCGGAGTTGAGCGTGTTCGTGTTGGCGCTGGCTTTGGCGCTAGTCGGGATCTTCGCTGGCGTGGCCCTGCGCATCCGCGCCTTTCTCTACGCCGGGGTGGCGTTTCTGGTGCTGAACGTGGTCGGACAACTGGTTCGGTTGTATCCCGAGCAGAGCCTGAGTCGGGCGCTGATCCTGCTCGGGCTGGGAACGGCGATCACGGTGGGGATGGTGCTGTTCAATCTCAAGCGGGAGGCGATCCTGCGGCGGGTGCGGATCGTGCGCGCCGATCTGGCGGCGTGGGACTGATACTAATTCCCGGCAGGTTTTGGTATTTCTTGAGGAATACAACACATTTCCGTCAGCCAGATCGTGGCCACCCTCGATTATGCCGATGCCAGCGCGTTTACCCGCACGTTTCGGCGCTGGTCCGGAAATGCGCCGGACGCACAGCGAGCGCGGACCCCCGAGCGAAAAACGTGGCGGGTGTTACCGTTGCCCGGTGATGAACAGAAGAGCGGCATCGCGCTGGACTTGATGCCAGCGCGCAAATCGATCATCCACTGCCGCCGCGCCACGCCGCGCACCGGACTTTGGTCGGGGATGGGGTATAATTCCACGCGATTTCCAAAAACATAATGCTTCCGACGCAATGACGCACCCAAATCCAAGCACGATCGTTCGGACCACTCTGGTCCCGATGCAACCCATTCCCACCCTGCGCGAGCCGGGCATTCGTCGCCCGACCCAACCGGTGCTCGCGTGAAGCGCCGGCTTCTCTGGTGCATCCCCTGGGTGTTCGTCGCCGGAGCCGCTCCCGCCCAAGCCGAACGCAGCTATGCGACCGATCTTTGCACCGTCCCGGTCCAGAGCGGCGCCGCTCCCGCGTACAAGATCTTGCGCATGGTGAGCAGTGGAACATCGCTGGAGATTCTGGAACCCAACATCCAGGGCTACACCAAGGTCAAGACGCCGGAGGGGACGGTCGGTTGGATCATGACCCAATACCTGATGGATCAGCCCAGCGCCCGGAGCCGGCTGGGGCAACTGGAGGCGCGCGTCGCCACCCTGGAGAACGAAAACCGCGTGCTGCGGGGCGACGCCGAAGCGCTGGGTGCCGCTCGCGACGCCTCGACTCGCTGCGGCGAGGAACTGACGGCGGTTCGCCGCACCGCGTCGCAAACTTTGGCGATCAACGAAGAAAACCGCCGGCTACAAGAAGAGGTAGCGACCGCGCGCGAACGGCAAAGCCAACTGGAACTGGAGAACGCCACCTTGCGCGACCAATCTCACCGCAACTGGTTCGTCGCCGGGGCCGGCGCGGTCTTTGGGGGGCTGTTGTGCGGTCTCGTCATCCCGCGCCTCTCCTGGGGTCGGCGGCGACGGAGCTGGGACCAGTTCTGACCGGAGGAGCGGTCGCCGGAGCACCGCGGGTCAGGCCAAGGCGCGACGTTGCCCGACCTACCGGGATCTGCGGCACCTTGATACCAGTTCCCCGCAACTCCTCTCCCACCAACTCGAACTCCGGCTCTCGCCCCGACAGCAGTCGCGACAGGCGGATGATCGGTCGTCCCCCAGACCGGGCCTTCGTCGTCATTCAGTTCCCCTTGGGCAAGTTCGGCGACTGGCCCGTCCTGGTTCGTCTTTGCCCCGTGTCATTCCACCTTCACCGTGCCCATCGCCCCGCGCCCGAACTGCCACGGTTTGTACATGTCTTCCACGTACACCGCCGGCTGGCGGTAAACGCCCAGCGTCACCGCCCGCACCAGATAGGCCAGGGTGAATTTCCGCTTTTCGCTCGGCTCGATGTCCAGCGCCACTACGAAGCGGTCATCGCGGAATTCGGTGTGCAGGGTCTCGGTCAATGCCGGCAGCCAGGCGATCTCGCTGGTCCCGGTGTTGTGCGCCAGCCGGGCGTTTTCGATCTCCAGTCCCGCCGGCAGCAGATCCACCACCAGCGCCTGTTGCTCCTCCTGGCCCAGCGCCTCGCCGGTGATGACCGCCACCAGCAGATCGTTCTGCCGAATCTGGGCCGGGTCCACTTCCTTGCCAGCGCGAGTGTAATAGCGGCGGCTGATCGTGAAGCCTTCCTGGGCCGGCGGTTGCGCTGCGACGGGAACCCCGCTCAAGTTCAGGGTGTACCACGCCGACTGCGCGCCCTGATTGGCGACGGTCAATCCTTTGGCGAGTTGCTCGACGGTAGGCGTCAGATAGAACGGATCGGCGGTCGTCACCTGACCGTCCACCGCCAGCCGGATTTGACCGGGCTGCTTCAACAGCGCCTGGGCCGCCAGCAACAGCCAGGCCTGTTCCTGGGTGCTGGCGTAGCGACGCTGGTTGAATTCGGCGGCGACCTCTTCGGCCAGTTGCGGAATCCGGTCCGGCAACAGCCCCGATTCAACCAGCAGCGTCAATAACGCCGCCCGGTCGCGCAGCGGACTGCCATAGTCGCGCCCCTCGCCCCGGCCCGTCCGGTTCAATGCGGTACTAAACGCTTCCCTGGCCCGGTCCAGTTCGCCATAACGGGCCAGCGCCGCACCCAGTTGCGCCTGGGCCAGCCCGCTGGGCAGCTTTTGCAGATGGTTGTCGTGCAGATAGCGCAAATCGCCAATCGCCGCCTGCTGCACCCGTGCCAGTACGTACAGGGCATAGGCCCGCCAGCCGAGTTCCGCTTCGCCGAATTCATCGGTGTTTAACTGCTCCTGCAAGTACTTCAGCCCGTGTTGATAGGCGGATTCCGGCACCAGATAGCGCTCCTGCCGGGCGCGCACCAGGAAATCCATGGCATAAGCCGACAGCCAGGTTTCGACGTTGCTGTCGGGATTCCACAGCCCGAAACCGCCGCCGGCGTCCTGCAAGGTCAAAATCCGCTGGATGGCGTCCTGCACCCGCGCCCGCAAACCGGCTTCAGTGGCGTTCTGGCCGACCCAGACCTCAGCCACCTGATTGAAGTACAGCAGCGGCAGAGCGCGGCTGGTGGTCTGCTCCAGACAACCGTAGGGATAGCGATCCAGTTCCGTCAGCAGGGCGGGCACGTTCAGGTTGGGCCGGCTGCTGAAACTCAACCGGGCCTGGCCGGTTCCATGCAAATAATCGCGCAACAACTCAACGCCAACGGGCAGCGCTTCGCCGGGATTCAGCCGTTTGGCGACGCGGGTCGTCGTGATCGCTTGGGTCGGGCGCACGCCGATCTCGGATTCGCGCACCAGTTGGAAACCGTTCGGCCCGTCCAGATGCAAACGCACCTGACCGACGCCGGGTTGCAGCCCGCGCAGGGTAAAGGTCCGGCTCTCGGAATTCTGCACGGCGGAATCGGCGACGGTGAAGGTGAACGCTGCCGGTTCGGTCACCGCCGCCGCGCCCTCAGCAGTCAGCCGGATACGGTAGTCGCCGGGCGGGGCGCTGAGGTTCTGTACGGTCACGCTGACCCGGCTTTCATCCTCCGGCGCCAGGAAGCGCGGCAGGTAGACGCGGGCCACCAGTGGATCGCGCACCAGCGGCGCGGTCTCGGCCCGGCCCAGCCGGTTGCGATCCCAGGCCACCGCCATCAGCCGCACCTGGCCGTTGAAATCGGGCAGCGCCAGCCGAATTTTCGCCTGCCCGCCGGCGTCCAGCGCCACCGGCCCGGAGAACAGCGCCAGCGTTTTCACCGTGCGCACCCCGGAAGCGTCCAGTTGCCGGCTGTCGGCGTCGCCGCCGACCTTGAGTTGGCCGGCCCGTCCACCGGCTTCAATCAATTTGCCGTACAGATCGAGCAACTGCATTCCCAGCCGGCGCTTGCCGAGGAAGTATTTGGCCGGGTCGGGGCTGGCGAAGTCGGTCAGTTGCAAGATGCCCTCGTCCACCGCCGCGACGGTCACATACGCCGGCTGGCCGGGATCAAGGCCGGTCACCGTCACCGGCAGTTCCACGGTCTGACGCGGTTTCCACTCGGTCGGCGCGGTCAAGGCGACGTTCAAGGTGCGCGGCGCGGGGTCCAGACCGACCCAGGCGACGCCGATGGCCCGGCCCGGCCCGCGCTGGGCGGTATTGTCCGCCGGCCGGAAGGCGGTCGCGGCGATGTAGACGCCCGGCCCCCACTCGGTCGGAATCGGCAGTTCCACCGTCGTCCCCTCCGCCGAGGCGCTGACGGTCTTGCTCAACCACAGCCGGTCGCCAACCACGTTCAACAGCACTTCGCCGGCGAACGGCGCGCGGACGAAGACCTTGGCGGTCTGGCCAGCCTGATAACGCGGCTGGTCCAGCGTCACCCTCATCTGATCCGGGGTGTCGCTGCTCTCGCCCGGACTCTCGAACCAGCCGACGGTGAAGCGCACGCTGGAGGCGACTCCCGTGGCTGGGTCCAGCACGTCCAGCCGATAATCGCCCCATTCCGAGAGACGTTGCGCCACGGTCGCCGGTTTATCGGCGGCAACGTTGAGGGTCTGGCTGGTCACCGGCGCGCCATCGCGGATGATCAGCTTATAGTTCCAGCGGTTGTCGCCGTAGTACCAGTAATACTGATGGTCCTCGCGCACCAGTTCGGCGTGCAGCCCACTTTTCGCCAGCGGCTGGCCCAGCGGATCGAGGGCGATCACGTCGAAGCCGGCTTCCTGGCCCAGGGGTACGCCGTCATCGCCAAAGCGCGGCTTGATGCCGATGGCGAACAGTTGGGGGCGGTAGGGCAGATTCAGACTGCGGGTAACCGGCCGGCCACCGGGTTCAAACAGCGACACTCGCAGCCGCGCCTGCAACGGGCGGCTGGTGTCCGGCGTCTCGCTCAACGTCACCTGCGCCTGGGCCTTGCCCTGGGCGTCGGTGCCGGCCAGCGCCACCGGGAAGCGTTGCGCGGTCCAGCTATCCTGCGCCAGCCCGAAGCGGTAGCCGGGGAACGTCGGGTAAGGATTGGGATCTTCATTCAGCACCACCTCGGCCTCGGCCTTGAGATTGGCCGCCGGCGCGCCGTACAGGAAGCGGCCATTGATATCCACTGTCGCCGGCTCGCCCGGTTTCAGCACCGGCGCGGGGGAACTCAGCTCCAGCTTCAGCCGTTGCGGTACGAAATCCTCGACCTGGAAACTGACCTGTCCGACCGGCTCGCCCTTGGGATCGGCATAGGCCTTGACCGTCCAGGTTCCGGTGCGGGCATTCAGCGCCAGCGGCAATTGGACGTGATAGCCGCCCAGCGCCGGCTGACCCGGCTTCGGCTGGCCGGCTTCCACCTCGTCGGGGCGGAACAGCTTGAGGGTCAGCGGCGCATCCGGCAGGGCGTAGCCGCGACTGTCGCGGACCAGGACCATCAATTCCACCGTCTCGCCGGGCCGGTAGACCCCGCGTTCGGTATAAAGGAACGCATCCACCGCCCCCGGCGCGGCGCGGCCCTCCACACCCCGGTCGCTGAGATCAAAGGCCGGTTTGGTCAGATCGAGAAAGTTGTAATCACCGCTGCCATAGGCCATCAATAGCGCCGGCTCGCGCCCGCCACCGCCGCGCAACAGGCCCGGATCGAGGCGGACATAGCCCTTGTTGTCGGTGGTCGCCTTGCCCAGTTCGCCGTTATTGCGGGCGTACAGCCGCAGGTCAAGGTTGGCCAGCGGTTTGGCGGTGGCCAGCGACCGGGCGAACACGTGCAGGCCATCGTCGCCGCGCAGCGTGAACAGGCCGATGTCGGACACCACCAGCCATTGCGT
>Ga0209573_1003784_pt1 | contig 15958 bp, 14 predicted proteins | sample TNRBio252014_DNA_FD_185870 | JGI IMG/M metagenome (GOLD analysis project Ga0209573, IMG submission 185870) | Wastewater treatment Type I Accumulibacter community from EBPR Bioreactor in Madison, WI, USA - TNR Reactor_6/25/2014_ DNA (SPAdes)... | ecosystem: Engineered > Bioreactor > EBPR >...
CCTGTCCGGTTCGATGAGCGGGATGTGGAAACGGGGCTATGGCCTGACTACTTGGGCACCGCCAGACGAAAGAGGCGGCAACAGACAAGTCGGGCCTACGGCAACCGCGTCACATCTCGACTCTACATTTCGTGCAAAAAGCTGCCGGCACAGTAGAGGTAGCCGTTCAAAAGGAGCATTTGCGCGCTAAGCGTAATCGCAATCCGCTTGTTTCCATCCTGAAAGCAATGAAATTTGCAGGCACTGAAAAACAAGTGGGTCAGCTTTTCCTCAAAGGTCGGGTAGTAGTCATCGTTCTGGATATGCGACAAAACACCTTCCAGGGTTCCCAGTTCGAGATGCCCGAGTGCGCCCCCACCACTGATCTCAACCGTCTTGCGGTGTACTTCGATGGCCTGCTCCAGCGTTAGATAGGTTAAAGCCATCAGCCGCGATCTTTCAATCGCTTCATCACGTCTTTGGCTTCCTCCAGACGTTCGGATAACTCCTTGCTTTTTTCGCCAAGGAATCGCTCGTAGTCTTCGCGCTGGACAGGCACCACATATTCCTTTAGCTGCAAATGCAATGCGTCCCTAAAAGCCAGATCACGGCTGGCCATCTTCAGGCGCGCTTTGTCAATCAGCGGTTTCCAGTGTGCCTGTGCCTCAAAACGCTTGAACAACGCGTCGACTTCGAGAGCACTTAGTTTTCGCCCCAGCCGTCCAGATTCTTGATGAATAACGTCGCCAAATCCGCACTCATAAGACGAGATCAGGTCAAGCACCTCGGAGTAAAAGGTCGACCGCACACAATCTCTCTGCTCCAGCCGAAGCACCTTGCGGTACTCCTGCGCCTTCTCTCGAAAAATGCTGACGTAAATCTTGTCTATGTAAACGGCGTATTTGAAGTTGCCCATTGCAACGCGGTCACGCAAGGCATCCGTGAACTGCTTGCGGTAGTTTTCCTCAATGAACGCAGACGCCAGATACTCTTCATCGCGCTGGTTGATGTATTTGGTGCCGCCGCCGGTACGCTGGTTGATCGTGTCGATGACGATATCGAGGATCGCCTGCCGCAGCAGCCTGGCGCGACCACTCTCCCGGATCAGCATCGCCAGATTCAAGAAGGCACGAAAGTCGAAAACGGCGAGTTGCGGGGTCTTGGCGATGTTCCCGAAATCCGTTTCGGGAACATCCAGAGACTGGATCGAGGACTTCAATGTTTTCAGACGGTTACCCTTCACTACCTCATATCCATTCTTGGCTAGTTCGTCGGTGAATTCCTCCAGGTAGTTCTCGATCGTACGCACAGTGACTTCAAAGAACGCCGCAACCTGCTCCTTGAGCACAACACTCTTACCTTCGAACGGGATCCCCTGTATTCCGGCCGCTTTCTCGATTTCTGCCAGGGCGTAAGGGTTATTCAGTACGTTCTGTCGGTCAATAGACGACGTTGTTAGATCTTTGCTCATCGAAACTCCTACAAACTCCGCACTTGCGCGATGTCATGCTGTTGCAGAATCGCCGCGAGGTTGCTCTTGGCGACGTCGTTCTCGAAGGCGCTGTCGCGGAACACGGCGGTCGTCTCACCGGCCGGCGCTTGTTCCTTGCGCCACGCGGTCATGCCCAGTGCCAGCGCCTCGGCTTCGCTCACGGCGATACGTGTCTCAAGGCAGGCCATCAGCACGCCGCCACCGATGTTGCGCACAGTCTTGCCAGCAAGCTGCCGCGCTTCAATCGGCACGCAGAGATCGAGGCCCAGCTTCAGCAGGAGTTCGTAGAGGACGTCGGTATCGGAACGGTCGGGCTGAAGGTGTTCGCTGTTGGCGAACAGGCTGCTTTCCAAATCACTGCGGTTGGGGCTCCATGCGCGGATGTTGGAGGTGTCGAGTTTGAAGACTCGAAACCCGGTATCCCAAATGAACAACGGGTTTTCCGCTCTAATTTTCGAAGAAGCGCGCCGGATGCGCTCCTTGGTAAAGTCTGTTCTCCATAGTTTCCTGACTATAAATCCAGTGCTTTCCTTCAGGGGAGTCAAAGACCTTCCCTGCCGGTGATAGAACATCGTAATGCCAAGCACTACGTTCACCTGCCGCCGTCAAATTGTTTGATAACCACGGGCCACGAGCGTCGTCATCTGGGTTTGTATAGCGAGCAGTCATAGCCTCGGTTCGAGGCAAAAGCTTAATTTGCGCAGACTCAATATTCTTGCAGTCACACAATACGTATTCATGAAACGCCAGAAATGGGTTGCACCTGCTTTTCCGCCATACATCTTTTGCCACATTATTTGCGCGAGAAAGTTCTCTTCGCAAAACAACTCATCAAGCACCACCTTCATGTGCTGAATAAAGTGATCCCCTGAGTCAAGACAAATATCAACCCTGTTTAAGTTGTGCATTGGACGCTGCGCAGCGCTTTCTTGCACTCGAAGTCGTTTCGATTCATGTTGCTGCTCGATCACGATGACAAACGGTGCGACTGGTAGGTGCCAGCACCAATGGCCGCTTCGGCCACATCGAGCAGATGTTCGTGGTGCGTCAGGAACAGCACCTGCGTTCGTTGCGACAGGTCAGCCAATACCTTGAAAGTGGCCGCTGCAGCCTCGTCGTCGAACTGGATGGTGATGTCGTCGACAATCACCGGCAAGGGTTCACCGTTGTCGAGATGCCCTTCGATCGCAGCCAGCCGCAAGGCCAGAAAAAGCTGATCGCGGCGGCCGGTGCTCAACTGCTCCATGCTCAGACGCTCGCCGTCGGCGCGCGTTGCCTTGAGGATTTGCTTGTCTTCGTCGTAGTCCACCACCACACCGCTGTAGCGGTTGGCGGTGATGGCGGCAAAGTGCTTTGATGCCTTGTCGATGAGCGGCCCCTGGTTGCGCTTCTGGTAGGTATCGATGACCTGCGCAAGCACCGCCGAGGCGATCCGCGACGCCGCGTAGTCGGCGCCGAGTTCGCTGAGCCGTGCGGCGTGTTGCGCGCTCTGTTGCTGCGCGTCGGCGGCAGCGGCAGAACCATCCATCTTGTCGAACGTCTGCCTGGCGGTGAGGTAAGCCGCATGTCGCTGCTGCACGTCGGCGGCGTTGTGCTCGTTTTCCTGCAAATTCCGATCCAGCGCGTCGGCGACGGCGTCGGGATTCTGACCTTCAGCCTGCTTGAGCGCTTCTGCCAGCGACAGGGCGGTTGATTTGACGAGGCGCGCCTCGGTCTCGTGTACTGTGGCTGCCAGAGCGCTACGTCGCGCGCTCTGTTGTTCGACCAGTTCGAGACTTTCGATCGTCTGGCAATCGGCTTGGGCCAGAAGCTTGTCGATGATCATTGTGGCTTCGTCGGTGGCCTGGCGAGCTTCGGCGACGGCCTGCTGATCATCGTCAATCTGTTGGCTAAGGGTGTTCTTTTTCTCCTGCTGTGCGCGCGTGAACGTCAGTTCGCGATAGATCTCTGCTGCCAGAACGTCATGGGTGCGTCCATCGACCGGCAGCTTTTCACCGCGCACACGCTGCCAGATCCTGACCAGACGGGATTCATAGTCGTCGATCTGGATGCGGGCGTTGCGCTGCTCGTTCCTCGATCGATCAAGTGTGCCGTGGGCCTGCGTGAGGTCCGACAATTGTTGCAGCCGGGCAGTCGCCTCTTCTTCACTGGCGTCGGCAGCGAGGCGAATGGTGCCCATGGCTTTGGCCCATTGTCTCTTCCAGTCGTCCAGTTGCGTGTCGCTCGCGGAGGCGGCGGCATCGGCATGCTTCATCGCGGCATCCGCGTTCACCCGGTGAGTCGCTTTCAGTTGCCGCTGCGTTCGCTGCTCGGCGTGCCGTTTGGCGATGCCACGAGCCCGCACCAAGGTTTCGGAGAGCCGCTCGGTCGCCGCCGGGGCAGGCAGATTCATCACGCCATAGATTCCGCTGAGCCGGCTACGGATGTCCTGGGCAAGCTTGCGGCACTGCTGTGCCTGCCGCTGCTTCGCCTGACTGGCATCAAACTTTTGCAGGAAGGTTTCCCGCTTGGCGACCCATTGCGCACTTTCGGTGATTTTCAGGGGCGGCAGGCTGTGCGCGGAGAGGAGGGCGGTCCAGCGCTGATCGAGATCTTCCCGTTCCCTGGCGACCGTTGCTTGGCGTTCTCTTTCCAGGTTGATGCTGTTTTGCATCTGGGATTCGCGGACTCGAAACTCGGCGTAACGGGTGGCTCGTTCAGCATCGGCGAACAAGCCATCGGCAGCGTCATCGGCGCAGGTGACGGCATCTTCGTAGCGCTCGGCCGGTGGCGGTGACTCTGTCGACACGGCTTCGCCGGGGATCGGCATGAAACGGCGCCGAATACCCAGCCACAGGGTGTTGCGCACTTCTCGCTCAGCGACGACGGCTTCCCTGGTCGGCACGTCGCCGCGGACTTCGAGTCCCTTGATATCGCCCTGCAAGGTGGCGAGATCGTCCTCGATTTTTTCGATCGCCTCCCGGATCGAATGCGCGCGGCGGCGCAACTCTTCGTCTTCTGACCTGAAGACCTGCAGTTCGGCATCCAGCGGGACCGTCGTCCGGGCCACAGCTGCAGCCGAGTCCATCTTCACTTCCCGGGCGTCGGTATTGAGTTTCGCTTCGCTCGCTGTCGCTTCGTCTTCGAGTTGTTGCGCGCGCACTTCCGGATCGCCGTAATCCGCAATCGAATCAAGGTAGGCAGCCAGGTCTTCGGAAGAATATGCCTGCCCCAGGCTGAGGATTTCCGCGTCGAGCTGATCGATCTCGAGTTTCTTTTCGCGCCGGGTCTTGAGATTGGCCTGGTGAGTGGCCTTGAGCGTTGCGCCGGAGGTGATCAAGGCGCGGATCTTTGCGGTTCGGGTCGGGTCCGGGATCCATTGCAGGGGAGCGACTGGTTTTTCGTCGCCGGCAATTTGTCGCAGGACGAAATCGAAGTTGCCTTGTGCCGTTTCGCTCGCCGCCTCGGCCTTGGCTGACTGAATGCGCGCTTCGCGATAGGTCGTGGTGGCGTGGTGAATCGCTTCGATCGCTTCGCCATCGGCGAGGACGGCGTCGTTGATCTGGATCGCCGCCAGGTCTGCCTGGTGTTGCTGCAAGCGGTGCGTGGCCGTCTGCTCGGCAGAGAGGGCTTCAGTCCTTTTCGTGACCGCGGCCACCCTTTCGCTTGGCGCTGACGGCGGCAGTATGGGCACGCTGGCCAGTTCCGCCAATTGCTGCTGCGCCAGTTCGAGCGCTGCGACGTCGGGGAGAATTGCCGCCAGCCGCTCCAGTCGGCGGGCTTCCTTTTGCAAGCGAAGCTGTTCGGCCAGGGCGGTCTGGTAGTCCTTTCCCGCCGTCTCCATCGCCGACCTGGCTGCGCTCCATTCCACCGGTCGCACCGTGGCGTCCTTCGCCTGCCGCCGGGTTTCATCGTAGTCTGATAGGGTCCGGTAGATGGCCGAGTTCCGCGCTCTTGGCTTGAACAGGGCTTCCGCCTCGCCATCGAGCCGGGAACGCAGGGCACGTATCGAACCGAGACCAGCGCCGGCTTCGAAAAGGCTTTCACCGGCATCGCCCTTGCCTTGTGCCAGCGCCGCACCGCCGCGCACCAGGGCGTCGTGGTCGAGGCTGAACATGGCCAGGAAAAGCCCCTGACTGAGACCACCGAGCCAGTCGCACAGGCGCTCTTCCGGGACCGTTTCCGCAAGTTCGGCGCCCGTCTTTGGGTCGTAGCTGAGCAAGGTGTTGACGCGGCCCTTGCGGCGCATCACTGCCAGCCGGTCGCCGGCCCGGGACGACAGGGCGAGTCCCACACGCAGTTTCGGATTGCCGTGCAGATACCCGTCTCGGGTGGTCTCCGGGATGCCGAACAGGGCACCGTTGATCGCTCGCCAGAGCGTCGTCTTGCCGGCCTCGTTCGGCCCGCAGATGATGTGCAGATTGGCGGCACTGCCCAGCGTCAGGCGCTGGGCAGTGAAATGACCATACGCCTTGAGATCGATCTGCTCGATTTTCATGTGGCGTCCTCGGCGGCGATTGCTGCCAGCAGGCGTTCCCGCGCACTGGCCAGTGCGTCGGCAAGGGCTTCGGGGGAATCCAGGGCCCAGGTGCTGTCGGAGCCGCGCAGTTCGGGCGGAAGTTTTTGCCCGAGATCGGAGAGCACCGACGCGGCGAGCGCCTGGAGCGTTCCCGGATCGGCCTGCAAGGATTCGAGCGAGCGGATCAACAGGCCGATCGGATCGTCACGTTCTGCCAGTCGTGGTAGATCGAGCGGCGCAGTAAGCTTGATCCGAACTTTTTCGAGCCAGGCCATACCGGCCGAGGCTTCGCCAATCGTCGCCGCAAGCTGTGCCCGGATGGCTTCCCGGTTCGATACGATGCTGTGATGCAGCGTCCCACGTCCCGACAGCGTCAGGCGCAGGGCCAGGATCCGGTCTTCTGCAGAGACTTGCGTCGCACGCACCTGGGCCTGCACAGCGGCGTGGAGATCGTCCTCGGACGACAAGTCGGCGATGTCGATGCCGATCTGATGCCAGCGAGCGACGTCGGTTGGCACGAACTCGGCAGAGTGGATACCGACGCCGGGCTCGGCTTCGACGACCATGCAGCCCTTGGCCCCGGTCTCACGAGCGTGGCGTCCCTGCGTGTTGCCAGGAAAAACGATCCACGGCGATGCACGGACAATTTCACGGCAGTGGACATGCCCCAGCGCCCAGTAGTCGTAGCCCTTGTCCGTCAATCGGTCGGCGCTTGTCGGCGCGTAGGGTTGGTGTCCTTCCCGGCCCGACAGTGCCGTGTGCAGAAGGCCGATATTCAGCAGACCAGCGTGCGGCGCGGGATAGGCGGCAGAAAGATCCGTCGTCACGCTCTCCGATGCAAAACTTTGCCCGTGGATCGCCACCCCCAGAGATTCGATGACTTCAGTGGCCGGCCGATTCGCCGGAAAGCTGAACACGTTCCTGGGCAGCGGCACCGACTTGGTCAATTTGCTGACCGCGTCGTGGTTGCCATGGATCAGGAAGACGCGGATATCCGCGTCGGCAAGGCGGCGCAATTGCGAGGCAAAATACAAGCCGGTGTTGAAGTCCGGCCAGTCGCCATCAAAGATGTCGCCGGCAATCAGTACGAAATCGGCCGCGCGGTCGATGGCGAGGTCGACAACGTTGGCGAAGGCACGGCGTGTGGCGTGACGCATCTCTTCGGCAGGGGCGCCGTCGTAGAATTCGAGGCCGCGCAATGGGCTGTCGAGGTGGATGTCAGCGCAGTGGATGAAGCGCATGGCTGTTCCCGTCAGTTTGCTGAACATGCGCTATCTTCATGTGCCAAGCCCCATTTCACGGACACGCCGAATCATGGATTCCGCTTGCACGATGCATTCGGTTAGCGTGGTTTCATGCTTGACCAGCCGCTTGATCGCCAGCAAGTTTTCCAAGCTCATTCTTGTCCCCCATCAGGAAGAGCTTGTCCTTGGCGAGCACGTCGCGCAGGAAACCATCCCCTCCCAGAATTTTGCGCCGGAATTCGTCCGGCGACATGACCACCGGGTTTATTTCGCGGCCGATTTTTTCTTGTGTTGCGTGCAACGCCTTGACAGCTTCGGCAAAGCCGATTTCGCCGACAAGCAGAACATCCACATCACTACCCGTTCGCTCTTCCCCCCGGGCGACCGAGCCGAATATCAATGCGACTTTGATTCGCCTGGCCAAAGGGGATATCGCGTCCAGCAACACGTCAGCCAGACCCGATGTTTTCCGCAGGATGCTCGCCATTTCTGCAAAGATCGGGCACTGCCGGTTGGCACCGTAGCGCAACTGGTTGCCCACTCGCTCCCGCTGCAAGAGCCCAGCCTGCGCCAATCGCGCAAGTTCCTTGTGCAGGGTGCCCGCGTTGGTTTCGGTCTGCCGCGCAATTTCCCGGACATGGAAGCTTTCTTGCGGGTGGAGGAGGAGCAAACCAAGGACGCGCCGGCGGTACGATCCGAATAATAGAGAGGCGAGCATGCTGTAGCGCCTTCAGCGACGATTGTAGTTGAAGAGGCTACATTATGCCTCTCATGGTTCGACCACGAAACGCAATTTGTTCTTTTCCTTGCCGCGGGTACGTTTGTCGATGAACTTGTCGAACCGTGATTTGAACTCCTCGGGGGTGGCGGGTGATCCGCTCGAGAGCAGCGCAGTCTGGACTTCGGTAAGTTTTACCACTTCCTTGGTCAGTCCAGATAAGGCTTCCTGAACGGCGGTCATGAAGTCGCTCGACAACGATTCGGGCAAGGACTTGCGGGCAATGAACGCTGCGCAAGCCGACTATGAACAAACGCTGCGAGATTTGCGGTCGATCGTGCTCAGGCTGCGGTAGTGAGACCAGCCCAGATTCGGCGAAAAACTTTTGAGCACTTTGGTGGCCTCCAGCACGGCAGAAAGGTCTGCCAGTACGCCGGTCTGGTCAAGCTCGCTCGATTCGTCACAAGCCTTGTGACGAATCTCGGGGCTACGCTTCGTGTAGGCCTGGAAGAAAAGTCGAAAGTACTTCAGGTTGGTTACCGAGAACCCCCGCCCGTAACGCCGCTGCAGCGGCTCGGACAGTTCGGCAAGCAGCCGGCGGCCGTAGCCGGCCCGCTCCGCGCCACCTTGCAGCGCCTGAACAATCTCTCGCCCAATCAACCAATAGGCGACGACACGACGCTTGTGGTCGGCAGGATCTGCTGGCCGTCACGCAGAGCATGAGCGAACGAGAACGCTACGCCGCAAACAGGTCTCGTCCCGTCAGCGAGGAACAGGTTGCTCAAGTTCCGGGCAGCTGGCCTGAGGACGCTCTGGCGTTGGCTTGCCGGGTAGGGTGCACAGGGTTATCCACGAATTGTGTGGACAACTGGGATCGCACGAGCGCGGGGGATGAAAGACCAGGTGGCAAGGCTTGCGCTCACGCGTAGGGGCTGGGCTGGACGGCTAAACAGGCACCCGAACGTACCCGCGGCGAGTGCGGACCTTCTCCAAGCTGTCGATCATCCTCATGCCTTCCCCGTAATGTGAAAGTCGCGCAAGCGACTCACGAACCTCCCTTCTCCCCCTGCGGGAGAAGGGCCGGGGGAAGAGGGGGACGGTCATGACTTTCATCATCAGGGGTGCCTCGACATGTCATGACCGTTCACTTGATACGAAGATGGTCCGCAGCGCACCCAGACGATTGGTCTTCCCGCCCCTGGAAGCGATCAGCACCCAATCCTGAAGCAGATCACGTATCAGACGGACCTCGTAGTACCTGGTACTTGTCTCCCAGCGAACGCGCATCGTTGCCTCTCGCCACCCTGTGTTGCAGACCATCATTGAAAGGCAGAATACAGTCTGCCACTCTCAATCCAAGAGAGAATGGTTCGTCACCGGAGCAAGATTTCCAGAAGGCCTTTGGGCGGTCACCGAGCTGGATCCAGAAACGGACGCCTTCGAATTGCTCTATTCGTCAACTGCCAAAGGCAAAACCACCATCCGGCAGGAACCGGGTTCGCGCTGGCTTTCCGGCAGTGGTGCCCGCGAAGCGACCGCCCGGACCCAGTCGGTAAAGATTGTGGAAAGTGGCGTCGTCAGCCTGATTGCATTGGAGCGGTGATTTCATGTCCAGCGCCGAGGCCCGCAAGCAGTACGAGGGGTAGAACAGGCAATTGTGTCACCAGCCGCCACCTTTGGAGTAAGCTGCAGCTGCATTTGCTCATCCACTTGAGCAGCGGGCGGTTTTTCAGGGACCCTCAGCTGCGCTAGCCTGCCAACAATAGTTGCGTCCTAATGACTGGAGAACTCTCATGGCTATTGGTGTTTGGATCAGTCTTTTTGCTTATTTTGCACTCATGATCGCCATCGGCTTTTATGCTATGCGCACAGCCACGTCTTCGTCTGAGGATTACATGCTGGGTGGCCGAGCCCTCAGTCCACAAGTGGCGGCCCTGTCGGCCGGTGCTTCGGACATGAGCGGATGGTTGCTGCTGGGTTTGCCCGGAGCAATGTTTGTCTCTGGTTTGGGTTCGGCCTGGATCGGTATCGGTCTGCTCGTGGGTGCGTTCTTTAACTGGACTCTGGTTGCACCACGCCTTCGCGAACAGACGGTTCACTATGGTAATGCGATTACCATTCCACAATTCCTGGCAAACCGCTTCCCGACTCAGGCAATGTCGCTCAGAACGGTATCCGCGATGGTCATCGTTCTCTTTTTCGCCGTTTACACGGCGTCAGGTTTGGTGGCCGGCGGCAAACTGTTTGAGACCGCGTTTTCGGGAATTTTCAACTTTGGCGGCTTGAGCGACTACGCCGTGGGTATCGTGATTACCCTGGGCGTGGTGCTGGTCTACACGGTTATCGGTGGCTTCCTGGCCGTGAGCATGACGGACTTCGTGCAAGGCTGCATCATGATGCTGGCACTGGTTCTCATGCCGGCGGTTGTGCTCTATGGCGAAGGTGGCGGCGGGTTCTCTCAGGCGTCTCAGACCCTGAATGCAGTCGATCCCAAGCTACTATCCTGGACGGCGGGGCTGACCTTTATCGGCTGGCTGTCTGCGGTTACCTGGGGGCTGGGTTATTTCGGGCAACCGCACATCATCGTGCGCTTCATGGCCATCCGGAGTCTGAAGGATGTTCCAATTGCCCGTAACATCGGCATGAGCTGGATGCTCATCTCCCTGATCGGCGCGATCTCTCTGGGTCTGTTCGGTCGGGCCTATGCGATCCGTAATGGTATGGATGTCCAGGATCCGGAAACCATCTTCATCATTCTGGGGAAACTTCTGTTCCATCCGCTGATCACCGGTTTCCTCTATGCGGCACTGCTTGCTGCGATCATGAGTACCATTTCCAGCCAGCTTTTGGTGTCGTCTTCATCGCTGACCGAGGACTTCTATCGCCTGTTCCTGCGTAAAAATGCTACGGATAAGGAGCGCGTCGGCGCAGGCCGGGTTTGTGTCGTACTGGTTGGTCTGGTTGCCACAGTCATTGCGTCTGACCCGAACTCTCAGATTCTGACGCTGGTCGGTCACGCCTGGGCGGGCTTTGGGGCGGCGTTCGGCCCACTGATTATCCTGTCGCTGATGTGGTCGCGCACGAACGGCACTGGCGCCATCGCGGGCATGGTTGTCGGTGCCGCCACCGTGATAATCTGGATTTCGCTGGGCTGGAACGGAGGGTTCATGGGTGGTCCCGGTGTGTACGAGATTATTCCTGGCTTCATCGCTTCGTTCATTGCGATCCTGGTGGTGAGCAGCGTTACTGCCGATGCTGGTGAATATCAGCACATCGATCGCTGAAAATAGAGCGCATAACGCACTTTTTTGCCCGGCCCTTGAATAGGCTGCTCGCGTTCGCCTTGAGCTTGTCGAAGGGCATTTCCGGCACCGGGCTTCGACAAGCTCAGCCCGAACGGAGTAAGTGAATCAAAGGGCCGGGTTAACGGTCATGACATGTCGAGACACCCCTGATCATGAAAGTCATGACCGCCCCCTCTTCCCCCGGCCCTTCTCCCGCGAGGGGAGAAGGGAGTTTCGTGAGTCGCATACGCGACTTTCACATTAATAGATTTCGCCAGAAAAAAAACAACATGCGAGCCGACGCGTCGACCCTTTGTGTCGGGTGGCCAGGAGAGATTGAGCATGAACAAAGCAAACCTTCATCCGCAGCGTGAAATTAGTGAACTACGCGCGCGCATTCGTGACAACTATTCCGCCGACGAGGCAGCGGTGCTGCATCGGCTCGTCGAACGTCTCAAGCTGTCGGAGGACGACCGCCAAAAGGTGGCCGCCGTCGGCGCCAAATACGTGGAACGTGTGCGCAAGGAAACGTCGCCCTCGATGATGGAGGCGTTTCTGGCCCAATACGGACTCTCCACTGCCGAGGGTGTCGGCCTCATGTGCCTGGCAGAAGCGCTGCTGCGTGTTCCCGATGCGGAAACCATTGACGACCTCATCCACGACAAGATCGAACCGTCCGACTGGGGCGCACACCTTGGCAAGTCCTCTTCGTCGATGGTCAACGCCTCGACCTGGGCACTGATGCTGACCGGCAGGGTGCTGGATGACGATCCCAAGGGCCCGGCGCGGGCGCTGCGAGGCTTGGTGCGCCGTATGGGCGAGCCGGTGGTGCGTACCGCGGTCGGCCAGTCGATGAAGATTCTCGGACGCCAGTTCGTGCTCGGCCAGACCATCGAGGAGGGCATGAAGAATGCTCGCGAGCTCGAGAAGCAGGGCTACACGTATTCCTACGACATGCTCGGCGAGGCGGCGCGTACCGATGAAGATGCCGTGCGCTATCACGCGGCCTACGCCAGGGCGATCACCGCCATCGCCAGGCAGGCCAAGGGCGACGTGCGATCCAGTCCGAGCATCTCGGTGAAACTCTCGGCGCTGCATCCGCGCTATGAATACACCCACCGCGACACGGTGATCGCGGAACTCGTGCCACGCGCGCTGGAGCTGGCGACGCAGGCGGCCAAAGCCAATATCGGCTTCAACATCGACGCCGAGGAGCAGGACCGGCTGGATCTGTCACTCGACGTGATCGAGGCGCTGCTGTGCGACCCCGGACTTGCCGGCTGGGACGGATTCGGCATCGTGGTGCAGGCCTACGGGCGCCGTGCCGCGCCGGTGATCGAGGCGCTCTACGACCTTGCCGAGCGGCTCGACCGCAAGATCATGGTGCGGCTGGTGAAAGGCGCCTACTGGGACACCGAGATCAAGCTGGCGCAGGAACTGGGCGTAAAGACCTTCCCGGTCTTCACCCGCAAGGTCAATACCGATGTCAGCTACATGGCCTGCGCGCGAATGCTGCTCGATCGGCGTGACCGCATCTATCCGCAGTTCGCGACCCACAATGCCCATACCTGCGCCGCCGTGGTGGCCATGGCAGGTAATGACAAGGACAGCTTCGAGTTCCAGCGCCTGCACGGCATGGGCGAATCGCTGCACCAGATCGTCAAGCAGTCGGAGGGGACGCATTGCCGGATCTACGCGCCGGTCGGCGCGCACCGTGACCTGCTGGCCTATCTGGTCCGCCGTCTGCTGGAGAACGGGGCGAACTCCTCATTCGTAAACCAGGTGGTGGACAGCTCGATTTCCCCCAGCGAGATCGCGCGCGACCCGGTGACCGAGATGCAGCGCCTGGGTGACGCCATCCCCAGCCCGTCGATCCGCCTGCCCGGCGAGCTGTTCGCGCCCGATCGCAAGAACTCCCGCGGCTACCGGATCAACGAACCCGCCTCGATCCTGCCACTGCTGAAGGCGCGCGAGGCGTTCGCCGACACGACCTGGAGCGCCGGGCCGATGCTGGCGGGAAGCCCGGCGCCGCGGGGGCCGGCCCGCGATGCCGTGTCTCCGGCCGACGCTTCGCGGCTGATCGGCAAAGTGCATGAGGCGACTCCGGATGAGGTGACGGCCGCCCTCGACGCCGCCGAGGAAGGCTTCCGCGACTGGTCGGCGCGTCCGGCGGCGGAACGGGCCGAGGTGCTGCGCCGCACCGCCGACCTCTACGAGGAACACATCGCCGAGCTGACCGTGATCACCACCCGCGAGGCCGGCAAGATGATGTTCGATGGCATCGCCGAGGTGCGTGAGGCCGTGGACTTCCTGCGCTACTACGCCAACGAGGGCGAGCGGCTGGAAGCGGAAGAGCCCGGCAGTGCCCGCGGCATCTTCGTCTGCATCAGCCCGTGGAACTTTCCCCTGGCCATCACCACCGGCCAGATCGCCGCGGCACTGGTGGCCGGCAACGCGGTGCTCGCCAAGCCCGCCGAGCAGACACCCCTGATCGCCGCCCGTGCCGTCGAGCTGATGCGCGCGGCCGGCCTGCCGGAGGCGGCACTCCAGCTGCTGCCCGGCGACGGGCCGACGGTCGGCGGGCTGCTGACCAGCGATCCGCGCATCGCGGGCGTCTGCTTCACCGGCTCGACGCCGGTGGCGCAGATCATCCACAAGGCCCTGGCGCAGAACGCGGGGCCGGATGCGGTGCTGATCGCCGAGACCGGCGGACTGAATTCCATGATCGTGGACTCCACGGCGCTGACCGAGCAGGCGGTGCGCGATATCCTGATCTCGTCCTTCCAGTCGGCCGGCCAGCGCTGTTCGGCGCTCAGGATGCTGTATGTCCAGGAAGAGGCACGCGATCGCCTGCTCAACATGCTCTACGGCGCCATGGACGCGCTCACCATTGGCGATCCCTGGAATACCGACACCGACGTGTCGCCGGTGATCGACGCCGACGCCCAAGGCGAAATCAGCGCCTATGTGGCGGCGCATGAAAAAGCCGGCAAGGTGCTGAAGAAGCTGCCTGCGCCCGACGTCGGAACCTTCGTCACCCCGGCCGTGGTTGAGGTAGGGGGCATCGAGGATCTCGAGCGCGAAATCTTCGGCCCGGTCCTGCACGTGGCCAGCTTCAAGGCACGCGACATCGACAAGGTGGTCGACGCAATCAATGCCAGGGGATACGGGCTGACCTTCGGACTGCATACCCGGATCGACGACCGCGTGCAGCAGATCGTCGAGCGTATCCATGTCGGCAACGTCTACGTCAACCGCAACCAGATCGGCGCCATCGTCGGCTCGCAGCCCTTCGGCGGCGAGGGCCTTTCGGGCACCGGGCCCAAGGCCGGCGGCCCGCTCTACGTCACCCGCTTCCGCCGCACCGCCACCGTGGAGTGCCACGACGCGCCGAAGGGGAAGGCCGTGACACTCAGGGAGCTCCAGTCGGCTCTCGACGGGCTGGACGCACGCAACTGGGCAGCGCGTCGCGATCGGGTCGAGGTGCTGCGCAAGGCGCTGAGCGGCAAGGGTGGCCTGACCCGCAAGGCGCTCAACGAGACCGCGGCCCTGGACATGACAGCGCAGACGCTGCCAGGGCCGACGGGGGAAAGCAACCGCTTGTCGCTGTATCCGAAGGGACCGGTACTCTGCCTCGGGCCCACCCTGGATATCGCCCTTGCCCAGGCAGCGCAGGCCCTCGGTGCGGGCTGTGCGGCGCTAATCGTCGCGCCGGACGCGAAGCGGTCCGTGCAGCCGCTGATCGATGCGGGGGCGCCCGTCGCCGCGCTCGACGGCAGCGTCTCGGCCGAGACGCTGAGCGCGGTCAAAGGTATCGCGGCAGTGGCCGCGGCCGGCGCCAGCGACTGGACCCGGGAACTGCGCATCGCGCTCGCCAAGCGCGACGGTGCCATCGTGCCGCTCGAGACCCAGACCATCTCGCCGGAACGCTACGTGGTGGAACGTCATCTGTGCATCGACACCACGGCGGCGGGTGGCAACGCGAGCCTGCTGGCGACGGCGGAGTAGACGCCGCGTTAGCTGAACACGGTGAAACGGCCCTCCAGCGAACGGCTACCGCACCGATACCCGGCTGAATGGTGAGCTTGCCGCAGTCCGCTTCAAGCTCATCCACGAACGATTTCGCACGAGCCGGATTGTCCTGTGCAATGAAGGCGTGTCGATTTCATCAGGTCGAGCTGGCTTTCGGGCGAAAACTCCAGACGCATCACCCCGCCTCGCCGGCGGCAATCTCGTCGATCCGTCGCCGCGTGTTCTCGAAGACCTGCCCGGCAGGAATTCCCGGCCCACCTTCCATGCCTCTCTGCACTTCTGCTCGTAGCGCCTCAAGCTTGAGGGCTCGCAGCTTTTCTTGGTCTTCGAGCATCCGCAGCCCTTCGCGGACAACCTCGCTGGCGTTGTTGTACCGCCCCGACGCGAGTTGCGACTTCACGAACTCCTCAAAGTGGGGACCAAGCGCGACACTGGTTGGCATAGCAGACTCCAAACTAATAGTTAGTAACCACTATTTCTATACGTTCGCCGAACGAGTGTCAATCGCCATCCGCCTCCGCCCGCACGAAGGGGTCAGGCAGAGTCGGGGTTGTTGCACAAACGTTCCTTTGCGCAACGCGAAGCCAATTGTCATTTTCAGAAGACGACTGCACCAGTTCATTGGGCTGGCCGCCGTGTGTGCAGCGGACTTCTGACCGTCAAAGGTCAGGAGTTCTATGCACGAAACGCCGCGAGGGGCTGGGATTGCTC
>Ga0209573_1003785_pt1 | contig 15952 bp, 22 predicted proteins | sample TNRBio252014_DNA_FD_185870 | JGI IMG/M metagenome (GOLD analysis project Ga0209573, IMG submission 185870) | Wastewater treatment Type I Accumulibacter community from EBPR Bioreactor in Madison, WI, USA - TNR Reactor_6/25/2014_ DNA (SPAdes)... | ecosystem: Engineered > Bioreactor > EBPR >...
TTCAACCAGCTGGTTCAATTCGTGGGCCAGAGGTGCCACTTCTTCGGGAAATTTCTCGCCGATGGTATCGGCCTCGCCCTGCCGGATCGCGGTGACGGCCCGCCTGAGCCGCAGCAGCGGGCGCAGACCGAAGCCGACCTGGACGATGGTGGAGGCGATCAGGGCGGCGCCGAGCAGGGCGAAAGTGGTCAGCAGCGCCGTGTTGAACTGGCGCGTTTCCTCGTCAATCTCGGCGGCATTGCCGGCCACAGCGATGTAGAACCGGTTGTTTTCGCCCAGATCGATCAGCTGTTCGAGGATGCGCAGGCGCCGCCCGTCCGGACCGGTGAGAAAACCATCGCTGGCATCGGCATCGCGCTTGGGGTCGTTGGGGTCGATCAGGTAGGGCAATCTGGTGGAATAGAGCGAGCGCGAGGTGCGCATCACCACGGCCACACCCTTTTCCTGATCCAGCTTGACGATCTGCCAGTACCAGCCGGACAGCGGAATCTGAAACTGCGGCTCGCCGAGGTTGCCGATATCGGTGGCGGTGCCGTCGGTCATCGAGGCAACATCGGCCACCAGCACCTTGAGGTACAGGCGCAGGCGTTCGTCGAAGGCATGCGTGGTGGCGCGGCGGTTCAGTTCGGACAGCACCCAGCCGGCGACCAGCAGGATCAGGAACGACAGGCCGGCAGCGGAAATCAGCAGGCGTCCGGCGAGCGATCTCGGGCCGATCACGGACGCGCGGCCTCAGCGGCCGGCCTTCTGCGCATCCGCCTTGCCGACCAGATAACCGAGGCCGCGCACGGTCTCGATGATGTCGACACCCAGCTTCTTGCGCAGGCGACCGATGAACACCTCGATGGTGTTCGAATCGCGATCGAAATCCTGATCGTAGAGATGCTCGACCAGTTCGCTGCGCGAGACGACCCGGCCCTGATGGTGCATCAGATAGGCCAGCAGGCGGTATTCGTGCGAGGTCAGCTTCACCGGATTGCCGTCGACCACAACCTTGCTGGAGCGTGTATCGAGCAGCACCGGCCCGATCATGAACTCGCTGGTGGCGTGTCCGGCGGCGCGGCGCACCAGAGCGCGCAGACGCGCCAGAACCTCTTCCATGTGGAACGGTTTGGTGACGTAATCGTCGGCGCCGGCATCGAAGCCCTGCACCTTGTCGCTCCAGCGATCGCGCGCCGTAAGAATCAGCACAGGCATGCGGCGCCCGGCACGGCGCCATTTTTCGAGAACCGTCACGCCTTCCATGCGCGGGAGGCCGAGATCCAGCACCACCGCGTCATAGGGTTCCGTTTCGCCGAGAAAATGGCCTTCCTCGCCGTCATGCGCCGAATCGACGGCGTAACCGGCGTTCTGTAACGCGGTCACGAGTTGGCGATTGAGGTCTTTGTCGTCTTCGACAACCAGGAGGCGCATGAGAGTTCAACGCAGTTGCTGGGTGGCGCGGGACTGCGCATCGACCCCGATCCGCACGACCCGACCTCCGCGGGCCAGAATGGCGAGAACATACATCATGCGGCCGTCAACGCGACAGAGATTTGCAGAGACAAGATCGCCGGGCACCTTGCCCCGGGCGATGCGGGTCGCCTCGGACAACTGGACCAGCTTGTCCGCCTGCACGATCTCGCGCGCAGCTTCAGGCGCAAGGCACGAGTCGGGCGTGGCCTGCACCAGGGTCACAGCCAGAAGGGAGGCGATCATGCCCTGCGGAAACATGGTGCTGAAGGTGGGGCAGCCGGGCTGAACCCGCTATGAACGGTCCAGCCCGGCGCCGCTCAGCCGATGGCCTTGCTGGCTTTGACCCGGAAGACGGTGGAGGCCACGAAGCTGACCCCGGCGACGATTTTCATCGCCGCGTCGATCAGGCCGGATTGCTCCGTAACCCCGAGATCGATGCCGAACAGGCTGGCGGCCAGGGCGCTCATGCCGACGATGTTGGACCAGACGGTGCGGCTTTCAAGAATGGTTTTGGTCAGGTTCACCTCAGGAAGCTCCTTGTTGGCGGGTTGTGAAACAGGTGGTTTGGGTGCAGCCGCGGCCAGGGAGAGGGCTCGCGTTTCGACGGTTGCGACCCGCCGCAGCCAGCCGCGACCGAAGATGGAAAAGATCGCAAGCTGGCGCAGGAAGCCGCGACGGCGGCTGCACAGCACCCGCACCAGACCGGCGGGATCGGCCCGGCGCGCAGCGGAGACGGTCCTGTGGCCGGCAATGCCATTCGGCGTCACGCCGATGGACTGTTGCAGGGTGCGCATGGCGCGGCGCACGCCGGAGTTGACGGCGTAGTCGAACACCGCAAGGTCAACGCCGGCGGGCAGTTCATCGCAGGCGCAGAGCTCCCAGTAGAGCCGGCGATAGATGGCGGCCGCCTCGCTGCGCGGCATGGCCCGCACGTCAGCCACGGACACGGCGCGGCCACGCCAGTCGGCCAGAACCCGATGTGTGATGCCCATGTTGGTGGCGCCGCCGGGGTCGCTCGGATGGTGGCTGAACCCGCCTTCGAATTCGAGGGTCGTGGCAAGGCTGCGTGCAAAGTTCACTGTGGCCATGAAGGTCTCCGGCTGCTCTTTGGATCAGGCGCTGAGCACGGGAACGGTCGCCGCGCAGGCCGCCCCTGCCCCGGCCGCCCGGCTCATCTGGCTGAGGCGGATGGTGAGGCTGGTGCGCGGCGTGCCGAAATCGGCCAGTTCCTCGGCGGTGGTGTAGATCTGGCTGGTCGTGCTCGGCTGGAAGGAGCGCTTGAGCGTGGCGCCGTCGAGAACATCGAGGGTGTAAGCCTCGGCTTCCTCGCCCAGCGGCACCTCGGCCAGATCCCAGTTGTCGCCGCCGCGGCGGGTGCGTCGGATCCATGAAAGGACAATGCCGGAGTTCTCGCGCCGGGCTTTGAGGCCGACGGGCGAGAGCGGCAACAGGGCGGCGGACGAGGCGCTCGCGGTCAGTTCGATCGCCGCAGGGTCTGCGTGGTCGCGATCGGCCGGGGAGATGCGCACCGTGGCCGTGGCGCCGAGGCTTTCGGCGCCCTCGAACAACGCCGTCAGGGCACTGTCGAGCACGACGACGCGGCTGCCGGCCGGCTTGAGACTGGCGGCCGTGGCCTCGGACCCGTGCTGCCCGCGCAACAGGCGGTCAAGACGCCACTGGCCGGGGCCGATCAGGTCGGCGGACTGGTGGGAGAGGATTTCCCAGGCGCCGTCGCTGCCCTGAATGGCGAGCAGGCCATCGCTGCCAAGCGCGCCGTAGGCGTCGCGCGAGGCGAGCGCCCCGCCGGCCAGTTCAACAGTGACGCCAGCGCCGCGATCCCAGCGCCAGAGCGGCCCGGCCGCAAGATCGGTCAGGGTTGTCCCCATGATTGCCGGACGCAGGACGCTGGCGGCCGGGGCAAAGGCCGCGCCGTCGGCCGAGATCCACACGGTGTAGGGGCCGCACCAGGGCTGGGCGCGCAGGGCGAGCAGCGCCAGCGGCACCGGATCGCCCGGATCGACGGCCAGCGCCAGCACAACCGCGCTGGCCGGGCCGGCGACAGGCGGGGCCGACCAGAGCGGAACATCCGAGCGGGCCGGGCGCAGATCGAAGACATTGGGCTCGATCGCCCGCGCCCGGCACTGACGGACCGCTCCATCGCCGATGCGCGTGATCTGGAAGACCCTCTGGGCCAGATCGCCCGGCAGGCGGACAAGATCGCCGGGCTCAAGGGCAAGGCACCCCGGGCGCAGACTGAACTCCACGGTTTCCCGGCCGACCCAGGCGTCCTGAAGCGCGATTTCGACCAGTCTCGCCGCTTCGGCCCGGCGCAGAACCGCCGTCGTGTCGCTGGCCTCGATGCGCCGGCTGACGGTTTGCAGGCGGCGCGAAGCGGCCGTGGCCGGCTGGTACTGCGCTTCGGCATCGGTGAAGGCGAGCGAGACCTGACGCGGCAATTCGCTTTCCTGGGCACGTGTGCGGGCAATCTCGCCGCCCTTGCGGTCCGGCACCAGATCGCCGCGGCTCAGCGCGCTAATCGCCCCGCGGCCGCGGGCAGCAAAGGCCACCTCCGCAGCCTTGCCGGCGGCGTCGATGCCAAACAGCCCTTCCAGCGGTTCGAGCGCGGCACGGGCGCTCATCGGCCTGTCGATGATGTAGCCGTCGACAAAGCCGTCCACCGTGTCGACCACCGGAGCCGGCAGGCCGAAATCGGCGGCAATGGCGGCGATGAGCCGGTCGAGCGGCATGCCCTCGATGCGGCCGTTGAGCCAGTGGCCCAGCGCCCAGTTGGCGCTATCGCCCCAGACGGTGCCGAGGTGGGGAAAGGCGGGATAGGGCCGCGCATCCCAGGCCCAGACATGGATGTGCGCGGGATCGACCATGCGGCCGCCATAAACCGGCGACAGCGGGTTATGCGCCGCTTCGAACCCATGGGCTGCGGGGTCGAAGTGATCGAGCACCGCGCCCAGATAGCGGGCCTGAATGAGATCGTCGCGCAGGCGCAGCGAAAACGGCGGATAGCCGCCTTCGGACGATTTGGGATCGGGGAAGGCATTGGGCGCATTGGCGCCCTTGTCCACCGCCGGACAGCCGACCTCGGTCAGCCAGATCGGCTTGGAGGATGGCTGCCAGCCGGTCGCCGGGCCTTCGACGCCGCCCGTGCGCGGCCGGTGGCTGTTGGCCCACCAGCCGGCCAGATCCTTGGCGCGGAAGGTCCAGGGCTTGCCGAACGCTCCATCGCTGATCGGGGTGCGGATCTGCGCCGCCCGGTCTGCCTCGGAGGCATAATACCAGTCCCAAGCCTCGCCCGAGATGAGGCGGGATTTCAGATAGCTGGCGGCATGGCCGCTGCCGGTGTCGGCCGCATCAAGGTGACCGGTGCCATCACGCCAGTCGGCGACGGGAGGATAATAGTCGATGCCGATGAAATCGATGTTGGCATCGCTCCACAACGGATCGAGCGGAAACCCGACATCGGCGCCGGCGTTGCGGACATGGGCGCCGTATTCGCTCCAGTCCGCCGCATAGCCGATCTTGACGGCCGGACCGAGCAGCGCCCGGACCTCGGCGGCAAGAGCCTTGAGGTACCCTGTCGCGGCATAGCCCGTCGCGCTGTCGCGCACGCGGGTCAGGCCGACCAGTTCAGAGCCGATGAGGAAGGCAGAGACACCGCCCGCCGCCTTGCACAGCGCGGCGTTGTGCAGCACAAAGCGGCTGTAGCTCCATTCCGCCGGCCCGGAATAGGCCACGGTGCCGGCGGCAACGGTGAAGTGGCTGGCCTGAACGCTGCCGAAGAACGCGGCGACCTCACCGCCGGCCGCCGCGCTGCCATCGGGGCTTGCGGCACGGCCCGGGGCGGGGTGACAGGTGATGCGCCCGCGCCAGGGATAGGCGGGCTGGCCGACGTCGCCGCTCCACGGGTCCGGAAGGCTGTTGCCGGCGGCGATATCCATCATCACGAAGGGATAGAAGACCACCGATTTGCCGCGCCCCTTCAACTCGGCGATCGCGGCGAGGATCGAGGCGTCGGAGGGGGTTCCGCCAAAGGCGGCACGGCCATCGACCCGAGAGGTGACGCGGGCCGTTTCGCGCGGCACCCCGGCGACCGACCAGAGCGTGCCGCTGGTGATCTTTGCGGCCAGATCGACCGCCGGGCGGATTGTGCAGTGGCCGGCGCGCAGGTCATCCCCGAACCAGGCCGAGGTCAGGGCCACCGAGTCGCAGGCCGGGCAGATCGCCTCAAGCGCATCGAGCGAGGCTTCCATATCGGTGGCATGGGTTGTCTGATTGCGGTTCTCCGCCGTGGTGGCGCCCTGCCCCAGAGCGCGGCTGACCAGCGCGGTCTGATAGCCGGCCTCGGTCGCGCCGGGGATGAGCACGACGCCGCGCAGCTTGTCGGCCAGCCCCGCAACCGGCCGCACCACCTCGAACGAGAGCTGCGGCAGGCGGTTGCCGTAGGCAGTGAGCGGCAGGCGCTCGAACACGACATAGGCGGTGCCGCGATAGGCCGGAACCGCGCCCTGCCGCGCGACCAGCAGCGGATCGGGCAGCTGTGTCTCGTCGCCGCGATGGACGCGCATGGTCACGGTGGTCAGGTCGAGCAGCTTACCGTCGGCCCAGACACGGCGGACCATGGCAATCGGCCCCTCGCACAGGGCGACGGCGAGGTTGGCATAATAATAATAGCTGGTGGTCGTGGTGGCGGGCTGGCCCGAGCGGCCCGATTTGCCGCCGCTGCGACCCTGCCGCGTCACCTCGATCTGCTCTTCGAAGCGGGTGGCCCAGATCACCTGCCCGCCCAGCCGGGCGCGACCGTAGAGGCGCGGGATCGGCGCGCCCTCGCTGGCCGTGATGCCGTCGAGCGCCTTGAGGCGGGGACCTTCGACAGAGCGCCGCCCGCCGCCCATGATCTGGCGGTCGATCAATCCCCCGGCCAGCGCGCCGGCGGCCTGTCCGATGGCCATGCCGATCGGTCCGCCCAGCGCCGAGCCGATGGCCGAGCCTGCAACCTGAAGTACGAGAGTGGCCATCAGACGGATCCTTGGGGAAAGCGGAAGGCATGGGCGATGCGCCGCCGCCAGAGGCCGAGCGGCACCTCGCACACGGCAATGCCGTCGTGGGCGTGAATGATCGTGTCGGGGGTGCTGACAATGCCCAGGTGCTTGGCGGGCAGCCCGGTGCGCCAGCGGAACAAGAGGACATCGCCGGGGCGCGCCTCGGTCACCGGCACCTCGGTCAGATGGCGCCGCGCCGCCTCGGCCAGCCGGTCTTCGCGGCCCGCCTCGGCCCAGTAGGGCGAGTAGGGACCGGGATGTTCAGGCTCGTCGCCGATCACCTCACGCCAGACACCGCGCAGCAGCCCGAGGCAATCGCACCCCACCCCCTTCAGCGAGGCCTGATGCAGATAGGGCGTGCCGATCCAGCCGCGCGCGGCGGCGATGATCGCCTCGGCCGTCACAGGGGCGCTCATGGGTTCAGCAGGCTGCCGTCGAGGCCAGCCTCTCCGCCGCGGGCGTAGGTGAGGACGAAATCCGGGGTCGGAATGTGCGGAAAGCCGCGAAAATTGGTACCGTTGGCGAACTTGCCCTGGCAGGTGGCGAAGGACTTGTCGCAGCCGGGGGTCAGCGTGAAGGCATCGCCCACCGCAACCGGCGCGGCAAACGCCTCCCAGACCTGAAGCACACCGCCGGCGGCATGGCGCTTGACCATCCGGGCCTGCCCGGCATTGGCACCGCTGGTGAAGAGGAGGCGCCCGCCGCTGAAGTGAGTCTCGGGGCTGAGGGCGATGACCGGCGCGCTGATCTCATAGTGCCCGTCGGTGGCGGCGACAGTGCCGGCCACGGTCAAGCCAGCGAGCGCCACCATGCAGCGGCTGTCGCCGAGATCCGCGGAGCAATCGGCCAGAAACAGCCGGCCCTGCTGCTGGTCGTAGCGGTGCAGCGGGCCGCGCATCTCGGCGACGAAGCCGGCGTCCGAGCGGCGGATTTCCCCAACGGTCGCGACATCGAGCACGATGCGCTGGCCCACCTCCGCCCAGTTGACCAGATAAACGGTGACCTGCGCCGCATCATAATGGCCGGCGGCGATGTCCGCCTCGGTGATCCGGGCGCTGGTCAGGGCACCGGAAATCTCGCTGCCCGAGGTGGCAAGGCCCAGTTGCGCCTCTGCCTCGCTGGGGGCAAGGCCACTGGCGGCGGAGAAGGTGACGCCCTCGAAGGCGAGGTCGCGATCATGATCGGTGAAGCCGAGCACCTGGCCATCGGCGCGGACCAGCCGCCAGCACCGGCACAACGAGGTGACGCCGCCCGCAAGATGGCTTGCGAGCGCGGGGGGAAGAACGCGCATGAGACCCTCCGGCAGGTGCCGAGACGTGTCAGGGAAGGATTTCGACCAGCGGAATTTTCGGGATCGCGCCGGCCTCGAAGGCCTCGATGTCGATGTCGAGGAGGTCGGTGTCGAAACGCACCGGCGTATCGAAGGCAAAACCGGCCCGCACCTCGGCCCCCGGCGGGGGTATCCGACCCGGGCGGAAGGTGACGAGGCCGCTGGTCGCATCGACATCGAAATCGAGGCCCGCGGCCTTTTCGGCGCCGCCGACCGCGATGCGGACGCTGCCCGCGACCGGCTTGGCGATGATCCGGTCGTAGGGGTTGAAGGCGCTGCCATAGCGCTTGACGAGCTGGAAGGCGGCACGCGCGCCATCGCCGCTGCCGAGCAACTGGTCGGCCGGCTGAATCGGTGCGGCATAGGCGCCGGAGGTCCAGTCGAGGCGGTCGCGATAGCGAAAGCCGTAGAGCCGGCCGCGCCGTTCCTCGAAGAAGGAGACCACCTCGGCCAGCGCGGCGAAAGACTTCACCCCGTACCCCGCGTCATAGCGACGCCGCGAGGCGGCCCAGCGCTGGTTGCGCTCCTCGCGGCCCGAAGCGGTGATGACAATATCGGTGCGCCGTTCGGGGCCGCCGCTGGCCTTGATCGCCACATCGACGGGAAACCGCACCTCGTGGAAACTCGTCGGCATGAAAACCTCGTTGATTCAAAGCAAGGATTGAGGATAAGCGACCGGCCAGAGTATTTCGGTATCAGATGAACTGGAGAGATCATGACCCACACGCCCCACGAGCTTCTCGCGGAATTCCCGGAAAAGGCTGCGAAGCTCCATGAGCTGAAGGTGTCGAATGCCCATTTTCTGCGGCTTCACGACGAATATCACGAGGTCAACCGCGAGATTCACCGCATCGAATCCGGCGTGGCGCCGACCTCCGATGAGGTTCTGGAGGACCTGAAGAAGAGCCGCCTGAAGCTTCTCGACGAAATCTCCGGCATGCTCACCTGAGCCGGACCCTCAGGTACCGCGCCGTCCACGAGCGACGGCGCGGGCCAGTTGCGCCGAGATCTGGCTTTCCGCCTGGCGGAAGCCATCAATATCCGGGGTCTGGATGTTGACCACCACGGTGGTGCCTCCCCCCTTTCCGGATGCCGAGACACCGAGCCGCCCGTCCGCACCGCGCGCCAGCGGCAGGATCGCTTCCGGCCCCGCCTCCCCCACCAGCCCGACGCCGCGTCCGAGCGGGAAATAGCCCGGCGAGGCTATGACGCCGCCCTCGGCGAAGGGCATGATCGGCACACCCGCCCCGCCCCCGCCCATCAATCCGCCCAGCGCCCCGCCAAGCCCCTGCGTGATCTGGCCGAACAGCCCCGTCACCATGTTTGTCAGCGGCTGCATGCCGGCGCGCAGGCTCAGATCGATGAATTTCTGGCCGACGCTGCGCAGGATATCGTCGAAACTGCGCCCCTGCGCGATGCCGGAGGAGAAGGCGCGCGACATCGAGACGCCGAAGCGCTGCGCCAGGCTGTCGAGTTCGATCAGGCGGTCGCGGGCATCGCCGAGCGCGCCAAGGTCGGCGGTGAGGTCGAGGCTGGTCATCGGCTACTCCGTGCGGGGGGTGACGTGATCGGGAAAAGCGGCCATCAGGCGGTCGATGTCGCTGCGCAGCGGGGCGGGAACGGCGAGGCGCCCGCCCGAAAAGCGGATGGCGGCAGCCAGTTCGCGCGGCGTCATCGCCCAGAAGGCTGAGGGCGGCAGCCGCAGCACCCCGAAGGCAAAGCCCATCGCCTCGGCCCAGGGGAAGGGCTGCGGGCGCATCATGGCGCCTCTCCGAAGGTGAGCGAGAACAGCCGCCCGAGCGCGGCGATGCAGGCCGGCAGATCGGCGGCGCCGACCCGGGCGGCGAATTCGGCATCGCTCAGGCCATGGCCGGCGCCGCGCGCCGCCGCGCCGAGGATCGGGATCAGGTCGCGGGCCGACAGCCGCCCCGCTTCCAGCCGCTGGCCCAGCGCCGCCAGATCGGCGACACCGAAGGCCGCCTCGATTTCCGCCAGCGCGCCGAGCGTCAGGCGCAGGGTCAGCGCCCCGCCCGGCAGGATCAGGTCGACATCGCCGCGATGGTGGTTGGCCATGGCCGACCTCAGAGCGCGGAGAAGGAGAGCGCGCCGGCGCTTTCCAGCGAGACATCGAAGGTGACCTCGCCGGCATGGTCGCCGCGATAATCGAGGCTGGAGATCTGGAACAGGCCCTCGATCAGGCCGAAATCCGGCACGACGACCTGCCAGGCGCGGATCTCGCCGCCGAAGAAAACGGCGCGGATTTCCGCGTCCGAGCTGGCATCCTTGAACACCCCGGTGCCCGACAGGGAGGCCCGGCGCACCCCGGCGCCGGCCAGCAACTCGCGCCAGCGGCCGGCGGACTCGGCGTGGGTGATGTCCACCGCCTCGGCGTTGAGGGTGAAGCGCCGGGTGCGCAGGCCCGCCACGGTGACGAAGGCGCCGGTGGCGTCGGCAATCTTGAGCAGCAGGTCCTTGCCTTTCTGGGCGGCCATGGGAAGTCCTTTCGATCAGGCGGAAACGGGGATCAGATCACTTCGGTGACAAGGCGCAGGCGCAGCGTGGCGCGGGTCAGGTCCTTGTCCGGCTGGCGGCGCAGCTCGGTGGCGACGACGCGGCCGTTGACCAGCCGGTGCCCGGCGAGCGGCAGGTCCGCATCATCGATCAGCGCGGCGATACGGTCGGCAATGGCCAGGGCTTCGCGGCTGCCGCCCTGTCGCGACCAGACGGCGAGCGCCAGATCGGTGACGTGGCCGGCATCGCTGACCGTGCCGTTGTCGCGGCTGGCCGCCTCGGAAAAGACGACGTAGGGCGGGTTCGCGCCGCGCGGCACGTCATCATAGACCTGCGGGCCGCCAAGCGCGGTGGTCAGCTCGGAATCGGCGATCAGGGCGGTGCGCAGCGCGGCCTTCAGGGCGATGATCGGGCTCATGGCGCGGCCTCCTCGACCAGGCAGACAAGGGTGCGGCGGCGGCCGTCGGGATCGGCGGTGCCAAGGATGTTGAACAGCCGGTTGCCGGCGCGAAAGCGCATCTGAGCGCTGATGTCTCCGCGCCAGAGCAGCGACAGGCGGTGGGTGACGCCCTGCCCCGGCTGATCGGCAAGCGTGCGCTCGGTCGAGCGCGAGGCGCTGCTCACCGGCGTCAGCGCGGCCCAGAGATAGGCGCGCGGAGCAAAACTGCGGCTGGTGCCGCCAAGATCGTCGGGCACCTGAACCGGTTCTTCCAGCAGCAGGCGCAGGCGACGGGCGGCGATGGGGGGATGGGAGCCCGTCATGGTCAGAGCCTCGGGCGGCGGAAGGGGGCGAGCAGCAGGGCAACATCCGGCGGCAGCGGCGCCGATGACGCCGGGATATCGCCGCGGTTTTCGAACCAGCGGGCGACCAGCAGACGCACCGCAAGGCGCAGCGGCTCGGGCACATCGGCCGGCGCGGCGCCATAGCCGCAGGTCAGGTCGATCTCGATGCCGCCACCTGGCCGGCCGGGTCCGGCCACCGGCGCGGCGAGCACCAAGAGCGGCGGATCGCGCTGCGCTTCCAGCCGGAAGGCGGCCAAGGGCAGGCTGGCGGCAAGGTCGGCCGCGTCATAGACGCGCACTGCGGCGATGGCCGAAACCGGGGCGAGCGGCAGCGTCAGCCGCCCGCCCGGCGGCCAGGCATCACCGATCAGGCGCCAGTTCTGGGTGAGCAGCAGGCGGCCCGAGGCGCGCTCCACCGCCAGGCGGGCGGCGGTGATCAGGGCGGAGACGAGGGCATCCTCGTCGCCGGTGTCGAGCCTGAGCCAGCTCCGGGCTTCGGCCAGGGTCAGGGGTTCCAGCGCGGGCGGGGTGATCAGAACGGGGGTCATGGGCAGGGTCCGGGGTTGGCGGCGGGATCGGTGACCGGGCAGCTTGCGTCGGGCGCCGGCAAATGAGACAAGACGGGGATGGTGTCCGCTCCGGTTTCTCTTTCTTTCAGGCTCGCGCGCGGGCTTTTTGCGGCTGTTCTGGCGCTGGCGGGCACGGTCCCCGCTCTGGCGCTTGGCGGCAACGCGATTTCGGCCTCGACCTGGGGGCTCAACAGCCATGTGGTCATGGTCCTCGGCTCGCGCGGCTCGGTGTGCACAGGCACGCTGATCAGCCAGCGGGTGATCGTCACCGCCGCCCATTGCACGGCCGGATCGAACCAGATCGCGGTGGCCTATTTCGAGGACGGCCGCCCGGTGCTGCAGGCGGTGTCGGAGGTGGCGCGCAACCCCGGCTTCTCGCGCAATTCGGCGGTGTCGCTCGACATCGCCCTGCTGCGCCTGCAATCGGACCTGCCCAACCGCTTCGTGCCGGTGCCGATCGACGGCGGCGCCGCGGCCAACGCGGTGGGCGAGGACCTGACCATCGCGGGGTTCGGGCTGATGCAGGACCGGGACCTGAAGAGCGCCGGCACCTTGCGCACGGCGAGCGTGCGGCTGTTGCCGAAACTCTATCCGCGGTTCCTGCGCGTCGGGCTCGATTCGAAACTGGAGAGCCTTGCGGTGTGCAAGGGCGATTCCGGCGGGCCGGTCCTTTCGGGCGGGGCGCTGGTCGGCGTCGTCTATGCGGCGGAAAAGACCGGCAAGGCCCAGTCCTGCGGCGCCACCGCCCAGGCCGTGCGCCTCGCGCCCCAGCGGGACTGGATCAGTTCCGTGCTGGCGCGGTGGTAGGCAACGGGGCAGGCCAGACAAAGGCGGGGCCGGGTTACCCCGACTTCACAAGGCGGCGCCGCATGGAACGCATGTTCCCGTGCACTCCTCCGCCACAACCTCCTGCACGGTCTTGCTCCTATCCTCCTTCTCAAAGCCGCCGGCAAGGAGAAGGCTCGGCAGATCATTGAGAAATGCGGAGAAGGCTCGGCAATCTGCTCCGCTGCCGCAGGGCCCCCGCTGGTCCATTGTCCGCCATCGGGGCTGCCGGCAGGCACGCGGGGCTGGTCAGCAGCGAATTTCAGGGTCAGCGCGCCAAAGCGGACAAGTGCGGCCTGAAGAGCCGTGCGGCAAGACGATGGCGCGTCCAGATCGACGCATCGGGCATCGGCGATGGCCGCTATCAATCCATGGAAGATCTCAGGCCCGCATCCGTATCCACTTCCAAATGCGACGAAGCGAGGGGGCACTCAACGCGTCTTGCCGCGCCTGAGATTGGCGACCGTAACGAGCTTGGCGTCCTTCAGCCCCTCATTTCCATGGTCAGCAACGATGCCCGTCAGCATGGCGCGAATGGCTTCGCTGCGCGCCTGCTCCTCGGGAGTCACTTCAGGCTCCTCATAGTGAACCGTTTCGCAGACACACTCAACATTTTCGCCGATCAGCAGCAGATTGAGGCCCGCGATACCGATGGCTTTCAGCACTATGCGCCGACGCGGGGGGAGGCCATGCAGCGCAGCGCGCACCGCCTGCTCTTCCTCTCCATTCAGACCAAGTTCGTCGAGGCTGTGGCCGTCCACGAAGCACTGCTCGATGGCATCAATGTACATCGTGCGCAAATCACCTTCAAACCGCGCCAGAATAGCGCGGATGACGCGAATATGGACGACTGCTCCTTCGAGTTGGAATGTGACTTCGACTTCGCCCTGCCCGGCGGAAAGCCGCATGAGCTGGAAATCGTGCAGGTTCGGGAGCACGACCGGACTGTGATCCATTGTTGTCATCATCTTGGCTCCGGCTCAAAATCGTTCTGCTTAGCCACGACGGAACCGACCACCCTTCCATTCCCAGCGGTGAAAATGGACGCCGCCGTGGCCCGAATAGTCAGACATCTCCGGAAATGCGGGAATTTCGCGGCTCCGGTGGAAACCGCTGCAATTGCCAAACGTGTCCGAATGAATCAGAAATTGACTCAAAAACGATCTTCCGAAAAGGGTTCCAGAGCCATTCCGAGGGTCAATTGCGTCACCCACCTTTCTTGAAAGAGACATTAAGAAAGAAAATCATTGATGCTTTCGAACAATCTCTTGCTATCCGGATCAACATCTTCCGGCCCAATAAATTCACAATACTCTATACCATCTTCAAAAATCTCCAGTTCAATCCTCTTTTCCAGAAGCGTAATCTTCACAATAATTGCTCCTTGGCGCAATTTGTCCAATGTATAAAATATGCTTTTGCTATCGAGATAATCGAGAAACGGAATGAGGTCCTTGATGTTTTCAATCTTCATGGCGCGCCCCTACTTTCTGTATTCATTTCTTTCGATGAGTTTCTTGCACGTAGCGGCGGCACGATTTCCAGCCTTCGCTTGAGAGAGCATATCGGCGATGGTCGCCCCAAGGAACTGACCGGGGAGCACAGAGTGTATTTTGCCGAGACACTTCTCCGCCACGAACTCCTGCACGGTCTTGCCCATATCCTCCTTCTCAAAGCCGCCGGCAAGGAGAAGCGCGGGCAGATCACTGAGAAATGCGGAGAAGGGATCGGCGATCAACTCCGACGCCGCAGGGCCCCCGCTGGTCCATTGTCCGCCATCGGGGCTGCCGGCAGGCACGCGGGACTGGTCTCAGACTTACCGGATGAACTTTTCGATCATGGCGAACAGTGCAGGCACATCGTCAAGCACGCTTTCGTCACCCGAAAACACGCTGTATTCGATGTGTCATCCATGAAGTCAATTTCGAGCCGAATACCCAGCAGCGTTGTCTCAACCATGATGCTGTCATCGCGATCATGTGACAACCGGTAATAGACATTGTTCTTGTCCAGATAATTCAGGAAGGGAATGAGATCCTGAAGACCACGCAAATTATCCGGTTTCATCTTTTTTCCACACTTTCACCAAATCATAGTGAACAGCGTTATGTTCTAATGCTCCGATCAATCGCTCCAATGCTTATCAATGATCGCTTCCAGATCATCTCCGTTCTCGAAAACGTCCTCTGAACCACGAAATACGCTGTAATTTGCATAATACTCATAAAATGTTACCTCAATACGCGCACCAACAACAGTAAAAAATACGGTTAGAGAGTCATCTCCATATTGATGTAAGCTATACGTTATTCCTTTTTTGTTCAAATATTTTGCAAAACTGAAGAGGCCACTCAATCCACCAGAGATTTTCATTTTATTTTTCCTTTCTGAATCTTGGCTCATGAATCAATTTGTAACATTTGTTAGCGCCCAACTCCCCGCGCTTTTTTGCAGCCATGAGATCTTGAAGCGTTGTTTCCAGGAATTGGTCGGGAAGCTCCCGACTGATTGTTCCCTTGCACTTCTCCGCCACGAACTCCTGCACGGTCTTGCCCATATCCTCCTTCTCAAAGCCCCCGGCAAGGAGAAGGGTCGGCAGATCATTAAGAAATACGGAGAAGGGATCGGCGATCAGTTCCGACGCCGCAGGGCCCCCGCTGGTCCATTGTCCGCCATCGGGGCTGCCGGCAGGCACGCGGGGCTGGTCAGCAGCGAATTTCAGGGTCAGCTTGTGAAACCGCAGAAGCGCGGCCTCAAAGGATGCCGCAGCCTCGCGATATCGCGCGCGGTGTGTGTCGATACTCATGCTCGCAACCTTTTGAATTGCCCGGTCGGCGGCAATCGGCCCCCCTCTCCCCGCCGGGGAGAGGGAGTGCCCCCGCAAGGGGTGACGGCTCAGCTGACGCCGAATTTCATCAGCTTGATCGCGTCGTAATCCTGCACCCCGCCGCCGACGCGCTTGGTGGTGTAGAACAGCACGTAGGGCTTGGCGGAATAGGGATCGCGCAGGATGCGCACGCCCATGCGGTCGACGATCAGATAACCGCGGCGAAAATCGCCGAAGGCCATCGCCAGCGTGTTGGCGCCGATGTCCGGCATGTCCTCGGCCTCGACCACGGGGAAGCTCATCAGCGTCGCCTGTCCGCCCGCCTGGGCCGGGGGCTGCCAGAGATACTGGCCGGTCGAATCCTTGAACTTGCGCACCGCGCTCTGGGTCTTGCGGTTCATCACGAAGCTGGCGTTCTGGCGATAGCCGGCCTTGAGCGCATAGACCAGATCGACCAGCGCATCCGAGGGGCTGGAGGCGGCGAAGGCGCCGGAAACGCCGGTGGCGATGTAGCCGAGGCTGCCCCAGGTCCAGGCGCTGTTGGCCAGCGTGGTCGAGGCGAGGAAGCCCTTGGGCCTGGACACGCCGTCGCCGTTGA
>Ga0209573_1003786_pt1 | contig 15947 bp, 15 predicted proteins | sample TNRBio252014_DNA_FD_185870 | JGI IMG/M metagenome (GOLD analysis project Ga0209573, IMG submission 185870) | Wastewater treatment Type I Accumulibacter community from EBPR Bioreactor in Madison, WI, USA - TNR Reactor_6/25/2014_ DNA (SPAdes)... | ecosystem: Engineered > Bioreactor > EBPR >...
GGCGCTGGGCGTGCGGGTGGCGATTGACGACTTCGGCACCGGCTATTCCTCGCTGGGCTATTTGCAGCGCTTTCCGCTGGACGTGCTCAAGATTGATCGCTCGTTTGTCATCGATCTGCCGGGCAGCGCCAGCAGCGCCGCCATTGCTGACGCTATTCTTACCCTGGCGCATGGCCTGGGCCTGGAGGTGGTGGCGGAGGGGGTGGAAACTCTGGAGCAACTGGAGTTTCTGCGCGATCACGGCTGCGATGAGGGGCAGGGTTACTACTTTGGCCAGCCGCTGCCGCTGGCCGAATTTCGCGCCCTGCTGGCGCGCGATCAGGCCCGGGCCGCGTCAGATCTTGATCGGGGTGACAATCATCTGAATTTCCCGCAGGTGCAGGCGGCGCTGCATGGCGATGGCGGTGTGGTTGTGCAGCCATGAGATCAGCCAGCTTTCGTTGTCGAAGATCAGCTTGCTGCTCAGACACACGCTGTTGGGATACTCGGCGCTGACCTTCGCGACCAGCTTTTCCAGTTCCGCTTCCACGTCAGTGCCATAGGCCGCGTAGGAGGTGGAAGCGCAGCCCTCACTGTGGCAGTAGTTGACGTAGTAGCGCAGCGAGTTCTCGATCTGGTACTGGAGGGAGCGCAGCGCGCCCTTGCCGCCGTAGCTTTCCGCATCTACCTCGCCGACGCTGACGAAGATGAAGTTCTTGAAATGACCGGGGAAAAGCTCATTGAGCCACTTGAGCGTGTACATGCCCAGCCCCCGGTTCTTGCCCACCAGGAAGATGGCGGTGGGCAGGTCGGCGACCAGCGGCGGCTCGGGCAAATCTTCGCCCCAGGTGGGCCGTGGCGCGTAGAGCGCATCCACCGTGCGCAACTGCTGGCGCACCTGTTCGTAGTGACGCCGGATCAGCGCGCACACCCCGATCAGCAGACCGGTGATCAGCAGCGTCAGCCAGCCGCCCTCGGCGAACTTTTCCACCACGGTCACCACCAGAATGCCGCCGGTGACGGTGAAGCCCAGCGCCGCCAGCGCCAGCCGCGATTTCCAGCTTTCCTCGTCGTAACGGCTGGTCCACCAGTGCCGGCATAAGCCGAGCAGCGACAGGGAGAAGGTGAGGAACACGTTGATGCTGTACAGCACCACCAGCACGGAAACGTCGCCCCGGGTCCAGGCCAGGATGCCCAGCGCGCCCAGCCCCATCAAAAACACGCCGTTCTGGGTCACCAGTCGCCCGGACAGGTTGCGGAATTGACGCGGCACCCATGAGTCCACCGCCATGTTGGCCAACACCGTGGGTCCGCCCAGAAAGCCGGTGTTGGCGGCGACGAACAGCAGGCCCGCTTCCAGAAACAGCACCACCGCCAGCAGACCGTAGTTGAGAATCGGGTCGAACCCCAGGTTGTCGATGATGGCGCCAAAGGTGACCGCGTTTAAAGTTTGGTGCGGGACCGCCTGCACGTTCCATAACAGGTACAGCAGGATGACGCCGCCGGCAGTGAAGCTGAGTGAGCCGGCCATGTAAAACATGGTGTACTTGCCAGTGCGGACCCGTGGTTCCTGCAACAGGTTGACGTTATTGGAGACCGCTTCCAGACCGGTGTAGGTGCCGCCGCCCAGCGAGTAGGCGCGCAGGAACAGGGAGACTGCGAAGACCCAGCCCATCTGCTGGGTGAGATGTTCGGTTTCGACGACGGTATCTGGAATCAGCCGGGGCAACCCATCGGAGTGGGCGATGATGCCGTAGACGATCAACAGGGCGTGGGTGAGGATGAAGCCGACGAAAATCGGCAACAGCACCCGGATGGATTCCTTCATCCCGCGCAGGTTGAGTATGATCAGTGCGACGCACAGCGTGACATCGGCCATCAGTGTGTAGGGCTGGGCGCTGGCGGGCAACAGGCTGAACAGAGCGTCTACCCCGGCGGCGATGGAGATGGCGATGGTGAGCACATAATCCACCAGCAGCGCCGCGCCCGAAACCAGACCGGCGCGCGGCCCGAGCAACTGCGTGGCGACCTTGTAACCGCCGCCGCCGGAAGGAAACAGTTCGATGACCTGGTTGTAGGCCAGGGCGATGATGAAAACCGTCAGAAAGGTGGCGGCGGCCAGGTAAAGACCGAGATGCGTGTATTGGCCCAGCGCCAGAAACGCCTGCTCGGGACCGTAACAGGCGGAGGACAGCCCATCGGCGCCGAGGCTGATCCAGGCCAGAAAAGCGACCATGGCGATGTTATGGCGCGGGTCCGGGTGGAATGGGTCGTGTGGTTTGCCAATGACCGCTTCCCTGACTTTTTCGGTGAAAGGCATACGGATTTTCCGGTCGTTTTTTATGAAGAAAGCGGGAGCACTATACTCCACAATTCAGCGTGGTACGCGCGCCGAACATCCATCCAGGATCAGGATTCGAACGGTGGGGTTTGGCGCGGCGCAACGGTGCGGCGTCGGCGCTCCCGACGCCAGAGCATCAGGATCAGGCCGCCGGTTCCCGCCAGCGTGATCGTGGCGACCCACGGATTGAGCGAGCGGATCGCGGCCAGAATCGCGCGCCAGTGTTCATCGACATAATAGACGCCCAGACCCCAGCACCCCACCCACAGCGCAGCGCCCAGGGCGTTGTACAGGGTGAAGGTCCACCAGGGCATCTCCAGGATCCCGGCGGCGATACTGTTCAGTTGCCGCAGCCCGTCAAAAAACCGGCCGATGACGATCAGCCCGCCGCCGTAGCGGGCGAAACCCTGTTCAACCCGTTGCAGATGGCGTTCGTCCACCCGGAACCGGCGCAACAGGGATCGCCCGCTCCGGCGACCCAGCAGATAGCCCAGACTGCTGCCCAGCACCGCCGCCAGGAATGCGATGATGAGCAACTGGCCGATGGGGGGGCGGGTCCGAACGGCCGTGGATGCGGCAGCGGCGATCAACAGCGTCTGACCCGGAGCCGGAATGCCGAAACCTTCTACGCCTACCGCGATGAATACGGCTCCGGAGCCGTAGCGATTCAGCAGCGGTTCGACTGTGGCGATGTCGCGCTGCACCGCCTGGAGCAGGCGCTGCGACCGGGATTCATCCGGCGGCGGTTCCGATGGCGGGGTTTGCGCTGTCGCTTCGCCGGCGGCCAACAGCCCGAGCAACAGGAAACTGGCCAGCGCGCGCTTCAGGTCATGCATCATTTCCTCCCCCAAACATCGTAGAATCCATCTTCCCCCCGAAATCCCGGACCCCGTTCGATGCTGACACAGGATTTTTGGCTGTTGGCGGCCTTCATCGCGCTGCTGGCGCATACGCTGGGCCTGCTGTCGGCTATTCATGCGGTGGCCTGCGTCCGCACCCCGCAGGGCGCTATTGCCTGGGCCATTTCGCTGGCGACCTTTCCTTACGCGGCGCTGCCACTGTACTGGATTTTCGGGCGCAACCGCTTTCACGGTTACGTCGAGATTTTGCGTGCGGGTCTGCTGGCGCAACCCGCCGCCGCGCGCGCCGCCCTGCCCCTGCAATCCCTGCAAGCGTATCGGGCCGACATCCCGCCGGAACGGGCCGGCGCTTTTCAGGTACTGGCCGTATTGAGCCAGACCCTGTACAGCCGGGGCAATGCCCTGGAATTGCTGGTGGACGGTCAGGCGACCTTTGCAGCCCTCTTCGCCGCAATTGATGCGGCCGAGCGCTATCTGCTGATCGAATTCTTTATCATCAAGGACGATGCGCTGGGCCGCGAGCTGCACACCCGGTTGCGGCGCAAGGCGGCGGCCGGGGTTGCGGTGCGCGTATTGTATGACGAAGTGGGCAGCCACGCTTTGCCCAATGCCTATGTGGCGACACTGCGCGCCGCCGGGGTCGCGGTCTCGGCGTTTCACACCACCCGGGGCTGGCGCAACCGCTTCCAGTTGAACTTTCGCAACCATCGCAAGATCGTGGTGGCGGATGGCCGGGTCGCATTCGTCGGCGGCCTGAACGTGGGCGATGAATACTTGGGGCGTGGTCGGCTGGGCCACTGGCGCGATACCCATCTGCGGATCGAGGGGCCGGCGGTGCAGGCGGTGCAGCAGGTGTTCATTGAGGACTGGTATTGGGCCACCCGCGAGGTGGCCGAAGTGGAATGGCGGCCGACCGTGGCGGCGACCCGCGATCAGATCGTGCTGATCTATCCGACCGGGCCGGCCGACGCCCTGGAAACCTGTTCAATGTTTTTCCATCAGGCCATCGTTGGGGCGCAGCGGCGGCTGTGGATCGCCAGCCCCTATTTCGTGCCGGATTCGCCCGTGTTTGAAGCGCTGCAACTGGCCGCGCTGCGCGGGGTGGATGTCCGGATTCTGCTGCCGGCCAGGCCGGATCATCTGCTGGTGTATCTGGCCTCGTTTTCGTTTCTGGAAGCAGCGGACCGGAGCGGCATTCAGATTTATCGCTATCAGGACGGATTCCTGCATCAGAAGGTGGTGCTGGTGGATGATGAGGTCGCCGCAGTGGGCACCGCCAATCTGGACAATCGCTCGCTGCGGCTCAATTTTGAAGTGATGGCGGTAGGAGTGGACCGGGCGTTCGCCGCCCAGGTCGAGACGATGCTGACCCGCGATTTTCAGCGCAGCCAGCGCACCTCCGCCGCCGAGTTGCGCCGGCGCGGTCGGACTTTTCAATGGGCAGTGCGGGCGGCGCGGTTGTTCGATCCGATTTTGTGAGGCGGAACGGGCGAGGGATTCCGAAGCGCGGTCGTCTGACGGAATACTCACGGATTCCCTGGGGGGGAACAAACAATGACCGGAAAAATCAAGTGGACCACACGGGTGGGCGTGATGCTGCTGGCCGTATCCGGCGTGGCGTGGGCGGAATGCGCCATCCAGCAACAGCGCCCGCTGGAGGATATGGACGGAGGCGTGAGCGGCTATTGCTCCAACAACGGGCAACCGATCACCTGCCGCTATACGCCGGGAGATGGCTGGACCTGTGAGGGGCCACAAGGAACTTACACAGCCGTGAATAATAGGCAGGGCCTGATCGATCAGGCCTGTGGCTGTTCGATTCAGGGTGAAAACGAATGAAGCCGCGTCAGGTTCGATGGACGGCGCTGGCGGTGGCTCTGGCGCTGGGCGGCTGTGCGCTGGGTTACGCCAATGATCCGCGCTTTCAAAACTGGCTGGCGCAGGCCGAGGCGTTTTGTACGCCACGGTATGGGGCGTTGCCGCTGGATACCGCAGAGCAGCGGGCGCAATTTGAGCAACTGAGCTATCAGACGTTTTACAAGAATTTGCCGCGCGAGGTCTACGCGGATCGCCTGCATATCCTTTATCCAGATCACGGTCTGACCGTGAGTTGTCTGGCCACGGCTTTTCCCCAGCGGTAATAGCCGCCGGAACCTCTGGAACGTGCGACCCGGCGTTCCACGGGGCAACTCAAGGGTTCACTTTGGAGAAAACGACGATGAGCAATACCTTTGTCGCAGTCGCCTATGACGACATGTACACCGCTCTGGAAGTGCGGTTGCAGTTGCTGCGGATGCAGAAGGAATACCTGCTGGATCTTGACGATGCGGTTGTTGCCGTCCGCGACGATAAGGGCAAGGTCAAACTGCACCAGATTCATAACATGACGGCGGCAGGCGCGGTGTCCGGCAGTTTCTGGGGGCTACTGATCGGGCTGATTTTCATGAACCCGTTGCTGGGTCTGGCAGCGGGCGCGGCGGGTGGGGCGATCAGCGGGGCGTTGACCGACATCGGCATTGACGACGAATTCATGAAGAGACTGGCCTCCGAGCTCAAGCCGGGTAGTTCGGTGCTGTTCGTGCTGGTCAAAAACTTTACGCCGGATAAGGTGCTTGCCGAACTGGAAGGCACGGGCGGCCGCCTGCTGAAAACTTCGCTGTCGCACGAGGATGAAACGAAGCTGCAAGCCGTGCTGGATGCGGTCAAACCGGATGAAGCCGTCGCGCCAGTGATCGAAAAATCCGCCTGAAGATCCCGCAATGAAAAAGCCTGGCGTCCGCCAGGCTTTTTATTTGAAGACTCTGACATATGGCCAACTGCGAAAACCCCAAGCGGCTTGGGAATTGAAGAGTGAACGCCAGGAACTTCATCCTCTGGCCGGCTTTTTTCGCCCTGTTGCTGGTGATGACCGGGCTGCCCAGTGTGCAGACGCAAGCGGCTCCGGCGGCCGCACCACTTTCCGCCCCTTCGGTCGATCCCGCCGCTACGCTGACCGTCGAGGATCTACAAGCCAAACTGGCCGCGCTCGCCACCCTGCGTGATTTGCCCGAAACCGAGCGCAAGCAGGCGCAGGAATGGTATCAGCAGGCCCTGAGTCAGTTGCAGGCGGCGAAAAGCTACGCGGAAACCTTGGCCTATTATCAGCAGCTCCAGCAGTCGGCTCCGACAGAGATTGCCCGCTTGCAGCAAACCCTGAGCGACGAACCGCCCCCGGAACCGTCGCCCAGGCTGTCCACTGACCAGTTGTCCCAGCAACTGGCGCAGACCCAGGCCCGGCTGAGCGATGCCCAGAAACGCCTGATCGATCTGGATCAGCAACTGACGGTGCAGCAGACCCGTCCCAAGAACATCCCGAATGAACTGAGCGATCTCAAGCAGAAAGCGTCCGAGGTGGAAAACAAACTGCAAGCGATTGTTCCGAACACGACGCTGCTGCTGGCCCAGGCGCGCCAGCTGGCGTTGACGACCCAGCGGCAGGCGCTGAACCAGCAAATCGCTCTGCTGGAGCAGGAGCGGCTGGGTTACGACACCCGGCTGGCCTTGTTGAACGTGCAGCGGGCGGTGGCGGCGCAGGACGTGGCGCAGGCCCAAACCCAGACGCAGCAACTGCAAACGCTGCTCAGCAGCCGCCGCCGCGATGAAGCGGCCGTGGTCGTGCAGCAGACGACCGAAGCGACCCAGGAAGCGGTCGCCAAGCCCGAGGTGATTCGGGTCGCCGCCGCAATCAACGCGGGCATCAGCCGTCGGCTGGCCGACCTGGTTCAGCAGGGCGACGACGTCAGCGGTCGCCAGAGCCAGGTCGATCAGCGTCTGGAACAGTTGACCGAGCGGATGCGGGGCATCCGGCAACAGCTCGGCATTGCCGGTTTCAGCGACGCCATGGGGCCGATCCTGCTCAACGAACGGCGCAATCTGCCCGATGTCCGGCAATACCAGCGCAACGCCGGCGAGCGCCAGCAGCACATTATCCAGGCCCGTCTGGAACAGTATCAGGCCGAGGAGTATCTGCGCCGCACCCGCGCCGTCGAGGACAACCTCAAGGACATGGCCGCAACTTTTGATTCGCAGTGGTCGGAAAGTCAGCGGCAGACGGTCATTGCCGAACTGCGCACCCTGTTGGCCGACCGGCAGCAACTGCTGGAAAAACTCAGCAGCGGCTACGCCAGCCTGATCAGCCAGTTGGTGGCGCTGGACGATACCCAGCGCAAGCTCAGCGAGCAGGCGGAACAGTACGGCGCGCTGCTCGACAAATATCTGCTGTGGATTCGCAGCAGTCCACCGCTCAATGCTGAATGGCTGCGGGGACTGGAACAGGCGCTGAAGTGGCTGACCCAGCCGACGCACTGGCAGGTGGTGGGGCAAAATCTGTTACAGGGCGCTGACCGGCATCTTGCGTCGACCATCCTTGGCGCGTTGTTGCTGCTGGGTCTGCTGTACTGGCGCCGGCCCTTGATCCGGGTTCTGGGCGAAGGCGTGGACGCGATTGGCGATGTCCGCGAGGACCGCTTCTGGCTGAGCGTGCGCGCGCTGGGGATCACCCTGCTGTTGGCGTTGCCCTGGCCGTGGTTGATGGTGGGGCTGGCCGGACTGCTGAGCGGGGCCGCCGCCGTCGATCCCGTCGGGACCGATTTTATGCGCGGGCTGAGTCAAGGGCTGGTTGCCGGCGCGTTCCTGACCGTGAATATTACTTTCCCGCTCCAGCTTTGCCGTCCCCAGGGGATGGCGATCACCCATTTTGGCTGGAGCGAAGCCGGCTGCCGGTTATTGCGCCGTCACCTGAACTGGTTTTTGTGGATTGGGCCGGTGAGCACGGTCCTGGTCCGGTTATGCGAAATGCAGCCGGATACGCTGTACAGCGACACGCTGGGACGGCTGGTCTTTTGCATCGGCATGCTGGCGATGACGGTCCTGCTGTGGCGGGTGCTGGATCCCCGCGAATCCTTGCTTGCCGGTCTGGCGGCGGGGCGGGTGGGCGCGACCTGGCGGCTGCGCTATCTCTGGTATCCCCTGATCGTGGGGGTCTATGTCTTAATGATCCTGCTGGCGCTGTCCGGCTACTACTACACCGCCCTGCAATTGCGCGAACGCATGGTCCTGACTGGCTGGCTGCTGATGGGCGCGGTGCTGCTGATCAATCTGTTCCTGCGCGGGCTGAATATCGGCCAGCGGCGTTTGGCCCTGCAACGCGCGCGGGTCAAACGCGAAGCCCAGTTGACCGCCCGGGCCAGCAAGGAGACTGCACCCGCTTCCGGAGAAGGCGCGCCGGAAATTCTCAGCCCGCCGGATCTGGATCTGACCACGATCAGCGAGCAGACCCGCAGTCTGATCAATCTGACCATGCTGCTGGGACTGGGCTTCGGGTTGTGGCGCATCTGGGGCGGGTTGATTCCAGCCTTTGCGATTCTCAACGACATTACCCTTTGGCATCAGACGGCGCAGACCGCCAGCGGCGCACAGGTGGCGGATATTACGCTGGGCAATCTGGTGGCCGCCGGAGCGCTTTTGGGGCTGATCACCTTTCTGGCCCGCAATCTGCCGGGGGTGCTGGAACTGGTGGTGTTGCAGCGGTTGGCAATGGATTCCGGCAATCGCAACGCCATCATCACCATCAGCCGTTACCTGATTACCGGCGTGGGTCTGCTGGCGGCGCTGGATATCATCGGCATCGGCTGGAATCAGGTGCAGTGGCTGGTGGCCGCGCTGGGGGTGGGCCTGGGTTTTGGGTTGAAGGAAATTTTCAGCAATTTCTTTTCCGGGCTGATTCTGTTGCTGGAACGGCCGATCCGGGTCGGCGACACCGTGACGCTCGATCAACTGAACGGCACGGTATCGCGCATCGACATCCGCGCCACCACGATCACCGACTGGGACCGCAAGGAGATCATCGTGCCCAACAATACCTTTCTCACCAATGCCTTGGTCAACTGGACCCGAAATGATCCCATTACCCGGATCGTGATTCCGGTGGGGGTCGGGTATGACAGCAATCCGGTGCAGGTCCAGGAGGTGTTGCTGGACGCGGTAACTGGACATGCGCTGGTGGTCAAGGAGCCGGCCCCGGCGGCGTTGTTTCTCAAGCTCGGCGAAAGCGCGCTGGAATTCGAGGTGCGGGTGTTCGTGCGCGAACTGGCCAACCGTCTGCCGCTGACCCATGATCTGCATATCCTGATCTTGCGGGCGCTGCGGGCGAACCGGATCGAAATTCCCTTCCCGCAGCAGGATGTGCATCTGCGGCGTGGACCAGGTGATCAACGGCCAGGCGGCGGTACATTGATTCACACGCCGTGAGTTGGCGCTGATTTTCCCGCTCCAAATACTTATTCACCTATCCTGTCAATAATTCCGAGAACGCCCATGCTGGAACTGCTGCATTACGATCACGGCATTTACGCTCTGGACTCCGGTTACATCCGGCCGCAACTGACCGCGATTCATCTGATCGTCGAAGGCGGTCAGGTCGCAATCGTGGATACCGCCAGCAACGCCGCCCTGCCGCGCGTGCTGGCGGCCCTGCGCGCCCTGAATCTGTCTCCGGCTCAGGTCGCTTATGTCGTGTTGACCCACATCCATCTGGATCACGCCGGCGGCGCGGGGGCGATGATGCAGGCTTTTCCCGAAGCGCGTCTGGTGGTGCATCCGCGCGGCGTGGCGCATATGGCTGATCCCCGCAAACTGTTTGCGGCGGTGCAGGCGGTCTACGGCGCGGCGGAGGCCGAGCGGCTTTATGGCGCGCTGTTGCCCGTGTCTGCCGACCGGATCGTGGCTGCCGGCGACGGCTATAGTTTCGAGCTGGCGGGCCGACCGCTAATCTGTGTGGAAACACCGGGCCACGCCCGCCATCACCTGTGTCTGTGGGATGCGCGCAGCAATAGCCTGTTTACCGGCGATATTTTTGGCCTGTCATTCCGCGAGCTGGACGTGGCCGGGCGGCCCTCGGTGATTCCCACCACCACGCCGACCCAGTTCGATCCAGCGGCCATGCACGCTTCGGTGGACCGGATTATGGAATATCAGCCACCGGCGCTGTACCTGACCCATTTTGCTCAAGTCACTGACGCGCCGCGTCTGGGCGGCGATTTGCATCGGCTGATTGATGCGCATGTGGCGGTGGCCGAACGGGAGCGCGCCGCTGGCCCGGAACGCGGCGCGCGGATTCTGGCGGGTCTGTGGGCGCTGATGGATGCCGAGGCCGCGCGGCAGGGTTGGCCGCTGAATGCGGAACAGCGGCGCGCGGTGTTGGCGATGGATATTGAACTCAACGCCCAGGGGCTGGACTACTGGTTAGATCAAACCGCGCCGCCCGGTTGAGAGACCGCGCGGGAATCCGTTCAGAAATAACCCGGCAACCCGTGAGAGAAACCCATGAAACTCCAATATCTTGTTCCTGCCCTGCTGCTGGCCGCGCTGGGAATCAACCGCCCGGTCTGGGCAGCCGACCCGCATGCCGCGCATCACCCGGCGCCGGCGGTTTCGACCGCTGCAACTCTGACCGCAACCGGCGTGGTCAAAAGCGTGGATGCGACGGCAGGCAAGCTGGTGATCGACCATGATCCGATCCCGGCGCTGAAGTGGCCGCGCATGACCATGGATTTCCGGCTGGCGGATCAAGCCATGGCGGCTCGGGTCAAGGCCGGCGATGCGGTGCAGTTTGAGATGAAGGAGGGTGAAAAAGGCGCTTACGTCATCACCGCCATTGAGCCGGCGCGCTGAGCGCCGTCTGCCGGCGGTGTTGCGTCCACTACACTTCCAGATATTCAATCCGGTGCGTCCTCATCAGGAGTTCAAGCCATGTCCGCCAACCTGCCCGAACCGGTTCTAACCCGCCGCCATTTTCTGAGCGCCCTGCTGGCCGGCTCGGCCGCGCTGGCGCTGGGCGATCTCCTTCTCCCCCGCTTGGCCCGCGCCGCCAGCGGCCCCTTTACCCTGCCGCCGCTGCCCTACCCCGAGAATGCGTTGAGTCCCGCCATTTCGGCGCAGACCGTGGGCTTCCACTACGGCAAGCACCATCAGGGCTATGTGAACAAGCTCAACGAACTGGTTGTGGGGACGCCGCTGGCCGATCAACCGCTGGAAGCAGTGATCAAGGCCACCGCCGGCCAGGCGGATCAGACCGCAATGTTCAACAATGCCGCGCAGGTCTGGAATCACACCTTTTACTGGAACAGTCTGCGGCCCAGGGCGGCGGTAAACCGGACGGGGCGCTGGCCGGGATGATTGAAAAATCCTTTGGCGGCTTCGAGCCGTTCAAGGCGGAATTCGCCAAGGCCGCCGCCAGCCAGTTTGGCAGTGGCTGGGCCTGGCTGGTGAAGGATGGCGACAAGCTGATCGTGACCCGGACGGGCAATGCGGATACGCCCATCGCGCACGGCCAGAAGCCGCTGTTGACCATTGATGTCTGGGAGCACGCCTACTATCTGGACTACCAGAACCGGCGAGCTGACTATGTAGCCGCCGTGCTCGACAAGCTGATCAATTGGGAATTCGCCGCGCAAAACCTGGCGGGGTGAGCGGGAAGATCGGCGGGGTTTCTGAACGCCGTCCGGAAACCCCGCCTGTTCTCTAGCTAGATCTCGACTCCGAGTTAAGCGGTCTCCCATGCCCACCATAGATTCTCGTTCCCATGCTCCAGCGTGGGAATGCCGCCGAGCCGCTCCAGCGGCCCGCGTCCGCAGGCTGACCCCGCGACGCGGGAGCGTCTGGACCGGCTCCCACGCTGGAGCGTGGGAGCCAGGTACGCCAGGAGCGACCTGTCAGAACTGATGCGTCAATCCACTAGCCGGATCTCGACCCGAGTTGAGCGGTCTCCCTCCCATGCCCACCATTCTGGTTGTTGATGACGACCCCCACATCCGCGAAGTCATTGACTTCGCCCTGCAAAAAGCTGGCTTCGCTACCGTGGACGCCGAGAACGGGGAACAGGCGCTGGCGCAATTCCACGCGACGCACCCGGATTTGGTAGTGCTGGACATCGTGATGCCGGAACGGGATGGAACCGAAGTATGCAGGGAATTGCGCCGGGTCAGCACGGTTCCCATCGTGTTCCTGTCGTCGCGCGATGATGAAGTGGATCGTATTCTTGGCTTGGAACTGGGCGGCGATGATTATGTGACCAAGCCGTTCAGTCCCCGTGAGCTGGTGGCGCGGATCAAGGCGATTCTGCGGCGCGGCAAGGGGGACGCACAAAATGCCGTGGTCTCGAGCGAACAGAGGTTGGAACACGGCCGGCTGCGGCTGGATCTGGATCGCTATACCGCCTGTTGGCAGGATCAGGAGCTGGTGTTGACCCTGACCGAGTTCGGCATTCTGCGCACGCTGCTGGCCCACCCCGGCAAGGTGTTCAACCGCGATCAACTGATGGATGGCAGTTATCAGGATTACCGCGTGGTCAGCGACCGCACCATTGACAGCCATGTGCGGCGGGTGCGCGCCAAGTTCAAAACGCTGGGCGCGGACCCGATTGAAACGCTGCACGGCATCGGCTATCGGCTGGGACCGTGCTGAATGCGGTCGCCGCGACCCCGGCTCAAGCTGCGTTCCTTGCTGCTGGCGGTCAATCTGGCGGTGCTGTGGCTGCCGCTACTGGGGCTGGAGGCGCTGCGACTGTATGACAGCGCCTTGGTGCGCCAGACTGAATCGGAACTGATCGCGCAGACCGCCTTTGTCGCCGCCAGTTACCGCGCGGCCTTGGCGCGGCTGGCCCCGCAGCTTGTCACCAATCCAGACTATGGGCGGCCGCTGGCCGCGCCATGGCGGGAACCGGATCGTGGCGAGACCCGCTGGCGGCCACGTCCAGCGCAGTTAGATCTGGCTGAAGACGCCGTGTACCCACCGCCCCCGGAGACCGTCCCGCCGACGGCGCCGCCCGATTCTTACGCCCAGGCGGTCGGCCAGGAACTGCAAGCGCTGCTTGACGACGCGCAGGTCATGACGCTGGCGGGCATTGCCGTGACCGACGCGCAGGGCACGGTGGTCGCGACCACCGGCCCCAGTCTGGGCCGTTCCCTGACGGCGTTTGAGGAAGTGCGCCGCACCCTGACCGGCGAACCGGTGAGTTTGTTGCGCCGGCGCATTCCCGATTCGCCGGCGCCAGAGATAGATTCGATCAGTCGCGGGACGCTGCTGCGGGTGTTCGTCGCCGCGCCGATCCTCCAGGATCAGCGCATTGTCGCGGCCGTTCTGGTGTGGCGCACACCGATGGCGCTTTCCCAGGTGCTCCATGGCAAACGCTATCACCTGCTGTTGGCGGCGGCGCTGCTGCTGGGCACCGTGGCATTGATGGCGGTGTTTACCTCCTTCACCGTGGTGCGGCCACTACAGGCCTTGGTGCGGCAGGCTCAGCGCGCTACCGCCGGGGAAAAAGGCGCGGTGACGCCCCTGGCCCATCCCGTCACCCAGGAAGTCGCCGAATTGTCGCAAGCGGTGACCACCATGGCGCAGCATTTGGAGCAGCGCGCCGACTATATCCGCACCTTCGCCGCCCACGTTTCCCACGAGTTCAAGACCCCGCTGGCGGCGATCCGGGGCGCAGTCGAATTGCTGCGCGATCATTTCGACACGATGACGGCCGCCGAACGCGAGCGGTTTTTGGGCAATCTGGATCAGGACGCCGCACGGCTGGAACGTCTGGTGCGGCGGCTGCTGGAACTGGCCCGCGCTGATGTGATGCAGGCTTCAGCCACCGACCGCGCCGAGGCCGCCGCCGTGCTGCGCCGCCTGGCCGCCCGTTACCAGGATGCGGGGTTCAAGGTCGCTGTGGTCGAACCCCTACCCTCGGTGAGCGTGACCATGGCCGAGGACGTGCTGGAATCCATCCTGAGCAATCTGCTCGACAATGCGCGGCAACATGGCGGTGACGCGGTGAGCGTGACCGGTGCAGTCGCCGGCAGCAGCGCTGATGCGGTCCTGCGGATCGAGATCAGCGACAACGGCCCTGGGATCTCGGCGGCGAATGCGGCGCGGGTGTTCGAGCCGTTCTTCACCACCGCTCGCGCACAAGGGGGCACGGGCTTGGGGTTGGCGGTGGTGAAAGCGTTGGTGACGGCGCATCGCGGCGCTATCGAGCTGTTGGACAGTGCAGCGGGAACGCGGCTGCGCATTCAGTTGCCGCTGGGGAGCGCAATCCGCCAAGAATGGGTCCATCTCCGGGATCAGGCCCGTCAACCGTAGGTGCGCGAGTGGTCAGCGGCATTGTTGAAGATCGCCGATGGGATGCCGGCGGCGCGGGTGGCAACGTAATACGTCATTTATGAGAAGTGTGGGTGGCTCTTTTACCATTGATAATCTCTTATATCATCATCAATAGGACTTTCGCTTGTACACTACATATAGTTGCATAATTAGCGAAATATATACTATATATAGTGATTGAGACCCTTCCAAGCGAAAGTCCTATGTGGGAGATTCATCGGTTCAAAAGAGCGCCCTGAAGCCTGCGGCTTGAAAATGCCGGTCGTTGGTGAATGCTTCCGTAATTCCCCACCGACGCATGACGATGAAGGACACTTGATCGACGATGCCCGCCTGCCCGGCTTCGTTACGCTGATAGGCTTTCCAGGCATTTTCCCAGTCGGCCTCGGTAGGAACAATCAATTCTCCGCGCAATGCCATTTGCTGGCGGAGTGAGTTAACCTAGTTCCGGTAGGGACGACGGGCCGCAGCATTGCCACATTCAAGAAAAATGAACGTCGTCGAGATAAAGGATTTTCGCTCGGCAACCAGAGAGGCGAATGCCTCCTCAGCGTCGGTATGCCATTGGTCGGCAACGTCCCACAATGCCAGTAATCCTACCGTATCGAGAAAAACTGCTTTCACGGTTGATGCTCATTGTGCCGGGCGGCGACATCGGATTCTCCAGAATTGAATCGCGCCGACAGAAGATCATAGATGTCATTAAGATCCGGTTTTTCGGACCCTAACTGGATTTGATGAATTTCGACCGCCACTTGGCAATGGTCAGGCAAATTCAGCTTTTCAGTGGGTCGAAAAACACCGTTCTCATAAACGGCTTGAAAGGTCATGGTCATGTTCGCTTTCTCGTTAAGCGGATACCTGGTTTCAATTCCGGATTGGAATCAACGCGATCCCGTCACACCTCGCCAGATACTGGGATTTCAGTACATCCGGCGTTCCGTTCACGGCGATTTTCTGCTCTGGCAAGGGTCGCCAGTCCTCCACTTCCAGACTCCGATGCAACCAGTGTCGCGGCGACCCCATGCGCAGTTCGTGGACATTGAACCCGTTGCTCAGACCAGTGCCGGCTTTGAGCGGCGGCGCGGATAGGGCTTGGTAAACATCCAGTTGCCGTTGCAGGTCACGGCGCAGGGTATTGAGATAGGTCTGGGTCTGAGTCAGTTCTTCCAGCAGTCGTTCGCAATGTTCGTCCAGCGCAGTCAGGAGACGTTGAGCCTGACTGTGATCCTGATAGCGAAACAGGTTGCTGAGAATCTCCAGATTTTGCCGCCACAGTTCCTCGGCGGCGTTGCGCAGGCCGTGTTGCGCGATCCGCAGGCGGCGGTGGCGCTGGTAAACCTGGTGTAGCGCACAGATCAGTAGGACTTTCGCTTGTACCCTACATATAGTTGCATAATTAGCGAAATATATACCATATATAGTGATTGAGACCCTTCCAAGCGAAAGTCCTAAATCGAGAAAATTAACCCGTAAATCAGGATGAGATTTATTCAAAGGAATAGCGTTAATCCATCGATAACCCCGGACGATCTTATCGTCTCCTAACTCTTCAAACTCTTGCGTTTCATGCTGGAAAA
>Ga0209573_1003787_pt1 | contig 15943 bp, 13 predicted proteins | sample TNRBio252014_DNA_FD_185870 | JGI IMG/M metagenome (GOLD analysis project Ga0209573, IMG submission 185870) | Wastewater treatment Type I Accumulibacter community from EBPR Bioreactor in Madison, WI, USA - TNR Reactor_6/25/2014_ DNA (SPAdes)... | ecosystem: Engineered > Bioreactor > EBPR >...
CTCGCGCATGGCGAAGAAGCCCAGGTACGGCCCGCCGAAGCCCAGCGGGATGCCCAGGCTCTGCCCCTCGCCCATGACGATGTCCGCGCCGTACTGGCCAGGCGGGGTGAACAGGCCCAGGCTGATGGGATCGACGGCCACCGCCAGCAGCGCGCCCTGCGCGTGCACCGCGTCGGCCAAGTCCTGCATCTCCTGCGGGCTGTGTACGTTGCCCAGGAAGTCAGGGTTCTGCACCACGATGCAGGCCGTATTGGCATCGCACAGCTTGAGCAGGGCGTGGAAATCGGCGTCGTTCTCGTGGTCACCCACGATCTCCAGCCCCATGCCCTGCGTATACGTCCGCACCACCTCGCGGTACTGCGGGTTGAGGGTGGGGGAAAGGATGACCCGCTTGCGCTTGCCCTTCACCGTGTTCAGCGCCATGATCACGGCCTCGGCCGTGGCGGTGGCGCCGTCGTAGTGGCTGGCGTTGGCCGCGTCCATGCCGGTCAGCGCGCAGATCATGCTCTGATACTCGAAGATGGCCTGCAAGGTGCCCTGGCTGACCTCGGGCTGGTAGGGGGTGTAGGCGGTGTAGAACTCGGAGCGGCCAGAGAGGAAGTCGACCACGCTGGGGATGAAGTGGCGGTAGGCGCCCGCGCCCAGGAAGCTGACCAGCTCGTCCAGGTTCTCGTTCTCGTTGGCCAGGCTGGTCAGCTCCCGCACCGCCTCCAGCTCGCTCAGCGCCTCGGGCAGGTCCAGCGCCGGGTAGCGATGCGCCTCGGGCACGTCGTGGAACAGGTCCTCGATGCGCTCGACGCCCACCGCGGCCAGCATGGCCGCCCGCTCGGCGTCCGTGTTGGCGATAAAGGGCATTAGTGACCTCCTGCCTCCTCGGCCGCGACGAAGGCCTCGTAAGCGGCCGCGTCCATCAGCGCGTCCAGCTCACCCTCGTCGGCTAGCTTGATCTTGACGATCCACGCGCCGTAGGGGTCGCTGTTCAGCGCCTCGGGCGTGTCCTCCAGCGCCTCGTTGACGGCCACGATCTCGCCGCTGACCGGCGCGAATACCTCCTCGGCCGCCTTGACCGACTCGACGGTAGTGTAGACCTCGCCCTGGGTCACGGCCGTGCCGGCGTCGGGCAGCTCCACGTAGACCACGTCCGACAGCGCGTGCTGGGCATAGTCGCTGATGCCGCACACGGCCAGCCCGTCCTCGACGCGCACCCAGTCATGGGTCTTGGCGTAGCGAGCGTTGGGGTCATATTTGTAAGCCATTGTTGCCTCCTGAAACTGAATTGATGAATGATGAATGATGAACGATGAACGATGAACGGCGGAGACTCCGGAATCCGGCTCCGGATTCATCATTCATCGTTCCTCATTCATCATTTCCGCCGGTACGCCGCCACATAGAACGGCCGCTTGACCACCACCGCCTTCTTGGGCTGGTCGCGGATCACGATGTCGATTTCGCTGCCCAGCTTGCTGTGGCTGGCAGGGACGTAGGCCAGGCCGACGAAGCGGCCGGTGGTGGGGGACTTCATGCCGGTGGTGACGCGGCCGGCCACCGCGCCGTCCACGGCCACGGGATACTCCGGCCGCGGCACGCCCTTGTCCACCATCTCGAAGCCCACCAGCAGCTTGGCCGGGCCTTCCAGCTTGATCTTGAGCAGGGCGTCGCGGCCCACGAAGTCGCCCTTGCTGAAGCTGACGGCCCAGCCCAAGCGTGCGCTCAAAGGGTCGGTTTCCTGGTCGATCTCGTGGCCGTAGAGCGGCAGGCAGGGCTCGAAGCGCAGCGAGTCGCGCGCGGCCAGGCCGCAGGGCAGCAGGCCGTCCTCCTTGCCCGCCTCCAGCAGCGTGTTCCAGATCGTCACGGCCTGCTCGACTGGGAAGAACAGCTCGTAGCCGTACTCTCCCGTGTAGCCGGTGGCGCCCAGCACCGTCGGCACGCCCGCCACCGTCGTCTCCAGGCCGGTGTGGAAGGGCAGCGCGGCCAGATCGGCCGGCGTCAGCCGCTGCAGGATCTGCTGCGCCTTGGGGCCTTGCAGCGCCAGCATGTAGGTGCGATCCGACAGGTCCTCGATCTCCACGTCGAAGCCGGCCGCGTGGGCCTGCATCCAGGCCACGTCCTTGGCGCGATTGGAGGCGTTGACCACCACCCACCAGCGCTGCTCGCCCAGCCGGTAGACGAAGATGTCGTCCACGATGCCGCCGTCGGCGTAGCACATCAGGCTGTAGCGCGCGTCCAGGACCGCCATGTCGCTGACGTCGCCCACCTGGATCAACTGCAAGAAGGGCAGCGCGCCCGGGCCGCGCACCTCCACCTGGCCCATGTGGTCGATGTCGAACAGGCCGGCGGCCGTGCGCACGGCGTTGTGCTCCACGGTCGGGCCCAGGTCGTCGTACTGCACCGGCAGCTCCCAGCCGGCAAAGGGCACGATGCGGCCGTGCAGCCGCAGGTGTTCGTCGTAGAGGGCAGTGCGTTTGAGTTCTTCAGCCATAGCATGTCTCCTGTGACAAACCGGTCTCAGGTGCCGGGCACTTGGACACCGTGCGAAGCATCCAGCGGCATTGCCAAGTGCCCGGCACCTGAGAAACGAAAAAGCGGAACCCACAAGGGGCGACCTGCGCCCATCGGGTTCCGCTCATGGCTGCCAAAACAGCCCAGGCGCGTCTCTGCTGCCCGGTGGACGACAGGCCATCGTCGTCGCTAAACTCTCAATTTTGCCTGCTCGCGGCGGATCCGTGATCCGCCGCCGGTTCACAGAACCGGCGCGAGCGCTCTGGTTGGCGGTCACCCTGCCACGCTGTCCTCAGCAGTCAGCGTCAGGTCGCCAACTTCCTTGGTCTTAATGCCCAGCGCCACCTGGTGCGGCCCGGGCGGCAACTGCTGGCCGGGCACGACCATCCAGGCCGTGATGAAGAGGTCGAAAGACAGCGTGCGGTCTTTGCCCTTATCCTTCTCCGTCTCCTTGTTGAGCGCCTTCACCTGCCACTCGCGCACGCTGGGCTGCCGGCCCGGCCGCTCGCTGGGTCGCTCCAGGCGCAGGATAGCGTTCTCCAGGTCGACCACGGCGCCATCGACCAGCAACGGGCCCACGCCGGTCACCTGGCTGGGCGCCATGGTGTTCTTGAATGCTAGCTCGAAGCCTTTCTCGGTATTGCGTAAGCTGCCGGGCTCGTACAACTTGTTCAAAATCCTGGGTGGCACTGCTCTCGTCCTGTCAGTAGTCTTGTTGTTCAGAAACCAAACTGTATTATGTCAAATGTTCAGCCCATCGGAAAGCCAGGGAAGCCGGGGAACTTGCCCCTGCGCTTGCCGCCGGTGTCGCCGAACTGCTTCATCATGCGCTTGATCTGCTTGAACTGCGACAGCAGCTCGTTGATATCCTGCACCTCAGCGCCGGAGCCGCGCGCGATGCGCCGCTTGCGGCTGCCGTTGATCACCTCAGGATGGCGCCGCTCCTCCGTGGTCATGGAGCTGATGATGGCCTCGATGCGCCTCAACTGCTGGTCGGTCACGTCGGGCGCCAGATCCTTGCTCATGCGGTTGAAGCCGGGGATCATGTCCAACAACTGGCTGAAGGGCCCAATCTTGCGCATCTGCTGCATCTGCTGCAGGAAGTCCTCCAGGTTGAACTCGCCCTTCATCAGCCGCTTGGCAGCCGACATGGACTTCTCCTGGTCCATGCTCTCCTGCGCGCGCTCGATCAGCGTCAGCACATCGCCCATGCCCAGGATACGGCTGGCCATGCGGTCGGGGTGGAACACCTCCAGCGCGTCGGTCTTCTCGCCCACGCCCAGGAACTTGATGGGCACGCCAGTGACCTCGCGCATGGAGATGGCCGCGCCGCCGCGCGCGTCGCCGTCCACCTTGGTCAGGATCAGCCCCGTCAGCCCCAGCCGCTCGTGGAAGGTCTTGGCCACGTTGACGGCCTGCTGGCCGGTCATGGAGTCGGCCACCAACAGGATCTCCTGCGGCTTGGCCAGCGCCTTGATCTGATCCAGCTCGGCCATCAGGGTTTCGTTGATCTGCAAGCGGCCGGCCGTGTCCAGGATGACGATGGTGTAGGCCGCGTCCTTGGCCCGACGCACCGCGTTGAGACAGATCTGCGGCGGCGGCAGCTTGTCGCCCTCGCTATGCACGGGGATGTCGAGCTGTTTGCCCAGCGTTTCGAGCTGGTGAATCGCGGCCGGCCGGTAGGTGTCGGCCGCCACCAGCAGCGGCCTTTGGCCCGACTTGCGCAGGGTCAGCGCCAGCTTGGCAGCCGTGGTGGTCTTGCCGGAGCCTTGCAGGCCCACCAGCATGACCACGTGCGGCGTCGGCCCGGACAGGTCCAGCTTGGCCGGCTCGCCCAGCACCGCGATCAACTCCTCGTTGACGATCTTGATCACCTGCTGGGCCGGGCTGAGGCTCTTCATCACCTCCACGCCCACCGCGCGCTCCTTGACGCGGGCGACGAAGTCCTTGACGACCTTGTAGTTGACGTCGGCTTCCAGCAACGCCAGGCGTACCTCGCGCATGGCCGCGTCGACGTCGGCCTCGCTCAGCCGGCCGCGGCTGGAGAGGCCGTCGAACACTTTTTGCAGCTTCTCGGTCAGGGATTCAAACATGCTGCCATTCTACGTTGCCGCAGACGATTCGTCAAGTTGCCGCAGGCGCGGCGGGTTTTGCCTTTGCTGGCAAGATATGATAAGCTGCGCGCTGCTCAGGCCTCCAGGGATGGACCATCCGGCTACGGGAGCCGCACCAACACGCTTATTAGCAGCAAACCATGATCAGGAAAGACCCTTCGCCCAACAGCGGCCGACTCTACGTGACATTCGAATATCCCGGCTCCAGTCGCACCAGCAGCGTTCATCTGGTCGGCGACTTCAACGACTGGAACGAGACGAGCACGCCCATGAAGCGCAAAGCGCGCGGCGATATCTGGAAGGTGCGCATCGAACTGGAGAAAAGCCGTGAGTACCAGTTTCGCTATCTGGTTGACGAAAGCTCGTGGCACAACGACTGGCATGCCGACCGCTACGTCCCCAATATCCACGGCAGCGACAACTCAGTGGTGGTGACCTAGTACAACCGGGCGTAGATAACCTTCCGGTTACCGCTAATTTCTCCCAACCACCACGCCCGGCACGTATACCTTTGGCCTCATCAGCGGACCATGCTGGCTGAAGAAGATGTCGCGCTCGCTGCCGGGAGACCAGCCGCTCCAGGCCAGGTTGATCTCGCCGCCCGGCGAACCGGCCAGCACCGGCCCACCCATTCCGAGGGGATTCGACACCAGTTGGCTGGCGCGGGTCCATTCGTCCCAAGCTAACTCCCGCCTGCGGTAGGTGAGGGCGTCTGCCTCGCGCCAGGCCGCGCTGACCATACGGCCTTGCGTGACCACCAGCGCAGGCTCACGCGCATCGACGGCCAGGTCGCTGATCGCCAGCGGCGCGCTCCACAGGTTCTGCTGCCCGCTGACGTAGCGGATATGAGCCTTGCTGCCCACATGCTCCTGCCACGCCAGGTGCGTCGAGCCGTCTGGCGCGCAGGCCATGGCCACTCCCAACGACTCGTTGTCGGACGACAGAGAGATGTTTTCCGGCAGCGACCACGCATAGCCCTGACCTTGCAGGTGGAAGATGTCGCGCGCGCTGCTGTTGATGCCGGTAGCCTGATAGGCCACGTGCAGCTCATTCAATGCGCCGTCCACCGTCATCACCGGCGCGCTGCCGCGGGCGTTGCTCAACGGCTCGTTCAGCCATGTGTTCTCCAGCCAACCGTGATAAATAACCGAAAAGCCGGGCGACGTGTCGGCCCAGGCGGCATGGACGACGCCCGCCCGGTCGACTGCCAACGCGGGAAAAAGGGAGGTTCCAGGGGTCTTGGACACCAGACGGGGCAGCGTCCAAACGCCGTTGTTCCACGCCACATAGAAGATGTTGTAGCGGCTGGAGAATTCGTTGCTGAAGACGACATGCAGCGTGCCGTCTGGGGCGAGGCCGGCCGCCGGTCGCTGGCCTGTGGAAATCGGCCGCGGCGCTGACCACACATCCTCGCGGCGCATCGCATGGTATACGCGGTTGCTTTCCTCCCATAGCAGATGGACCACGCCGTCAGCGCCGGCTAACAGCGCAGGGTTGATGGCGCGTCCAGGAGAAGCCGAAACGTTTTCAGGCGAAGACCAGGTGGGATCGACCAGTTGCTGACCGCGCGAGGACCAGGGGACGGCGGTTGTCGACATAGTAGCTGCGCTCCTTGCATCGAAGATGGCTGCTGTGTGGGGAGTTAGCAGATGAACGGAACCTCGGATCAGCGCCGCGAGGGGCATCGCCAGAGTCAGGTCGCAGACAAGGCCGGCCGCCAGCGCCAGCAGAACCTGCCCAACCGGCGCAGACTCGGCTGGCCTGGTTTGAGCACCTGCAGCTTGCCTCACTTGCCCGCGACTCCACCGATCGATCGTCAAGCCTGCCTGTGATCCAATCGCCCACCGGCCTTCACGGCTGTCAGGGCGCTGCCAGGTTTTCGGCCTGGCCGGCCAATCGCCTGATCGATTCCGTGCGTGCCGGCGCGGCTGCAAAGAAGTATACCCGCGTTGTCGCCAAAGCGTCAACTGATGACAGCGCTTCGGGTGGCTCAGCGGACGACGTGGGCGTCGCTGTGGATGGCTCCGCCGGCGGCTCAGGCGTGGCTGTCGGTGGTTCAGGCGTGGCTGTCGGCGGCAAAGGCGTAGCCGTCGGCGGCTCAGGCGTGGCTGTCGGCGGCAAAGGCGTAGCCGTCGGCGGCTCAGGCGTGGCCGTCGGCGGCTCAGGCGTGGCAGTCGGTGTAGCCGTCGGTGGATCGGGCGTCGCCGTCGGCGTGGCTGTCGGCGGCGATGTGGCCGTGGGCGTGGCTGTCGGCGGGGGCGAGGCTGTCGGCGTGGCTGTCGCTGTGGACGGAACCGGCACAACGGTGATAGTCAGCGCCACCGGCGAGCCGCTGCTGCCCCCTGCACTCACCTCAGCCCACAAGCCCACCTGCGGCGGCAGGCCCGTGATCACCGTATCGCCTGTGATGAGGACGGTCACACCGTCAACTACCCAGGAATTGGCGCCTATCGCGCCGATAGGCCCGCGGATATACACCGGCTCCACAGACGCTTCGACGGCGATGCGGCTGGCCGTCCAGGGTCCGCCCGCAACCCGCCACACATCGACCGTGGCCGACTTGCCGACCGCCGGCGCGCCGCTGATGACCGTGGAGCCGTCGACAATCACCCAGCGGTTGCCGATGAACCACTGGCTGCCGCCCATCTCGCGGATGATACCGGTGAAGGTGTCGGTCTCCACCGCGCCCGGCTGCACCTGGATCAACCTGGCTTCCAGCGTCCCATTCGCCTGCTCCCAGGCTTCGACCTGGACGCTGGCGCCCACCACAGCCACACCCTGCGACTCGTCGATCACCGTATCTGGGGTGATGCGCAAGCCGTACGCGCCCACCTGCCACCAGGTTGGACTTATCTCGACAATCACACCAAAGATGGTTTTCGGGCGCGGCGGGAACGTGGCAGTCGGCGTCGCCGTGGTGCTGGGCGTGGCCGTTGGCGAGCCCGACGGCGTCAGCGTGGCGCTGGCCGTGGGCGTCGCTGTAACGGTTGCGCTGGCGGTGGGTGTCCGGGTTGGGCTGAGACCAAGCCCCGGCGTCCAGGTGGCGGTCGGCCGCTCGGGCGCAAGCACGGGCTGATAGATGCGCGGCGTGCTGGTGGCGGTCATAGTCGGCGGCAGAGCGTCGGCCGGGGCCAATACCAGCACCTGACGCGCCACCAGGCTGCCGCCGCCGTCAGAGAAGGCCAGGATGATCACATGCGCGCCGACAGCCGGCTGGCCGCGCACCACGGCGTCGCCCGGCACCAGCACCGGCGTCTCCAGCCCGACGATACGCCAATGGCCGTCGACCATGCTTTCGATCACGCCGGGGAACTGCACCTGCACCTGGCGGCGCAGTTCCGTCACCACAGCCGCTTCCTCGCGCCGATTTTGATCGAACTCGGCGCGCAGCGAAGCGCGCTGGCTGTCGTCCGGCGTCACCAAGAGCCGCGCCTGTTCGGCCGCCAGCTTGACCGGATAAAGCGTGTCGCCCGGCAGCGCATCCGAGGCTGCAGTCACAGCCACGCGGCTAAAGCCCAGCGTGAGGAGTACCACCACCAGCAGCGCTGCGGCCCGCGCCCAAGCCGGCTGGCGAAACAGTCCAGCCAAAGCCGCGAGCCAGCCACCATTGGGCGGCCGGGTGCGGGCGGCGCGTCGAGTTGCGCTGGCTGAACTCACAAAAGCCTGGCGCTGAGCAGCGATGTCGCCGGCCGGCCGGACAGGCGCAGGCTGGGCCACCTGCGTTGCCAGCGCTCCCGTGATAGCCAACGCCGAACGCAACTCGGAGGCGTAGTGGGGATAGGCCTGCAAGCACTCCTCGACCGTCGCTCCGCCGGCCGCCATGCGCAAGCTGGCTTGCAACGCATCCTCGATGGAGGCGTTGGGCGGCTGGCTGAGCGCAGCGGCCCGGGCCAGAAAGAGCCCGCGGGCCATCGACCGGGCCACGGGATCGGGCGGCGGCGCAGGCTGCGGGACTTGCTGTAGCCCGGCCATCGTCTCCAGCATCGGCCGCAGCTCGGCGGCGTGGTGCGGGAAGCGATCCAGGCACTGCTCCAGGGCAGCGCCGGCTGCCAGCATGGCGGCCGACTGGTCGAAGGCGTCTTCGAGTGTAGACCGAGCCGGCTGGCTGAGCGCGCTAGCCCTGGCCACGAAGCGAACCCGCGCCGCCTCGACGGCTGTTGGGTCCATGGCCGGCGCCGGCGCCGCCAGCTTCTGCAGGTTTGCCACAACGCGCAGCAAGGGCGAGAGCTCAGCCGACTCGGCCGGGTACATGGCCAAACAAGCGTCCAGCGGTGTTCCACTATTCAATTGGGCCACACTGGCCGCAAAAACGCCTTCCAGCTCGACCATGATCCTTAAGCCTGATACTCCAACAGACGACGCAATGATGTGACTGCCCGGTATTGCATCGCTTTGATAGCGCCCTCGGTCTTGCCCATCGCATCGGCCACTTCGGTGATGCTCTGCCCTTCCAGGAAGCGCAGCGTCACTACCTGGGCTTGTTCTTCGGTCAGCCGATTGATGGCCAGACGCAAAGCATCGGCGGCCAGCGCACGCTCAGCAGCTTGCTCCGGATCCTCACTATGCGACGGCAGCATGGGGAGATCGTCGATGGGAACCTGGGTATCCCGGCCACGACGGCGATAGTGATCAATGACGAGGTTGTGGGCGATGCGGTAGAGCCAGCCGGAGAAGGATGTATCCCACGTGCGTTGGTGCTGGATTGCCTCCAGGACGCGCAGAAACACCTGTGAGGTCAGGTCCTGCGCCACGGGCTGGCTGCCTACACGGTGGTAGATGTAGCTGTAGATCTTCGATTCGAAGTGATCGTAGATCTCAGTGAGTGCATTGACGTCGTAGGCTTTCGCCCGTTCAAGCAGGCGACGCTCCGACTCGGTTGTCCATTGTGACACCCTCATCACCTCTCAAGACGCACGGCCATCAAAGAAAATACGGGCAGAGGCGGGAAAAAACTACATCTTGTGGTCAGAGCGCTGGCAGCCACAAGTTTCGCAACGTTTCATGGCCGCGAATTCAAACAGCGCTCAGAACTGACCTTCGACATCGTCGCGCGTCGCCTGGCGCACGGCAGCGATGCGCTGGATGGCCGTCAGGTTGCTGAGGATTGCCAGCAGCCACAACACGATGGTCAGCATTGGGGGGAGCGCGGCCACAGGCTGCCAGCCGGCCAGCACCAGGCCAATGACCAGCAAGGCCACCCGTTCGGCGCGCGTCAGGATGCCCTTGTTGCACGGGATGCGCAGGCTTTCAGCCTTGGCGCGCGTGTAGCTGACCAGCAGTGAGCCGACCACGGCAGCAAAGATCAGCAGCACTTCCGTGCGGGTGTTGGGCTGGCCGGTGAGGTAGACCAACAGGCCAAACAGCACCAATGCTTCGGCGTAGCGGTCCAGCGTGGCATCGAAGAAGGCGCCAAAGCGGCTGGAGCGGCCGGTCAGGCGCGCCAACGTGCCGTCGAACGCATCGAAAACAGCGGAAAAGACCAATAGCACGCCGCCCAGCGGGAGGTAGCCCAAGGCGATGACAACGGCCACACCGGCCTGCAGCAGCAGGCCGGCCAGCGTCAACTGGTTGGGCGAAACGCCCAGCCGCTGAAACAAGCGTGCAACGGTCTGTAGGAAATCTTTGAAGAAACTTCTGGCCCAGGCTGTAAGCATAGTGTGCTGAACGACCCTTTCTAGACTGTCCGAATACGCGCGCTAACCTGCCTTGTCCACCTTGCCGCCATCATACCTTGAAGCAAACAGTCTGTCAACAAGCCAAAGACGCATCGCCCCCAAGGCCGATTTGCCGATGCCTGTCACCTGTGATAAAACCTCTGGTGAAAGCTGTGCTTCCATGACCAACTTCCCCATTCAGCAAGCTGCCGACATGATCCGAGCTGCCTCGTATGTGATGGTGCTGACCGGCGCGGGCGTCAGCACGCCATCGGGCATCCCTGATTTCCGCAGTCCCTCCTCAGGCATCTGGAACAAGCTCGACCCTATCACTGTTGCCTCAATTTGGGGGTATCACGACAACCCGCAGGCCTTCTATCGCTGGTTCATGCCGCTGGCCCGGCAGATCCGCCAGGCTCGCCCCAACCCGGCGCACGTAGCGCTGGCTGAGATGGAACTTGTGGCGCGCCTGAATCTGTTGGTGACACAAAACATCGACGGCCTGCACCAGATCGCGGGATCGCGACACGTAGTCGAGTTGCACGGCCATCTACGCACGGCCTCCTGCCTGGCTTGCGGCCACCAGATCGAGCTGGACGAAATCTGGCCGCAGGCTGATCGGGGTCAGGTTGCGCACTGCCAGACGTGCGGCGGATTGATGAAGCCCGATGTGATTCTCTTCGGTGAGCCGCTGCCCTACGACGCGCTGCGGGCGGCCCAGGAGGCAGCGCTGTTTTGCGACGTGCTGATCTCGATCGGCACCTCGCTGGAGGTGGAACCCGCCTCCGACCTGCCGCATTTGGCCCGTCGCAGCGGCTCACGCGTCATCATCGTCAACCGCCAGCCCACCATCGCCGACAAGATCGCCGACGTCACCATCCACGACGACGTAGCCACGGTGCTGCCCGCGCTGGTGCAAGCCCTGCGCCGCTAGCCCCTCCCGCTCTCCCCCACTCTCCCTCAACGCGCCAGCCAGAACCATCCCAGCACAATCAGTCCAAACACGATCCGATAATAGCCAAATATCTTGAAGTCGTTGCTCGCGATGTAGCGCAGCAGCCAGCCGATCACAACCAGCGCCACCACAAAGGACACCACGGTGCCTACCAGCAGGTTGAGCGCGTCGCCGCGCGTGATCTGCTCCAGGCTGGTGAGCAGGTCGAACACCGTCGCCAGGCCCAGGGTGGGAATTGCCAGGTAGAATGAGAAGGCAGCGGCTGTGGACCGATCCAGCCCGCTCAGCAGGCCGCCCATGATCGACGTGGCCGAGCGCGACGCGCCGGGGATCAATGCAAACACCTGCGCCAGTCCAATGCCCAGCGCCTGCTTGGGGGATACATCGTACAGCGACGCCGTGCCCTCCGAATGGTCGCGCCGCTCGATCAACAGCAGGACGACGCCGCCTACGATCAGGGTGACCGCTACGGTCACGGGATTGAAAAGCCGCTCCTTGATCCAGTCGTGCAGCAAGAAGCCCAGGCCGGCCGCGGGGATGAACGCAATCGCCAGGTTGAGCCAGAAGCGCTGCACCGTCCTGTCACGCGGCGCGGCCTGCACCTGCTGCCAAAGATCGCGCCGATAGTACCACACGACCGCGAGCACTGCGCCCAACTGGATGAAGATCTCGAACGTGCCGCCCAGGCTGCCCGCGAAGTTGAGCAGGTCGGAGGCGATAATCAGATGGCCGGTGGAGGAGATGGGCAAGAACTCGGTGACGCCCTCGACGATACCCAGCACCACCACGCGCCACAGATCAGCCAGAGTAGTTGACATCAAGCATGCCTCGCAAGAATGAAGTTGCCCTGGGCAAGCGCCCACAGGCCAGGTCAGTATACCTTGCTCACAACCACTGTCAAAAAGCCAGCCCGCAACTGATCGGGCTACCCAAAAAGTGGCATAACCACTTGACACCTGGCCCTATTCCAGGTAGCATGGTAGGCGACCTGCCAAAGCAGCAATTCCAAATCGGCACGGAGTCGAGGCTTCAGCCGGGTTTGCCGGTGCGAATCGGGCGTTCTAACCCGCCTAAAGGCTCGACTCCGTGTGGACAACGTTCACATTTGGAATTGCTGTGCCAAAGCCCGCCCACCGGCGGGCTCGGTCGGAGACCGGCCCGAGCGGCTGGTCGGCAGGCTCGGTCGGAGACCGGCCCGAGCGGCTGGCCGTGGCCGCCAGATTCAACCGGCCGCATAGAGCGATGGCACTAACCGTGAACGAACACCATCTTACCCTGCGCATCGAAGGCATGGATTGCGCCGATTGCGCCCTCAAACTGGAGAAAGGCGTCCACGGCCTGGCTGGCGTGACCGAGTGCAACGTCAGCTTCGCCACCACGCGCATGAGCCTGGTCTACGACCCGGCGTTGCTGGACATGGGCCAGGTGGAGCGCCGGGTGCGGTCGATGGGCTACGCTGTCGCGCCTGGCGGCCAGACGGCCGTCGCCGGCCGCGCCGGGCTGGTGGAGCGGCTGCGCGGCCGGCCGCGCGACGCCATGACCCTGCTGGCGGGGCTGTTGTTGCTGCTGGCTGTGGCGGCCAGCCTGGCCAGCCTGCCGCCGGCGCTGGTCAACGGCCTGTACGCAGCCAGCATTGCGGTCGGCGGCGTCTTCATCTTCCGTAAAGCCTGGAGCAGCCTGCGCTTCAACCGCGAGCTGGACATCAACGTGTTGATGACCCTGGCCGTCGTCGGCGCGGCGCTGATCGGCGAGTGGGCCGAGGGCGCGGTGGTGGTCTTGCTGTTCAGCTTGGGTGAGGCGCTGGAGGGCTACACCATGGACCAGGCCCGCCACGCCATCCGCAGCCTGATGACACTGGCGCCGGCCGAGGCCACGGTGCTGCGTCCTTGCCTGGACTGCGCCGGCCACCTGGGCCAGCCGCTGTCCGGCGGCGGCGTATACCGCAGCGGTCCCTGCCCCTGGTGCGAGCCGCACGAGTTGGCCGTGCCGGTCGAGGAGTTGGCGATCGGTGAGACCGTGCTGGTGCGGCCGGGCGAGCGCATTCCCATGGACGGCGTGGTGCTGGCCGGCCGCTCGGCCGTCAACCAGGCGCCGATCACCGGCGAGAGCCTGCCGGTGGACAAAGCCCCACAGAGCGAGGTCTTCGCCGGCTCCATCAACGGCAGCGGCGCGCTGGAAGTGAGCGTCACGCGGCTGGCGGCCGACAACACCCTCAGCCGCCTGATTCACATGGTGGAAGAAGCCCAGTCGCAGAAGGCCCCGACCCAGCGCTGGATCGACCGCTTTGCGCGCGTTTACACCCCCGCGGTGGTCGCGGTCGCGGCCGCCGTCGCCGTTCTGCCGCCGCTGCTCTTTGGCCAGCCGCTGCTCAACACCGCTGGCGAAACCGGCTGGCTCTACCGCGCGCTGACCCTATTGGTGATCGCCTGCCCCTGCGCGCTGGTCATCTCGACCCCGGTCAGCATCGTCAGCGCCATCAGCGCTGCCGCGCGCCACGGCGTGTTGGTCAAGGGCGGCGTCCACCTGGAGGCGCTGGCGCGCGTGCGCGTCGTGGCCTTCGACAAGACCGGCACGCTGACGTTAGGCCGGCCGGCGCTGATGGACGCCCAGTGCGTGACTCACACTGGCCTGGCCGGCGAGCCGTGCGCCGCCTGCGACGACGTGCTGGCCCTGGCCGCGGCCGTGGAGCGCCGCTCGGAGCACCCCCTGGCCGCCGCTGTGGTGCAGGCGGCCGAGGCGCGCAGCCTCAATGGCCGCTATGCCACAGCGCAAGACGTGGAGGCGCTGGCCGGGCAGGGCGTGCGCGGCCAGATCGACGGCGCCAGCGTCGCTGTCAGCAGCCACCGCCACATCCACGAGCTGCACCTGGGCCACGACGACGCCTTCTGTGGACTGGTGCAGAGCGTCGAGGCGGCCGGCCAGACTACCATGCTGCTGCACGACGACGACGGCATCCGCGGCTATCTGGCCGTGGCCGACCAGGTGCGGCCGGGCAGCGCGGCCGCGGTGGCCGGGCTGCGCGCGGTTGGCATCGAACAGGTAGTGATGTTGACCGGTGACAACGCCCGCACCGCCCAGGCCATTGCGACCTTGGCGGGTATCGACCAGGTGCGCGCTAACCTGCTGCCAGGCGACAAGGTCAACGCAGTCGAGGCGCTGCTGGCCGAGTTCGGCGCAGTGGCCATGGTGGGCGACGGCGTCAACGACGCGCCGGCGCTCGCGCGGGCCACCGTGGGCATCGCCATGGGCGGCGCGGGCAGCGACCAGGCGCTGGAAACAGCCGACATCGCCCTGATGGGCGACGACTTGCGCCTGCTGCCCTTTGTCGTGCGGCTCAGCCGCCAGACCCGCCGGGTGATCATGCAGAACGTCGCCTTCAGCCTGGCGATCAAGGCTGTATTCCTGGCGCTGGCCCTGGCCGGCGTAGCCACGCTGTGGATGGCCGTCTTCGCCGACGTGGGCGCATCGCTCCTCGTGATTCTCAACGGCATGCGGCTGCTGCGCGCCCGGCCAGCGGGTTTCGATACGCTGCAGACGGCTACTCAACCCACGGCTACTCAACCCACGTAACGCGCGGAACGAAACCTACAGCGCCGGTTCACTGATCAGCACCCCCTGCCCGTCTGCCGTCGTTATACAATTACACGCCAGTTGTGTATAATTGTTGCGTCAACCGTAACCTGAGGAGTTCGCACGCTCACGTGCGAACCTGGCGTCTGGGGACGCGTGCTCCTCAAATGAGTATAGACCCGACACCAGACGCAGCAGAGCCAAAGCCCCACCCTATGACCTCAAGCTCCGACCTCAACGCACTGACCCTGACCGGCCTGACCCACCGCTGCGCGCAAGAGACCGAATCGTTTTTCCAGCGCGCCGCGTACGATCCCGCCTACTGCTACGAGTTGTTTCGTCGCGCGGTCTATGAGCGCAACCAGCGCGCGTACGACTGCCTGTACCGGCAGTATCAGCCCCTGGTGGCGGGCTGGGTCGAGCGCCACCCCAGCTACCCCGGCGCCAACGAAGAAGTGCAGTACTTTGTCAACCGGGCCTTCGAGAAGCTGTGGCACGCGCTGACACCGGAGAAGTTCCAGCGCTTCGCCGATCTCAAGGCGCTGCTCAGCTATCTCAAGCTGTGCACGCACAGCGTGGTGATCGATCACGCGCGCGCCCGCCAGCACGCCCTGCTAGACGAGGCGCCCAGCGAAGCCCTGCTGGCCGGCCAGGCCGCCGACGTCAGCGTGGAAGGCGACGCCATCGAAAACGCTCAACAACAAGCGTTTTGGCGCGCGATTAACCAGCGCTTGGCCGATGAAAAAGAACAGGCGGTGGTCTTTGGCTCGTTTGTGCTGGCCATGAAGCCAGCCGAGCTGCACCTGCGTTACGCCCACCTGTTCAACGACGTGAAGGATGTCTACCGCACCAAGCAGAACGTGCTGGAGCGGCTGCGGCGCGATCCTGAGCTGCTCAACTTGCGCGCTGACTACGTGTAAAAAGCCACCAAGTCCCGTTTAATAGGGTGAAGGAGTTAACGAAGCAGATGATTTGTCACAACACCCCCCAGCTCGACGACGTCGAGTTGCTCATGGCCTTAGACGGCGAGGCTGACCCGGAGGTAGCAATGCATGTCTCCCAGTGTCCGCACTGCCAACAGCGCGCAGCCCTCCTGGCTAGTGTTCAGCAGGCTGCTATCGCCCGCCTCTATCGGGTTGCCTGTCCTT
>Ga0209573_1003788_pt1 | contig 15937 bp, 14 predicted proteins | sample TNRBio252014_DNA_FD_185870 | JGI IMG/M metagenome (GOLD analysis project Ga0209573, IMG submission 185870) | Wastewater treatment Type I Accumulibacter community from EBPR Bioreactor in Madison, WI, USA - TNR Reactor_6/25/2014_ DNA (SPAdes)... | ecosystem: Engineered > Bioreactor > EBPR >...
TGGTTCGCATCAACGCCGTCGGTACGGCCGAGTTTGCGGCTGATCTCGAGGCGCTCGATGTCGCGCGCATCGACGCGGTGTTCGTGCCGAAGGTCGAGTCGGGTGACCAGTTGCGGGTCCTGACGCGCTGGCTCGACGGGGCGGAGGTGGCGGTGGAGCGCGCGCGTCCGATCGACATCGTCGCCACCATCGAGACGCCGCGCGGATTGCTGCGGGCCCTCGAGATCGCCGATGCCTCGGCGCGGACGAGCGCGCTGTTCTTCGGTTCCGGCGACTATACGGTCGCGACCGGCGCCAAGGTGACGGAACGCACGTTGGCTTTTCCGCGCGACATGATCGTGGCGGCGGCGGCCGCCGCCGGGCTGCAGGCCATCGACGCTGCCTACTTCGCCGACGTCAAGGATGTCGCCGCCACGCGCGCCGACGCGGAGATCGCGCGCGAGCTTGGCTTCGTCGGTAAACTCCTGTTCCACCCGTCGCAGATCGCACCGGCCAACGAGGTCTTCACCCCCGGGCCGGCCGAGATCGAACGTGCCCGGCGGATCATCGCCGGTTACGAGGCGGCGAAGGCACGCGGACACGGCACCGCCGTCGTCGATGGCGAGTTCATCGCGGTCGACATCATGCTGATGGCGGAGCGCGTGCTGGCCCTGGCGCGCCAGATCGAAACGGCCGGCCGCGGCTGACGGTCCCGGTCAGGACGGTTGCCGCAAGGTCTCGAGAAACGCGCGCACATCCGGATGCGGCGTGACCGTCGCGCGCTTGTCGAGGTCGAAGAACACCAGCGTCAGCTCCGCCGTGCCCGTGCAGACGCCGTCCTGGAACACGCCGTGCGCCAGCGCGAAGGACTTGATCCCGATGCGCGTGACCCGGGTGCCGACCGTCACCTCGCCGGGATAGTGCATCTCCTTCAGGTATTGCATCTGAACGCCCGCCAGCACCATGTCGAGATGCCGTCCGTGCGCCTTGATGCGCGGCGTGATGAGCTGGCACCGCGCCTCCTCGAGGAAGATGCCAAGCGCCGCATTGTTGACGTGCCCGAGCGGATCGAGGTCATTGTAGCGCACCGATACGGTCGCCCGGGTGGCAAAGGCCGATAACTCCGTCAGCATGCCGCTGGTTTCAGCCGTCATTGGGAAAAGCTCTTTATATTCATTGGGCTGGTGACAGCCAGCATTTCTGCTGTAGACTTTACGACGACCGCCGGGCTTCCTGTTCAACAAAAGGAGTTGCGCGATGAAACGCTTCTATCTAGCCGCGGTCGCCGCGGCAATGGCGCTGGGACTGGCAGGTGCTCCGGGTTCTGCCTCAGCGGCACCGACCTCGACGGCCGTAATCGGGCTCGAACGCCCGGCCGCAGCGCCTGCGGGCGAAGTGGTGCAGGCCCATTACCGCAGGCATCGCCGCCATCGCGGCGTTTTCCTCTACTTCGGCGTGCCGCGCCACTTCTACCGGCATCGTCATTACCATCACCGTCGCCACTATCGGCACCGCCACTACCATCACCGTCGTTACCATCACCATCGCCACTGGCGCTTCCGTCACTGGTGATCGGCCGGAGATGGCGGGTCGGGAGGCCCGCCGTCGTACCATCAGGTATCATTCGGGGTGAGCGGCGTGCCGTTCACCCCTTCTCGCGCATGAGGCGCGCCTTCTGGCGCTGCCATTCCCGCTTCTTGATGTCCTCGCGCTTGTCCTCGTGCTTCTTGCCCTGGGCCAGCGCCAGCTTCAGCTTGGCGCGGCCGCGGTCGTTGAAATAGATCTGCAGCGGCACCAGCGTCATGCCTTGCCGCTCGATGGCGATGCGCAGCTTGTGGATTTCGCGGGCCTTGAGCAGGAGCTGCCGTGGCCGGCGCGGCTCGTGCTGGAAGAAATTGCCGGCGTTCTTGTACTCGGGGATATAGGCGTTGATCAGGAAGATGCCGCCGTTCTCGGCCGCGGCGTAGCTTTCCGCGATGTTCGCCTGGCCGGACCGGAGCGCCTTAACCTCGGTACCGGCAAGCGCGATGCCGGCCTCCCACGTGTCCTCGATGCGATACTCGAACCGGGCGCGCCTGTTCTCCGCGACGATCTTGTAGTTGTCTGTCTTCTTCTCGGCCATCAGCCCTCTCGCGGGCTCGGTGCCCTCGTTCGTCGTGCCATCTTGAAATGGGCCGGCGCGCCCCAAAAGCAAGAGGCCTGACGTTGCCGCCAGGCCTGTCTCGCGAGACCGCGATGCCGTGGGCCGCGTTACTCGGCCGCCTTCGCCTTGAGCAGGCCAGCATGGGCCAGCGCCGCATCGAGCGTCTTCTTCGTCGCGTCGGTGACCGGCGCCATCGGCAAGCGGCAATCCGGGCTCTCGATGATGCCGAGGCGCCAGGCGGCGTACTTCACCGGCGCCGGGTTGGTCTCGACGAACAGTGCATCGTGCAGCGGCATCAGGATGTCCTGGATCTCCAGGGCGCGGGCCCAGTTGCCGGCGAGGCAGGCGTTCTGGAACTCCGCACATAGCTTCGGCGCTACGTTCGAGGTGACGGAGATGCAACCATTGCCGCCGTGCGCGTTGAAGCCGAGGGCGGTCGCGTCCTCACCGGAGAGATAGCTGAAGTTCTTGCCGATCAGCAGCCGGTGCTGCGACATGCGCTCGACCTTGGCCGAGGCGTCCTTGACGCCCTTCACGGTCTTGAGCTTGGCCATGCGCGCAAGCGTCGCCGGCAGGATATCCGCGACCGTGCGGCCCGGCACGTTGTAGACGATGATCGGAAGGTCGACGGCCTCGCTGACGGCCTTGATGTGCAGATAGAGGCCTTCCTGGGTCGGCTTGTTGTAATAGCCGGTCGAGTGCAGCGCCGCGTCGGCGCCGACGGCCTTGGCGGCCTTGGTCAGCTCGATGGCTTCGGCGGTGGAGTTGGAGCCGGCGCCCGCGATGACGGGAACGCGCTTCTTGGCGACCTTGACACACAACTCGACGACTCGGACGTGCTCTTCGTTGCTGAGCGTCGGCGCCTCTCCGGTGGTTCCGACGGGCACCAGGCCGTGCGAGCCTTGCGCGATCTGCCACTCGACGAGCCGCTCGAAGCCGGCTTCATCGACCTTGCCGTTCTTGAACGGCGTCACCAGTGCCGTGAACGAGCCCTTGAACATGGGTAGCGCTCCCTGAGACCCGTGCCTCGCGGGTTGTCCCGCGCGCCTTGTACACTGAGGGTCTGCTTGTTAAGCTTCTCGACTTGAACGTGCGGACCTCATGTGCCGACGCAGGCACTGCATTTACGAGCCACATGACCGCCGCGATGTTGAACATTATGCTTCCCTGCTTCGAACCGCAAGGTGGACACAGGCGTTTTCGGCAGCGATTTCCGGGCTGATCCGAGGACCGTCCGGGACTGGCATCAGATCGGGCCGCGAGCTTCCAACGGGGTTGGTGGCGTCGCCCGAAGCAAGCCGGAAGCTGATGCGGCGGCGCAGTTCGTGCGGCTGCAAGGACCAGGAGGCTGAGTGACGCGAAGGCGGGAGGCAACTTGGCGGTCGTGTGCCGTCGCCGTCGCGGTCCTGGCCTGGATCGCGGACGGCCCGCTGTGTTCGGCACAACAGGCGAAGCCTCCGACGGCGGCCCCTCCGGCGGTACCGAAGGCGACGCCGCCCGCCGCCGAGCCGAAAGCCGGCCCGACCAGGCAAACCTCGATCAAGCCGCCCGCGGACCCGAAGGCAGCGCCGGCGGCCAAGGAGCCGGCAAAGGACGAGGCGCCCGCCGCCGTCACGGAGCCCGAGAAGCCGAAGGCCCCAAGTGTGGCCAAGCCGGAGCCGTTGACGCCCGAGGCCGAGTATCTCGCCAAGCTGGACGCATTGATCGCTCCGCTACGTGATTACGCGCCGTCCGCCGAGGATATGCAGCGCGTGCGCGATCTGATCGGCAAGCCGCTCACCGATATCAATGCCGCACGAGCCTTGCGCGCGCAGATCACCGATCCGGCGGCACGCAAGCTCGTCGTCTGGCACATGCTGCGCCAAGGGCTCGGTGAGCCGCTCGATTTCTCAGGCTTCATCGATGCCAACCCGCTCTGGCCCGAACGTGGCCTGCTGCAGCGCCGCGCCGAGGAGCAACTCCTGACCGCCGGTGGCTCGTCGGCCCGGATCAATGCGTTCTTCAAGGGCGAGGAGCCCCGGACGGGCGCCGGATGGGCGGCGCTGGCCTCGGCCTATCTCGCCGAGAAGAACGAGCCGAAGGCGCGCGAACTCGCCGCCAAGGTGTGGCGCGACTATGAACTGGCGGCGACCTTCGAGACCGGCTTTCTCGAGCGTTTTGGTTCCCTGCTGACTGCAGCCGATCACCGCCGCCGCCTCGATCGCCTGCTCATCGACCAGGTGCGCCTGACGGCCGAGCGCAACGATCGCGCCGCCTTCGTCCGGCGCGTCATCCCACTGCTGCCCGAGGCGGAACGCCCAAAGGCCGAGGCCCGCCTTGCCGTTTTCGTGCGTGCCAAGCTGGCCGGCAAGATGCTCGCAGCCCTGCCCGCCGAGCCGGAGGGCAGCACCGACTGGGGTCTCGCCTTCCAGAAGGTGCAGCACTACCGCCGCACGGGGCTCAACGAGGAGGCCTGGAAGATCCTCAAGAGCGCGCCGGTCGATCCCGAACTGATCGTCAGCCCGGACGATTGGTGGGAGGAACGGCGCGGCGCCGCCTATGACGCGCTCAGGGCCGGCAACGCCCAGCTCGCCTACGAGTTGGTGCGCGAGGCCGGGCCGCTGGGTGTCAATCCGCTGAAGGACCAGCAGTTCCTGGCGGGATGGCTGGCGCTTCGCCACGTTGGCAAGGCTGATCTGGCGCTGAAGCACTTCGAGGCGTCGCGGAAAGCGGCCGACGGTCCCTTGTCGAAGGCGCGGGCGGACTATTGGGCGGGGCGCGCGCTCGAGGACTTGAAGCGGCCCGCGGACGCGCGCCAGCGCTATGCGGCGGCAGCGGCCATCAGCGATACCTTTCACGGCCAGCTTGCCCGCCTGAAGCTCGACCGCGGCGGCGCGGTCGACATTCGTGCCGGTCTGCCGGTGCTGCCCACCGCGGCTGAAGCCGCGCGTTTCATGGACCTCGACGCGGTCCGTGCCGCCGTCGCCGCCAGCAAGGCCGGGCTCAACCGGAACATCGTGCGCGCCCTGTTCGGCCACCTGCGCAATCACCTCGAGACCGAGGCCGAGCTGGCCATGCTGGCGCATCTGGCATCGGCGCTGGGCGACGTGCAGACGTCGCTGCGGGTCGGCAAGACGGCCATCGCTCGCGGCATGAACCTCGTGATCTATGCCTACCCGCTGCACACGTTTCCGGCCTATACGCCGCTGCGCGAACCGCCCGAGCCGGCCATCCTGCTCGGCATTGCGCGGCAGGAGAGCGAGTTCAACAATTCCATCGTGTCGCCGGCCGGCGCTCGCGGCATGCTGCAGGTCATGCCGATTACCGCCAAGCACATCTGCCGCGACCACAAGATCAAGTGCGAAATCCCCCGCCTCCTCACCGACAACGCCTATAATGCGATGATCGCCAGCGCCTATGTCGGCGACCGGATGGTCGAGTTCGGCGGCAACTATCTGCTGACGCTCGCCGGCTACAACGCCGGTCCGGGCCGTGCCCGGCAGTGGGTGCGCGAATTCGGCGACCCACGAGGGACCGACGTCGATCCCATCGATTGGATCGAGCGCATCCCGTTCGAGGAGACGCGCGAGTACGTCAAGAAAGTCCTGGCCAACGTTCAGGTCTATCGTGCCCGGCTTGGCGACGAGAAGGCGCTCCGTTTGATGCAAGACCTGCGTAGCTTCACGCCGCGCCGGCCGCCAGCGCCCTCACCCACCGTGCCACCAAAATAGCGTCGCCCGTTCGCGGATGGACGGGCGCTCGGGGATCGGCTTTTGCCGCAATCCCGTCAACGGCCTGCCTCGGTCATGGGCATACTCGCCTGCGACCGCTTAGCCGCGGTCGAACGACATCGGGGGCTGGCCAACGACCAATCTTAACTCTATGTTAAGGTAACGGAATCGATAAATCGGTCGTCGTGCGCCAGGGGCACTCTGTAGCTCGTAAGACCGTCCTGGGGAACATGAAGCCACTCGCAAAACTGCCATTGGCCGTTATGGCCTCAGCGTTTCTCCTTGCCGCTTGCGGCGTGCAGGAGATCCCGCCGCACATGCGCCCGCTGTCCAAGGACACCATGATGCTCCTGGGCAAGAAGGGCATGGCGACGGACTCGCCGATCTTCGTCCGCATCTTCAAGGAAGAGTCCGAGCTCGAGATCTGGAAGCTGCGCGACGACGGCCACTACTATCACTTCAAGACCTATCCGATCTGCACCTGGTCGGGCGACCTCGGTCCCAAGCTGGCGCAAGGCGACAAGCAGGCGCCCGAAGGCTTCTATACCGTGCCGCGCGGCCTGATGAATCCCGCGTCCAGCTTCCATCTGGCTTTCAACCTGGGCTTTCCCAATGCCTACGACCGGGCGCACGGCCGCACGGGTAGCGCGCTGATGGTGCATGGCAAGTGCCGCTCGGCGGGCTGCTACGCCATGACCGACGCCCTGATCGAGGAGATCTACGCGCTGGCGCGCGAGCAGTTCACGGGCACGCAGGAAAGCTTCCAGGTACACGCCTTCCCGTTCCGCATGACGGACGAGAACATGGCGCGGCACAAGGGCAACAAGTGGTACTCCTTCTGGCAGACGCTCAAGGAAGGCTACGATCATTTCGAGGTCAACCGCGTGCCGCCGCCGGTCACGGTTTGCGAGCGCCGCTACCATGTCAACGCACGGCCGATGCTGCACACCGCCTCGACCCGGATCGATCCGGGCGGACGCTGCCCGGCTCTCGATCGCCCGAAGCTGCAGGCTTTCCAGCCGAAGCCAGGCGATCCCCTCGTCGGCAAGCCGGTGGTGGCGCATGGGCCGAAGCTGCGCACCATCGTGACCACCGAGGCGCCTGCGGCGTCGCGCCCGGGCGAATCCCCGGCGGCATCGGGCCTCATCAATTCGGAGCCGCGCTCGGTGCCGCGCATGGGCTTCACGGGCAACTGACACGGCACTAGATCGTGTTCATGTTTCATGGACTCACGAACACGATCTAGTTTTCCTTATTTTGAGCATGTTCTTCACGCCGAACCGCAAACACTTCGGCGGAACATGCTCTAACGCCACGCCGTCGCGCGCCTGTCTGAAGCCATTCCCACTGTCGATCATCTCCACCCAGTGGCTTCCGGGCCACGCAGGGTTGAGTCGAGAGCCGTCTGACGCTAAGCGAACGATGCGAGTTACTGCGGAGGAGCCTTTTTGGCCAACGCAGCGGCTCGCCTCCGGGGTAGACGTCGAAAGGCGTTGCGATGCGTTGGCTGACTGGGAAAGGCTGGACGGGCCGCTGGGCGCTTGCCGCGCTCGGACTGGCGCTGTCGTGCCGTCCCGCTTCCGCGCTGGTCATCGAGCTCGACGACGTCGCGTCCGACCGCGTCGAGCGCCAGCGCGCCTATACACGTGGCGCGACCCCGCTGCCCGGCACCCCCGACCTCGCCAATCTCGACGGCCGCCTCGAGGCCAAGGGCCTCGCCCGCGGTAACCCGATCTTCATCCGCATCTTCAAGGAGACGTCGGAGCTGGAGCTGTGGATGCAGCCAGCCAAGGACAAGCCGTTCGTGCTCCTCGCCATCTATCCGATCTGTCATTGGACCGGCTCGCTCGGCCCGAAGCTCAAGGAGGGTGATCGCCAGAGCCCGGAAGGCTTCTACACGGTTCGATGGCAGCAGACGCGCCTGTTCGGCCGGTGGCAGCAGGCCTTCAATCTCGGCTTTCCCAATGTATACGACCAGATCAACGGCCGCACGGGCTCGCACATCCTCGTGCATGGTGGCTGCTCGTCGGTCGGCTGCTATGCCATGACCGAGCAGGTGCAGGCCGAGATCTTCGGGCTGGCCATCGCGGCGATCGAGAAGGGGCATCACCGCTTCCACGTGCACGTCTTCCCCTTCCGTCCGACCGACGAGGCCATGCAGCGCCATCGCGACCACCTGTGGATCGACTTCTGGCGGGATCTCAAGGCCGGCTACGACTCGTTCGAGCGTACGCGGTTGCCGCCCCGTTTCGCCATCTGCGAGCGCCGCTATCAGGTTTCAGATGGCGAGCCCGAGGATGCCGGCAATCCGGCGGCTCACGGCCTGTTGCGGCCGCCTGCGACGCCGGCAACACTCGCGTCGGGCTACGTGCCGCCACGCTGCGAGATCCCCGGCGAGCGCAACCACGTGGCGCGCGTGACACCGACGGCCGCCTCGCCCGATGAGCCGGCAGCAGTCGCACCGGTGCCATCGGCCGCGCGCGAGCGGCAAGCCCCGGCTCGCGATGCCTTCGGCGAGCCGCCGCCACCGCAGAAGCCACGCCGCAGGGTGCGGGCGACCGAAAAGGGCGAACCGGGCACGCGCGGCAATCAGGACAATGGTCTCGGCGTGAGACTGGCGCCGGGTGCGCCGAGGGTGCATGCCGGCGGCGGCTGACACGGCAAGCAGAGTGCGGCGCGACGGCGTCAGGGCCGGCGGCCAAGGCTGTTGATGTAGGCGACGACCCTATCGATGTCCGCGTTCGGCAGCTTGAACTTCGGCATCTCGTCGTGGGGCGCGGCAATGCCGCGTGTCAGCGGCTCGCGAAGACCTTGCAATGGGTGCCGCGTGTGCAGCGTGCGAAATTCGGGTGCGCCGGGTCGCGGACTGTTGCCCGTCGATCCGATGGCGTGGCACGACGCACAATGCGTTTCGACCAGCGCTCGGCCTTCGAGGATGAGTTTTTCGCTTTCCGCGACGGCTGGGGCGGCATTGCCCAATCGCGCCAAGCCGTCCTTGGCACCGACCAGCGACGGATCGACGAGCAGGGCGTTGCGATAGTCGGCGATGGCCTCGGCCTTGCGGCCGGCCGCCTCGTAGGCGTAGCCGCGGTTGTTGTAGGCGAGCGCATAGATCGGATTGAGCATGATGGCGCGCGTATAGTCCTCGATGGCGCGAGGCAGATCGCCGGCCAGCTTGTGAGCCAGGCCGCGATTGTTGAGGGCGGTGGCGCTTGTCGGATTGAGGCGGACGGCGGCCGAGAAATCCGCGATCGCCTGCGGCGCCATGCGCTTGACGAGATAGGCGTGACCGCGCCCGTTGTAGCCGACCGCCGAGTTCGGCCGCAGCCGCACCACCTCGCCGTAGTCCGCGATCGCCCCGTCGACATCGCCGCGCCCGGTGCGCGCCAGCGCGCGATACGTGAAGGCCTGATGGTCGGCCGGATTGAGATGCAAAGCCTGGTCCAGATCGGCGATGGCGGCATCGAGCGCGCCTGCCTCGACCCGCGCCCGCCCGCGATTGCGATAGGCCGCTGCCTTCTGCTCCGGACCGAAGCCCGGCCCCGAAATGACTGCCGTGCACGCGCGCATGCGCGACTCGGCCTCGGCGGCGCGGGCGCAGTCCGAGGCTTCGTCTGCGTGTGCCAACGACACCAGCCCGAGGCTGGCGACGAACGCCAGAATGGCAGGTTTGAGAAGCTGCATGCCCGGTCCCTCCCGCACCAAGCGCCAGCCTCGAGGCTGCGCAAGGGCTCTTAGTGGCCGTTTAGACCGGACCGGTCCGGCATGACTTGATGGAGCGCAATGTGCGTGGTGCTGGGGTCGCCCGCTTCGGCCGTGCGCGCAGAGACGCGAGAGCGGCGGGCATTCCCAGCCACACGTTCGAGTGCGCCCCACGTGACGCGGACGTCACCTGATCAGCAGCACAGGCACGGTTGCCTTGTTGATGACCTTTTGCGCCACGCTGCCGATCAGAACGCCACGCAGGCCGCTTTGTCCGTGCGTGGCCATGACGATGACGTCGCAGCCTTGGCGTTGCGCTACCTTCAGGATTTCGTCTTCCGGAAAGTCGCTCGTGGCATGCACGCGCTCGACCGCGACCCCCGCCGCTTGCGCCGCCTGCTCGACGACGCGGAGCGCCTTGTCCGTCGCCTCGACAATCAGGCGCTGATGCTCCTGCGGCAGCGCATACCCGACTGGCAAGTGGTTGCGATAGATGATCGGCGTGGCTGGCGGGGCGCAGAAGAAGGCCGTCACCTTCGCGCCCAAGGCCTTGGCGAGAGCAACGGCCTCCGCCACGGCCTTCTGAGAGAAGTCCGATCCATCGGTTGGCACGAGGATGTTCTTGTACATGGTGCGGATCTCCTGTGAGGGACGGCTCGCCGATCGAGGCTATCGCCTGCGAGCCGGATGGCCTTGATCGCTGACAATTCGCTCATTGGACGAAGGGCAACACCCAAATCAGCATCGCGAAAACGTAGCAGACGGCGGAGCTGATCAGGCAGAACGGCAAGCTCCAGGACAGGAACTCCCTGAGCGAGACTTTTCTGTCCTCCTCCTTCTCCGCCAGGCGAAGCGCGACGTAGAGCGCCGGAGCGCCAGCCACCGTCAGGTTCGATCCGAGCGTCCCCGACCACAGCACGATCCACCACAGCGGCCAGGCGGGGATGCCGTCCTTGCCGAGCTCCTTGATCATGTTGAGAAAGGTCAGGATGTAGGCGTCGTGCTCGACGATGCCGACGATGGGAATCGTCACCCAGTAGAGAACGGTGGCGCCAAGCGCGAAGTTCTCCTTGAAGAATGGCTTCATCCAATTGGCGAACATGTCGAGGATGTGCGTCTTCTCGAGGCCGCCGACGAGCGCGAACAGCGCGATGTAGAACAGGATGGCGCGCCAATCGAGGTCCTGCACGATGTGCTCGAAGGTCGGGGCACCCTTGAACCGCTTGTAGAGGACCTCGATGATGAACACGGTGAGGATGGCGCCGGTGACGGCGATGAAGCCAAGCATGACGCCGAGCTTCTCGCGGAATGCCATGGCGACGACCGTCAGCAGGAACATGCCGCAGACGATAAAGGCGAACGGCTTGTCCGGGATCTCGGACTTGATGCTCGCGATGCCTTCGGGGGTCGGCTTGCCGATCCTTCGAAATCCGTAGAGCCACATGATGGCAAGCGTGATGATGAACGTCACCATGAGGATCGGGAACGACGACGGCCGGCCTTGCAGCCAGATGAAGTCGAAGAACTCCGCGCCGGCAACGCTGTGCAGCATCTGCGGCGGCAGGTCGCCGAGCAGCAGTGCAGTGCCCATGAAGTTCGCGGAGAATCCGATCATCAGCACCAGCGGCGTCGCCGGGATGCCCATCGCGCGCGCCAATGGCAGCGCGACGGGCGCCATCATCAGAATGCACACGACGTTGTCGATGAACATCGACAGGATGCCCGTCAGCATCGAGAGAATCATGACGAGCAGGCCCGGCCGACCGCCCGATATCTCCAGCGCCTTGACCGACAGCCAGCTCGGGACGCCGGACTTCCCGAAGTAGCCGGCGATGACCCAGATGCCGATCAGGATCGCCATGACATTCCAGTCGACGAGCTTGGCCGCCTCGATCTCGGTCATGGTCCCCATCCAGACCATGACGGCGACGCCGAGCAGCGCGGCGACGGTGGCGTCGAGCTTATTGATGATGATGGTGATGATCGTTGCCGTGAAGACGGCGATCGTCATCCATTGGACGAGTGTCAGGCCCAGGTACGTCGCTGCCGTTGTCATGCTTTCCCCCAGTGGACGCGCAGTTTGGAAGTGTTGACGGCGGGAGCTGACCCGATCCCGGCGAATGCGATGCAACGGTCGTTCGTCCGGCTGCCCGGTTGGCATCGGGTCGCTGCCCAGGACATCGTGCAGGTGTGGTGGATCGGCGAGCCGGAACTCGCATGATGCGGATATCTGGATTGGGCGCGGAACGCGCTGCTCTCACCGGGCACGATCGGACACTCCGAGATGTGTCCAGTCCGACATCGCAGCTCAACGCTGCCAGAGGGGCCCGGTCTGGAAGCCGTCCTTGTCGCTCATGGCTAGCGGAGCTTTACGGCCGGGTGAATTCGGGTGAATCGGGTGGTAATATTACGGTGCTGTGTTGCAGTGTCTGAATGCGGGTTGGGCAAGTGCGCGCAAGTCGCCGGTGTCAAGGCACCAGGCGGCCGAGCCGGATCGACTGGCGGACGAGTACTGCAACGCTTTCCGCCTGCATCTTTTCCATGATCTGCGTGCGATAGCTTTCCACCGTACGCGAGCTGATTTCCAGTCGCGATGCAATGGCGTGGCTCGTGCAACCCTCGACCACGAGGTCGAAGACTTCGCGCTCGCGCGGCGTCAGCATGCCGAAGCGGCGCTCGAGGTCCTCGATCGACTGGCGATTGGTCAAGCGCTCGAACGCCTGCGCGAGACAGCGATTGATGGCAGCGATGAGGAGCGCGTCGTTGATGGGCTTCTCGATGAAATCTTCCGCCCCGGCCTTGATCGCCGCGACCGCCATCGGCACGTCAGCATGTCCGGAGATGAGAACGACAGGCAGCCGGACCGAGCGCCGCGACAATTCCTGCATCAGCTCCAGCCCATCCATTCCGGGCATTCGGACGTCGGCCACGAGACAACCGGAGCGAGAGGCGTGCAGGGCCTTGAGAAACTGCTGCGCCGATCCGAACGTCGCCACTTCGTAGCCGAGCACGCTCAACATCTCGCTGAGGCCAAGGCAGACAGCGGGCTGGTCGTCGACGATGTAAACGGTCGGCTTGGTCATGGCTTCAATGGCACCTGCTGGCATGCTCGCCGTCTTGGCGCGTCACGGGCAGGGATGGCTCGAGCGCGGTGCTGCCAACTACGCGCACGATCGGGGCGGGTCCAAAACGGCGGACAGGACTGTCACGACACGCCGGCGAGCTAGTGTTTAGGGTAGCGCGGAGAGCACCCGTAGCACTTCGGACTTGTCGGCAACGATTGCGATAGCAAACCCGAACAACACCAGGACACCCGCCGTGTCGAGCATACCCGTGTTGGCAGAGCGGCTCAACCGACCCAGCACCAGGGCAGACAGTCCCAGCACCAGACCCGAAAGAAGGACGACAATACCAAGCACGGGCAGCACGAGCTCGGCCGGAAGGAGGGCAGAGCAGGCGCTGAGCGACACTGCTATGAATACAGATGCTCCGATCACATTGCGCTCGGTCGCCGCATCCACGGATGGGCGGCGGATGTGTTTCGATGTTTTCGTTGGCAGTGTTGTCGGCATCCCGCACCCTCGCCAAGTCGATGGCGGACATCGTGAGCGCACACGACGCTGAAGGTAATTCGTATGGATGGGGGCGTATGTTTACGGATTACCGGCGGGGCGGGCGAGACGCCGATCCTATGTCGCGGCTGCCGATCTGCCGGCGGCGGGCAATGCGAAGCGGAATTCGGTGGCCCCCCGGGCGGTCGCGGCGAGCCAGATGCGTCCGCCATGCGCCTGGATGATCATCTTGCAGATGGAAAGGCCTAGTCCGAAGCCGTCAGGTCGTGTCGTGATGAGGGGATCAAAGATGGTGTCGACCTGGTTTGGCGGGATGCCGGACCCGTTGTCCCGGACGGCGATCTCGACCCATGCGCCCGCATCCGCCGATCGCGCCCTGACGTGCACTGAGCCCTCGGCGTCCTCGGCGATGGCATCGATCGAGTTCTTGACGAGATTGATGACCACCTGGCCGATTTGCACCTGATCACCATGCACGGCGGGCAGCTCGCCCTGAATATCGAGCTGGAAGTCGATGCGACGTGCATTGACCATGGGCTCGACCAGCGCAGCCGCCTCGGCCAGCACGATCCTGATATCCAGCGTGCTGAAATGCGGCTCGCCGCGACGCAGGAAGTTCCGCATCCGCTTGACCACGGCACCGGCATGGTCGATCTGCTCGATCATGGAAGATAGATTGCGCTCGACCCGGCCGTCATCGTGCCGGGGCGGCCGCAGCAACTCTTGCACCGAGCGCGCCAGGGCACGCGCAGCCGTCATCGGCTGGTTGATCTCGTGGGCCAAAGCGGCCGCCATTCCGCTTGCCATGTTGAAGCGGGCCGTGCGGGCAGCCTGCTCTTCCAGCTCCTGCAGCCGAAGTCGCGCTATCCGGGCTTCGTCGTGGGCAGCCTGGCGCTCGCTGACCAGGCCGCCGACAATCAGGCCCGTCAGCGTCAGCACGAGCATGAGAACCTGATACTCCGTGAACCGCGAAAGCTCGAACCCGTTCCAATGCAGCATGGCCACGAGGCCGAGCTGTGAGAGCGCCAGCGAAGCGCAGGCGCCGTCGATCCCGTGTCGCACCGCCGCGACCACCACTGGCACGAACAGCAGATAGAACAGGCTTTGGCCGAGGAACGCCGGCGGCCGAACGACGATCCATAGGATCACCAGGATTGCGGCCACCACGAGGACCAGTTCGGCTAGGCCCCGCCGTGTTACGGCCGGCGGGTGCCTCAGCCAGGCTACGATGCGCAACGTCAGTGGCGCCACGACCGCGATGCCGATCACGTCGCCGACGACCAGGGGGAGCCAGGCGCTGGCGATGTCGGCGGGCTGGAAGTGCTTTGTCGCGAGCAGGAGGAGCCAGAGTTGCGTCGCCTCGGCGAGCGCTCCCGCCAGACCGGCCGTCACGAGTATCAGGACGTCGCGGGTGCTGAGCAGTTGCCCCCCCAGTTGCAGCCGGGATCCGGCCAGGGACGCGACAACGGTGTACGACACCGCGATCACGCCGCTCATCGCGACAAGCGTGACCCAGGAGAGCTGGTTGCGGATCACGAGCACCTGGGCCAGGAAAACGCCGACGAAGAGCACGAACCCCATCCTGGGGCCCCTGAGAATGATGACGGCGAACATCATGCCGAGGGCCGGGTTCCACGGCGTCACCGGCAAGTCATTGTGCTCGTGCAGGAAGCTCAACCATTCGAGCCCGACATAGGCCGCGAGCAGAAGAGGCGTGAGCAGACCGCCTGAGAGCACGAGCCACGGCGCACCGGAAAAGGCCCGCGCGGGCGTCGGCGCCTGCTCGAGGTGCGCCACCGGCGGGCTCGGCCTTGTCGATATCGGCTCCACCGTGGTCATGGAGAATTGCCGAAGCAAATGTTGCAGCGGACCTCTTCCGCCGGGCCATGCCGGTTCAGGGCTCCTGGCCGATCAATTCCTGCAACGCCGCTGGATGCGTGTCCACCGTAATGTCCTTCTGCGCCCGAGTTCGGGTGGAATTGCGTATATTTACGGTGGTAGTTTTGCTTATGACGTGACAATATACGGGGGTCTCGCCGGGTCACGTCGTGAGGACTGTCATGGCCATGATCTCCACATCCAGCCGCGCTGACCGCAATGCCGTTGCCGGTGAGCCTCGGCGCCGGGTCCGTCTGGTTGATCGGCTGCTCGACGGGCTGGAGGCGTGGATCGAGATGCGCACGCGCCGCAACCAGGCGCGGGTCGACACGGCCATCGAGCGGGCCACGAAGCCCCCGGTTCGCGTTGTCCACGCCCCGACCGATTGGTGGCGGAGCTGGCGCGCCTCGACGCGGCGCCGCGGCTGCACGCGTTAGTCGGGCGAGGACGCGCATCTTCGCGGGGATTGCGGTCGCAGCCACGACGTCAGGGCCCTGTTCATCGTCGACGCCAGCATCTGGGTGGCGTCGGGCGGCTGCCGGGTGCCAGATCCGCCTCGGCTGCCTTGCTCTTCGACAGGGACGTCCTCTTGGTGTGCAAGGACGCCCCAGTCAGGACATGAGCATCCGCGACCTGGGCCACGTGTGGGCTTTGATCCCGGTATCGACAGCGGACGCCGACCTTATTCCGCGGCCAGACCGAGAGCCTCGCGCATCCGTGCCTTGGCATGTGCCCCTTCGCGCAACGGTACGAGCCGCGGATACTCGGCAGCGGCGATCTTGATGACGACGACGCGAGGCCCTTGCGTCACGGATGGAAATCTTGCCTTCACGCGCTCGAGATCAGCCGGCGTCTCGACCACCTCGACCGCTTCGATGCCAGACGCTCGCGCCACGGCGGCAAGATCAGTGCGGGTCGTGTGGCTCTGCTGGGCACCAGTTTCGCCGTAGAGA
>Ga0209573_1003789_pt1 | contig 15934 bp, 13 predicted proteins | sample TNRBio252014_DNA_FD_185870 | JGI IMG/M metagenome (GOLD analysis project Ga0209573, IMG submission 185870) | Wastewater treatment Type I Accumulibacter community from EBPR Bioreactor in Madison, WI, USA - TNR Reactor_6/25/2014_ DNA (SPAdes)... | ecosystem: Engineered > Bioreactor > EBPR >...
CGCATGAAAGCATCTTAGCATCAAGATAGGAGCGTCATGACGTTCTGAAAGCCGGGCGGTGCGGGGGGAGGAGAGGGAGACGGGGGGCGCCTGGGCAGGGTCCGCGAGGGGCTGAAGCGGCCAGCCGGGATCCAGAAGCCCACGGATCGTGGCGGGGGTTCCGGTTGGGGCAGAATCCTGTTCCCGGGCCGGACCGCATTCCCGGCCGGCGTGAAAGGGGACCCCCATGGCCCTCGTCGACCCCCACTCCTACGCCGACGACGCCCAGCCCCGGACGAAGCACCTTCGCCTTCACCTCGCGGTGGACTTCGAGACGAAGCGGATCGAAGGGCGGGCCTTCCTCGAGCTGGCCGCCCCGGCCGGCGGTCCGATGGATCTCGACACGAAGGGGCTGACTGTCAGCGTCGTCACGGGCTCGGGGGGCGGGGACGTCCCCTTCGAGACCGGCCCGGACGACCCGATCCTCGGCCGGCGTCTGCGCCTGACCCTCCCGCCCGGAACGACCGAGGTCGTCGTCAAGTACCACACGGCGGAGGACGCCGTGGCCCTGCAGTGGCTCGACCCCGCCCAGACCGAGGGGAAGAAGCACCCGTACCTCTTCAGCCAGTGCCAGGCGATCCACGCCCGTTCGATGGTCCCGTGCCAGGACACGGCCCGCTTCCGCGTGACGTATCACGCGGAAGTGACAGTCCCCGAGGCGCTCTCGGCCGTCATGTCGGCCGGCCCGTCGGGAGTGCTCCCGGGAAAGGGAACCCGGACGTTCCTGTTCGACATGCCGCAGCCGATCCCGACCTACCTCCTCGCCCTCGCCGTCGGAGAGCTCGAGTCGCGCGACCTCTCGCCGCGGGCCCGTGTCTGGGCCGAGCCGGCGACGGTCGAGAAGGCGGCGTGGGAGTTCGCGGGTGTGGAAGAGATGATCGTGAAGGCCGAGGGGCTCTTCGGCCCGTACGACTGGGATCGCTACGACATGCTCGTTCTCCCTCCGTCGTTTCCCTACGGCGGCATGGAGAACCCGCGGATGACGTTCCTGACGCCGACGCTCCTGGCGGGCGACCGCTCGCTCGTCGACGTCGTCGCGCACGAGCTCGCGCACTCCTGGACCGGCAACCTCGTCACGAACGCCACCGCCGAGCACTTCTGGCTGAACGAGGGCTTCACGGTGTGGGCCGAGCGGCGGATCCTCGAGGCGATCCACGGCGAGGAGGCCGCGACGCTCGGCTGGGCCATCGGTCAGAAGGCGCTCGAAGACTCGATCGCCCGCTTCGGTGCGGAGTCGCCGCTGACGAAGCTCCGGACGCACCTTTCGGGAGTCGACCCCGACGACGCGTTCTCCTCCGTGCCGTACGAGAAGGGGGCACGCCTCGTCGTCCTCCTCGAGCGGACGGCCGGGCGCGCCACGTGGGACGCCTTCCTGGCCGACTACATGAAGACGTTCCGCTTCCAGTCGATCACGACCGAGGAGTTCTTCGCCTTCCTCGAGCAGAAGCTCCCCGGGACGGCCGAGAAGGTGAACGCCGATGCGTGGCTCCACGAGCCCGGGCTTCCGGCGAACGCTCCGGTCTTCCGCTCCGAGAAGGCCGAGGCCCTTGCGGCACTCGCGGAAGGGTGGGAGAAGGGTGTCCGTCCGTCGAGCGAGCAGATCACCGGCTGGAATGCGTCCGAGACGCTCCTCTACCTGCAGAAGCTGCCGCGGCAGATGTCCGCCGCCGACTGCGCCGCCCTCGACGCGGCCTTCGGCCTCATGGGGAAGGGGAACTACGAGCTTCTCGTCGAGTGGCTGGTGATCGCCTCGGGGAGCGACTACGAGCCCGCCTTCAGGAAGATCCGCGAGGTCCTCTCGCGCGTCGGGCGGATGAAGTACCTCCGCCCGCTCTACATGGCGCTCGGCGCCACGGAGCGGACCCGGGCCATCGCGCGCGACATCTTCGCGGCGGAGAGCCCTTCGTACCACGGCCTGTCGCGTCGCGTCGTGTCGGGGGTTCTCGAGAAGTACGCGGCCTGAGCGTGGCGGCGGCCGTTTCGAAGAACGGGCTGAAGCGGCTCCTCGTGCCGCTTCTGCTCGCGCTCGTCGTCTACCTCTTCTGGACGACGATCTTCGTCTGGCCGCTGCGTCTCTTCGTGGTCCTCCTCCACGAGGTCTCGCACGGCCTCGCGGCGGTCCTCACCGGCGGGCGCATCGTCTCGATCGAGCTCTCCCCGGCGGAAGGAGGGCTCTGCACGACCGCGGGGGGCTGGCCCTTCGTCATCTCCTCGGCGGGCTACCTCGGCAGCGCTCTCTTCGGGGCGCTCTTCCTCGTCCTCGGCGTCCGTGGGAAGCCCCGCACGCATCGGACCGTGACGGCGTTCCTCGGCGCGGCTCTCCTCGCCCTCACCCTCGTCTACGTCCGCAGCGCCTTCGGTTTCGGCTACGGCCTCGTCGCGGGCGCGCTCCTTCTCGCCGTGGCGCGCTGGCTTCCCGAGGGCGCCTCCAGCTTCGTCCTGCGCCTCCTCGGCGTCACCAGCCTTCTCTACGCCCCCTGGGACATCACTTCGGACCTGATCCTCCGCTCGGTCCCCGCCAGCGACGCGAGCGCCCTCGCCCGCATGACCGGCATCCCCGCCCTCGCCTGGGGAGTCCTCTGGCTCGCCGCCTCCCTCCTCATCGCCTGGCGAGCGGTCCGCCTCGGGGTCAGGTCTTGAGTTTCTATTCTGGTGTCACCCCGGCAGCCGCAGCCCGGCGCCCGGGCCGACGGGAAGACCGAGGGCGATCCAGACGACGAGGAGAAGGCTCCACGAGACGAACAGGACGATGGTGTAGGGGAGCATCGTGGCGATGAGCGTGCCCAGCCCGGCCTTCGGGTCGTAGCGCTGGACCGTCGCCAGGATGAGGGCGAAGTAGGACATCGTCGGCGAGATGACGTTCGTGACGCTGTCGCCGACGCGGTAGGCCGCCTGTGTCAGCTCGGGCGTGTAGCCGAGGAGCATCAGCATCGGGACGAAGACCGGGGCCATGACGGCCCACTTGGCCGACGCGCTCCCCATGAGGAGATTCACCGCGGAGGCGAGGACGACGAACCCGAGCATGAGCGGGATGCCGCCCAGGCCGGTCGCCTTCAGCACTTCGGCCCCCTTCACGGCGCCGACGAGCCCGAGGTGCGACCAGTTGAAGAATGCGACGAACTGCGCGGCGAAGAAGACGAGGACCATGTAGGAACCGAGGGTTTCCATCGACTTCGACATCGCCTTCATGACGTCGGCGTCGTTCTTCATCGTCCCCGCTCCGAGGCCGTACGCGACGCCCGCCAGCGCGCCTCCGAGAAAGATGAACGGGACGATGGCGGTGAGGAGCGGCGAGTGGAGGAGCCCTCCGGTCTTCAGGTCGCGCAGGAAGCCTCCCTCCGGGAGGACGCCCCAGAGGACGACGGCCCCGAAGAGGACGAGGACGGCGACGGCGTTGCGGAGCCCCTTTTTCTCGGAGGCCGTGAGCGGGCGCAGCTCGCCGTCGGCCTTTTCGGTGCCCGTATAGGTCCCGAGCCGGGGCATGACGATCTTCTCGGTGACCCAGGTGGCGGCGATCGCGACGAGGAACGTCGAGGCGGCGAGGAAGTAGTAGTTCGCGGCCGGGCTGACGGAGTAAGAGGGGTCGACGATGTGCGCGGCCTCCTGCGTGAGGCCGGCGAGGAGCGGGTCGATGGTGCCGAGGACGAGGTTCGCGCTGTACCCGCCGGAGACGCCCGCGAAGGCGGCGGCCATCCCGGCGATCGGGTGCCGCCCCGCGGCGAGGAAGAGGACCCCCGCGAGCGGAATGAGGAGGACGTAGCCGACCTCGCTCGCCGCGTTCGAGAGGATCCCCGCGAAGACGACGACGAACGTGAGGAGGCGCCGCGGGGCCGAGAGGACGAGGAGGCGCAGGAGCGTCCCGAGGAGGCCGCTCCCCTCGGCGACGCCGATGCCGAGGAGGGCGACGAGGACAGTCCCGAGCGGGGCGAAGCTCGTGAAGTTCGAGACCGTCCTGTTGAGGATCTGGTGGAGCCCCTCGACGGTGAGGAGGTTCACGACGGTGATCGTCTTTCCCGTGCCGGGGTGGACCGCGGAGACGCCGGCCCACGAGGCGACGGCCGAGGCGCCGAGAACGGCGAGGGAAAGGACGAGGAAGATCGTCGCGGGGTGGGGGAGGGTGTTCCCGGCCCTCTCCACGATCCCGAGCATCCGGGAGAAGAGATCACTCCCTGCCGCGCCGCCGCCAGCCGCCGCGCGGCCCTTCCCGCTCTTCGTTCCCACCCGCCACCTCGGTCCCCTCTGGTCGAGCCTCTGAGGACTGTGGCTCAACGCGGAGACGGGTGGGTCTATTCCCGGGCGCCGGGGAATGCCGGCCCGTCGAGCGGGCCGCCCGCCTCGACCTGACCCTGTTCTCACCTCGCGCGGGTCAGCAGCTCCTTCACGGCGTCCCTGTGGACGACGAAGGCGAGCATCTTCAGCTTCAGGTAGTCCTCGTGGAAGAAGTAGTAGCCGGGGTGGTCGTTGTTCCAGGAGCTCGACCAGGAGTCCTTCACGAGGAACCAGTCCTTGCCGCCCCTCGTCAGCCAGCCGACCACGTGGAGGCCGTGGTCGTCCGTCGTGCTGCCGTTGCCGAAGCGGAACTGCCGGGCCGCCTCGTCGATGAACGCCGAGGGGATGTCCCACGACGGGACGACGGCGATTCCCGGAGGCCCGATGGAGTAGCCCGGCTCGGACATGTCGCCGGCGACGCCGACGGAGAAGCCGGCCCTCAAGGCGCCCTTGATGGCCGAGAGGAACGTGTCGAGCGGGACGTTGACGTACTCCTTGCCGTGCCACCAGTTGTCCGGGACCTCGTACTCGGCCTTCTCCCAGTACGGCTGCTCCATCGTGGAGAGGAAGCCGACGTAATCGTCGGGATTCAGCCGGACGACCTTCGCGAGGTACTCCTTCGGCGTCATCGTCTCGCCGGCGACGACGACCTTCTCCGGCGGCGCGCCGAGGTGATGGTCGAGGATCGCGCGGACGGTCGAGACGACGGTCTCCTCGTTCCACGCGCCCGCGGTCTTCACGCCTTCGAGGTACGCCTTGATCTCTGCGTAGAGGGTCGACTCGTGGTCGTGCTCCTTCTTCCCGTTCTTCAGCCCCGTGTAGGCCTCGGCGGGAAGGGCGCCGTGGCTCTTCAGCGCGCGCAGGACGGCCGCGGGCTGCGAGCCCTCGCCGTAGACCGACGCCCCGCGCGACGTCACCCACCCCTTCGCCTTCTCGACGTGCTCCCAGTAGACCGTGTGGAGGACCGAGAGGCGCAGCTCGCGCTTCGTGAGCCGGTAGGCCTCCGACTCGAGGAACGACGTCGTCGAGAAGCACCAGCACATGCCCGAGAGACCCTGGCAGACGGGAGGCTGGTGCCAGACCTTCGTGAACTCCGACACGGCCTTTGGCGCGTCGACGGCGGAGAAGTCGACCCACATCCGCTTCTTCGGCGCGGGCTCTTCCTTCTTCCGCACCTCGGCCTTGATCGCGTCGTACTTCGCGTCCTTCTTCTCGGCGAGGACGGCCCCGTCGCGGCGCTCCTGGGCGTGGACCGCCTGGGTGGCGACGAGCGCCGCCGCCAGGATGGCGAGAGAGGAGTGCTTCATGGTGAACCTCCGAACCGGGTGAGTCTGGCGCGATCCGGCTCGGCGGGCAACGACGGGTAACGGGGCGGCTACACTCGCGGGCATGACCATCCTCCTCGCCGGGCTCGACGACTACCTCCTCTCGGTCCTTCCAGCGCGGGACGCGGTCCTGACGCGCATGGAGGAGGACGCGGTGCGCCGCGGGATCCCGATCGTCGGCCCGGCCGTGGGAAGGCTCCTGGCCCAGTACGCGAGACTGGCCGGCGCGCGGCGCGTCTTCGAGCTCGGGAGCGCGATCGGCTACTCGACCATCTGGCTCGCACGGGCCGTAGGGCCCGACGGACACGTCTTCTACACGGACGGCTCGGAGGAGAACGCTGCCGAGGCGCGCCGGAATCTCGCGGACGCGGGCGTGGCGGGGCGCGTGACGGTGCTCGTAGGCGACGCGCTGACGCGGCTCGACGAGACCGGGGGCGAGTTCGAGCTCGTCTTCAACGACGTGGACAAGGAAGGATATCCCGACGTCCTGCGGCGCGCGGTGCCGCGGCTGTGCATCGGGGGGCTCCTCGTCACGGACAACGTCCTGTGGGACGGCCGCCTCCGCCTCCCGGCCTGCGAGGACGACGCGGAGACGGCCGCGATCCGGGAGTTCAACCGGCTCTGCTACGCACACCCCGACCTGGAGACGACGATCGTGCCCCTGCGCGACGGTGTTTCGGTGGCGCGCCGGATCCGCTGACCGGCGACCGTCTCAGCGCGAGGTCCGGGAGGAGGAGCCGGGACCGCCGGGAGTCTTCGATTCGGCTTGCCGCCTGCGCATCTTCCCGAGCGAGACGTTGAGGGGGTTGTCGCGATGGAGAAACGGGATGACGGGTGCCTTCCGCGTGCCCATCTCCGCCAGCAGGCGTTTCAGCCCGGGATGCTTCGGGTCGAGCGCGAGGCCCTTCTCGAGCGCCTCCACGGCCTTGCGCCGGCTCCGTCCCGCCATCCAGACGCGCGCCATGTTGTAGTAGACGTCGGGGTTGTAGTGGTCCTTCTCGACCCCGAGCCAGCAGAACTCCGCGGCTTCCTTGATGCGGCCCCGGTGGAGCGCGAGGCAGAGGCCGTAGAACGAGAGGAGCGGCCCCGAGAGGCGATGCTGGTCCTTGCCCACGTGGCGGTAGGCCTCCGCGAGGAAGATCAGTCCCCGCTCGTACGCGCCCGCCCTCGCGGCCGAGATTCCCAGCTCGACGAGATCCTCGAGATTGCCGGTCCGCCATTCGGAAAGGACGTTTTCGGGGGTGAGCGTATCGGTCGGCATCGGTCCGGGAAGTCTGGGAACGAGCGTCCCCGGTGTCAAGCGGCGGACGTGACGCGAAGGACGGCGGCGCGCAGCGCCCCTCCGTCGAGCCGCAGCGCCTCGATCCGCTCGGCAGTCGACCGGAGCGCTGCGCGCGCGGCCTCCGCGTCGGCGCGCAGGCGGGCCGACTCCGCGGCGCGGGCCTCGAGCGAAACGCGGGCGGCCTCGAGCCTCCTCGACAGGACGGCCCCCTCGTCGGAAGCGGCCCGAGCCGAGCGGATCGATTCGGCGAGGGTGCGTTCGAGCTGCTCGCAGAGGCCGTCGAGCGTCCCGAGGCGTTCAGAAGCCAGGACCCCGCGTTCCTGTCCCGAGGCCGCGGCGCCCGCCGACTCCTCGACGAACGTCGCCACTTTCCTCACGCCGCCGTTGGTCCGGCGCGCGGCCTCGGAGAGCTCGCGGGAGAGCCGCCGTGATTCCTCGAAGAGGCCGCGAAGCTCGGCCGCCGCTTCCTCGAAGGGCGCCCCGGCATCGCCGGCGCGCGCGGCCAGCAGCGAGACGTTGAGGCCGAGGAGGTTGGCCCGGTCAGCCAGGCCGGAAAGGGACGAGGCGAAAGGCAGAAGTGCGTCGGCGCTGCGCGAGAGCTCCGTGAGACCCCGGGCCAGCCCTCCGTCGAGCGAAGCGACGCGCTCGAGAGCGGACCGGAGGCTTCGGACCTCGTCGGCGAGGCGGGAGCGTTCGTCCGAGATCCGCTCCGCGGTCGAGAGCGCTCTTTCCACGCCCTCGGTGCCGAGCTCCGGGGCGGTGACTTCCCACTGCTCGGGGACGGGTGCCGAGGGAGGCATCGGCGTCCGGAGACGTTCCGCTGCGGCAGCGAGGGCCGCTTCCGACCCCTCCATGCTCGTCGCGAAGCGAGCGGCGGGAGGTTCGAGAGCCGCCGCCAGCCGCTCGAGCGAAACGGACCCCGGCATCGGCAGGATCCGGAGTGACGGAGGCTCGGGCCGGGGCGCGGGGGGCCCTGCGGCGTTCCCTGCTTCCGGCTGCGGCTCCCGAGGAACGGCCGGCGTCAGCGCGGGAGCGGGATCGGGACGGGCATTGGCGAATGGGCTCTCGGACCTGCGCACCCGCGCGCGCTCCGTGCGGAGGGCGCTCCAGGTGGAGGCGAGCGCGACGAGGGCCACCGCGAGGAGGAGGGCGAGGACGAGCTCCATCGGCTCCGAAAGCGTACACCGCCCCACCCCTCCCGCCTAAACTCGGAAATCGCATGCTGAAGCCGATGTTCCTCAGACCCGGACGCGACGACGCCGCCCGCCGCCGCCACCCGTGGGTCTTCTCACGCGCCCTGTCGGGGAATCCGGCCGGCGCCGCGGAGGAGGTCGAGATCCGTGCCGCGTCCGGCGCGCTTCTCGGCCGCGGGTTCGCCTCTCCCCGCTCCTCGATCGCCGCCCGTATCTGGAGGTTCGACGACGGTCCGCTCGACACGGCGTTCGTGAGAGCGCGCCTGGAGTCCGCCGCGAGGCTCCGCGACCGGTTCGTACCCCCGGAAACGGACGGCTACCGCCTCGTCCACGCCGAGGGGGACGGTCTGCCGGGTCTCGTCGTCGACCGGTACGGCGACGTTCTCGTCGTGCAGGCGACGACCGCCGGGACGGAGGCGGCGCGTCCTCTCTGGCTGCCAGCCCTTCGGGAGCTGCTGCCGCAGGCGTCGATCCTCCAGCGCAACGACCTCGCGAGCCGCCACGGCGAGGGCCTCCCGCTCGAGGACGAGCTCCTGGCGGGAGACCCCCCGCCCGGTCGCGTCCGCTTCCGGGAAAGGGGGGTGACCTACCTCGCCGACCTCGCGGGCGGCCAGAAGACCGGCTTCTTCCTCGACCAGAGGGAGAACCGCCACCTCGTCCAGGGCCTTGCCGCGGGGCGGAGCGTCCTCAACCTCTTCTCCTACTCGGGAGCCTTCGGTGTCGCCGCCCTGGCCGGGGGCGCCTCGCGCGTGACCCACGTCGACGTCTCCGAGCGGGCGCTCGCGCTCGCCCGCGAGAACCACGCAGCCAACGGGCAGGATCTGACGCGCGTCGAGACGGTCGCCGCGGACGCGTTCGAGGACCTTCGCTCCCGCGCGGCCCGGGGCGAGTCGTGGGACGTCGTCGTCACCGACCCGCCCGCCTTCGCGAAGAAGACGCCCGACGTCGACCGCGCCTGCCGCGGCTACAAGGACGTGAACCGCCTCGCGCTGAAGCTCCTCGCGCCGGGGGGCCTCCTCCTCGCCTGCTCCTGCTCGGGCCCGGTTTCGACGGACCTCTTCCAGAAGGTCCTGTTCGCCGCCTCGCTCGACGCCGGGGTGCCGGCGCGCATCCTCGAGCGGCGCGGCGCCGGGCCCGATCACCCGGTCTCGATCGACTGCCCCGAGACCGAGTACCTGAAGGCGTTCCTCCTTTCGCGGTGACGAAGGTCGTCCTCCTCGGCCCGGTTCCTCCCTGGCGCAGCGGCATCGCCGACCAGACGGTGAGGCTCGCGCGGGCGATGACCCGTCTCGGCGAGCCGCCCCTCGTCATCACCTTCTCGCGGATGTACCCGCGCGCGCTCTACCCGGGCGAGGCGGATCGGGGCGAAGGCGTTTTCCCGGCCGACCTCGAGGTCGAGGCGCTTCTCGACGGCTTCGACCCGCTCTCGTTCCGGCGCGCGGCCGAGGTCGCGGCCCAGCGGAGGGCGGGCCTCGTCGCGGCGGCGTTCTGGACGTCGGTTTTCGCGCCGCACCTCGCCCTTTTCCTCTCCTCACACCGCGCAGAGGTGCCGGACGCGGTCCGCGTCCTCCTCTGCCACAACCTCGCCGACCACGAGGCGGGCGCGCCGCGAAGGGCGCTCGCCCGCCTCGCGCTCCGGCGGGCCGACGTCCTCGCCGTTCAGAACGCCGGAGACCTCGCGACGGCGCGCCGCGAGGTCTCCGAGGCCCGGGCCGTTCTCGTGCCTCACCCGTCGGAGCCGGTTCTGGTCGTCCCGAGAGGCGAGGCGCGCGCACGCCTCGGCCTCCCGCAGGGCGTGCCGGTCTTCCTCTTCAGCGGCCTCCTCAGGCCTTACAAGGGGTGGGACGTCCTTCTCGAGGCGTTCGCGACCACGAGGCGCGCGCTTCCGGACGCGGTGCTCCTCCTCGCGGGGGAGCCGTGGGGAGACGCGAAGCTTCTCGAGTCCCGTCCCGTCCCGGCGGGGGTCCGGCTGTTCCTTCGATTCCTCCGTGCCGAGGAGCGCGGCCTCCTCTTCGACGCGTGCGACGCCGTCGTCTGCCCCTACCGTCACGCGACCGGCTCCGGGATCGCCGCCGATGCCGTGTCGCACGGGCGTCCCGTCATCGGGTCGGACGTCCCCGGACTCGCGGTCGTCGTCGAAGACGGAGTATCCGGCCTCCTCGTCGCGCCCGGCGACGCGGGTGCCCTCGCCGCGGCCCTGCTTCGGTTCGTCCGCGAAGGCCTCGCAGAACGCCTCGCCGCGGGGGCCACCGCACTCGGCCGACGCTTCACGCCCGAAGGGCATGCGCGCTCGATCCTCTCGCTGGGCGGGATCACGCGCTGACGGGTTCCGGAGGGACCGGCTAGACTCCTCCCGACCCCGTGCGCCCGATGCGCGCGGACGAGGACCACCGCGAATGGCGATGCCGAAGATGTTCCGGGACCGTGTCGTCTCCATGGAGCAGACCTGGGAGCTCGGAGAGAAGTACCTCGAGATACTGGCCGAGCTCGTGCACGAGGCCCTGCCGCGTTTCCGCATGGTCGGGAACGACTTCGACCACGACCGCGACTTCTACGTGCTCACGGTGAAGGGGACCGGCCCGGAGGAAGAGAAGCAGGTTTTCTTCACGAGGATGGTCCTTGCGGAACGGGCCGCCGTCCCCCTCGTCGCCGACGAGGCGCACACGCCCGTGAGGGCGCGCCTCGTCGAGGCGATCCGCGCCCAGGCGGAGAGCTCCGAGATCGTCGTGGCCTTCCGCTCCGTCCTCTCCGAGGAGGAGAGGGCCGAGGCGGACGAGATCGACGCCGCGTGGCGTGCGGAAGAGGCGCTGCGCGAGGCGGCTCGCAAGGTCGAGGAAGAGAAGCGCAAGGAAGAGAAGCGCCGGCAGCGCGAGGTCGAGGATGCCCGCCGCAGGGCGCACCGGGACAAGGGACGCTCGCGTGGAGGCGAGGCTCCGGCTCCGCTCCAGGCCCAGCCGCAGAGGGGCCCGGCGCCGGAGGGCGACGGGCGCGGGAAGAAGCGCCGCCGTGGCCGCGGGCGGGGAGGACGGCCCGAGGGCGCGGCGCAGGGCGAAGCGATGGTGGCGGCGTCGGGCGCCCCCCAGGCCGCACCGGGTCCGGCGGGATCCCATCAGGGCGGTCCGCAACAGGGTGGTTCGCGTCCGTCGGGCGATCGCGCGCGTGGCGACAGGCCCCGGGGGGAGCGCCCGAGGAGCGATCGGCCGCGCGGGGACCGGCCGCGGGGAGACCGTCCCCGCGACGAGCGTCCCCAGCACGACCGGCCCAGGCCCGACCAGGCCGGAGGTGTGCCCCAGCAGGGTGCCCCGAAGCCCCAGGAGCCTCGTCCCCAGAGCCGGCCCCAGGCGGCCCGGGCCGAGGGCTCGCCGCCGCCGCCGGATGGCGGGGCGGGCCGCGAGGGCGGAAACCGCCGCCGACGCCGCCGTGGCCGCGGCGGCAGCCGACCGCAGGGGAGCGGCGGGCCGGGCGGCCCGGGACCGCAGGGCGGAGATTCGGGCGGAGCCGGCTGAATCGTCAGAGCGCGCTCGTCCCCGGCGGGACGAGCGCGTCGATGCGCGCGGCGTCCTCGTCCGAGACGACGACGTCGAGCGAGGCGATCGCGTCCTCGAGCTGTTCCAGGGTCCGCGGACCGATGATCGTCGAGGTCACCGCCAGGTTCTGGAGCGTCCACTTCAGCGCGAAGCGCGCGAGCGAGATCCCCTTCTCCTCCGCGAGACGGAGAAGCTCCTCGACGACCTCGATCCTCCGCGCGAACTTCGGGTTGCCGAGGTCGCCGACCCACTTCACCGCGCGCGGCGTGTCGAGGGGATTCGCCTGCCCCCGCCGGTACTTGCCGGTCAGCCAGCCCCCTTCCAGCGGGCTCCAGACGAGGTTCCCGAGTCCGAAACGCTGCGTGACCGGGAAGTGGTCGACCTCCATCGTCCGGCGGAGGATCGAGTAGGGAGGCTGGAGAGAGATCCAGCGCTCCCACCCGTGCCTCTCCGAGAGCCAGAGCGTTTCCACGATCTCCCAGGCTTCGAGGCGTACGGTCCAGGGGCTGATGCCAGGGTCGGTGGCGTGGCTCGTCGAGCAGCCGATGTGGCGAACTTTTCCCTGCCTGACGAGGTCCGTCAGGGTCGAAAGCGTCTCCTCCCACGGCGTCGTCCGGTCGGGGCGGTGGATCTGGTAGAGGTCGATGACGTCGGTCCCGAGCCGCCGCAGGCTCGCCTCGACCTGCTCCTGGATCGCCTTGCGGGAGAGGCCCTGGTCGTTTGGCCCCGGTCCCATCCGCGACCAGACCTTCGTCGCGAGGACGGCCTGGTTCCGCCGTCCCGCGAGCGCCTTCCCGACGATCTCCTCCGACGAGCCCTCACCGTAGTTGTTCGAGGTGTCGACGAAGTTGATGCCGGCGTCGAGCGCGCGGTGGACCATCCTCACGCACTCGGCCTCGTCCGTGTTGCCCCAGCGGCCGAGCATCATCGTCCCGAGGCAGAGGGGGGAGACCTTCAGGCCCGAGCGTCCGAGGTTGCGGTATTCCATGGCGTCCTCCCGCGGCGGCGGCCGCATGCGGAAGAGTATGCCGAGCGGGTACACTCCGCCGCCAACATCCAGGGGAACGAGGAGAACGAGCGCCGCCCGGCGCGATGAGAGGGGAAGCCATGATCAAGAAGGGTTGCGCCATCGCAGCCGTCGTCCTTCTCGGCCTCTTTGGGGGCTACCTCTACCTCCTCTGGGGAAAGGTCGAAACAGTGCCGGCGCTCATCCTCGCGGGCTTCGGGGCGCTCGGCCTCGTCATGGTCGTCTCCCAGCTGAAGGCGGTGCTCTTCGGCTCGGGTGACTCGGGCGCGCTGAAGCGGGCCGAGCAGGGCCTCCCCCTCGAAGACGGGAAGGAAGAGGCGGTCTGGGGACCGATCGAGCCGCTCGGCGCGCCGCTGGAGGCGCCCTTCAGCGGACGGCCTTGCGTCGCCTACGAGTACGACGCGAAGAACCCGACCACGGTCGATTCCAAGGGGCACGAGCGCCCCGGAGGCTCCACGCTCGCCGGGTTCGCCCTCGCTCCCTCGTTGATCCGATCGAACCGGGGGGACGTGCAACTCCTCGGCTTCAGCCTCCTGAGCGAGTTCCCCGAGAAGGTCCTGGAGGACCCCGAAGCCTCCGAGCGAGCGCTCCGGTACGTCGGCTCGACCGAGTTCACGGAGATGGGGCTCGCGAAGCTCGGCGCGATGCTCTCGACGATGGACGACGCCATGTCCGACGACGACGGGACGGTGAGGAAGGACATGCGGATGAAGGCGGCCACCGCGTCGGACCTCGCGGCGTGCACCCTGACGGAGAAGGTGATCGCGCCCGGAGAGACGGTCACCGCCATCGGGCTCTGGGACGCCGCGAAGGGGGGACTCGTGCCGAAGCACCGCGGGAAGTCGGTCATCGTGCGGCTTCTTCCTGGTGGTGGGGCGGCGATGGTGGCGCACTCCGAAAAGCGCCCGTGGGGCGTTCTCGCGTTCGCCCTCGTCTGGGCGGGCTTCGCGCACGCCATCATCTACTTCGTCCTGACGAAGGCGCCGAGGTGACGTGCCCGAGCTCCCCGACGTCGCGCTCTACGTCGAGCACCTGACGCGGCGCCTCGCGGGCCGGACGCTCGAGAGGGTCCGCGTCGCTTCGCCGTTTCTCCTGCGGACGGTCTCGCCACCTCTCTCGGCCGCCGAAGGGAAGACGATCCGCGGATTCCGCAGGCTCGGGAAGAGGGTCGTCTTCGAGCTCGAGGGCGGCCCCTTCATCGTCGTCCACCTGATGATCGCGGGGCGCTTCCATTGGAAGGACGTCGAGCGTGCGCCCGTGCCGAAGAAGGTGGGCCTCGCCGCATTCGACGTACGGGGAGCGACGCTCCTCCTGACGGAGGCGAGCCCGAAGAAGCGGGCGGCGCTTCACGTCGTCGCGACCCGCGAGGAGCTCGCCGCACTGTCGCGCGGGGGGATCGAGCCGCTCGAGGCCGGCTTTGCGTCGTTCGCCGCAGCGCTCCGTTCCGAGAGCCACACCGTCAAGAGAGCGCTGACAGACCCGCGCCTCTTCAGCGGCATAGGGAACGCGTACTCGGACGAGATCCTGCACGCGGCGAAGCTCTCCCCGTTCGCGCTGACGCGGAAGATGGGTGACGACGAGGTGTCGAGACTCTTCGAGGCGACGCGAAGGACGCTGAGGTCGTGGCTCGAGAAGCTCCGGGCGGAAACGGGCGACCGCTTTCCGGAGAAGGTCACGGCCTTCCGCCCGGACTTCGCCGTCCACGGGAAGTACGGCCGGCCGTGCCCCGTGTGCGGAGACCCGGTGCAGCGGCTCGTCTACGCCGCCAACGAGGCGAACTACTGCGCGACCTGCCAGACGGGCGGACGGCTCCTCGCCGATCGCGCTCTCTCGCGTCTCCTGAAGGACGACTGGCCGCGAACCCTCGAGGAACTCGAGGAAGCCAGGTCGGCCCGGCGCGAGGCTTGAAGTCGGGCTCCGCCGGCCGGGGCGCTCGCGGCCCTCAGGCCGCCGCTTCGCCCGCGGCCCGGGCGGCGCCGAGCGAGAGGACGACGAGGGTCTGATCGTCCTCCGGCGGGCGGTTGCGCGTGAACCGCTTCACGGCCGAGAGGAGAGAGTGGCGGATCTCGCCGGCGCCGTCGCGCGCCGCGTCGCGCAGGACGTCCTCGAAGCGCGTGAAGCCGAACGGCTCGCCGTCGTCGTCGAGCGCCTCGATGAGACCGTCGCTGTAGAGGACGAGCCGGTCGCCGGGGTGGAGCTGCGCGACGTGCTCGACGAACGGCTCGCGCCGCCTCACGCCGAGCGGGAAGCCCCAGGCGGAGAGGGGCTCGACCGCCCCGCCCCCCGCGCGGACGACGTACGGGTCGAGGTGCCCGGCGGAGCAGTAGCGGAGCGTTCCGGTGGGGGGGTCGAGGACGCCGAAGAAAAACGTCATCAGCATCCGCTTCGGCGCCGTCTTCCTCACCGTGTCGTTCAGGACCTCCATGACGCGGACGGGCGAGGGGTCGTGCCCGGTCTGGACCAGGAGGGCCGACTTCGCCATCGCCATCACGATGCCGCTCGTGAGGCCGTGGCCCGCAACGTCGCCGAAGGCGAGGCCGAGCCGTCCTTCAGAGAGCGGGAGGAAGTCGAAGTAGTCGCCCCCGATCTCCGTGGCGGCGCGGTAGTGGGATGCGACGACGACTCCCGGCAGCTTGGGGTCGCTCGGCGGGAGCAGGGCCGCCTGGATCCGGTTCGCGGCGTCGATCTCGGCCTTCACCCGCTCGCGCTCTGCGATCCGCTTCACGTGGGGGGCCAGGTCCTCGTAGCGGTACTCCACGGTCCGCCTCGTGGCGAGCCCCGCCAACGCGAGGACGAGAAGGGCGAGCAGGGGCACGAGGAGAGCCGCAGCGGCACCGCCGAGCGCCGATCCCTCGAACGCGCGCAGGAGGGGAAGGAGGCCGAGGAGGAGCGTCGCGCCGAACAGCGACACGGCCGAGGCGAGGAGGTCGGAAGCGATGAAGACCCCTGCGGCCGCGAGCGGCGCGCCGAAGCCGAGGAGGAACTTGAGGACCTCGGGGCCGACCGGCGCGAGGCCAATGGCCAGGACCGAGCCGATGACGGCGGAAGCGACGAAGCCGAGCAGGAGGAACCGGCGGCGGTGGAACGCCGAAAGTGCGAAGAGGATCGCCACGACGGCGACGGGAATCGCGCTGCCGAACGCCACCAGGACCGCCGTCGCCGGGCCCACCTCGGACGACAGGACGAGGCTCGAGAGGTCGCCGAGAACGGGAACCGCCTTGCCGAGGGCGATCGACGGCAGGAACGGGACGAGCGCAGCTGCGGCCACGGCG
>Ga0209573_1003790_pt1 | contig 15931 bp, 15 predicted proteins | sample TNRBio252014_DNA_FD_185870 | JGI IMG/M metagenome (GOLD analysis project Ga0209573, IMG submission 185870) | Wastewater treatment Type I Accumulibacter community from EBPR Bioreactor in Madison, WI, USA - TNR Reactor_6/25/2014_ DNA (SPAdes)... | ecosystem: Engineered > Bioreactor > EBPR >...
AATGGGACAGCAATCGAAAGCCGACTTGCTGTCCCTGGCTTTCCGGCACAATGCCCATGCCTGCCAGGCGGCTGGTGTTTCCCTGCCGTGACATCAAGCCAAAGCCTACCGGACGATCCGCCTCCAGGATAAGCTGGCTCAGGCCGAGATCAACGTTTTCCTTTGCCAGCACGCTGCTCAAAAAGCGCGCATCCATATGGACGGCGCCGCCGATATAGTTCGCAAAGGCACGGGTGAATAAGTCTGCCAGATCAGTCAGGGGCAGTTCATAGGCAGCGCAAAACTGAAAGTCCATGTTGGGCAGCTCATTTCAGCATCGGGTTGGGAAAGTATAACGCATAAAAAAAGGCGGTCGCTCCATTTCGAGCGACCGCCTTGACCGTCCTGACTTCAGATCATGCTCAGGCCAGTGTGAGGGGCAGCAGTCGAAGTCGCTGACCCGTCAGTGCAAAGACCGCGTTGCCGACCGCGGCGGGTACTACGCCGATGACCGGCTCGCCCATGCCACCGACAGGTTCATCACCGCTGTTGATCGGCAGTACGGTGATGCGTGGCGCCTGGCTGATCCGCAGCAACGGATAGGCGTTGAAGTTCACGGCCCTGAGCGCGCCGTTGGCGATCTGGGTCTCCTCGATCAGGGCCGACCCCACACCCCACATCACGGCGCTCTCCACCTGCGCGGTGACGATGTCGGGGTTGATCACCAGACCGGCATCGATCGCGCAGTGTACACGCTCGACTCGAATCCGGCCGCTCGCGCGCTCAACCGCGACCTCGGCGACCTGCGCGACCACGGTGCCGCCATCGTCGCAGCACGCGAGCCCGCGCCCACGAGCCCAGCCGTCCGCTACGGGTGAAGGCTGCAGCGACCACTCACTCATCTCGGCGACCGATTCGAGCACGCCGCTCACGCGTTTCGCCAACCGGGTGTTCCCGAGATGTCGGAGCCGAAACGCCAGCGGATCGTCACCCGCGGCGTGCGCGAGCTCATCGATGAACGATTCGATCGCGAAGATGTTGGGCAACAGGCCAAGACCGCGCCAGCTGCCGGTGCGCATCGGTGTCTCGCGCATCCAGGCGCGCGTGCGATGGTCGGCAACAGCGTAGTACGTCATCGGGTTGAGCCCGCGGGTCGCGCCGAAGTCGCGTCCGATGATCGGGCGCACAAAGGCCGGGAAGAAAGCCGTGATCACCAATCCGCTGGCCTGATCGTGCGCCCAGCCCGTGATCGCGCCATCGGCGCTTAGCCCGGCCTTGAGCACGTTGACCGTCGGCGGGCGCTTGAAGCCGTGTTGGAACTCCTCCTCGCGATCCCAGTTGACGCGCACCGGCACGCCTGCCGCACGCGACAACCGGGCAGCCTCGGCTGCCGCTTCATTGATTGCCTTGAGGCCGAAGCCGCCGCCCAAGTATTGCGGATGCACCACCACGGCTCCGGCATCGAGCCCGAGCGCACGCGCCACGCTGCTCTTGAGCCCGTTGGGGTTTTGGGTCGACGCCCAGACGTCGGCGCGCCACGCGCCATCGACCTGGCGCACATGGGCCGTGCCGTTCTGCGGCTCGAGCGCGGCGTGGTCGGCGGCGGGCGTGAAGTACTCGGCCTCGAGCACGCGGGCCGCGCGGCGCAGCGCGCCCTCGGCATCGCCGGCCGTCGGCCCGATCAGGTCGCCGCCCAGCCCGTTCGGGCGGAGCGCCTCGGGCTCGATCTGGCTCTGCGTGGCGGGCGCCGGCGGCTCGTTCCACTCGGCCCGGATGAGGTTGATCGCCCGGTTCGCGATCTCCTGCGTTTCGGCGACCACGCCGACGAAACCCTCCTCATTGACGACCGTGATCACGCCGGTGAGCTCCACCGCCGGGTCGACATCGGCCGAGCGCAGCGTCGCGCCAAGCCGCGGCGGGCGCAGGACCTTGCCGATCTTCATGCCGTCGATACGGGCATCGTATCCATAGCGGGCCGCGCCCACGATCTTATCGGGCAGGTCGAGGCGCGGCGCCGACGCGCCGATGAGTGTGTAGGCGTCGCGCGATCGCGTGGGCGGCTCCTCGCCCTCGGCCAGTTCGACGATCTGCCGGCCGTCGAGCAGTTCCGTGATCGACAGGTCGACCGGCGCGCCGTTGCGCAGGATGCGCCCGTCGATCAGATCGAGTTCCGTGGCCGGCGCGTTCAGCCGCGTCGCCGCCTCGGCCAGCACCATGCGCCGCGCCGTCGCCGCAGCCCGCCTGAGCTCGGGATAGAGCGATGAGATCGTGGTCGAACCGGCCGTGCCAAACGAATCGACAGGGAGCACGTCGGTGTCGCCCAGTACCACTTCAACCTGGGCCAGCGGCAGCCCCAGTTCCTCGGCCACGATCTGGGCCGTGGCGGTATGCACGCCCTGGCCCATCTCGGCTTTGGGCATCAACAGCCGGACGCGGCCCTCAGGCGTCAGCTGCAGCCAGGCGTTGGGGCTGAGGCCCGGGGCGCCCCCCGCCGAGAGGTTGTCGAGCGCGTTGCGGCGCAACACGTCGAAGCCGACGTAGAGGCCTGCGACCCCGGCCAGACCGATCCCGCCGAGCATCAGCGCCCCGCGCCGGGTCAGACGTTTTCGCGTTCGGGTCTTGGGCGCGCTCATGCCGCCACCTCGGCCGCCCGGCCGCGCTGGATCTCGGCCGCCCGGCCGCGCTGGATCTCGGCCGCCCGGCCGCGCTGGATCTCGGCCGCCCGGCCGCGCTGGATCTCGGCCGCCCGCAGGACGGCCTGACGCAGGCGATGGTATGTGCCACAGCGGCAGTAGTTCTGGTCGAGCGCGGCCTCGACCTCGGCGCGCGCCGGCTCCGGGTTGTCGCGCAAGAAGGCAGCGGCCGTCATCATCTGGCCGCTCATGCACCAGCCGCATTGCGGCACCTGCAACTCGAGAAACGCCTGTTGCACTGGATGAAGCCCACCGCCGTCGGCCGTCGCAGCCAGGCCCTCGATCGTGGTGATCGCCTGCCCGACGACCCCGGCCGCCGGCTTCTGGCAACTGCGGGTCGGCACGCCGTCGACCCAGACCGTGCACGAACCGCAATGCCCGGCCCCGCAGCCGAACCGGGTGCCGGTCAGTCCTAGCTTGTCGCGAAGGACGTAGACGAGCAATCGGCCTTCGAGGTCGCCGGCTTCGACGACCGTGTCATTGACGTTGAGTTGCATGCGGTGTCTCCTGCGCCTATGAGCCATCTCGCGCAAGGTTCAGCTTATCGTCCGGGACCTCAGCCGTCGAGGCGGAGTACAAGCTTTCACCAAGTGCTCATCAATTACAAAACGCCATAGGTTGAGAGCAGGAAGCGCCCTGAGCGTCAGGCACATCTGGGCTTCGCCCAGATGTGCCTGACGCTCAGGGCGCTTCCGAATCCCCTGCTCAGGAACGTGATGTGCGCTGGTCCGCAGCCGCGACGAAGGCATCGAACAGCGCCTGGTGTTCCGGCAGGGCGAGCAGGCATTCGGGGTGCCACTGCACGGCCAGCGCGAAGGGCGCGGTGGGCAACTCGACGGCTTCGACCATCCCGTCGGGCGCGTGAGCGACGGCCTGCAGCGCGGGCGCGACGTCGCGGATCGCCTGGTGGTGCAGGCTGTTGACGTCGAGCAGTGGCTGATTGAGGATGCGCGCCAACCGGCTCTCCTCAGCGATCCGGACCGCATGCGGCCGATTCGCGAAATCTTCATCACTGAAAGTGTGTCGTATCGCGCCGGGGTGCTCGCTGACATCCTGATACAGCGTGCCCCCCAGGGCGACGTTGAGCAATTGCGCGCCGCGACAGATACCGAAGAGCGGTTGCTGCTCGGCGAGCGCCCACCCGGTCAAGAGCAACTCCGTGCGATCGCGTTCGGCGCTCAGCCCGCCGAGACGGGCGTCGCGCGCTGGCGCGTGATAGCGTTCGGGTTCGATGTCGCCACCGCCCGAGAGCAACAGACCGGCAAGCCGGCTCGAGAGATCGCGCAACGTCGATTCGCTCAACCCGAGCGGCACCAGCAGCGGCAGCCCGCCGGCGCGCTCGACGCCCTCGACGATATCGGCAACCAGGCGGTCGAGGTTGGCGCGATCTGGATCGATTGTCGGGTGGATGGTGATGCCGATCAGGGGATGCATGGTCGTGGGCGGTCGGGCGAATGAAGGATGGGTCGATTGACTGAAGTTCTGGAATGGCCATTATATCGACGCGCGCCTACTTGAGGCCCTGGCGCGATTTTCACGTAACTTTTCGCGCCTGCAGCGATGGCATTCCCTACAATGCGATGACATGACCGTGCTCGCTCAGCTCCACAACGCGATCGATTATCCCCTCCGGCAGCTATTTCGCTGGGGCCGAGGCGGCCTGCATTGGCGCAACGAGTCGAAGGCCGAGGCCTATGCCCAGAACCCGGCCGCAGCCCGTGAGGCCCGGCGCCTTCTAGAGGCGTACGACCTGAGTTACTTCGCGCAGCACAGCCGGGCGCGCAATTACCGTGAGAACCTGTACTACCTGGCCTTGCTCGAAAGCGCGTTGTTAGCGCCTGCCGAAGGCTGGCGCAAGGCCGTGGACATCGGCCCCTCAGACTGGTTCTATGTCCACGCCTACTACGCGTTCCTCAAGCGGCATCAACCCGCGGCCGAGTTGATCGGCTTTGAAGCCGACGCCTACCGCATCTACAACGACCTGCACTCGCGTCAGGATTATGCGCGTGCCTACCTGCGTGGGCTGCCGATTGAGCGCGTGCGTTACGAACCGCGCGCGTTTGCCGCACAGCCGGCTGCGTACGATCTTGTGACGCTGTTCTTCCCGTTCGTCTTCGAACGCGACCACCTGGCCTGGGGTCTGCCACGCGGGCTGTTTCGGCCACAGGGGTTGCTTGCGGCGGCCTGGGCCAGCCTGAGGCCCGGCGGCACGCTGCTGGTCGTCAACCAGGGTGAGGATGAGCACATGGCTCAGAAGGCGATGCTCACCGCATCAGGCATGCCCATCGCGTACGCGACCCGTTTCGAGAGTCCGCTCTTCCATTACCGGTTGTCGCGCTACATTGTCCGCGTTGAGAAATCGGTGGACTGATGTTTCTGTTTCACTCCGTCACTCGACCGTCGGTCGCGCCCCCGCCGCCCCGGATCCAGCCCTACCTGGGGCTCCCGGACAGGCGGGCCGAGGCCTCACTTGCGCCGCAGGCGGGCTCGCACATCGCCCACCTTGTCGACATCATCGGGCCGCGCCCGGCGGGCAGCCCGGCCGAGCGTGAGGCCAGCGACTATGTCGCGGCCGAGTTGCAGCGGTTCGGCTATGCCGTTGAGCGGCAGCCGGTGGCTTTCGCGCCACATGCCGGGTTCACACCGTGGTTCGCGTTGGGCGGGTTGAGCCTGGCCCTGGCCGCCTGGGCGCTGCCCACCTGGCCACTCCTGGCGTTCATCAGCCTGGCGACGATCATTCTCCTCCCGGAATGGGTGCGCGTGGCCAGCCGGCTGCGGCCGCGAACGGCGCAAAGCCAGAACGTCATCGCCTACACCGACGCGCCTGCCGATGCACCGACCCTGATCGTATGCGCGCACCTCGACAGTGCGCCGGCCACTGCTCTCCAGCTGCCGTTGCTGCGCGCCTTGCACCAGCAGATCATGTTCCTCAATCTACGAACCGCCTGGGCCGTCGCGGCGCTGGCCGGGCTGATGCTCCTTGGGTTGCCGCTGCCCGGGCTCGTCCTCACGCTTGGGAGCGCAGTCGGCATCGTGGCGGGCGCAAGTTGGATCGCGCTCGAGTTTGGCGCGCAATGGGGCGGGCCGCGCACCTATGCGCCGGGCGCCAACGACAACGCCTCCGGTGTCGCCGTGGCGCTGGCTGTGGCCGAGCGGCTCAAGGCCGAGCCGACATCACGGCTGCGCGTCGGCTTCTTGTTCACGGGCGCCGAGGAGACCGGGCTACATGGCGCCGAGGCCTTCGCGGCGACAGTCCCTCCTGGCGCGCGTGTCGCGGTGCTCAACCTCGACATGGTCGGTGCCGGGCGCGACCTGATCGCCTTGACGCACGACGGCGCGTTGTGGACTGTGGAAACCGACCCGCACCTCAACGCGCTGATCCGCGAAAGCGACCCCGACGTGCGCGGCAAAGTCTTTCGATTGCGCAGCGGAGACCATGCGCCGTTCCTGCGCCGGGGCATCCGCGCCGGAGCGCTGCAGGCCTGCGGCCACGCCGAGGCCGACCTCGCCTATCACACCCCGTCCGATGATCTCAGCTTGATCGACCCGCGCACGCTCGACCGCGTCGGCCGCCTGGTCTGCGACGTCATCGCGCAGGCCGATCTACGCGGCTACCCGTATCCCGCCTGAGTTCGACGAAACCCACGCGCGGGGGCCGACGTGCCTGCACGTCGCCGCCGCACGTGGGTTTCGTCGAAAAATTTAAGACTGTTGAGGCCAGGGTCGGCACACGCCATGCACTATGTCACGCAACACGGCAAAAGCCGACAAACAGCAAGGCTGGCACGCAACTTGCCATCTCGCTGAGGACACCGCAGCTACTCGCTGCATAAGGAACGACCGATGGCCAACGACCAACTCGACCTGATCCGCACCGACCGCGTGGCGCTCCCCTGCCACCACTGCGGCCAGCAAACGCCCAACGTCTGGGCGTACACGAAGATGGACGCCTTCCGGTTGTCGTACACCGAATTCCGGGCCTGCGGCTATCGGTGCGCCCAGGCCGCGGCCATCGCCGAGAACGCCCCAGCCGAGGCCAAGACCGAGGTCAAACGCCCCGGCGCCTGGATCGGCATGCGCCGCAGCTGATCCGCCATTTTGCCCGAGAAACGACGCTGCACGCGCCCCGGCGCGTGCAGCGTCGTTTCTCGGGGACCGCCTGTGCTAAAATAACCAAGTACGTCAGGTTTGCCGATGTCCCTCGGCCCGCACGATCGGCCGGGGGTTTTTTTGTGGATTCAAGAGGCGCCCAGGGGCGCAGAAACGCACGTATGATCGAACGCACCGACCTTCGCAACATCGCCATCATCGCTCACGTCGACCACGGCAAGACCACGCTGGTCGACGGCCTGCTCCGCCAGGCCCGCACCTTCCGCGAAAACCAGCACGTCGCCGAGCGCGTGATGGACAGCAACGACCTCGAACGCGAGCGCGGCATCACCATCTTCGCCAAGAATGCGGCCTTCGTGTACAAGGGCGTCAAGGTCAACATCGTCGACACCCCCGGCCACGCCGACTTCGGCGGCGAGGTCGAGCGGGTGATGAACCTGGTCGACGGCGTGCTCCTCCTCGTCGACGCCGCCGAGGGCCCGATGCCGCAAACGCGCTTCGTGCTTCGTAAGGCGCTCGAGATGAAGCACAAGGTCATTGTGGTCATCAACAAGGTCGACCGTAAGGACGCGATCCCGGAAGACACGCTCAACAGGACCTTCGATCTGTTCATCGAATTGGGCGCCAGCGACGAGCAAGCCGATTTCCCGATCATCTATTGCAACGCGCTGACGCAGCAGGCCGGCCCGACCGTCGATCTCACGCCGAGCTATGAGCCGCTGTTCGAGGCGATCCTGGCGCACATCCCGGCGCCGAAAGTCGACCCGGACGCGCCAACCCAGATGCTGGTGACCACGCTGACCTACGACGACTACAAAGGGCAGATGGTCGTCGGCCGCATCTTCAACGGCAAGATCCGCAAGGGCCAGCAGATCGCGCGCGTCGACGAACACGGCCAGGTCGAGACCTTCAAGTTGACCTATCTCTTCGGCTTCATGGGGCTGGGCAAGGTCGAGATCGACACCGCGAGCGCCGGCGACATCGTCGCTGTGGCCGGGATGGACGAGATCCACATCGGCGACACGCTTGCCGATCCACTCGAGCCGCACGCGCTGCCGGGCATCCGGGTCGAGCCGCCGACGGTGCGCATGACCTTCGGTGTCAACACCTCGCCGTTCGGCGGGCGTGAAGGGCGATACGTCACCTCGCGCCAGATCCGCGAGCGGCTCAGCCAGGAACTGCTGCACAACGTCAGCCTACGGGTCGAGGATACCGACCAGGCCGACCGCTTCCTGGTCAGTGGACGAGGCGAGTTGCACCTGGCAGTGCTGATCGAGACCATGCGTCGCGAAGGCTATGAACTCGAGGTCTCGCGCCCTGAAGTGATCATGATGAAGGGCCCGGCCGGCGACACGCTCGAGCCGTTCGAAGAGTGTCACATCGAGGTCGCCGAAAGCCACATGGGCACAGTGATCGAGATGCTCGGCCGCCGCCGCGCACAGATGACCAACATGCACCAGGGCGGCGACGGATCGGTCTATCTGACCTATCTCGCCCCGACCCGCGGCCTGCTCGGCTTTCGCTATCAATTCCTGACGGCGACCCAGGGCACCGGCCAGATGCACTCGCTCTTCCATGGCTACCAACCTTACGCCGGGACGTTCGAGCAGCGTGAGTTGGGCAGCGTGGTCAACATCGAGGCCGGCACAGCCACGGCTTACGCGATCCGCAACGCCGAGGATCGGGCCACGCTCTTCATCGAGCCGGGCACCGAGGTCTACGAGGGCATGGTGGTGGGCCAGCACGTCCGGCCCGAGGATCTGCTCTACAACATCACGCGCAAGAAGCAATTGACCAACGTCCGCGCGGCGCGCGCCGAAGTGCTCGAGGCGCTGACGCCTCCCCGCCGGATGAGCCTCGACGAATGCATCGAATACCTGGGCGACGACGAGTTGCTCGAGGTCACGCCCGAGAGCATGCGTATCCGCAAGCGCATCCTCAAGGCCGAAGATCGCGCGAAGATCCAGAAGCGGGCGGAGAAAGAGCTCGAAAACCAGCAGTAAGCTGTCAGGCGTCAGGTGTCAGGCGTCAGAAGAGGGTGCCCTTGGGCACCCTCTTTATTGTTTCCCGCGAAGGTGCGGAGGGCATCATGTTGGGGCAGAGTTGCTGACGCCCGAAACCTGACGCCCGACGCCTTCACAGAACTTACAGCCCCGCTTTTCCGCCTCCACGATCGCCTGATCTGACGACCAGAAGAAATTCTCGGCGCCGATGACGTCGACCAGGCCGGCGCGTTCCATCATGTGCCGGGCGCCCTCGTGCACGCCGGCGAACATCAGCGTGCCGCCACGGTGCTCAAGGCGTTCGTGCAGGCGCTCGATCGCCTCGAGCCCGGCGGTGTCGATCAGGGGCACGCCCCGCATCGATAGGATCAGGGCGTGCGTGTCTTCGAGTTTGGCGAAGGCCTCGTTAAAGTTCCCGGTCGCGGCGAAGAACACCGGCCCCGTGATGAAGGCCACGCGCACGTGCCGGCACTGGCCGGTCGTCTCGATGCCGCGGGCGCGGAGCTTCTCGGGGTCGATCTCCTGGACGTCGATGTCGATGTTGGCGATCTGGCTGAGGAAGACGGCCCCGGCCACAAACGTGCCGATCAGGATCGCCTGGGTCAGGTCGAGCGCGACGGTCGCCAGCATCGTAATCAGAAACGCCCCGATCGCGGTCTTGAAGCGCTTGCTGAAGATAAAGCGGATCGAGGCCCATTCGTTCATGCGCCAGGCCGTCACCATCAGCACCCCGGCCAACGCGGCCAACGGGATGCGCGCCATCACGCCCGTTAACAGGAACATCGACGCCAGCAACCCGAGCGCGTGGATGATGCTCACCAGCCGCGTCTGGCCGCCCGACTTGATGCCCACGCTCGAGCGCGCGATCGCGGCCGTGGCCGGCACGCCGCCGAAGAACGGGATCAGGATGTTGCCGATGCCCTGCGCGATCAACTCCTGATTGCCCTGGAGCCGAACACCGGTCATGTTCGACGCGACAGCGCCGCACAGCAACGACTCGACGGCGCCCAGGGCCGCGATCGTCAGCGCCGGGGTGATGAACTCGGTCAATTGATCCCAGGGCAATGCGAACGGGTTGAGCCGGTCGGCCAGCAACAGCGTCTGCGGGATCTCGCCGATCTGGGGCACAGGCCAGCCCAGGATCGTGTTGAGCGCTGTGGCCAGGATGATGCCAAGCAGCGAGGCCGGGAAGCGCGCGTTCCATTGCTTCGGCCAGAACAGCATGGTCGCGATCACGACAAGCCCAAGTACGATCGTGCGCCAGTCGGGTGTGAACCCGCCCTGGAAGTAGCCGAACAGCTTGAGCAGCGCCGACTCGGAGCCCTCGGTCTTGACGCCCAGGAGGTTGTCGATCTGACCGATGAAGATGATCAGGGCGATGCCCGACGTGAACCCGGTGATGACCGGCGCCGGGATGAAAGCGATGAAGCGCCCGAGTTTGAGCAATCCGATCACCAGCAGCAGCGCGCCTGAGAGCAGGCCCGCGATCCAGATGCCTTCAAGGCCGTAGCGCTCGACCAGCACGATCAACACGGCGCTCATCGCGCCGGTCGGGCCGCTGATCATGTAGGGGGCGCCAGAGAGCCCGCCGATCACCAGGCCGGCGATTACGGCCGTGACCATCCCGGCCGCGGCGGTCGCTCCGGACGCCACGCCAAAGGCCAGGGCCAGCGGCAACGCCACGGCGGCCACCGTCAGGCCGGCGAGCATATCTTGCTGGAATTTCTGTGTGGAGTAACCGCTGAACTCGTCGCGATATAACTGGGCCAGACTTCGGCGTGGCATCTCCGATCCCTTCTTTCCTGTGCGGCGTGCATCCCTGAAGTCTGCCCGTCACCCAGCACCCTGCGGAAGGGCCAGTATACGCCCGCCAGTCTGGGCAATGCGGTTGATTTTTGGGCGTTATACTTTCAGGTAGCCATTCAGGAGGTCACGATGACAGACCAAAGCGAGACACGACGACAGGGGTGGATGCCGGATGAGACGCGTGAGCATCTCAAGGCCGCGGCCGAGGCCAATCGCAAGGCGTTTGACAGCATCCTCCCGCCAGGGTTCCGTGAGAACCGGCGCGAGGCGCGCCGCCAGATGTTGATGGCGGCACGTTCGTTGCTCGATCGCGCGATCAAACGGATGGAGGATCGGTAACGCCCGGCGCCGTGTCGGGCTTTTACCGCCGCACGACACCGAGCACCCACACGACACCCGCCAGGGCCCAGCCGGCGATGCCGAGAGTCGGTTGTGCGTTGAGGTAGAGCAGCGTGCCGGCCGCCACCAGTCCGATCACCACAAGGCTGTTGGAAAGGCCGCGCACAGCTGACGGCAGGTCGGGTCCCGTGTTGCGCGTATCTGGCGCGTGTCTGATCGTGACAGTCAATTCGCCCCGCTCGAATTTCCCAAGCACTGCATCGAGCCGCGCTGGAAGCAGCGCCAGGCGCCTGAGTTGATCGAGGATCTCGTCGATCCAGCCCTCGAGGCGATTGCCCTGCGTCTCCTCTGCCAGGAGCTTCTCGGCAAAGGGCGTGATCGCGATGAAGAGATTGAAGTTCGGGTCGAGCCCCGTGCACATCCCCGAAAGGATCGCGACAGTTCGTCCGAGATAGATCAGGTTCTCGGGCACCTGAAACGGCAACTCGAAGAGCAGGTCGCGGAACTGGCTCATGAACTCGCGGACCTCGCGCCGGTCGACCGCGCGCAGTTCGCTCATGCTTCGACCCCAATAACGGTCGAACACAGCTTGTTGGGCCGCGGCGATGCGATCGAGATCGGCCCCCGGCAGGAGCGCGTCGACCGCCTGGAAGCTGCGGATCAGGCGGGCCGGGTCGCGCGTGCCCACGGCGATCACGGCCTCGCGGATCGCCTCACGGATCGTGGGCGTGATCTCGCCCACCATGCCGAAGTCGATGAACACCAGCCGCCACGCGTGCTCGCCCTCGGCCGGCGCGACAAACAGGTTGCCCGGGTGCGGATCCGCATGGAAGAACCGATGCGTGAAGATCTGGGTCAGGTAGGTTTTGAATAGCCGTTCCGCCACGGCAGCGCGATCGACGCCGGCCGCCGTGATCGCGTCGTAATCCGTGATCTTGATGTGACCGACATCTTCCAGGACAAGCACGCGGGCCGTGCCGAGCTCGGGGTAAGCCTTGGGGATGACCACACCCGGGTCATCGGCGAACAACTCGGCGAAGCGCCTGGCGTTGCCGGCTTCGCGGACGTAATCCAACTCCTCGCGAAGCACGACCGCGAACTCGCGCAGCAAGGCCTCGATGTCGGCGCGTTTGCGGATCGGGTCGTAGCGTTTCAGCCACTGCGCGACTGTCGTCAACGCGGCCAGATCGGTCTCGACGATCGCGTCGATGCCCGGGCGTTGCACCTTGACTACCACGGCGCCGCCCTCGTGTAACCGCGCGCGATACGTCTGCCCAAGCGACGCGGCCGCCAATGGGGCCTTGTCGAATGTGTCGAATCGTTCGCGCCAGTTCAGGCCGAGCTCGGCTTCGAGCCGGGTCAGCACCGCGTCGAACGGCGCGGCCGGCACTTCGTCTTGCAGCCCGGAGAGTTCGGCCGTGATGTACTCGGGCAGCACGTCGACGCGGGCGCTGAGGAACTGGCCGACCTTGATCAACACGCCGCCGAGGTCGACGGCGAGGCGCCGATAGGCTTTGGCGAAGCTCAGATAGCGGCGCTCTCTCGATCGCTCGCCCAGGCGCTCCAGGCCGACCCGGCGCAGCAAGAGATCCCAGAACAGGATGTTCAGCGTGACGCCGGCGAAGAAGAGGACGATGCGCCGGTAGCGGGCATTGGTGAGGAACACGCGGTGATTCTACAGGACCTGCCCAGGGTTGTCGTCAAGCCAGCGGCGGAGCAGCTCGGCGCGTTCGATCCGCCCGAACGCGCGATAGGCCTGCTCCTCGTAGACCAGCGAAAGCACGGGCACCGTCTGGCCTTCCAGCAGGAACCAGCGACGGTGCTCTTCCACGGTGACGGATGCCTCCCAGAGGCCGTCGATCAACTTCTGGACGGCGCCCATCACTTCGACGGTAACGCCGTCGATCACAAATACCCCGAAGTGCGAGCGGATGCGCGGCGAGATGCGCTCGTGAACGGGCGTAACGACAAAGGCGCTCAGTCGTTGGCCGATCGCGTACGCACCGGCGGCGTCGGTCTGCAGGTCGATGTCGTGGGCCTCGAGCGGCACGCCTTGGAGCGCCATCCCGGTGCTGCCGGTGACGACCCAGGGCTGCTCGAGGCCCGCAAGCAGATCGATGAGCACGAGGAGAACGCCGCGCTGCGGCTCCGGGATCACGGCGTGTACAGGCCGACGAGCTGCCCCTCACCGAGGACATGGCCGCTTGTGGCCCTGCGGAAATCGATCAAGCCGAAGCCGGGCTCGAGCTCGGTCGCAACATCGAGCGCGTAGAGCGTGAACACGTAGCGATGGGTCGCCTCAGGGCAAGGTCCGAAGTAGCCCGTGATGCCGTTGGTCGTCCAGCCAGCGACGGCGCCGGTCGGGATCTGGCCCTCGTCAAAGCCGGCGGCATCCGGCGGGATATTCGCGACGAGCCAGTGGATGTATCCACCCGCGTCCGGGTCGAGCATGGTCAGGGCCAGGCTCTGCGTGCCGGCCGGGAGCTCGCCCCAGGCCAGGGCCGGAGAGAGATCCTCGCCTCCAAAATCAGGGCAGGCGTATCGATCGGGGATCTCGGCATCGGCCGCGAACGACGTGCTTGTGAGCGTGATCGCCGCGGGCGGCGTGGTGGCCTCGGGCTCGGGCCGCGGCGTGCGGGTCGGTTGTTCGGACGCCGCGGACGTGGGCGGGACGGCGGTGGGCTCTTGCGCAGCGGGCTGGCAGGCGGCCAGCGCGATCGCGACGAGCAGCCATCCGCGGCGAAGCACAGTCTGGAAACGCATGGTGTGCCTCCTCGAGCAAAGCGGTACGTACAGTACAGACGATACTGCCTTCGGCTGACCCGGACGACCTTGTCTAACCTGTTCGCTCAGCGTCGCGGCGGACGCCCAAAGGCATACCGGATCGCGTGCTTGTGGCAGCCGTCGGCGCAGGTGCCGCACAAGATGCACTCGGGGTGCTCGATGCTCCCGGTCTGCACCAGCGTGCTGACCGGCAGGCTCATCGGGCACGTCGACGTGCAGCTCGTGCACTTCACGCAGGCCGCGGGGTCGGTGACCAGCTGCAGCGCAGGCAGCCCGAGGCGGTTGCGCAGCCCGCGACCCAGGATCATGAAGGGTGCCATCCAGCAGACCGTGTGACACCCCGCGCGTCGCCCGAACGCGACCGCCAGGCCGACGAAGAGCCCGACCACGGCGAAGTACACGATGTATTTCACCGGCTCATCGACCGAGATTCCGCTCTCGGTCATGAACATCGGATCGACGCTGCGATAACCACCGGCATTGATCGCGAGCGAACCGATCAGAAGCACCCAGGGCGCCCAGATGCCCCACTTGATCCAATCCGCGCGCCCGAGCGCGAAGTCCGTTGTGTTGATCGGCGCCGCGAGCCTGGCCATGCCCGCGCCCGGGCAGACCCAGCCGCACCACAGCCGGCCGAGGAACAACGAGCCGACGAACAGCGCGCCGAAGAGCAGGAAGCTGCCCGTGATCACGCCCTCGGCCGCGCCCATCACGATCAGGTACGGCGAGAGGAAATTCAACGTGACCGGGAAGAGTAGGAACGACAGCAGGATCAAGCCTGCGCGGAAGCGTTGGCGGAGTGGCGCCTGGCGCGTAGTTGTGCTCATGATTGCGGGACCTCCCCATCGCGAATGCGCTGGATCATGTTCTCGATCCAATCGAGGTTGGCGCGGAGCTGCATCTTGCCGATCTCGAGCGTCAGCATCCAGAAGTAGAACTCGCGCGGCGAGCGGGTGTAATCCTGATAGGCCGTGATGTCTTGCGGGATCGCGTCGTAAGCGGAGATCCCCGAGCGCATCTGTGCCGCGACGCGTTCGAACATCGCCAGCACCTGATCATCGGCAAGACGCGAGGCGAAGAAGACCTGGATCATCTCGGGGCTGCGGGTCGGCGCGAGCGGCAACTCGGCCTCGAGCCAGCGCAGCAGCTCGGCGCGGCCGGCGGGCGTTGGGCCATACACCTTGCGATCGGGCCTATCGCTCTGGTTGACCACCTCCATCTCGGCCCAGCCGTTGTCGACAAGCCGGCCGAGGGTGCGGTAGATCTGGCTCTGGTCGGCGGGCCAGAAGTGGCTGACAGAGGTGTCGAAGATCTTCTTGAGGTCGTAGCCTGACAGCGGCTGCGAGCTGAGGAAGCCCAGGATGGCGTGTTCAAGCGACATATGAACCTTCTGTGTGGTTGTGGCGTATGCCCTCGAGCCCGTACCAGAGATAAGCGATGCCGAACATGCTGCGCTGGAGCAGACCGGTCCAGTCGGTCAGCGCGCCCATCGCCAGCGGGAGGATGACGGCGGCCAGCATCCCGAGCACGTCCAACGCCTGCCCGAGCCGGTCGCGTTCGCGGGTCGGCAAGCGCAGGCCAAGCCCGAGCGCGAAGGCAAACCCCATGACGGTCGCCGTGAAGGAGTGCAGGGCGTCCTCGGCCGGGTCAAACGGCGTTTGGGGCTCCCACGAGCGGGTCGAAAAGGCGGCTGTGGCGATCATCAAGACGCCGAAGCCGAGGTGCATGGCCCGGGTCGGCATCGACCAGGCCCTTCGGCTGCGGGACGCGATCCACAGCACGGCCAGGCCGAAGAGCAGGAAGCCGAGCCGCGCCAGCCAGGCGCCCGGGACGCCCTGGGCTGCCGATTCGCTCGTGGTGTGGCGCAGCCAGGCGTAGCTCGGCGGCATGAGAGCGGGGGCTGCCCCCAGGGCCAGGGCGGAGAGCGCCAGGAGAAGCGCAGGCAGGAGCTTTTTATAGGACACGTCCTATATATTACTCGTCCTATATCGTCGCGCATGTGCCAGAGGTCACCAACCGGGTCATATTCCCGCTGAGGGGGTGTATGCGCGAACTGAGGCTGTTGGCGAACCCGCCAGCCCGGCCCGGGCGTTCGGCTGTTCGTGCATACCTGCGGCGCGTTATCGGGCGCGCTCGATCTGGTCGAGGTAATCGGTGAGGATGCTGCGCGTCTCTGCCAGGATGCGTTTGCGTTCTGCCGTGGGCGCGGTGTCGGCG
>Ga0209573_1003791_pt1 | contig 15921 bp, 15 predicted proteins | sample TNRBio252014_DNA_FD_185870 | JGI IMG/M metagenome (GOLD analysis project Ga0209573, IMG submission 185870) | Wastewater treatment Type I Accumulibacter community from EBPR Bioreactor in Madison, WI, USA - TNR Reactor_6/25/2014_ DNA (SPAdes)... | ecosystem: Engineered > Bioreactor > EBPR >...
TTGCGGCTGCAGTACCGGTTGCTGTCGGATGAAAATCCTTTCCTGTGGCCGTTGCGACTGCTGGCGCCGCTGGTGGCGGAGCAGCGGCGGCCGGTGGCGGACGACAACCCGTTCAAGATCGCCGAGCAGCGCACCTCCGACGGCGTGGTCGCCCTGCTTGACCATTACCGCGACCTTCGCGACCGGATGCAGGAGATGCTGTTCAAGGCGATCTACGGACCCAAGGCATTGGGCGCCTTCCTGTACACCGAGGAAGACCTGGAAATCGCCCAGTTCGCGCCCATCGTGCGTTCCAAGCGCGAACAGGCCGAACTCGACGCCGCCATCGAACGGATGAAGGGACGCATGGAGGAAGGCGGCTTCGCCGAGGGCTGGGCGCGAATCGTCGCGACCCTGATGCTGGGCGCGGGTGGCATCAACGAACGCGAACTCGAGGCCGGCCGGAAAGCGCGCGAACAACATCCCAAGCTCGCCCATCTGTCGATCAACGAACGCAAGCGCCTGTTGAAGGAACAATCCTACATGGTGCAACTGGACCCGGATCGGGCGATCGAGTCGCTCGCCAGCCTGCTGCCCACCCTGGAAGAGCGCCGCGAAGCCTGGAACATGGCCAAGGCCATCGCGATCGGCGATGGCGTCATCGATGCGAAACAGCAGGTGGTGCTCGACCATCTGTCCCAGGCGCTTGAGCTCAGGGCGGCGGCCTGATCTCATGAACGACATCATTGAAAACAAGACCTTCGATGAAATTCAGATCGGCGATCAAGCCAGTCTGACCCGGACGCTGGATCAGGAGGGCGTCGAGGCGCTGGCGATCATTACCGGCAACTTCAATTTGATTGATCTGGACCCGGGACCGGCGGACACCTCGATGTATGGGCAAGGCGGCGGGCAGGCCAGTTGGTCGGCGGCGCTGTTCGCCTCGCTGGCTGGCACTCGTCTCCCGGGTTTGGGCTCGGTGGCCCAGCACATCGACGTTAGTCTACGTCAGCCGGTGGCCATCGGCGTGCCAGTGACCGCAACCGCGACGGTCAAGGCCAAACGGCCGGAAACCGGCACCGTGTTTCTTGAATGCCGGGCAGTCGATCCGACGGGCGAGGAAGTCGCGCAGGGTTTCGTCGAGGTGTTGGCGCCCAGGGAAAAAATGCGGCGCGAACTGCTGGACTTGCCGAAGGTTCAGCTCCGCCGGGACAACCGCTATCTGGAACTGTTGAAAGCCTGCGAGGGCCTGCCCGCCCTGGGTTGCGCGGTCGTCCACCCGTGTAGCGCCGATTCGCTGCGCGGCGCGGTTGAGGCGGCCGAGCACGACCTGATTACGCCCATCCTCATCGGTCCGGAAGAGAAAATCAGGGCTATCGCTGTGCAGGAAAACCTCGACATTTCGCGCTGCCGGCTGGTGTCGTCGGATCACAGTCACCACTCCGCCGAACTGGCGGTCGCCATGGTGCTTGCGGGCGCGGCCCAAACCCTGATGAAGGGCAGCCTGCACACCGACGAACTGCTGGCCGAGGTGGTCAAGAAAGTGGGGGGGCTGCGCACCGAGCGGCGAATCAGCCATTGCTTCCTGTTGTCGGTCCCCACCTATCCGCGCCCGATTATCATTACCGACGCCGCCATCAACATCGCGCCAACCCTGGAGGACAAGCACGACATCATCCAGAACGCCATCGATCTCGCCCACGCCATCGGCATCACGGAACCCAGGGTCGCGATTCTGTCGGCGGTGGAGACGGTCACCAACAAAATTCCCTCCACCCTGGAAGCGGGCGCCCTGTGCAAGATGGCGGATCGCGGCCAGATCACCGGTGGCATCCTGGACGGGCCGCTGGCCTTCGACAACGCCATCGACGAGCAGGCGGCGCGCACCAAGGGCATCAAGTCCCCGGTGGCGGGCAAGGCCGACATCCTGGTGGCGCCCGACCTGGAGGCCGGCAACATGCTGGCCAAGCAACTGACCTTCATGGCCGGCGCCGAGGCGGCCGGCATCGTGCTGGGCGCCCGCGCGCCCATCGTGTTGACCAGTCGCGCCGACAGCGCGCAGACCCGCTTGGCCTCCTGCGCGGTGGCCGTGTTGTTTGCCGAAGCCCAGCGCCGGGACGTGGTACTTCACAAGACAGCGGGGTAAACGTTATGGAGCAAGGAATTCTGGTGATCAACGCCGGTTCGTCCAGCCTCAAGTTCGCCGTCTTCACGGACGGCGACCGGCCGGAGCCAAGCTTGCTGTTCAAGGGGCAGATGGAAGGTTTGGGCAGCGACCCGAGCTTTCAGGTCAGGGATGCGACCGGGCGGAAAATCGACGAGCGGGATGAATGGCCGCGTGGCTCGCCGCTGAGCCACGCCGGCGCCCTGCGCTACATCCTGGGCTGGCTGGAGGAAAGCGCCAGCGACATCAAAATCGAGGCCGCCGGCCATCGGGTCGTACATGGTGGTTTGGACTACGACCGAGCAGTTCGAATCAACGAGGGTGTCATCGCCGATCTGGAACAGTTGATGCCGCTGGCCCCGCTGCACCAACCACACAATCTGGCCGCCATCCGCGCGCTCGCCGAGGTGGCTCCTGAATTGCCGCAGGTCGCCTGCTTCGACACCGCTTTTCACCGCACCCAGCCCCGGGTGGCGCAACTGTTCGCGCTGCCGAGGACGCTGATCGAGTCGGGCGTGCGGCGCTACGGCTTCCACGGCCTGTCCTACGAATATATCGCCCGCCGCCTGCCCGATACCGTGCCGGAAGCCCGCAAGGTGGTGGTCGCGCACTTGGGGTCGGGCGCCAGCATGTGCGCCCTCCTTGATGGCCGCAGCATCGAAAGCACGATGGGATTCACAGCCGTGGATGGCTTGCCAATGGGGACTCGCACCGGAGGAATGGACCCCGGCGTGGTGCTGTACCTGCTGCAGGACCGTGGCTACGACGCCAAAACCATCGAAAAGCTGTTGTACAAGGAATCGGGGTTGCTGGGCGTATCGGGCGTTTCCAACGACATGCGGGACTTGCTGGAGAGCGACGATCCCCGCGCCGAGGAGGCTGTCGAGCTTTTCATTTACCACGTGGGCAAGCATCTAGGCGCGCTAGCTAGCGCGCTGGAAGGGTTTGACGCCTTGGTGTTCACCGCCGGCATCGGTGAAAACGCCGCGATCGTGCGCGAGCGAGTGTGCCGGCGGGCGGAATGGCTCGGCGTCCGCTTGGACGAGGAAGCCAACCGTCGGGGCGGTCCGCGCATTTCGACCCTCAACAGTCCGGTTTCGGTTTGGGTCATCCCGACCAACGAAGAACTGATGATCGCTCTGCACGTTTGTGACGAACTGCGGGCGGCTTAGCCAGCATCTTCCATTTCCCAGCAGGAGAAGATCACGATGTCACCACCCGTAGAGCACTACGCGCCGCCCGACGACGATCCGATTGAAAAGATCACCTCGCAGGGACTTGCAGGCAAGAAAGCCCTCATCCTCGGCATCGCCAACGACCAATCCATCGCCTTTGGTTGCGCCCGCGCCATGCGCAAGATGGGCGCCGAGATCGCGATGACCTACCTCAGCGAAAAGACCAAACAGTACACCCAGCCCTTGGCCGAGGCGCTCGACGTTCCCCCGGCACTGTATCTTCCCTGCGATGTGCGGGTCGAGGGGCAGATGGAAGCGGTTTTTGCCGCCATCGGCCGGAATTGGGGCCGGCTGGACATCGCCATGCACTCCATCGCGTTCGCCCCGCGCGAGGATTTACACGGGCGGGTGGTGGATTGCTCGCGGGAAGGATTCCTGACCGCGATGGACGTGTCCTGTTATTCCTTCATCGAGATGGCTCATTTGGCGGAACCGCTGATGCACGACGGCGGCACCCTGTTCGCTATGACCTATTACGGCGCCGAACGGGTGGTCGAACACTACAACGTGATGGGTCCGGTCAAGGCCGCGCTCCAGGCGGCGGCCATCTATTTGGCCGCCGAACTGGGACCGAAAGGCATCCGGGTGCATCCGATCTCGCCCGGCCCGATCAAGACCCGGGCAGCCTCGGGCATCAACCGGTTCGACGAGTTGTTGGAAAAGGCCGCCGAGCGGGCGCCTGAGCGGGCGCTCTGCACCATCGAGGACGTGGGCGTTGCCACCGCCTTTCTCGCCACCGACTACGCCAAGATGATCACCGGCGATGTGATGTACATCGACGGCGGTTACCATATCCTCGGCTGATCGCATCCCGGCCTTCTCCGGGAATTCGCTACCCCCGTTCGAGCCCGGCGCCTGCGGCGCCGGGCATTGCGCGCCGCTTGACATGGGTCAAAAAGCCCCGACGGAACGACCGCGCTCCGCCAGGGCGACGGGTTACCGTCTACCCAACCCAGCTTGTGCCATTAGGCCATGATCGCTCGCAAGTGCTCGCGCTGGCGCAAGGTCGCCTCGAATTCGGCAGCTTCCAGTTCCAGGGCGTCGCGGGCGGAGACCATTCCCAGTGGCCGGCCGTTTTCGGCTACCGGCACATGGCGGAAGCCGTTCTCGTACATCAGATGCAGGGCGGACACGAAGGGCTGATCCGGATGGATGGTGATCGGGTTGAGGGTCATCACCTCGGTCAGCAGGGTGGTCTCGGGGTTAAGCCCCTCGGCCAGCACCCGAATCAGGGCGTCGCGTTCGGTGAAGATTCCCACCAGATGGCCATGTTCTACCACCAGAAGGGCGCCGACCTGGGTTTTTTCATCAACCGGGCGGCTTCGCGGACGGAGGTTTTCGGCGGGGCGGCAGTCAGCATTTTCTGACGCTCGACCACCTTGCGCAGCGTTCGATAAGACATGGTATGTCTCCTAGTCTTGATGATAAGGCGAGTAACGCCGTTTCTCCTCTATTCGCCGCCAACACTCATCGTAAGATCATGACGGCCCTGACTCTCTTTGGTAGTGGTACGATCAGTAAATCTTATTAACCGCGCATTTAATCTTCTCGTCATGACATTTTCGTGATCGAAAGATGAAGAATTATTAAGCGTTCGCGTTTCGCATTTCAAATGCAGTTTATTGATTTAAAAAAATTTGACTCGCCGACTTGCTTTTTGTTCCATCCAGGTATTCGAAACGTTTTCAGGCGAGCTGGCATCAGCTACATTAAATGACTATGAATGCCAGATGAATGACGTCTACATGAAAATTGAACCCGTATCCAATCCAACATCCATCACCCACGGAAATTCCTCTATGTTCGAACGACTATTCGGCAACAAAAGTAACGCACGTATCCGCGCCCTGTTGGTGGGGGATCGGTTGGATTTGCGCACCCTCAAGACTACGGAGCAACTGGCCGCACAACCACTGACCGTGCCGGTTGCCGAGCAGGGTTGCGCCGTGCTGTATCGCTACGGCGCGGTGGTGTTGTTCGACGTGCCGCCACTGGCGGAAGCAGCCTTTCTCAAGCAGTTGCAGCCGTTCGTCATCGAGCCAGTCGCCGACATCGAGACCGAGGCGCTTGATATCCAGGTGGGGACCGACAGCAAGGAGGGATTGGAAAAGGGCGTGCTCGTGGTGCGCGAATTGAGCCTGGAACGATTTCACGTGGTCGCCGACGTGCTGGCCAAGAGCGTGGCGCTGGCCGATGACGAAAAACGCATCTCCGCCACGTTCGACCAGGTGGAACCCCTGGCCGTCAACCTGGAGCAGGGTGGCGCCGCGACCTACCAGGTGCGGATGTTGACCCGGCATATCGGCCATATCCTGCTGACGCAGCACCGCATGGTGGGCCGGGTCGAGGTGGGAGAAAAGCCGGAAATTCTCTGGGAGAAGCCCGATCTGGAAGTGCTCTATGTCCGGCTGGAAGATGAGTATGAGTTGCACGAACGGCAACGGGCCTTGGAACGCAAGCTTGAGGTGATCGGCCGCACTGCCGAAACCGTGCTTGATCTGTTGCAGGCGCGGCGCAGTTTACGGGTGGAGTGGTATATCGTGATTTTAATCGTGATGGAGTTGTTGCTTAGCCTGTACGATAAATTCATCAAATAGCCGCACTGTTGACATTGATCTATTCAACAATGAGGCAGCGTTATCCGTTAAGTGGCCATGATTAAAAACATTACCCAGAAGCTTTACTCCGACATTCCAAAGGAAACCTTATACCACTATACATCCTTTAAAGGATTGCTTGGAATCGTGGATAGCGGAGCGTTGTGGGCGAGCGATGTTCGGTATATGAATGACTCAGCTGAAATGAAGCATACCGCTGATCTTATTCGAACAGATATTACCCGCCGAATGGCTAGCGGGCACAATAACCCAAAGTTGCTCAATCAGTTTCTGAATTGGGTATCATACCGAATGACCAATGGTCACATGTTGTTTGGTGCTTCATTTCGATCAAATGGCAATTTATTAAGTCAGTGGCGTAGTTATAGTTCGCTGGGCAAGGGCGTCAGCCTTGGCTTTAATCCAAACCACATTTTACAGTGCGCGGAAAGCCAATTGTTTCAGGTCGGCAAGTGCATATACGAACCTGAGGAGCAAATGGATCTAATCAAACAGATTGTCGATGCCGTTGAGATTTTAGCGGAAAAGCATGAGGAAGATCTCGATAAATCCAGAAGGCAACCAGCGCAACCCTACTATGACGTATTCGAAAAAATAGAAACCGATCTTCTCCGTATCGCAGCGATTTTAAAACACCCATCCTTCCAGGAAGAAGAAGAATGGCGGATTGTGTCGCCAGTCATAACCGATTATGTATTATCTCCGGTCCTATTTCGGGAAGGCGCCTCGATGCTCGTGCCTTATTTTGAATTCAGGCTGACGCTTGGTCAAAATGAATCTATTGTCATGGAGCATATTTTTCTTGGCCCAACGCCAAACATTATCCTTTCCATGAATTCACTGACGCTGTACTTATCCAAAAAAGGGATCAGGCCACGAGAAGGAATAAGTTACTGCCAGATTCCGTACCGGCAGTGGTAGCCGCGACCAGTTTAGCTGTCCATCGACCACGGATTTAAACGCGCGGTTGATCCAACCTGACCAGGACCGATCAGGTAGCAGGAACGAGCTATCTATTCCTGGCGCGCTCTTTCGCTAAGTGATCCTGGGCGGTAGGTATCAATTAACGTGATGCGTAACGTCACTGATTGTATAACGGTAGACGTAACGCTATCATGGGTGCTCCCAATCTACCTTTATGGAGCAATCTCGGATGAAATCGCCCAAAGAACGTCAACGCGCCTACCGCGAGCAGCGGAAGGAGCACAAGAACGCTGGCCTGACCAAGCTAAAAATCCTGGCGAGCGCCACCACGGCCAGGAGGCTGGAGATACTGAGCGAAATCGACAGCACCGACGTCAGCAACGTATTGGGCCAAGCGGTCGAACTGCTCTGGACCCGACGCTTTGGCAGTTCAAAGATCGCGCCAGCGAGCGCGGCCAAGGCGGAGATGGAGAACGTGGCCAAACCGGAGAAGGAGAAAGCAGCGAAACCGGAGAAGGAGAAAGCAGCGAAGCCAGGGAAGCCGGAGAAGGAGAAAACAGCGAAGCCGGAAAAGGAGAAAGCAGCGAAATCGGAGAAACCAAAAAAGTCGGCGAAATCCGCGGCCAAACCCGAACTTGGAAATCCCGTTCTCGCCGCTGAGCATTAGCAAACCCCTGCCAGGGGCGCCTGAATCAAAACGCGCCAGCCCGACCCTGGCTGGCGCGAGGTTCCTTCAGGCGGGATCGGGTTTGGTGTCGCCGACCGGGTAAGCAGGGATGGAGTGGTCCGATAGCGATACTTGGGCCAGGCAATCCCGAAAAATCCGCTTAATATCGAACGGCTGACTTGGAGCGAGCAGCCTCGCACTCCAGCGGGAGTTCAAACCGATCCGCGCGTCCACCTCGCGCAGTACCCGCTCCACCCAATCCAGATCTTCCGGCGTGACCACGAGCACCGCGAACCGGTGGTCCGCGCCTTCCATGGCGACGCCGGACGAATCGTCTACATGCAGGTCGATGCCGAAGGCCGGCGGAAATTTCGATGGCCCGCGCAAACCGACCGCGCTCTCGTGTCGAGCCTGGTTGACGACCCCCTCGATGGAAATCCCGCAACTGGCGAACCAGGATTTCAGGTAACGCGGACAACGGCCGGATGAGGTATAGATCCAAATCTTGCAGTGTCGCCGCGCCAGCGCAGCCATGAGCGACCGGGTGCCACGGCGGAGCCGTTCCGGGTACCGCCAGCGGCGCCACCACGAGACGTATTGTTCGGTGGGAACGGAGGAGTCACAAATCAGGGTATCGTCGATATCGAAGGAAATTCGCACGCAGCCACTCTCTTTAATGTTTGGGCAGGCGGGTTGCTGGCTGGCGACCGCGAATCACCCATCAACCCGTCGGCGCGCGGCGGCGCGCCAGGTCCATGAACCAGGCATGGGTACCCAGCACGGCCGGTCCGGTCGCGTCCTCCGCCGGCTGGCTCCGAACATAGGTCCCGTCGGGCTGCATCCGCCACGCTTGGCGCTGGTCCTGCAGGCCGATGTCCAGAATCTCCCACAGCCGCTCGCGCGCCGTCCGGTCTTCCACCGGCGTCGCTGCCTCGACCCGGCCCGACAGATTGCGGTGCATCCAGTCGGCCGAGCCGATAAAAAACTCGCCCGCCAGCGGATCGTCCTGGCCGTTGGCGAAAAAGAAAATCCGCGAGTGTTCCAGGAAGCGGCCGATGATCGAGCGCACCCGCACGTTCTCGGTCCAGCCGGGCACGCCGGGCGCCAGACAGCAGAAGCCGCGCACGATCAGCTCGACGGGCACGCCCGCCTGGGAGGCCGCCGACAGCGCCCGCGCCATCTCCAGATCCTCGACTTGGTTCATCTTGGCGACGATGCGGGCGGGCCGGCCGGCGCGCTGATGCGCGATTTCCCGTTCGATGCAGTCCAGAAACCGCTGGCGCATGTTCAACGGGGCGATCAGCAGCTTGTTGAATCGGGGAGCGCGCGAGCAGCCGGTCAGGTAGTGAAACAGGTTCACCACGTCGGCGGTGATGACCGGATCGCAGGTCAGCAGGCCGACGTCGGTATAAAGCCGCGCGGTCTTGACGTGATAGTTACCGGTGCCGATATGGGCGTAGCAACGGAGATCGTGGCCTTCCTTGCGCACGACCAGCGCCACCTTGGTGTGCGTCTTCAGGCCCATCACGCCGTAGGTGACATGCGCGCCGACCTTTTGCAGTTCCTCGGCCCAGAGCAGGTTGCGCGCCTCGTCGAAGCGGGCTTTCAATTCGATCACGCAGGCCACCTGCTTGCCCGCCTCGGCGGCGCGGATCAGCGAGCGCACGAACGGCGTGTCGTCGCCGACGCGGTAGACCGTCATCTTGATCGCCACGGTGTGCGGGTCGATGGCGGCATCGCTGATGAAGTCCTCGACGCTCATGTCGAAGCTTTCGTAGGGATGATGGAGCAGCAGGTCGCCGGCCCGGATCACCGCGTAGATATCCAGCTCTTCGTTGGGCAAGCGGGGCGGGGGCAGCGGGGTCCAGGGGGGATCGCGCAAAGCCGGCGCGTCCAAACTGGCGATCTGGAACAGGCCGGTGTAATCGAGCAGGCCGGGCGCCTCGTAGACGTCGTCATCGCTCAACTCGAACCGTTCCATCAACCCCTGGCGCAGCGCCGGATTGGCGTCCGGAGCGAGGTCCATGCGGACCACCGGCTGGAACCGGCGCTGCTGGAGCGCCTCGGTCACCGCCTCCCGCAGGCTTTCCTCCTCCTCGTCCAGTTCGATTTCCGCGTTGCGCAGGATGCGAAACAGCGTGGCGTCGACCAATTCCATGCCGGGAAACAGCTTGTCGGCGCTGTGCCGAATCAAATCCTCTAGCCGCAGGAACCGGCGCTCGCCGGGTGTCACGTCGGCCTTGAGCAGAATCCAGGCCGGCAGCATGGTCGGGATTTTCACCCGGACCGGGAGATATTCATCGCTGTCCGGATTGCGGAGAATGAAACCCCAGTTGGTCGACAGGTTCGACACGAAGGGAAACGGATGCGCGGGATCCATGCCGAGTGGGGTCAGCGCCGGGGAGACGTTGCGGTCGAAAAAGCGCGCGGCTTCCTCCCGTTGCGCCTCGGTCAAGTCTCGCCACTCGGCCAGAATGATGCCGTGGCGGGCCAAGGCGGGCACCAAATCTCGGTAACAACGCGCCTGTTCCACCATCTGATCGAGAACCGTCTGGCGGATTCGGGCGAGCCGGTCGCGCGCGCCGCCGCGCGCCGCCGGGTCGTCCTCGCTCTCAACCTCCGCCACGCCACGCAACAGCCCGACCCGCTTCATGTAAAACTCGTCGAGATTCGAGGTGAAGATCGCCAGAAACTTCAGCCGTTCGAGTAGCGGCGTGCGTTCGTCCAGCGCCTCGTGCAGCACCCGCTGGTTGAAGTCGAGCCAACTCAGATCCCGATCAATCCAGGCGTGGGCCAACAGACCTTCGCGGGGAGCCAGCGTTGGATCGCCCACGGTCGCGGCGGGGGCTGGCCGGCCCTTGCCGCGTTTGGGCTTGGCCCGGGTCAGGCCGAGGCTGGTTCCGGATTCAGGAGTCTTGGCGGACATGCGGATTTTCCTCGAAAAGCGGCGCCCCCAACGGGGCGACAGCATTGTTGTGGTTCAGGACCGGGTTGGAACTGTCGCGATGATCAGGAAATGGACGACCGGATGGTACCGGAACCGCTGGCGTGTCTGGGGCGAGCAGGTAACGAGGATCGGCCTGATCTTCCAGAAACCGGGCGAACCGCTTTTTGATCCCCGGCAGATGGAACAACGCCATCGGCCCCTGTTTGCTGGTGTTGCGCAGCACGGTCGAGGGCTCAAAATAAGCCACGGCGTTTTCCACGGTGAGCACGAAGGGTGGCTTGCCGCCGCGCAACAGAATATAGCTGGCCAGCAAGACGCCGGTGCGATGGTTGCCTTCGATGAACAATTGCGGTTTGCTGAGCGTCCGCACGTAAAGGCCGGCAGCCAGTTGCCAAACCGACTGGTCCAGATGGCGGGCGCGCCACTCGACGATATCCTCGATGCCACCCTCCGGCTCTGCGTAGAACCGGTTCTCGGTGGCTTCGAGATGCCGGGCAAATTCGGTGCGCAGGGTTTGATCGGGACCACACAGCACGATATTGTTCAGTTCGAGCAGATACTTGTGCTTGCCCATGGCGAAAACGTCGATGCCCCAGTCTATCAGGACATCGACGAAGAGATAGCCCGCCAGCAGGTTTTCGATGACCTCATCGCTCATCGGGTCCCGCTGCCCGCTCAATCGCGGGTTGATGGACCCAAACTCGCGTTGCACGCGGCGCAGGGAGGACTCGATCACAGGCAGGTTCAGCAAGCCCATGGCTTACCGGACGTGGTCCACCGCCGCGCGGGCGAGCGTCGCCACGCCATCGGGCAAGAGAATATAGCCCTCCTCGCCGCTGTACCGCTGGCCGTCGGTCAAGGCCCAGTTCACGAATCCCTTGAGCGCCGCGCCCTTCGATGGGTCGGGATACTGGTCGTGCAACAGCAGCCAGGTAAAGGTCACGATGGGGTACGAATCCTGACCCTCGGGGTCGGGCAGGAACACCCGCAGGTTGCTCGGGATCTGGCCGACATTGGCGGCAAGCGCGGCCTGACCGCTATTCAGATTGGGTTCGACGAAAGTTCCCGCCTTGTTTTGCAGGTGGACCATCGGCAAACCGAGCCGCTTGGCGAAGCCGTATTCGACGTAACCGAGCGATCCCCAGCTCCGCTTGATGCGGCCAGCGACACCTTCGTTGCCGCGAGCGGTCATGGAAACACCGGGCCAATCCACGGTTTTGCCGGTGCCCGGCCCCTTGCGCCACGCTTCACTGATCGCGCTCAGATGGTGGGTCAGCGCGTAGGTGGTGCCGCTGCTGTCCTGGCGGGCGACCAAAATTATCGTCTGTTTCGGCAACTTGAGATCGGGGTTGAGCGCCTGGATACGCGGATCGTTCCACTCGCGGATCTTGCCGAGGAAGATGTCGGCGTAAACCTCCCGGCTGAGTTTCAGCGTCCCATCCACGTCCGGCAGGTTATAGGCGAGAACGATGGCGCCGGCCGTAGCCGGAACCAGGGTGGCGCCCCGTTTGGCCTGCTGGATTTGCTCGTCGCTCAAGGCCGCGTCGCTGGCGCCGAAATCAACGGCGTTGTCCAGAAACAGCTTGGTGCCCTCGCCGCTGCCCACATTCTGGTAGTCGATGGCGACGTTTGGATTGGCCTGGGTGTAAACGGCGATCCATTTCCGGTACAGCGGGGCGGGAAAGGTGGCCCCGGCGCCCCGCAGCGCCACCCGCTCGCTCGCGGCGGGGCCGGGCGGCGGGGTTGGGTTCTGGCCGAAGGCCAGGGAAACCAGGCCGGCCCAGCCGAGGGCGGCGGCCAGTAACAATCGCATCGCCATGCTGCCTCCTTTGGGCTTCAACTGAATTCACCCCGGACGTATTCGCCGGTCAATTTCTGCTGGGGATCCTCAAAAATCTGCCGGGTCGGTCCCATTTCCACCAGATAGCCGGTGCGACTGCCCTGGGAGATATCCACCCCAAAAAACGCGGTCGTATCCGCAACCCGCGTGGCCTGCTGCATGTTATGGGTGACCAGCGCGATGGTGTATTTTTCCTTGAGTTCGAGCATCAGTTCCTCGACCCGTCGGGTCGCAATCGGGTCCAGCGCCGAACAGGGTTCGTCCATCAGCAGCACGTCGGGTTCGGTGGCGATGGCGCGGGCGATGCACAGCCGCTGTTGCTGACCGCCGGACAGCGACAACCCGCTGTTTTTCAGCTTGTCCTTGACCTCGTTCCAGCAAGCCGCGCCTTTAAGGGCCTTCTCCACCCGCTCGTCCAGATTGCCCTTGAAGCCGTTCAGGCGCAGGCCGAAGGCGACGTTGTCGTAGATGCTCATCGCAAACGGGTTGGGCTGCTGGAACACCATCCCGATATAGCGGCGCACCACCACGGGATCGACTTTCCGGTCGTAGATGTCCTGACCGTGATAGGTCACCTTGCCCTCAAAACGGAAGATCGGGATCAGGTCGTTCATGCGGTTGAGGCTGCGCAGCACCGTGCTTTTGCCGCAGCCGGAGGGACCGATGAAGCCGGTGATCTTGTTCTTCTCTATCGGCACCGTGCTGGCGCGCACGGCGAGAAAATCGCCGTAAAAGACCCTGTCGATTTGGCAATTCATCACAATGGCGCCGGTGGGCGCGCTGGCGGACGCGGCGCCAGCCGCCGTCATTTCCGGTGTTGCATTCATGTTTGATAGCCTCGAAAAAGCCTTAGTGTTTCTGGCGCCCGATGATGCGGGCGAGGATGTTGAACACCAGGACAACCATCACCAGCACCAGTGATGCCGCCCAGGCGAGTTCGATCTGGTTGTCGTAGGGCATACCCGAAAAGTTGAAGATCAGAATGGCTAAAGAGGCGGTCGGCTCGGTCAGGCTGGTCAGGTAGTAGCCGCTGAACAGCGCGGTGAATAACAGCGGCGCGGAGTTTCCGGCAGCGCCGGCAATCGCCAGCATCACGCCGGTCAGGATGCCCGGCGCGCCAGTGGGCAGCACCACCTTCCAGATCACCTGCGCGCGGGTGCAGCCCATGCCAAAGGCGGCGTCCTTCATCTTCTTTGGCACCATCATCATGGCCTGCTCTGCGGCCAGCACCACGGTCGGCAACATCAGCACCGCCAGCGCGACCCCACCGGCCAGCGCCGAGTAGGTTTTCATGGTGACCACCAGGACGGCGTAGACGAACACGCCAGCCAGGATGGAAGGAAAGCCTGTCAACGCTTTGGACAAAAAGCGCACGCTGTGCGCCAATCGGCTGTCGGGATCGAGAATCGCCAGATAGATAGCGGCGAAGATGCCAATCGGCACACTCATCAACGTGGCGAGGCCGACCATAACCAGCGTGCCCACAATGGCGTTGCCGAAACCGCCCCCCTGCTCAAAAGCGGAAGGTGGAAGTGCGGTCAGCGCCTCCCAGTCCAGGCGCGAGCCGCCCTCGATGGCCAACCGGTAGATGACCGAGAACAGCGGCACACTGGCGAGAAGGGCCGCGATCCAGGTGAGCGCGGTCAGGAATCCGCTCTTGAGCGCCCGGATCTCGAAGGGTGCCCGATTGAGGTTGGGCAGACTGCGCGGAACCTCTGGAACGCCCAGGGCGATCAATTCAGCGGTAGCGGTCAGATTAGGCTCACTCATCGTTCGGCCTCGAATTTCCGGGTGGCGAATTTCATTACCGCCAAGCCGATGGCGTTGACGATCAGGGTGATGGCCAGCAGCACCAGGGCGGCGTACATCAGGGCGCGGACCTCGACCGGGCCGGCTTCGGGGAAGCTGGACGCCAGCAGCGCGGCCAAGGTGTTGGCGGGGGAGAACAGCGACAGGCTGATCTGATTGGAATTGCCGATCAACATGGCGAGCGCCATGGTTTCGCCGAGGGCGCGGCCAAAGCCCAGCACCAGGGCGGCGAGAATGCCGGAACCGGCGGTTGGCAGCATCACCTTGAGGATCGCCTCCCAGCGGGTGGTCCCCATGCCATAGGCCGCTTCCTTGACTTTGTAGGGAACCTGATGCAGCGCATCTACCGAGATGGACGCTACAGTCGGCAGGATCATGATGGCCAGCACCAGCGCGGCGGGACCGAGACCCGGACCGCTGAGCGAGGTGCCGAAAAAAGGAACAAAGCCAAACTCCCCGTGCAGCCAGTTCGCCACCGGGCGCAGCAACGGGATCAGGACGTAGATGCCCCAGAGGCCGTAAACGACCGAAGGAATAGCGGCCAGCAACTCGATGATGGTGCGGAAGACCGCAGCCAGGTGTCCATGCAGAAAATCCTGGGTCAGGAAAATGGCGATGGCGACGCCGAAGACGCCACCGATAATCAAGGCCAGCAGCGAACTATAAAGAGTGCCCCAAATCTCTGGGAGAATGCCGAACTGCCCGGTCTGAACATTCCAGGTCGTCGACGTCAGGAAGCCGAAGCCGTATTCAGAGAACGCCGGCAGCGCTTTGCCACCGATCTCGATGACGATGTAAACCACCAGCACCAGAATGAACACGGCGCTGAGCCAGGCGACGCCGCGAAATCCCCGGTCGAAGACATAATCGCCGGCGGACGGCGGGCCGGATACGGATCCAGACCGATCAACATGATCAAAGTGATGCGATGCCATAATTTACCCATCAAGATTCGGTGTTGCCAACGCATGAAGCGAACGCGGGGCCTCGGCAGTGTTGTAACCGATGAATCCGGTTCGCTTCGAGCGGCGGGCGGGTTTACTGGATCAGCGCGACGGCTTTTCTAACCCGGGCGATGACGCTGTCGGGCAAGGGAATGTAGCCCATCTTCGGCGCCATCGTCTGACCCTTGGTCAGGCTGTACTCGACCATATCGCGCAGCACCTTGGCTTTCGCGTCGTCCTGATCCTTGTAGAACAGCATCCAGGTGAAGGTGGCGATGGGGTAGGCCATTTCGCCGGCGGGGTCGGAGACCCAAACGCGCAGGTCAGGCGCATCGGAACCCGGCAGGGTTTTGGTGGGGAATTCGGCGCTGGCCAGCGCCGCCTTGCCGGATTCATCGCTGGGCGCAACGAACTGGCCGGCCTTGTTCTGCAAGATGGCCATCGGCTGTTTGGTGGCGATGGCGTAGCCGTACTCAATGTAGCCGATGGCGCCGGGGGTCTGTTTGATGGTGGCGGTGACGCCGTCATTCTTCGGCGCCTTCACCACATTTTTAGGCCACTGCACGGTCGTGCCTTGACCGACGGTGCTCTTGAACGCCGCACTCACCGCGCTCAGGTGATCAGTGAACACGTAGGTGGTGCCGCTGGAGTCGGAACGGGCCACGACGGTGATGTTCTGGTCGGGGAGCTTGACGCCGGGGTTGGCGGCGACAATTTTCGGATCATTCCACTTTGCAATCGCGCCCATGAAGATAGCCACGTACACCTCGCGCGGCAGCTTCAACTCATTGACG
>Ga0209573_1003792_pt1 | contig 15910 bp, 13 predicted proteins | sample TNRBio252014_DNA_FD_185870 | JGI IMG/M metagenome (GOLD analysis project Ga0209573, IMG submission 185870) | Wastewater treatment Type I Accumulibacter community from EBPR Bioreactor in Madison, WI, USA - TNR Reactor_6/25/2014_ DNA (SPAdes)... | ecosystem: Engineered > Bioreactor > EBPR >...
TGGCGCGCCTCGACCCTATCGCCGTCGCCCACGGCGAACTCGACCTCGACGGCCGGATCGACCTGCTGGAACACGCGGCGCACCACCTCCAGCCCGGCAACGACGCCGGCCTCCTTGGCCAGGAACACGCCGTGCAGCACCGCATCCGCCGGGATCGTGTTGAGCGTAGTCACGTCGCCGTCGCCGATATCCTCGGCCAGGGCGTTGGCGATGATACGGTCAATCTGTTGCAACTCAGGCCGAGGTGCTGCCTCAAGAGGCTGCGGGCCAGCGGCCAAAGCCAGTCGTACGCGATAGTCTACTTCGTCCAGATCTCGCGTGCTTAGGTGTCCGATTCGGTAAACGACCAGTGATGGATCGATGGTGGAAATGGCAGGTTTGAACGCAGACGGAAATCTCAAATTGGCTGCTTGCCAGTCAGCCAAGACGTAGTCAACGGGCGCAGTTGCGCCAGCCAAATTGGTGGTGATCGCACCAAGAATCAAATCCGGTTCCGTAGCCTGATAAGCAGGGCCGCTAAGTACGACAGCCGGTCGAACTTTTCGACCCACAAGGTTCGTGAACGGAACAGGGATCAGGACAATGTCACCCCTCTGAAACGCCATAGAGCTCTCTCCAGTTGTCATAGGCGGCATCCGAGTCGTTGTCCCAGATTCGGAGAAGGGAAGGCTCCGATAGCCGAGACCAAGCCTCGCGATCAAAACCCTGGTCGACGCCCTCATCGTCTAGGCCGAACAAGAAATCCAGGGCCTCCTCGACGATGCGGCTCTCGCTAATGCGCCGGCGCTCAGCCAGCTTCTTGATGCGCTTCACCTGCTCGATCGGCAGAACGAACTCCTGCACAACTGATCGATGCACTTCTGTGGCAGAAACCATGGTAGACATCTCCTTGCCTTTACGAAGCATTGGCCTCTTCGAGCAGGCGCCGCTCCAACAGCAAAGTCCTTGAGACGGCAGTAGGCGCCATTGTAGCACAGCCAGCCCTACTTTTCCAATTGCACGCCTTTTGCACGCAGCACAATGCGCAACACAGGTGCACAATCCACCCGGTGAAGATTGACAGGACCTATAATTTACCGTATGCTTGTGGCCAAGACGCTTGCAATCCCGACTTCAGGGAAGGATCGACCATCCATGACCGACCGCGACCAAATCCTCACCACCCTGCACCAGCAAGCACGAACTGTTGCTTATCCGCCGCTCTGGCAGACCCGCCGAAAGTTCGATGACCTCGCCCAACGCTTTGACGCAGCGCTGACTGCCGCGCACGGTGAAGTGCATCGATCCGGCAGCCTGGCCGAGGCGCTGGACCTGCTGGGCCGCGTGCTGATCGAGCTAGGGGCCGGACGTGTGGCCGTCAACGCCGAGCCGCCGCTGGATGGCGTCGACCTGGCCGTGCGCTGGCCGCAGATCGAGTGGCGCGTGGCCGGCCAGGAGGGCGACGACCTGCGCGCTTTCTGCGCTGCGGCCGACGCGGGCGTCACCGGCGTCGACGCCGTGCTGGCCGAGACCGGCACGGTCGTCGTCAGCAGCGGGCCGGGCAAGAGCCGGCTGGTTCCCCTGCTGCCGCCAGTACACATTGCCCTCGCTCCCACGTCTGCGTTGACCACCGACCTGTTCACCTGGACGGCCGGCCGCGGTGGCGCTATGCCCTCATCGCTGACGCTGATCAGCGGCCCCAGCAAGACGGCCGACATCGAGCAGACCATGGCCATTGGCGTGCATGGGCCGAAACGACTGATCGTCATCCTCTACCAGGATAGCTAACCAGCCAATTGCCTCGCCTTGATTTTTACCTGATTTTGCCAGACCTGTGGTAAGATTGTGGCGTCGTAAGACTTCGGCCCGCGGGCCGAAGTCTTTTCGACTCAGGAATCTGGTCCAAAAGAAGTAGTTTGTATGAAAACGCAGAGAACCGACCTTCGCAACATCGCCATTATTGCCCACGTCGACCACGGCAAGACCACCCTGGTGGACGGATTGCTGCGCCAGGCCCACACCTTCCGCATCAACCAGCAGGTGGCCGAGCGCGTCATGGACTCCAACGACCTGGAGCGCGAGCGCGGCATCACCATTCTGGCCAAGAACACGGCCATCACGATCCCTGACCTCGCCACCGGGCAGCAGGTCAAGATCAACATCGTCGACACCCCTGGCCACGCCGACTTCGGCGGCGAGGTGGAGCGTGTGCTGAACATGGTGGATGGCGTACTATTGCTGGTGGACGCGGCCGAGGGACCCATGCCCCAGACCCGCTTTGTGTTGAAGAAGGCGCTGGAGCTAGGCCACCGCGCCATCGTGGTCATCAACAAGGTCGATCGCAAGGACGCCGAGCCGGAGCGGGTGCTCAACGAGACCTTCGACCTGTTTGTCGAGCTGGGCGCGACCGACGAGCAGGCCGACTTTCCCGTGGTCTACGCCGTGGCCACGGCCGGCCGATCCGGGCTGGTCCCTGCGGTGGGGCCGGACTTGCAGCCGCTGTTCGAAGTCATCCTGCGCCACGTGCCGCCGCCCATCGTGGACGCCGATGCACCGTTGCAGATGCTGGTAACCACGCTGGGCTACGACAACTACCGCGGCCTGAGTGGCGTGGGACGCATCTTTGCCGGCCGGATCACAGCCGGCCAGCCGCTGGCGCGGTTGACGCTGCAAGGGGGCATCCGTATGGAGAAGGCCCGCTATCTCTTCGTCCACGAGGGGCTGGAGCGGGTCGAGGTCGAGCAGGCCGAGGCGGGCGAGATCGTGGCCATCGCCGGCCTGGAGGAGATCGCCATCGGCGAGACCCTGGCCGACCCGGACAATCCGGTTGCGCTGCCCACCATCAAGGTCGAGGCGCCTACCGTGCGCATGACCTTTGGCGTCAACACCTCGCCGCTGGCTGGCAAGGAAGGACGCTGGGGCACCTCGCGACGGCTGCGCGAGCGGCTGGACGCTGAGCTGCGCCATAACGTCGCCTTGCGCGTCGAGGACACCGACAGCGCCGACACCTTCCTGGTCTCTGGCCGCGGCGAGCTGCATCTGGCCATTTTGATCGAGGTGATGCGCCGCGAGGGCTATGAGTTCCAGGTTTCGCGGCCTGAGGTGATCCTGCGCGACGGATTGGCTGGCGAGAAGCTGGAGCCCTACGAGGACGTCCACATCGAGACCAGCCCCGAGACCGTCGGCGTGGTGGTGGAGATGCTGGGCAAGCGGCGCGGCCAGTTGCTGGACATGCAAGACCTGAACAACGGCAGCGTGATGCTGAACTACCTGGTGCCCACGCGCGGCCTGCTGGGCTTCCGTTACCAGTTCCTGACCGCCACGCGCGGCATGGGCGTCATGTACACCCTCTTCCACGATTATCTGCCGCTGGCCGGGTCGATCCAGGGACGCTCGCGCGGCTCGCTGGTGGCCTGGGAAGCGGGCCCCACCACCACCTATGGACTCAAGAACGCCGAAGAACGGGGCGTGCTCTTCATCGGGCCGGGCGTCGAGGTCTACCAAGGCATGGTGGTCGGCGAGCATCAACGGCCAGGCGACCTGGACTTCAACGTCGCCAAGGCGCGCCACCTGGACAATATCCGCAGCTCGACCAAGGAAATCCAGGAGCGCCTGACCCCGCCGCGCCAGCTCAGCCTGGACGAGTGCATGGAGTACCTGGCCGACGACGAGCTGCTGGAGGTCACACCGCAAAGCCTGCGCATCCGCAAGCGCATCCTGCCCAAGCATGATCGGGATCGCGCGGCCAAGCAGACGAAGGTGTTGATGGGGAGCTGAGGGGGACTGGGAGGAACTGAGGGGAAAGCAGGGGAACTCAGAGGAACTGATGGGAAAGCAGGGGGGAACTCAGAGGAACTGATGGGAAATGTGCGAGGCGGCAATCAATGGGCAGTCGCCTGCACCCTCGGCCGAAGTCTCCTCAGGCGCACCGACCGCCAGTCTCTGCAAGTTCCCGCAGTTCCTCTGAGTTCCCTGGGAGGGCCGTGGCTATTCGGCCGCGATCATCACGTTGGAGGCTTTGATGACGGCGTAGACCTCTTTGCCGGCGGCCAGGCCGAGGCTATCGGCCGAGCTCTTGGTGATGATGGAGACGATCTCTGCGCCGCCGGGCAGCTCGATCACGACCTCGCTGTTGACTGCGCCATGGGTGACGCTCTTGACCACGCCTTGCAGAACGTTGCGTGCGCTGATCTTCATGGGTAGTTTTCCTTTTTGTGATGTGTCAGTGGGGGGAAAATGCGCGGCCATTCGCCGAGCCATCATAGTATACCCCAAAGCGTCTGCGATTCGTTGTTGCGTTAATCCCTTTTTCGTTTCCGCGTTTCCGGGATACAATCAGTCTGTTGCAAAACCACCCAGTACACCCAGAACCCTATACCGGAGACGTGTCCATGCCCGACAAACACTTCCACCTGCCCGAACAGGGTCTTTCTCGCTCCGCCATCTTGGCGCAGATGGAGGCGGCGCGCGCCCAAGACGTGCAGTGGCGCCAGGGCCAGGTGTTCAGCCTGGTCTTCGACGCCGGCGACGAGGTCAACGAGCTGGCCAAGGCGGCCTACACCACCTTCTTCTCCGAGAACGGCCTCAACCCCACGGCCTTCCCTAGCCTGCGCCGCTTCGAGACCGAGGTGGTGGCCATGGTCGGTGGGCTGCTGCGCGGCGACGGCCACACGGCCGGCAACATGACTACCGGGGGCACCGAGAGCATCCTGATGGCTGTGCTGACGGCGCGCGAGTGGGCGCGGGCCAACCGGCCCAAGATCAGCCAGCCGGAGGTGGTGCTGCCCAGCACAGCCCACCCGGCCTTCGACAAAGCCGCCCACTACTTTGGCGTCAAGGCTGTGCGCGTGGCGGTCGGCAGCGACTTCCGCGCTGCTCTGGCAGCCACGAGCCGCGCCGTCAACCTGGACACGGTGCTGGTGGTCGGTTCGGCGCCCTCCTATCCCCATGGCGTCGTCGATCCCATCGCAGAGCTGGCCGAGCTGGCGCAGCAGCGAGGTGTTTTATGTCACGTTGACGCCTGCGTGGGCGGCTTGATGCTGCCCTTCGTGCGCCGGCTGGGCTATCCAACGACGCCCTTCGACTTCAGCGTGCCGGGCGTGACCTCGATCTCGGTGGACCTGCACAAGTACGGCTACGCAGCCAAGGGCGCGTCGGTGATCCTCTACCGCGACGCCAAGCTGCGCCGCCATCAGCTCTACGCCACCACCGACTGGCCGGGCGGCATCTACGCCTCGCCCACCATGACCGGCACGCGGCCGGGCGGCGCGATTGCCGCCGCCTGGGCCGTGCTCAACCATCTGGGCATGGAGGGCTACCAGCGGATCGCCCGCACGGTAATGCAGACCACGACCCGGCTGCGCGACGGCATCCACGCCATCGACGGCCTGCGTGTGCTGGGCGCGCCGGAGATGAGCGTGCTGGCCATCGCCTCGGACAAGGACAACATCTACGAGATCGGGGATGAGATGGGGCTGCGCGGCTGGCACCTGGACCGCCAGCAATTGCCCCCCAGCCTGCACCTGACCGTCAACTACGCCCACCGCGATGTGGCTGACCGTTTCCTGCTGGACCTGGCGCAGTCGGTGCTGGCCGCACGCCAGCCCAGCCTGCACCGCAGCAGCAACGAGCTGGCCGTCAAGGCCGCCCGCACGGCAACGAAGGTTCTACCTGGCCGGCTGGTCAGCAGCGTCACCGGCCGCGCCTCAGCCCTGTTCGGCGGCGAGGCCGGCCTGCCCCAGCGTTCGGCCGCGATGTACGGCATGATGGGCGCTCTGCCCAACCGCGGCGACTTGAGGGAGTTAGTACTTGATCTGCTCGAGAGCTTCACGACGCCGGCGGGAAGTTAACGAGTAACCCGTAACTCGTAACCCAGAGAGTCCGCGCAGGGCGCACATTCCGGGTTAGGAGTTACGAGTTACGTGTTACGGCTCGCCTCATCGCCGTCGATTAGCCAGGCTCAGATAATACAGCAACTGCAAGATGGCCGTAACTGTGGCGGCCACGTAGGTAGCAGCAGCAGCGCGCAGCACGGTGCGCGCGCCTTTCTCGTCCTGCGGGCTGGTCAGCAGCCCGGCCTCGCCCAACAGCTTCATGGCGCGGCGGCTGGCGTCGAACTCCACCGGCAGGGTGATGACGCTGAACAGCACGGTGATGCCAAAGAAGAAGATGCCCAAGTAGATCGCGCCCACGAAGTTGAAGACAAGGCCCATCATGATCAAGCCGTAGGAGATCATGGGGCTGACGCGCATGGCCGGCAGCAGGAAGCTGCGGGCGGCGATCAGCGGCGACTTGGCGGCGTACTGCTGCGCGTGGCCCAATTCGTGGGCGACGATGGCCATGGACGCCACTGACGGCTGGTTGGCCACGCCCTGCGACAGGCCGACGGTGTGGGTGCGCGGGTCATAGTGGTCGGTTAGATTGCCGGCGATGCCCTGGAACTGTACGCCCGTGCCGCGCGACATCTGATAGGTGGCGCCCAGGCCGGTATCGCGCAGCAGTTCCTGGCCAACTTGCAGGCCGGTCAGGTTGTGGCTGTTAGCCACCTTGCTCCACTTGCCGTAGGCCGACTTGATGTACATCTGCGCGGCCAGCGATATCACCAGAGTGACGACGAAAATCACCAGGTATAGGGGGTCGAGGTAAAACATTTCACTAACCTCCAGGAAAAAATGGGACGCAGGTATCTTGGTAGATTGGCAGATTGGTCAGCAGATCGCTCCAACATTACGCAGCAAAGTTGGTATCGGTTGCGCTGGATCGTAATGATTGCTACGATGCTGGCGATCTCCAAATTGAACGACGCGCTTTACAGCGGCCACACCAACGGCGCGACCAGGAGGCTGACGGCCATGACCAGCAGCAGCAGCGGCCAGCCGATCTTGAGGTAGTCGCCCCAGGTGTAGCCGCCAGGCTCGAAGACCAAGGTGTTGGTCGGCGAGGCGATAGGCGTCAAGAAAGAGGCCGATGCACCCACAACCACCATGATCATCAGCGGCTCCGGTCGCATGCCCAGGGTCAGGGCGGCCTGCAAAACGATCGGCGCCACCAACACCGTGGTGGCTGTGTTGCTCATTACCTGGCCCAGGGCCGCGGTGAACAGAAAAACACCAGCCATCAGCACCTGTGGCGGCATGGTTCCCAACGTGTTGACCAAGCCGTCAGCGATCAGCGCGGCGCCGCCTGTGACCTGCAGCGCCGTGCTCATGGGCAGCATCGCGGCAATCAGCACAACAGTCTGCCAGTTGATCGAGCGATAGCCCATCTCTACGTTTAAGCAACCAACCAGAATCATCAAGACGGCCGCCAGCAGCACGGCCATCACCGTGGGCAGGATGCTCAACGCCATCAGCGCCACCATGCCCAGCAGAATCGCCAACGCAGCGTAGGAGCGCCAGGTGAGCTGCGTAACCTGCTTGGCCATGGCGTCTGGCTCGCCGACCACCACGAAATTGTGCTCATCCTGGCGCAAGCGCTGGATCGCTGACCACTTGCCGCGCACCAGCAAGGCATCGCCGAAGCGCATCTTGGCGTCCTTGCGCAGCAGCGTGCTGTCGCCACGACGCAAGGTGATCACCTGAATGTCAAACCTCTCAGCCAGTTGGCTGCCGGCCAGAGTGCGGCCAACGTATTCGGAGCGGGGCGGCAGGATCACCTCGGCCACGCCGATCTCCTGCGACAGCAGCAAATCGCTCAGGGCATCCTTCTCAGGATCAACCGGCTGCAAGCCCAGGTTGTAGCGCACGGCCAGGTTCTCCACGAAACTGGGGTTGCCTTTGAGCAATAGGTGATCCTGGGCATGGATCCGGGTGTCAGGTCCGGGCGAGGCCTGATCGTCGCTCTGTAGCCGTTCAAACTGTTGCCTGGCCAGCCGTCGCCGCCGAACAGAGCGGCTCTCGTCGCTGTCCAGGTCCAGCGGGCGGTCGATGCTCAGCACCGTCACGCTATAATCGCGGCCCAGCGCAGCCTCAGCCAGAGTCATCCCCACCAACGGCGAGGCATTGCGGACGCGCGCCCAGAAGAGCTTGTCGGCCAGGCTGTAGGACTCAGCCATGGCCTCCATCGCGCCATCCAGATCGACAGGCCGGACACCCACCTGCCGGCGCGGCAACAGCTTGCGTCCAAACAGGGCCACATACAGCACCGTCACCAAAGTGATCGGTATGCCGATCAGCGAAAATTCAAAGAAGCCCAGCTGGCCGGCGCCGCTGGACGCCAGCATATCGGCTACCAGAATGTTGGGAGGCGACGACATCAGGGTGAGCAGGCCGCCGGCGCTGGCCGAGAAGGCCAGGGGGATCAAAAAGCGGGAGGGCAAGCTGCCGACTCGCCAGGCCGCGGCCACAGCTGCCGGCAACAGCATGGCCACCGTGCCTGTGTTGCTGATGAAGATGGAGAGCAGCGCAGTAGCGATCATCAGCACCACCAGCAGGCGCTGCTCGCTGTTGCCGGCGCGTCGCATCAACATCTGCCCCACCTGCGCCGTGATGCCGGTGCGGGACAGCCCCTCGCCGACGACGAACAGCGCCGCCACCATGATGGTCGTCGAATCGGCAAAGCCAGCCAGCGCTTGCCCGCTGTTCAGGATCCCGGTCAGAAACAACGCCAGCAGGGACAGCACCGCCACCATGTCGGCCCGCAGCTTGCTGAAGACGAACAGCAAGATCGTGGCCGCCAGGATGGCGAAGGTCAGCAGCATGTCGGGGTTTTCGAGCATTCGTGTAACTCAGCACTGTCATTGCGAGGAAGTCCGCCGACGAAGCAATCTCGCCGTCACAGCGGAGATTGCTTCGCCGAGCCTCGCAATCACTGGACAGGCGCGGCCTCAGCCCAGCTCGCGCCCGCCGGTGACCGGGAACAGTTGGCCGGTGATGAACGACGCCTCGTCCGAGGCCAGATAGGCCACCAGCCCGGCGACGTCACCAGGTGTACCCAACCGGCCGGCCGGGATGCGGGCAATGCCGGCCGCCACCACATCGTCGTAGGGCCGCTGCGTGATCATCGCCTCCAACTGGTAGCCCCACTGCTTCATCCCGGTGTCGATGTCGCCCGGCAGCACAGCGTTGACGGTGACGCCAAACTGGGCGACCTCCTGGGCCAGCGACTGGGTCAGCGCGGCCACGGCCGCCTTGCTGGCCGCGTAGGCCGCCATGTAAGGCCGCGGCCGGATCGCAGCCAGCGAGGACATGTTGACGATGCGGCCGCCGCGCTGGCCCTGGATCATGGCCGGCAATACGGCCTTCGTGACCAAAAAGACGCCGGTGGCGTTGACCTCTAACGTGCGCCGCCAGGCGTCGTCGGCCATCTGCGCCACGGGCGACGGCCCAAAGATCGCGCCGGCGTTGTTGACCAGAATGTCGATGCGGCCGAACTCGGCCATCACCTGGGTTAACATGGCCTGGATGGAGACGGGGTCAGTCACGTCCACTTTCATCGGCAGCGCGCGCACGTTTCGCTGTGGCCGGTCCCTCCGGGATGGTTCCCAATCTCCGACCGAGCCGCCCTGCTGCTGTGGCCGGTCTCCGACCGAGCCGCGTTCGATCTCAGCGGCGATGGCTTGCAGCTCGTCCCATTGGCCGATGGCCGGCGCCGGCAGGCCGGCCGGCGGCGGCGCGCACAGGTCGCCCATGGCCACGTCGACTCCGCCCTGGGCCAGGCGCTGGGCGATGGCTGCGCCGATGCCACCATGGCGGCCGGCGCCGGTGATAAGGGCTACTTTGTTGGACAAGGTTGTCATGGTGCTTCTGCTTTCGGTAGAAATCAGCGACGACTGGATCGTTGGATCAGCGCTTGGCGGTAATCTTGCTCAAGCCAGGCCAAGAGGAACTCATCCACGGGAACCGACTGCGGAGCCTGCTCGAACTCAGGGTCGTTGACCAGGACAGTTTGCTGCTCGATGCCAACGACAACAAGCGCATGCGCCGTGTCGTCACTCCAATAGGTCAACGGGCCGGTGTTGACAGCAACGATGATAGGCAATCCTTGGGCGAGCGCCTGATGTAATTTGGTGATGCTGCCCCTCTCGATGATGACCGATACGCCCAGCTCTTCAAGGCGACGGAGATTCGAGAACGCGGCGCCGTAGGACCTGATTCCGAGAAGTCGCACCAGACGCGCATAGTCGACCGACAAATGAAAATGAGCGAGCAGCATCGCTGCGCACGCTGCCAGGCAATCAGCCTGCTGACGCTGCTGGTGATGTGAGACGGCGAGCAAAGACATCAGCCCTGTCCTGCATTTCCTTGATCGCAACGGACGACAATGGAATGGCTGCGCCCGTTGTCGCATCGACATCCAGATGGCCTAAAGTTGCCACCTGCCCGAAGCCACGCAGATGCAGCCAAACCGACATGCGCCAGACGGGCTTGCTCCCTCCAAGCAGGATCGGTTCACCAGGTCGCAGCGCCATCGCGACCTCAACGGTCAGATAACCCTGGGCGCGCCTCACGGCCTCCTCGCGGGAGATAAATACCTCGTCCACCTTCTGCTGGTACTGGCGAAACTGCTGGTACTCATCCAAATTCACGATCGCCGCCTGCGAACGGCCAAAGGTCTCGACGATATAGGTCGCCCGCTGCTCGCGCACCGCTTGCAGCACGTCGGTCAACTGATGCCGCAGTTCCGTCGCTCCAATCACCTGTTCCATAGCACTGACCTCCAAAACAACACAGCCGTCCTTACAAGGTTTAGAAGCATTATAAACCTTGCAAGATCGGCTGTCAAAGCAACCGTGTGCCCAGCGGGCTCGGTGGCTTCGATCAGGCCGGCCCAAGCTTGTCGGGAGCAACCAGGTCGCCGGGCAGCACAGGGCTGGGATCCTTGGCGCGGGCGGCCTCACGGGCCTTCTTCTCGTTGACGGTCAGCGCCACGGCCAGGCCAACCACCAGGAACAGGATGATCACCAGCACGGCCAGGCGCAGGCCCTGCTGCTCGGCCGGCTCTACGGCCACGCCCTGGCGCTCGTACATCAACGCCAGCTCAGCCGCCACCCAGCCGAAGGTCACCGGGCCCACCCAGAAAGCGATGCGGCCCACCATGGTGAAGAAGCCGAAGAACTCGGCGCTGTGTCCGGGTGGGGCAAACAGGCCAACCAGGGTACGGCTGACCGATTGCACGCCAGCCATAGCAATGCCGGCCGCGGCGCCGATCAGCAAAAAGCCGATCTGCGTCTGATTGAAGAAGAGCCAGACTACCACGCCGATCATGGCCAGCAGCGAGGCGATCAGCGACGACTTGCCGCCGATGCGGTCGATCAACAGACCGAAGCCGTAAGCGCCGATGACGTTGGTGACCTGCACGATGATGGCGAAGACGATGATGAGCTCCTGGCCCAGGCCGAACAGCGTCGAACCGATGATGGCGGCGAACTCCAGGGCGATGGCGATGCCGCTGCCGAAGAGCAGGAATGCCACCATGAACTTGACCATCTCGCGAAAGCGGCTGGTGGTGCGCAGGGTGTGGCCGACCTCCTTAAAGGCGACGCTGAGGTAGCTTTCACCGGCTGGCAGCGGCTTCTTCTTGGCCTTCTCCGGCAGCCAGAGAATCAGCGGGATCGTGGAGAGGATCCAGAAGCCGGCCGTGATCAGCATGGCCAGCCGGGCGGAGAAGGTTCCCGGCATCAACAGCACGATCGGCAGAACGATCAACAGGGCAATGACGCCGCCGGCCGAACCGATGGCCCAGCCCGTGCCCGACACCTTGCCCATCTCGTCGGGCCGGGCCAGCTCGGGCAGGAAGCCGTCATAAAAGACCTGCGAGCTGCGATAGCCGATCTCCGCCAGGATGAAGAACAACATGCCGGCGACGACGTCGCCCGCCTGAACGAAGAAAAGCAGGCCGGTGAAGGTGATGGCCTGGGCGGTAAAGCCCAGCAGGAAACGCTTCTTAGCGCCCGAGAAGTCGGCCATCGCGCCCAGCACCGGAGCAATCAACGCCACGATCACCAGGGCAATGCCGATGGCCAGACCCCACAGCCGGGATCCCTCCGCGCCGCCGACCACCACGTTCTTGAAGTAGGTCGAGAAGACGGCCAGATAGACCACCGAGGCGTAGGCCGAGTTGCCGAAGTCGTACAGGTACCAGGCGACGCGCTCGCGCTTGGTGGAGAGGGGCGGGACAGGTGCGGCGGTCATGGGAGGGCTCCTTTCGGGATGGTGGCTGGGGAACTAAGAGGAACGTGGGGAACTCAAGCTTGGTGGGATGATACCTTTTCCACGGTGAATTGTCAATCCATTGTCCGCAAGCTGTGCCCAGACCTGCAACGGCGCACTTGTACAGCGATTTTCCAAATCGCTGTTCTGGTCGGACGCACGATTTGGAAAATCGTGCTACGACATCGCTATAACAACACCAGCACACCCGTTGCAAAGATCAGCGCCAGCACCAGGATGCGAAAATGCTGGTTGCTGATGTGGCGATCCACATACGCACCGGCCCAGACGCCTAGCAGCAAGGCCGGGACCAGCAGCAAATAAGTCAGCCAGGTGGCGCGCGTCAGGTTGCCGGCCACGGCGTGCGAGGCGATCACCAGGCTGCTGCTGAACAGGAACAGCGCCTGCAAGGTCGAGCGGAACAGATCGCGTGGCCATTGTTTGAGGTTGCCGTAGATGATCACCGGCGGGCCAGGGGTGTTGAACGCGCCGCCCAGCACACCGGCCAGGAAGCCGGCCGGCCAGGCCCACAGACTGGAGCGCAGCGGCTCGGTCTGCGGCTTCCACGCGCCGTACAGCGCATAGGCGATCAGCACCGCGCCCAACACCCGCTTAACCAGGTCCTCATCCAGGTTGCTCAGCGCCCAGACGCCTAACGGCACCCCCAACGCGGCCGCCACAGCCAGCGGCAGCACCACGCGCCGGTCGAAGCCGCGGCGGTAACGCAGCAGATTGACCGCGTAGAGCGTGAACCCCACCAGCGCCACCAACGGCGCGGCCGCCTTGACCCCAATCACCAGCGCCACCAGCGGCATGGCCAGCAGGGCGAAGCCGAAGCCGGAGGTGGTTTGCAGCAGGGCGGCGAGGAAGACGATGGTAAACAACAGAATTCCAGTCATGCTAAGTCGAGTATAGCACAGCTTGACTCGTCGATTGAATTCCTGACCGCCCTGGTGTATAATCTGGTCAGGCTGGCGCGCTAGCGCTGGCTTTCCGCCCTTCCCGAACGGCTCACAGCGACGTGAGGTAATCACCATGCCCGACCCCCTCCTTTCCTCCCTGGCCCAGATCTATCCCTCCGCCCGCATCCTGACCCAGCCGGCCGCGCTGGCGCCGTATGAGTGCGACGCGCTGACCGCGACCCGCGTCCGCCCGCGTGCGGTGGTGCTGCCAGAGACGCAGGAGGAGGTGATCGATACGGTGCGGCTGTGCTACCGGCTGGGCCTGCCCTTCGTCGCCCGTGGCAGCGGCACCAGCCTCTCCGGCGGCTCGCAGCCGTTGGCCGACGGCATCGTCATCGCGCTCAACCGGCTGAACCGCATCGTCCACATCGACCCGACCGCGCGCATCGCTGTGGTCGAGCCGGGGGTGATCAACCTGGACGTCAGCAAGGCGGCCGCGCCGCACAACCTGTACTATGCGCCCGACCCGGCCAGCCAACTGGTCTGCACCATCGGCGGCAACGTGGCCTTCAACGCCGGCGGCGTCCACTGCCTGAAATATGGCATGACCAGCAACCACGTGCTGGGCATTAAAGCGGTGCTGGGCGACGGCGAGGTGGTGCACCTGGGCGGGGCCAGCCTGGAGGGGGTCGGGCCGGACTTGCCAGGGCTGTTCGTGGGCAACGAGGGCACCTTCGGCATCGCGCTGGAGCTGACCCTGCGCCTGATCGCGCGCGTCGAGCGCTACCAGACGGTGTTGGCGGCCTACCGCTCGCTGCAAGCGGCCGGCGACGCGGTCAGCATGATCGTGGCAAGGGGCCTGCTGCCCGGCGCGCTGGAGATCATGGACCCGCTGGCTATCAAGGCCACCGAGGCCGCGGCCCACCCCGGCTATCCTCTGGAGGCCGGCGCGCTGCTGATCGTCGAGCTGGAGGGCGAGGCGCTGGAGGTGGAGGCCGATTTCGCCGTGCTGCTGGAGGTGCTGCGCCAGTCGAGCGCGTACCAAGTCCGGCCGGCCAAGAGCGACGCCGAGCGCATGTTGATCTGGAAGGGGCGCAAAAGCGCGTTCTCGGCCGTGGGCCGGCTGACGCCGCAGTACATCGTGCAGGACGGCGTGGTGCCGCGCAGCAACCTGGGCGCGGCGCTGGCCAGGATCGGCGAGCTGAGCCAGCAGTACGGCATCTCCGTCGCCAACGTCTTCCACGCCGGCGACGGCAACCTGCACCCGCTGATCTTCTTCGACGCCAAGCGGCCGGGCGAGCTGCACAAGGCCGAGGAGATGGCCAGCCAGATCCTACACCTGTGCATCGAGCTGGGCGGCTCCATCACCGGCGAGCACGGCGTGGGTCTGGAGAAGCGCGCCTATCTGCCGCAGATGTTCAGCGAAACGGATATGGCGACTATGACGCGGCTGCGGCGGGCCATGGACCCGAAGGAGATCGCCAATCGGGGGAAGATGTTGGAAGTGGCAGGTGGTACGTGGCAGGTTGCAGGTGGCACGTCGCAGGTGGCAGGTGGCAGGTGGCAGGTGGCAAGTGACGCCGGCGCGCTTCACGTTTCACGGTTCACGGGCGAAGTTGTGCGGCCGAAGACGGTTGACGAGGTGCAGGAGGCGGTGCGGGCGTGTGAGCGATTGGTGATGCGCGGCGGCGGCACGAAGTCGGGGATGACTGCGGCGGTCGACGGCGCGACGGTGCTGGACCTGCGCGGGTTGAGCGGCATCGTCGAGTACGAGCCGGACGAGTTCGTCTTCACGGCGCTGGCCGGGACGCCGCTGGCTGAGATCGCGGCGCTGCTGGCGGAACATGGCCAGTATCTGCCCTTCGACCCGCCGTTTGTGGACGCCGGCGCGACCCTGGGCGGAGCGACGGCGGCCGGACTGAGCGGGCCGCGGCGCTACCGCTACGGCGGCGTGCGCGATTTCGTCATCGGCGTGCGCTTCGTGGATGGCCGCGGCGACGTTGTGAGGGGCGGCGGCAAGGTGGTCAAGAACGCGGCCGGCTTCGACCTACCCAAGCTCCTGGCCGGCAGCCTGGGGCGGCTGGGCGCGCTGGTGGAGCTGAGCTTCAAGGTCTTCCCGCAGCCGGCGGCCCTCGCCACCCTGCGCGTTGAGTTCGCTTCGCTGGCAGCGGCGGTCGATGCAGTGAGCGGCCTCACGGCCAAAGCGCTGGATATCGAGGCCATCGACCTGGCGCTATCCCATGGCCGCGCCAACCTGCTGGTGCGTGTCGGCGGCCGCGAGGAGATGCTCCAACCGCGCATTCAGCGCCTGCGCGCTCTTTTGGGCGGCGGCGACATGATGACAGGCGCGGTCGAACAGATGGCCTGGCGCAGGGCCGGCGAGATGCAATGGGCGATGGATCACGCCGCTTTGGTCAAAACGCCGCTGAACGCGCGCCAGGTGACGGCGCTGGATGATAAGCTGGCCGAGCTAGGCGTGCAGCGGCGCTACAGCGTGGCCGGCAATGCGGCCTGGATCGCCCTGCCGCAGGCCGCCCTACTGCCTGATCTGGACGCGGCGCTCACGGCGTTGAACCTGGCGGGTGTCGTCGTGCGCGGCCCGGCCGGCTCGCCGCTGTTGGGCGTGCACAGCGGCGAGCCGTTCTACCGGCGGATCAAGCAGGCGCTGGACCCGGATGGGCGGTTCGGTGAGCTGTAGCGGCGGAATACCACAGCGGATGAAAGACAACGGATGACGGCGGTCGGACGGCCGGAATACCACAACGGATGAAAGACAACGGATGGCGGCGGTCGGACGGCCGGAATACCACAACGGATGAAAGACAACGGATGGCGGCGGTCGGACGGCCGGATTACCACAACGGATGAAAGACAACGGAT